>Ga0208220_1001336_pt1 | contig 10367 bp, 14 predicted proteins | sample NGESurdeep092012_9_FD_184484 | JGI IMG/M metagenome (GOLD analysis project Ga0208220, IMG submission 184484) | Arctic peat soil microbial communities from Barrow, Alaska - NGEE Surface sample F53-1 deep-092012 (SPAdes) | ecosystem: Environmental > Terrestrial > Soil > Wetlands > Peat ... | reverse complement strand
GACTCGAACGCGGGACCTACCGCTTAGGAGGCGGTCGCTCTATCCACTGAGCTATCAGGGCCTACAGAGCACCCATCCTACCCGTGATCCGGGCCGGCTGAGGGCGCAGCGAGGCTATCGGTATCCGAGCGCGTCCCGACCGCCTGCCGGGCCGCGCGGCCATTTGTTTCGCGCCTGCCAGCGAAGGGCAACGCACCAGAATGAGCTGGCCTTCTCTTCCGCTGGAGCAGTGGCAGCCGACGCGCGACACCGTGCACCGGTGGACCCAGATCGTCGGCAAAACCCGGCTCGGCCTCGAGCCCCGGTCGAACCACTGGTGGAACTCGAGCCTCTACGTCACCGCCCGCGGGCTGACCACCTCGCTGATGCCGTACTCAGGCAGCGGCGTCGAGGTCGAGTTCGACTTCACCCGGCACGAGCTGACGATCACGACCACCCGGGGCGAGACCCGGCGGATGGCGCTGGCGCCGCGCTCGGTGGCCGACTTCTACGCCGAGTACCGCTCCCACCTGGACGGCCTCGGCATCGACGTGGCGATCAACTCCGCGCCCTGCGAGGTCGAGGACGCGACCCCGTTCGAGTCCGACACCGCGCATGACGCCTACGACCCGGAGGCCATCCACCGGTTCTGGCTGTCGCTGGTCAGCGCCGACCGGGTGCTGGGCCGATTCCGGGCCGGATTTCGCGGCAAGGCGAGCCCGGTGCACTTCTTCTGGGGCGCGTTCGACCTGGCCGTCACCCGGTTCTCCGGACGTGCCGCGCCGCGCCACCCGGGCGGCATCCCGCACTGCCCGGACTGGGTCATGGAGGAGGCCTACAGCGACGAGGTCTCCAGCGCCGGCTACTGGCCCGGCGGTGCCGACGAGGGCGTCTTCTACTCCTACGCCTACCCCGCGCCGGACGGCTTCGCCGGCCACCCGGTCACCCCGAACGCGGCCTACTACGACGAGCGGCTGGGCGAGTTCGTGCTGCCCTACGCGGCGGTCAGGAAGGCGGCCGACCCCGATACGTATCTGACCGAGTTCCTCGACTCGACCTTCCGGGCCGCCCGCGACCTGGCCGGCTGGCCGGACGCGCCGTAGGGGCGAAGTCACGGCCCGTTCGAAAACCTATGAAGTTGATCTTGGTTTTCAGGCCGGGCCCGCGTCCGGGGCGGTGGCTTCGGAAGCCAGCAGCGCGGCGACGGCGGCCTCGGCCTCGGCGTCGGCCGGGAGCACGGCGGGCAGCCTCGGGATCGTCGCCAGCCCGCCGCCGGCGTACCGGCTGATAATCCGCGGGTCGATGTAGGAGCTGCGGGCGACCGTGGGGGTGTCCCCCAGCCAGTCCGCCACCCCGTGCACGGCGGCGGCGATCGCGCTCTTGCGGCCCCGCGCGGTCGGCGCCGGGTCCGCGTCGGCCAGCAGCAGCGCCATCAGCACGGTGGCGTTCCAGGTCCGGAATTCCTTGGCGGTGTAGTGGCCGCCCGCCCGGGTGGCGATGTAGCTGCTCACCTGGTGGGAGTGGAGCGGCCGCCAGGCGCCGCCGTCGGTGAAGCAGAACAGCGGATCGAGGTCGCTGCCGCTGCGGATCAGCGCCCGCACGGTCGAGCTGATCCCGTGGTCGGTGACGGTGATCGTGCGGCGCTTGCCTTCCTTGGCGATGTAGTCGAACGCGACGCCGCCGCGCACCATCTTCACATCGCTTTTCTGCAGCGTGGTGGCGCCGTAGTGATGGTCGAGCTCGGCGTACTTCTCGCCGCCGATGCGGAACAGGCCGAGGTCGATCAGCCGGACCGCGGCGGCCGATACGCGCATCCGATCGAGCTGACGCCCGCCCAGGTCCCGCACCGCGGCTGACCGCAGCACCGGCAGCGCCCCGGCGAACTGGAGCATGTGCGTGAACTTCTGGGCGTCTCGCTGCTCGCGCCACACCGGGTGATAGCGGTACTGGGTGCGACCTCGGCTGTCGACGCCGGTGGCCTCGATATGACCGAGCGGGTCTGGCGAGATCCAGACGTCCTGCCAGGCCGGCGGGATGGCGAGCGCGTGGATGCGCAGCAGCGACTGTTCGCTGGTGATCTGGGTGCCCGAGGGATCGCGATAGCGGAAGCCGTCCTCGGCCCGCTCGCGCGTGATGCCGGGACCGTGCGGGTCACTGCGAGTCAGCCCGGGCACTGCCGCAACCAGGGAAGATGCTTCGGCGCTCAACTGACGTCACCCCCAGGCGTCTCGCTGCGCAACCGCGAGCTTACCAGGGGCTATTGCCTGCCCATCTGGCAGCGGCGCTCGACCAGCGCCGACTGCCCGGGCACGGGGTACCGTGAACACAGGGCACGACCTGGTAACTACAGGAGGTTACCATCGCCATCGACCGGAGTGACATGGCAGACATCGGCCACGAGGACGACGAGGACCGGGCGGCCGGGCGGCGGCGCCGGGAGTTCATCCGAGCACATCATCCCGACCGGGGCGGAGATACCGAGAGTTTCATCGCGGGCCTTCGCATGTTCGATAGCGGGTTCGATACCGAGCAGGCCCCTGCCGGTCCGGGTCCGCAGCCCAGGGTGACGGTCATCCCCCACCGAGCGTGGCCGACCCGGCTGGTGAGCGCGGCGGTCCGGCGGCTTCGGACAGGCAGCCCGCCCCCGCGGGTTCGCTGAAGCGCCGCGGGTCATCGCCCCGACGCGGCTGGCTTAGCGCTCGTCTTCGCGGTCGAGGACGTCGTCGACGATGACGTTGACGACGACGGTCTGCAGGCCGATTGTGCGCCGCAGGGCGGCGATGACGTGCTGCTGGATGTCGCGGGCGACCTCGTGGGCCGGGTCTCCGTAGGTGACCGCGACGGCGAGATCGATGACGGCGGTGCGGCCGAGCACGCCCACGGCCGCGTGCGGGTGGCGGTGCCCCAGGGTGGCCTGCTCGGCCAGCGCGGCGAGTTTGCCGTGGGAGCTGCGGCCGAAGGCGACGCGGACGCCGGGAACCAGGCGGGCGCTGTCACGGGCCAGGGTGGCCACGATCCGGGCGGCGATGCGGACGGTTCCGAGCTCTGTGGTCTGCAGCGTGTACCACACGTCCCTGACCAGGACCCGGATCTGCCTCATGACCGCCGCGGTCAGGCCGGGGGGAGCCGGCACCGGGGTGGCCGCCGTTTCTGCCACCGGCGCCCACAGCTCCGCGAACTCGGCGATGGCGGCCCGGCAGTGCACGCAGTCCCGCTGGTGGGCGTCCAAATAGCCCGCGCGGCCGTCGGCGACCTGCTCGAGCAGCGGATCAACCTCAGCGCCGCACGGCAGCGTGACCGCGTCCATCAGATAGCTCACGTCCGACCCGTCGGCAGGCGGATCATCCACAGGCTCGGTCACCTCCACTCCTCCAGCCTCTTCCCCAGTGTGCGCCTTGCCCGGAACAAATGGCTACGGACCGCCGGGACGGTACTGCGGGTCACGTCCGCGACTTCGGCGTACGAAAGCCCCTCAAAATGGTGCAGCACTACCACCGTGCGCTGCGGGAACGGCAGTGCGGCGAGGGCATCGGTGACCGCGTCGACAGCGAGGTTGCGCTCGGCCTGCACGGCCGGGCCCGCGACCGGGTCGGTGGCGTCCTCCAGCAGGTCGCCCTGGTCGGCGACCCGGCTGCGGCTGAGCTTGTTGAGGGCCCGCCGGGTGACGATCTGATAGAGCCAGGTGGAGAACGAGGCATCGCCCCGGAACCGGGAGAGGTTCTCCCACGCGGAAACCAGGGCCTCCTGGGCAATGTCCTGGGCGTCATGATGGTTCCCGCATAGCCGCAGCGCAACCCGGTAGGCCATCGCGGAATGACGCTGGACGAGCATTTCGTAGGCATCCAGATAGCCGTCGCGGGCACGGGCCACCAGATAAGCGTCCCCCATCTGCGGCTCCGGCTGCATTCCTGCCCCGCTATCAGTTCGAGCTGTCTGCCCTGTCGAGCTGCCACTACTGCCCAGACGAACGCGGCCCATGCGGCAGTCCGATCCCGGTCCGGTTGAAGGGTGCCTTCCCTGGCATGGCCAAAAAATACGGCGAGATGCTGCGACGTTCCGGCTGCGGTGGTGTCTAACTGAAAGACGGCCCGGTGGGACGACTTCTCGCCAGGCCGCCACGGCACCAGAACGGCATCCGCAGCAGCACGGCATCCAAGGGAGCGTGTCCGATGAGCCAGACCGCAGCAGACAGGACGAGCGAGCAGACCCCCGCTACTACCAGCACCAAGGCCACCATCGCCACCAAGGACCGGCTGGCCACCGACGACGGGCAAATCTCAGTCGCCGAGGGCGTGGTGCAGAAGATCGCCGGCAAAGCATGCCGCGAGATCTCCGGGGTGCACGCCATGGGCACCAGCGGCAGCCGCGCGTTCGGCGCGATCCGCGAGCGCATCCCTGGCAGCTCAGGGCCCAGCTTCGCCCAGGGCGTCGGTGTCGAGGTCGGCGAACAAGAAGCCGCCATCGACTTGGACATCGTTGTCGAGTACGGCGTAGGCATCGCCGAGCTTGGCCGCAGCATCCAGCGCAACGTCAAGCAGGCGGTCGAGCGGATGACCGGACTGCGCGTGGTCGAGGTCAACATCGCCGTGGACGATGTCTACCTGCCCGATGACAGCGACCAGCAGGCAGCAGCGCCAAGCCGGGTCTCGTGACCGTTCCCTCATCCGGCCTCCCCGCCGCTGACGCGGTTATCGACGGGATCGACGTCGATGCCGTCGCAGCGGTCGTCCGAGCCTGCGCGGGCGTGTCCGGGCTCGACGGCGGCCAGTACGGCGAGGTCACCACGTACCTGCCCGGCCGCGCGGTTCGCGGTGTCGTAGTCGGCGGCGGCCGGGTCCGGGTGCAGGTCCGGTCCGCGTGGGGAACCGAGGCACCGCTGCTCGCCGCCGCGATCACCGCGGCGCTGGCCCGGCTGACCGGGAACCGCCCGGTCGACGTGGCGATCGCCGACATCGACGACCCGCCCGTCACGTTTGACCGGGGACACGCCCGCGAATCCGAGCCTCTGGCCGGCCGCAGCAGCCCCGGTGCCGCCGGGTCTGCTCCCCAATAGGGATGTGAGTGATGAACCGTACCGCCCTTGCCACCATAACCGGCCTGATCCTCGGCCTGGCACTGGTGTTCGGCAACTTTGGTGACATGCTGATTGTGGGCCTGATCGGGCTGATCGGCTACGTCATCGCCAAGGTGCTCGACGGCGACCTGGATGTGCAGGGATGGCTGTCACGCAGTCGCTTCCGCCGATGAGCGCGATCGTTCAGGCCGAGCCGCAGGGAAACGACGGCAGCGGCGGGGATCTCGCCCGGGCGGGCCGCAACGACCTGGGCATGATCAGCATCGCCGACCAGGTGGTGACCAAGATCGCCGCGTGCGCCGCCGCCGAGCATCCCGACGCCGGGGCTGCTGCGGTCCGGATGCTCGGCCGCGCCGTTCCCGGCGCCGGGCGCCTGGGCGTCCGCGGCACGAGCCTGGACGCGCTGCCCAAGACCACGGTCGAGGTTGACGGCTCCAAGGCGTTCGTGTCCCTTGAGATCTGCGTCCGCTGGCCGGCGTCCGTTCGCGAGGTCACCGGGCAGGTGCGCCGCAACGTCCGTGACCGCGTCGCGGAACTGACCGGATTGCAGGTCGACGAGGTCCACATCGTGGTGTCCGACCTGGCGACCGACATCACCCTGCCGCCACGAGTCCGTTAAGGAAGGAAACCGCCGATGCGCCTGGTAAACCGGCCGCTGGCTCTCATCCTGGCGGCCGCCCTGGCTGTGGCCGCCGTCTTCGTGATCATCGAGGTCATCGCCGCCGCCGTCCATCACAGCCCAGTGGCGCTGCCCTGGACCACCTGGTACCGGTGGGCCAGCCGAACCCGCTGGGACCAGCTGGTGATCCAGGTCTGGTCCGCCATCTTGATCGCGATCGGCGCGGTGATCCTCGCCATCGAGCTCAAGCCCCCCCGCGTCACCCGGCTGCCGCTGCGGTCGCCCCATGACGCCACCGACGCCGCGGTGACCCGCCGCGGCCTGGCCAAGACCCTGCGGGCAGCCGCGACCGGGATCGACGGGATCTCGGCGGCGGCGGTCACCGTCGGCCGCCGTCGCGCCCGCGTCACCGCCACCGCCGCCGCCCGCGGCCGGACCGCCGCCGAAGCGCTCCGCCAGCCGGTCACCCAGGCGCTGCAGGAGCGCCTCGACGACATGGGCCTGCGCCACCCGCCCAGCCTGACCGTGCGCGTGAACACCCGGAGCAGCTGATGCACGCCGATCGGACCAACCGCACCGCCCTCATCGTGTTCGGCCTGCTGGTCTTCGCCGCCGGTGGAGCCGGGATAACCGCCTCGGTCGGCGGGTTCGGGCAGGCGTTCTCGCACCGCACCCTGTTCGGCAACCGTGTCAGCGCCTACATCGGCCACCACGGGTGGGTGTGGTACGCCGCCGCCGCCGTCTGCCTGATCATCATCCTGGCCGCCCTGTACTGGATCATGGTCCTGCTCGTCTCCACCGACCGGGCCGACGACATCCCCATCCCCGTCGCCACCCACGAGGGGACCACGATCTTGCTCCCGGCCGCACTGACCGACGCCCTGACCCGGGAAATCGGCGCCTACCACGGCGTCGAGGCCGTCCGCGGCCGGATCATCGGCGACGCCGACGACCCGGAGATCGTCCTCGCCGTCACCGCCAGCCAGACCGCCGACCTGCACGCCCTCCACCAGCGGATCGAGACCGAGGCCCTCGCCCACGCCCGCAAGGCGCTCGGCCAGGCGGATCTCGCGATCCAGCTCGACCTCGCCGTCAGCCGATTAAGAAATGGCTTAATCGAGGCTCGTCCGGTTCGCCGCCCCGGAGTTACAGTCGCTTATACGCTTCAGCTGGAGACAGGGGGTGTCCGTCAATGGCCGCACAGGGCGCAGACGCGCTGGAAGTACTCCGGGATGTGTGGCGGAGCCAGGCGCAGGCCGACATCGACCTGGGCGACGACTGCGAGACCAAGGCGTGCAAGAAGATGTCCGGCGCGGGCGTCGGCTTCGACGACTTCGCCGGCGCGGGCGAGGCGGACCGCAGCGCGGCCTGGCGGGCCAGGCTGGAGCGCGAGGGCAAGCTCGGCCCGGCCGGGAGCCTGCGCGATCTGATCCTGCCGCCGGACGCCCCTGACCCGACGGACGCCGGCTGAGACCCACCCCGTGGACTACCCCAGAACCGTCCCTGAGCTCACCCAGCGCCTGCGCGGCGGCGGTTACCTAGCCGACCGCGGGCTCGCCACCACCCTGCTCATGTCGCTCTCGCTGCGCCGCCCGGTGCTGCTCGAGGGCGAGGTCGGCGTGGGCAAGACCGAGGTCGCGAAGGTGCTGGCCGACGTCTTCGGCCGTCGGCTCATCCGGCTGCAGTGCTACGAGGGCATCAGCACCAGCCAGGCGCTGTACGAGTGGGACTACGCGCGCCAGATGCTTCAGATCCGGGCGCTCTCGCACGACCAGGCGACCGACGAGCGGTCGGTTGACCAGCTGTTCGGGCCCAAGTTCCTGCTCGAGCGGCCGCTGCTCGAGGCGATCAGGCAGGGCGACCGGGCGGTGCTGCTGATCGACGAGGTCGACCGGGCCGACGACGAGTTCGAGGCGTTCCTGCTCGAGATGCTGTCCGACTTCCAGATCACGATCCCGGAGCTCGGCACGATCAGGGCGGAGTCTCCCCCGGTGGTGATCCTGACCTCCAACCGGACCAGGGAGCTGCACGACGCGCTCCGGCGCCGCTGCCTCTACCACTGGATCGGGTACCCCACCGCCGAGCGCGAGGCCGAGATCGTCGCGATCCGCGAGCCCGCGGCCTCCGGGCAGCTCATCGGCAAGGTGGTGGCGGCCGCGCAGCGGCTGCGGGAGCTGGACCTGGCCAAGCCGCCCGGGGTCGCCGAGACCATCGACTGGGTCCGCACGCTGGGCGTCCTCGGCGACATCGAGCTGACGCCGGAGGCGGCCGACGACACGCTCGGCGCGGTCGTCAAGGACCGCGACGACCTCGACCTGGTCCGGGAGAACCTGGCGGAGATCATCTCCGGTGGCTGACCCGGCCAGCGCCGACCCGGGCGATCCGTTCACGGCCGTGCTGGTCGGCTTCGCCCACGAGCTGCGGGCGGCCGGGCTGACGGTCGGCAGCGGCGACGTGCTCGCCTACTTCGCGGCCATGACGCCGCTCGACCCGACCGATCTGGTCGACCTGTACTGGGCCGGGCGGGCCACGCTGGTCAGCCGCCACGAGGACGACGGCGTGTACCACCAGGTGTTCCGCCGGTACTTCCTTGACGACGACGGGCCGGGCCGGGGCGAGCTGAAGTTCAGCGTGGAGGCGGCTGCCGAGGTCGAGGCGGCGCTGATGATGCCGGGCGCCGAGCCGGGCCCCGAGGACGGCAGGCAGCGGCCGGTCCTCGGCTGGATGGCGTCAGACGTGGACGCGCTCAAGCACCGGTCGTTCACCGCCTGCACGCCGGACGAGGTCGCCGCCCTGCGCAAGATCATGGCCAGGATGCGGCTGACCCCGCCCCGCCGCCGCACCCGCCGGACCAGGCCCGCCGCCGGCCGCGGGACCGAGCCCGACCTCCGCGCGACGATCAGGGAATCGATGCGGATGCACGGGGAGCCGCCCGGGCGGCTGTTCTTCCGGCAGCGCAAGACCAAGCTGCGGCCGATGGTGCTGATCCTCGACGTCTCCGGGTCGATGGCCGACTACTCCAGGCACCTGCTCCAGTTTGCGCACACGGCCGCGCACGCGGGCGCGCGGGTGGAGGTGTTCTGCTTCGGCACCAGGCTGACCCGCATTACCAGGGAGCTGTCGCGCCAGCGAGTCGACGCGGCGCTTGAGGAGGCGGCCCGGGCCGTGGTCGACTGGGACGGCGGCACCCGGATCGGCCAGTCGCTCGACGCCTTCGTCCGTCAGTGGGGCCGCCGCGGCATGGGCCGGGGCGGGGTGGTGGTGATCTGCTCCGACGGGCTTGACCGGGGCGATCCCGAGGTCCTCGCGCTGGCGATGGAGCGGCTGGGGCGGCTGTGCCACCGCATTGTCTGGCTGAACCCGCACAAGGGCGACAACCGGGATTTTCGGCCGAGCACGCTGGGCATGATGGTGGCGGCGCCGCATATCGACCTGCTGCTGTCCGGGCACGACCTCGCTAGCCTGGAAGAGCTGGCGCGAGAGCTGCCGGCGCTGAACTAGGTGAGGAGCATGCCGTGAGGTGGAGCGTCGGCATCGAGGCCGAAGGCGACCGCGTCTTCAGCCGTGAGGAGATAGTCGAGCTCGCCGACGCCGTCGCCGCCAGCGACGGGGTGGCCTCGGGCATCGGCACCAGCCGGTACGGCGCGCGGCTGGTTGTTGTCGCCGACGGCCGCGAGGACGCCGTCGCGGCCGCGACCGAGGTGTTCCTGGCGGCGGCGAGGACGGCCGGGCTGCCGGCCGCGCCGATCGTCGCGGCCGAGGCCGTCAGCGAGGCCGAGGAGGCCGAGCTGTCATGATCCGGCTCGGCTCGCTCGCGGGCTACCCGTTCGAGGGCCCCCGGCTGCTCGGCGGCTGGACGCCGCCGCAGGCGGCGGCGGTGTACGCGGTCATGTACAAGCCCGAGCCCGCCGCCAAGCCGGAGAACTACGCGGTGATCTACGTCGGCCACGCCGACGACCTCCTCGCCGAGCGGTTCCCGTTCAAGCACCCGAAGGCCCCGTGCTGGGTCAGCCGGGCCGGATCGAAGTGGAAGGTCTACGTCTGCACCTACGAGGTGCCGGGCGGGACCAGCGCCCACCGCGAGCAGATCGCCCGCGAGCTGATCGCCGTCTACCGGCCCAGCTGCAACGAGCAGCAGTACGACCACGCGTGGAAGGACGAGTGGATCGGCGAGTACTCGGCCGCGCCGACCACGGCGCCGGTCACCCGTCGCGGCCCCGATCAAAGGCCAAAGCCCTTATCTCGAACGGACCCGGCTGACTGTTTACCCGCCAGCCGCGTCCGTTCTGCCTTCGCTGCCGTTTAGGGGTGCGACCCGTAGCCGACGGCGCCGAGGAGGCGGGAGCGGCGGGTGCCGGAGGCGGGCCGGGCCGGCTCGGGCCGTCCTGTCGTGCGGCGACTCGGCAGGCCAGCAAGGCGGGAGTGAGTCAGGACAACCGGTCAACGGGGTCGAGAGCGTTGCCCTGGACGGGGACAACAGTCTCTATGACGTGCTGCCGGCCTGGCGGAGCCGCCATGGGCCGAGGTACCTGGTGTGGAAGGTCTTTCTTGCCGTCGCGCCCGGCGCGGCGCCGTTCCGGGTGGTGACCGTGACCAGCCCGTCATCGGCGCGCCTCTTCTACGCCTCGCCGGCGGGCTGGGGTGCCGCCTCCGGGGCGAAGACGATCCCGCCCCCGCCCCGCGCCGTGCAGCTGG
>Ga0208220_1001335_pt1 | contig 10371 bp, 9 predicted proteins | sample NGESurdeep092012_9_FD_184484 | JGI IMG/M metagenome (GOLD analysis project Ga0208220, IMG submission 184484) | Arctic peat soil microbial communities from Barrow, Alaska - NGEE Surface sample F53-1 deep-092012 (SPAdes) | ecosystem: Environmental > Terrestrial > Soil > Wetlands > Peat ... | reverse complement strand
GCCCATTGGTGCTCGCCTTCTGCGCCGAATACGACGCCCTCCCCGACATCGGACATGCCTGCGGCCACAACATCATCGCCGCCTCGGCCGTGGGTGCCGGCCTCGGACTCCTCCCCTTCGTCGATCAACTGGGCGTTACCGTCCGGGTACTCGGCACACCTGCCGAGGAGGGTGGCGGCGGCAAGGTGCTCATGCTGGATGCCGGCGTCTTCGCCGACGTTCATGCGGCGATGATGGTCCACCCCTGGCCGACCGAGCGGCTCGAGGCGACCTGCCTCGCCGTCTCCCATTTCGACGTGGCCTTCACGGGACGCACGGCCCACGCATCCGCGGCCCCGTGGCAAGGGGTCAACGCCGGGGACGCCATGGTCGTCGCCCAGGTCGCCCTGGGACTCCTTCGCCAACAGCTCCGGCCGGGCGACCAGGTGCACGGTGTCGTCACCAACGGTGGCGAGGCGGCCAACATCATCCCCGCCCGCGTCACCGGCCGATTCATGGCCCGATCCTTGACCATCCTCGGTCTTCAGGAGCTCGAGCCGAGGGTGCGGGCCTGCTTCGAGGCAGGGGCGTGGGCCACCGGGGCCGAAGTCGGATTCGTCTCGCTCGCCCCCGACTACTCCCACATGGAGAGCGACCCCGATCTACTCGTCAGCTACCGGGCCAATGCCGAGGCGCTCGGCCGACGGTTCGACCTCGACGACCAGGGCGTGGACCGACCCACCCTGTCCACCGACATGGCCAACGTCTCACTCGCTGTGCCGACCATCCATCCGCTCCTGGCCATCGAGTCCGGGGGGGCGGTCAACCACCAGCCCGAGTTCGCCGCCGCGTGCGTGAACTCGTCGGCCGACACCGCGGTGCGCGACGGTGCCTTGGTCCTGGCCTGGACGGCCATCGACGCCGCCGCCCCCGGGCCTCTCAGGGAACGCCTGCTGGCTGCCCGGACACCGTGACCGGACCGGCCGCCGCCGGACTCTCCTCAGCCGGGCTCTCCCCCGCCTACCCGCTCCGGACCGAACGCCTGGTGCTGCGACCGTGGCGCCTCGACGACCTCGACACCTTCCACCGGCTGCGACGTGACCCCGAGGTGGTCCGATACCTCTACGACGAACCGCTGACCCGCGACCTGGCCGACGCCAAGCTGCGATCGCTCAACTCCTCGATCGCCGCGCCGGGTGACTGGATCAATGTGGCCGTCGAGGTGGCGGCCACGGGCGAGGTGGCCGGAGACGTCGGGATCGGGTGGATCAGCGAGGTCCACCAGCAGGTCGAACTCGGCTACACGTTCTTCGCCGCCCACCGCGGCCAGGGCTACGCCACCGAAGCGTCCGCCGCCATTGTCGGGCTCGCCTTCACCGGTCTCGGGGCACACCGGGTGAGTGCACGCCTCGACGCTCGGAACACGGCGTCGGCGGGGGTGCTCGAGCGGCTCGGATTCCGCCGCGAGGCGGACTTCGTCGAAAACGAATGGGTCAAGGGCGAATGGACCGACGAGGCGGTCTACGGGATCCTGGCCTCCGAGTGGGCGGTGCACCACCCGCCGTCCGAAAGCTGATCTCCCTCCTCCAGGATCCACACCGGTACAGGATCCACACCCGTTCCGGATCCACACCTGTCCCGGAACCACCGCGACGAAGTCGTCAGCCCTTGGGGTGGAACTCCCCGAAGACGCCCCGCAGCACGTCGGACACCTCGCCGAGCGTCGCCATGCGGGACAGCGCCACCTTCATCGGCACCAACAGGTTCTGGGTGCCGCGTGCCGCGGCCTCGACGTCGACCAGGGCCGCATCCACTGCCGACTGGTCCCGTTCGGCCCGGACGCGGCCGACCCGGGCCACCTGGGACCGCTGCAGCTCGGCGTCGATGGGGAAGACGTCGTTGGGGGTTCCGTGTTCGTCGACGAACTTGTTGACCCCGACGACAACCTTGTCACCACTGTCGACGGCCTTGGCGAAGGCGTAGGCAGCCTGTTCGATCTCCTGCTGCATGTACTGGGCCTCGATGGCGTCGACCGCACCGCCCATCGAGTCGATCCGCTCGAGATAGTCCCAGGCGGCCTGCTCCACCTCGTCGGTCAGCGACTCGACGAACCACGAACCGGCCAGCGGGTCGACGGTGTCGGCGATACCGGACTCGTAGCCGACGATCTGCTGGGTCCGTAGGGCGATCTTGGCCGCGTGCTCGGTGGGCAGGCCGAGGGCCTCGTCGAACCCGTTGGTATGCAGGCTCTGGGTGCCACCGAGGGCGGCGGCCATGGCCTGGACGGTCACCCGGACGATGTTGTTCTCCGGCTGCTGGGCGGTCAGGGTCGATCCGCCGGTCTGGGTGTGGAAACGCAGCAGGAGGGACTTCTCGTCCTTGGCCCCGAAGCGCTCGGTCATGATCTTGGCCCACATCCGGCGGGCGGCCCGGTACTTGGCCACTTCTTCGAACAGGTTGTTGTGGGCGTTCCAGAAGAAGCTCAGCCGCGGGGCGAAGTCGTCCACCTGGAGACCGGCGGCCAGTGCGGCCTCCACATAGGCGATCCCGTTGGCCAGGGTGAAGGCGATCTCCTGCACGGCCGTCGAGCCGGCTTCACGGATGTGGTAGCCGGAGATGGAGATGGTGTTCCACGCCGGCAGGTGCGCCGCGCAGTAGGAGAAGGTGTCGGTCACCAGGCGCATCGACGGCCGCGGCGGGTAGATGTAGGTACCCCGGGCGACGTACTCCTTCAGGATGTCGTTCTGGATGGTCCCGCCCAGCAGCTCGGGGTCCACGCCGTTCTCCTCGGCCACCAGTTGGTAGAAGAGGAGGAGGATGGCGGCTGTGGCATTGATGGTCATCGACGTGGTGACCTTGTCGAGGGGTAGGCCGGCGAGCAGTGCCCGCATGTCTTCCAGGCTGTCGATGGCCACGCCCACCTTGCCGACCTCGCCCTCCGAGCGAGGGTGGTCGGAGTCGTAGCCCATCTGGGTGGGCAGGTCGAAGGCGCAGGACAAGCCCGTCTGGCCGGCGTCGAGGAGGAACTTGAACCGCTGGTTGGTGGCCTCGGCCGTGCCGAACCCTGCGTACTGACGCATGGTCCACAGCCGACCCCGGTACATGTCGGGGCGGATGCCCCGGGTGTAGGGGTAGGCGCCGGGCGAGCCGAGCCGGGTCGCCGGATCCCAGTCAGCCAGGTCGTCGGGGCCGTAGACCTGGTTGATGGTGATCCCCGAGTCGGTGACCCGTTCGTGTTTCGGCTTTCCGGACCCGGTCGCAGATGACATGGCACACAGGTTACGGCCACGGCTCCCCCGCCCGGAAATGCAGCACGGAAAGGCGCACCAGCGGCTCAGGCGGTAGAACTCGCCCATGCCGGTCGTCCTGTTCGATCTCGACAACACCCTCCTCGACCGGGAGGCCGCCTTCGCCCGGTGGGCCTGGGGCTTCTGCGACGCCAACGGGCTGCCCGACGACGCCCACGCCTGGCTGGTGACGGACGACGACGACGGACTGCGCCCGCGTGGCGAGCTGTTCGCCCGCCTGCGGTCCCGGTTCGGCCTGACCGATCAGGTCGACGACCTGGTGGGGGCGTACCGCCGCGACTATTCGGCCGCCTTCTCGTTCCCCGACGACTCCCGCGTGGCGGTGCGAAGGCTCCGGTCGGCCGGCTGGAAGGTGGGCGTCGTCACCAACGGGCCGCGCTTCCAGTTGCGCAAGCTCGAGGTCACCGGCCTGGGCGACGAGGTGGACGCCGTGTGCGTGTCGGCCGAGTTGGACTCGTGGAAGCCCGACCCGGGCATCTTCGTGGAGGCGGCGCGCCGGTGCGGAACTTCCCTCGAGGGTTGGATGGTCGGGGACTCGGGGGCCGCCGATGTCCGCGGCGGTCAGGGCGTCGGGCTGCGCACCATCTGGATCCACCGGGCCAGGACGTGGGATCTCGGGGGGCCGGAGCCCGATGCCCAGGTGGCCGACGTGCCTGCGGCCGTCCGGATCATCCTCGGGGAGGATGATCCGGGCTGATCAGCCGGCGGGCGCCTCGATCACATGGGGCATGCACAGGTCGTCGTACTCGGCGATGACGATCTCACCGGCGTCGGGGCCGCAGGCCGGGCAGGCCGGGTCACGGCGGACCTTGAAGGTGCGGAAGCTCTGCTCGAGGGCGTCGTAGGCCAGGAGCCGGCCCTGGAGCGTGTCGCCGATGCCGAGCAGGACCTTGATGGCCTCCACGGCCTGGAGCGAGCCCACGATGCCCGGCAGCACACCGAGCACGCCGGCCTCCGAGCAGCTGGGGGCGAGCTCCGCCGGCGGCGGCTCGGGCAGCAGGCAGCGGTAGCAGGGGCCTTCGTAAGGGTTGAACACCGTGACCTGGCCCTCGAACCGGAAGATGGAACCGTGGATCACCGGGATCCGCTTCAGCAGCGACGCGTCGTTGACCAGGTACCGGGTCGGGAAGTTGTCCGTCCCGTCCACGATCACGTCGTACCCGTCGATGATGTCGAGGACGTTGTCGGCGCCGAGGCGCACGTCGTAGGTGACGACGTTGACGTCGGGGTTGATCAGCGTCAGCGTCTTCTTGGCCGAGTCGACCTTGCGCTCACCGATCCGGTCGGTGTTGTGGAGGATCTGGCGCTGGAGGTTGGAGGCGTCGACCACGTCCATGTCGATGATCCCGATGGTGCCCACCCCGGCTGCAGCCAGGTAGAGAGCGGCGGGCGAGCCGAGGCCCCCGGCTCCCAGAAGCAGCACCTTGGCGTCGAGGAGCTTCATCTGACCGGTCTCGCCCACCTCGGGTAGGAGGAGGTGGCGCTGATAGCGGTTGCGCTGCTCAGGGCTGAGTGTGCGGGGGGCGGACCAGGCCCGGCCCTCGTCCTTCCACCGGTTGAAGCCGCCCATCATCGAGGCGACGTCGGTGTAGCCGAGCTGCTGCATGGTCTCGGCGGCGAACGCCGAGCGCACCCCTCCGGCACACATGACCACCACATGGGCCGACTTGTCGGGGATCCGGCCCTCGATCGAGGACTCCAGATTCCCCCTCGGCAGGTGGATGGACCCGGGAAGTGCGCCCTGCTCGTACTCGTCGGGCTCGCGGACGTCCAGCACGATCGTCCCGTCCAGGCCGATCTCGCCCTCGGCCTCCTCGGTGGTGATCTCCCGGATGTTGGCCTTGGCGGCGGCGAGCATCTCTCTGAAGGTGGGCACTGCGGTCTCGCTTCCTGACGGATCGGCGGGGTGGCGGTCGGGACCCCGACGCGCCTGCACCCCATGCACTGTTCTACGTCCGGTTAAACGCTACCAGGAGGGTCGACATTCCCTCCCCCGCGCGGCCCGGTCGGGAATCTAGGAGGTGGTGACGTAACCGGCCGGCGGGATCGTCCCCGGACCGGTCGACAGACAACCGGCCAGCAGCCCCGGGTCGGGTCCGGCTTCCAGCCTCGGGGGCGTCAGGAATGCCGGCGGGGCGTGCAGGTCCACGCTGTCGAGGAGGTCGTCGGCCGCCGCGTCGCGTTGGGTGAGGACGGGCAGGTTCCACTTGGTCTCGACCAGTTTGAGGATCGAGGTGTGGTCATGGACGACGTGGGACACGTAGTCCTTCCTGGCGTAGGGCGACACCACCCCGGCAGGAACCCGGAACCCGTAGCGGTCGAACGACCCGGGCGGGTCCCCCGGTGCCACGGAGGGCGGAACCGAGTCCGGCACCACGGCGGCCGGAGGCGGGACATGGTCGTAGTAGCCGCCCGACTCGTCGTAGCACCACACCAGAAGGGTGTGCGGCCACTGGGGAGAGTCCATGACGGACTGGACCACCTTGGCCAGGAACTGGTCGCCGTACTGGACGTCCTGGGGGTTCTCCTCGGACTGCTTATCGAAGTCGGGGTCGACCATGCTGACCGAAGGCAGCGAGCCGGCCGCCGCATCGAGGTAGAACTGGTCGATCTTGGTGAGGTGCGAGGAGAACCCGGGCAGCCCGGCCTGGTACGACCAGATCAGTGCGGACGGCAGCGTGGCGTAGTAGTTCTTCCATGAGATGCCGTGGGCACTGAGCGCCTGGAACACTGTGCCGTTGGGAGGCGCCTCGCCGGGAAACGTGTCGTAGAGCAGGCCGAGCGACGTGCCGGCCATCAGGAAGCGCCGGTTCGGGTAGGTCTGGGCGCCCACGGAGCAGAAGTAGCGGTCGCACACCGGGAACGTGGCGGCCACCGAGTTCACGAACGGCAGCACCTCGGGCGCGTTGTACCCCATCGAGACCGGACCGCTCTGGCTCTGGACGAACCCGTCGTTCCGGCCCCCGGCGTACGAGGTCCAGAACGCCGCCCACGTGTTGTACGGGTGGCCGCCCTGCTGGCACGGGGTGGGCATGGGGAACGCCTTCACCTGGGCGTTCGGCCCCGGCGGCGGGAAGGTCGAGCCCGACGGCCACGGATTGGCGGCCGTGGGCTTCCCGGCCTTGTCCAGCGTGAAGCCGTCGCCCCGTCCCCGCTGCATCCCGAGCACGTTGTCGTAACTGTGGTTCTCCATCATCACGATGACGATGTTCTTGATCTGGGGGAGCTGGTCCGTGCCGACGGCGGCATCCGGATTGGGAAGGTCCCCGGGCACGAGCTTGCGGGTCGGGCGGGCCGGCATCGTGGTCGTGGTGACCGACGAGGACGACGGCGACGAGCAGGCGGCGAGTCCGATGGTGGCCACACCGGCCAGTGCCCCGCCGAGGAGGGTTCGACGAGACAGGATGGGCGGCTCGCTCATGCACGAACCGTAGTGACGGGCGGGGACGCCCACAACCGCTCCCCACGCCTATCCCCACGCCGCTCCCTACTCCGATCTCAGCAGCGCTCCCGGCACAGCCCCCGGCACTGCCCCCGGCACTGCCCCCGGCACTGCCCCCGGCACAGCCCGGGCATCGATGGGGCATCGATGGGTAGCGTGCCGACCATGGAGCTCTCGGAAGCCGTCCGCCGGCGCCGCATGACGCGCAACTTCTCCGAGGCCTCCCTGGACGGCACCGTGGTGGACGGGCTCCTGGCCGAGGCGCTGGCCGCCCCGTCGGCCGGCAACACCCAGGGTCGCGAGTTCGTGGTGCTCGACAGCCCGGCGCAGACCGGCCGCTACTGGCTGGCCACCACCGATGCCGACTGGCGGGCCCGGTCCCGGCGCTTCCAGGGGCTGTCCCGCGCCCCGGTGGTGGTCCTACCCTTCTCCGACCCCGACGCCTACGTCAGGCGCTACGCGGAACCGGACAAGGCCCGGCCTGACGGCGACGAGGTCGAGTGGGTCGTCCCTTACTGGCACGTGGACGCGTCATTCGCCGTCATGAGCCTGCTGCTCGGGGCCGTCGACCGCGGCGTCGGGGCCGCCTTCCTCGGGAACTTCCGCGGCGAGGGCGCACTGAAGGAGGCACTCGGCGTTCCCGCCCGCATGCGATGGCTCGGCGCCGTGCTGCTCGGCCACCCGGCACTGCCCGACCCTCCGTCCCCCTCCGCCACCCGACCGAGGCGCACGATGGACGAGTCCGTCCACCGGGGCGGTTGGTAGGCGACGGGAGCCGGCATCTCCGGGCGGCCCGGCGTACGATGACCCATCGGTGCCGAAGCCTGGATGTCGGCACCGGTCGAGGACGTGCGGAGTGCTCAAGCAGGCGGGTGCTCCGACGGTGCCTGAAAGGAGTCGCACATGACGGACACTGCGATCGATCCGGGGGTGGACACCGCTGCGAGAAGCGTGGAGCCGGGGGCCGCCCCACCACCCGGCGCCGGGGGACCCGGTCCTCCCCCCGTACCCAACTTCAACATCGTGCCCGTCCGCGCCCTGCCCGTTGTGGCCGTGGTGTTGATCGGGCTGATCGTCGCCATCTCGACCAACAACCTGTGGGCGCTGACCTTCTTCCACGTGGCCGGCGGCGGACTGTGGACCAGTCTCGACCTCTTCCTCGGCCTGGTGCTCGGGCCGATCATGGGGAGTCTGTCCATCCCCGCCCGGATCGAGTTCACCACCAAGTTCATGCCGAAGATGCTGTTGATCATGCCCACGCTGGTCGCCATGACCCTGGGCGCCGGGTTCCAGCTGGCCCGCCATGTGGGCAACCTCGAGGCGTCCTACCCGCACCACGGCTGGCTCGTCGCCTCGATGGTCATCGTCGCGGTGATGTCGGTCATCGCCCTCGGCCTGCTCGAGCCGGCCAATCTCGCCGTGCTCTTCGAGCTCAAGAAGCCGCAACCGAACGGGGCCCGCATCCAGCGGCTGATGAAAGTCTTCATCTACACGGCCGGCATCACGGGATTGATGCAGATCGCCACCATCGTGATCATGACGTTCCTGGCCAGCCGATGAGTGCGACAGTCGACGTGCTGCCCCCCGGGTTCGGCGAACCCGACGCCGAAGACCTGCGCCAGGCCGACTACCCGCCGGTGATGCCCCTCGCCGTCGCCACCTTGATCCTCATCGTCTCGGGTGGGGTCGTGGTGGCCGCCCAGTACGGCCGGCCCCCGCACCTGGAAGTCCCGACGATCCTGCTCGGGTTGGCCACCCTCCTGCTCATCGTCAACGCCGTCCTCGTCCTCCGGATCCGGGAGTTCGCCCGGCCCGTCTTCTTCCGGGTCCTCGGATGGGCGCTCCTCGCCTACGCCGCGATCGCCGGGATCCTCGAGTACGTCTTCCTCTACGACCACACGCCTGCCAAGGTGCTGGCACTGTTCAGCGGCATGCTGGTGCTCTTCGCCCTCGACGTGCCGCTGATGCTGGCGTATTCGGTGGCGCGCTGGCAGCCGCCGGACGCCACGTAAGAGGCCCGGCGCAGGCCTCGGGCAGACCCGCCACTACCCTCGATCCCATGGCGTCGAGACCCAAGACTCGGTACGCCCGGTCGGGCGACGCGGACATCGCGTACCAGGTTCTCGGTGACGGACCCCTCGACCTCCTCTTCTGCACCGGCAGTGGGTACCGATCGACTGCATGGACGAGGAGCCGGCCATGGCCCGGTTCATCCGGCCCCTATCCTCGTTCGCCCGGCTGATCCGCTTCGATGCCCGGGGTACCGGTCTGTCCGAGCGTGGCTCCCCCGATGCCCCGCCGACCTGCGAGCAGCGGGTCCTCGACATCCTGGCCGTCCTCGACGCCGCCGACGCCCACCAACCGGCCGTACTGGCACCATTCCTGGCCACGCCCCAAGGGATCACGCTGGCCGCCACGCGTCCCGAACGTCTCGCCAACCTGGTCGTACTGAACGGATCGGCACGGTTGCTCTGGGCCCCCGACTACCCGGCCGGCATCCCCCTACGTCTGTTCGACCGCCAGGTCGATCACTTCTTCGAGACCGATGCCGTCGAGAGCGGCTTCGACAATGTCGCACTCTGGGCGCCGAGCCTGGCCGACGACGACGAGTTCCGCGCCTGGTTCGACCGGTCCGGCAACCTCGGCGCCACTCCGGCGATGACGGTTGCCATGATCCACGAGGTCTACCGGACCGACGTCAGGCACCTCCTGCCCGACGTCGGCGTCCCCACGCTGGTGATCGACCGGATCGACATCCCCGCGCCGATCGGCCCCGAGCATGGGCGTTACATCGCCGATCGCATCCCCGGGGCCGTCTACCGGGGGCTACCGGGGGTCGACTCGCTCTACTGGGTCGGCGACAGCGGGCCGGTGCTCGACGAGATCGAGGAGTTCCTGACAGGCGCCCGCAGCGGAGCCGGGGCCGAGCGGGTGCTGGCCACCGTGCTCTTCACCGACATCGTCGGGTCGACCGAACGGGCCTCCCGGATGGGGGACGCCGGCTGGCGGGACCTCCTCGATCGCCACGACCGGGCCGTGCGGTCCCAGCTCGAGCGCTTCCGGGGGCGGGAGGTCAAGACGGTCGGCGACGGTTTCGTCGCCACCTTCGACAGCCCGGGGCGGGCCATCGAGTGCGCCCGGGCCATCGCCGACGCCGTCGGGCCGCTAGACCTCGAAGTGCGGGCTGGAATCCACACCGGCGAGATCGAGCTGCGGGGCGACGACGTGGCCGGCATGGCCGTGCACATCGGGACCCGGGTGTCGTCGCTGGCCGGTCCGGGCGAGGTGCTGGTGTCCTCCACGGTCAAGGACCTGGTCACCGGGTCACCAGTCCGGTTCGCCGACCGCGGCGGGCACACGCTCAAAGGTGTGCCCGGCGAATGGCACCTCTACGCCGTCGAGGTCTGATCGGTTCTCCCGGGCCCTTGCCCACGAGACTCGACAAGTCTGCAGCTAGGTCGCCGGCAAGCATGACTAGGCACGCTCCACGGATCCGATCGATCGGGCCTCCGCTATCAGCGAGGTACCGGTCCCGACCCCAGGAGCACCCGTGTCCACGCCCACCGTCATCCCGCCGCCGCCCCGCCCGCTCCGCCCCGTAACCAGTCGAACCGACGACACGCGTCCCCCCGGCGACCTGCA
>Ga0208220_1001333_pt1 | contig 10372 bp, 8 predicted proteins | sample NGESurdeep092012_9_FD_184484 | JGI IMG/M metagenome (GOLD analysis project Ga0208220, IMG submission 184484) | Arctic peat soil microbial communities from Barrow, Alaska - NGEE Surface sample F53-1 deep-092012 (SPAdes) | ecosystem: Environmental > Terrestrial > Soil > Wetlands > Peat ... | reverse complement strand
GCCAGGTCGTCCGCCCGGGCCTGCACCACCTCGGCGGCGGCCCGGAGCAGGCGGGCGCGCTGGTGAACTGGCATCGCGGCCATCTGCGACCGGGCCTCAGTGGCCGCGGTCAGTGCGGCGGCGACCACGTCAGCGTCAGCGATGCCGACCTGAGCCACGGTCCTGCCTGCCCAGGGCTCGATGAGAGGGGTGAATTCGGCCACCTCGACGCTGCGACCGCCGACCCAGGGCAGCAGTCTGCTGGCTTCGCTACTGCTCATCGTCGCTGCTACCAGCCATAATCGGGCATCGGTCCGGCCAGCGGCGGCAAATCCCAGCTGCCGGTCGACGGCGCCGCTACCGTACCGTCGACGCGCACGTCGAGAACCGTGGGCCGATTCGACTTGATGGCCGCCTCGACGGCATCCGCGACCTCGTCCGGGCTGTCAATGCGGGCGCCGTCAGCCCCCATGGCCCTGGCGATCGCTGAGATATCGGTGCTGTACAGCTCGCCGGTCGCGGACTTGCGGAACTGCGTCGCGATTTCACGGTCGGGGCCGAAGAACGTTGCCTGCTGGCCGCGTATAGAGCCATATCCGGTGTTATTCCAGACCACCCACACGGCGGGCAGGTCCAGCTCCACCGCCGTGGCCACGGCGTTGGCGTGCATCAGGAAACAGCCATCGCCGCAGACCGTCACGGCGGGGCTGGCGGGGGATGCGAGCTTGGCGCCGAGCACTCCGCCGACCCCGAATCCCATCGCGGCGAAGCCCCAGGCCTGCAGGAGCCGGCCGGCCGGCGGTACTGCCAGCTGCTGGAGGAGCCAGTTATGGTGCACGCCGACGTCGGCTAGCACGATCGCGTCGTCGGGCAGCGCGCGCTGCAGCTCGGCTACCAGCCGGTCCGGGCGGATCGGCACGGCCGTGTCCTGCTGGCGGACGGCGATGTCACTTTCCCACTGCCGCTTCCAGGCCAGCGTCTCCCGCAGCCAGTCGGCCCGGCCGTCGGGATGAGCCTGCGCATCACCGGGCGTCACGGTGCCGAGCATCGCCGCCGCGAACTCGGCGGTGTCGGCGATGACCGCGAGGGTCGGCGGGTAGTTCCGGCCGATCTCCTGGGGATCGATGTCCACATGAATGAGCCGGCTGGGCGGAATGCTGAAGGTGACTCCGGGGAGCCACGAACTTGTCGTCCGATCGTCAAACCGGGTCCCAAGCGCCAGGACGACGTCGGCGGTGCGAGCTGCCTTATTCGCCGCGTAGGTTCCATTCCGGCCGGTGGGCCCCAGGCACAGGTCGTCGCCTTCGTCGAGGACGCCCTTGCCGAGCGGCGTCGTGACGACCGGGATGGCCAGCTTCGCGGCCAGCTCGCGGATGAGGGCGCGGGCTCGTGGCGCAGTCGCGCCATTGCCGGCGACGATGACCGGTCGGGCGGCTTCGCTCAGCAATTCCGCCGCCCGGCGCACCGCTTCGGGGGCCGGCGCCGGGGCGGCGACCGCATCCGGCCGCCAGATCGGCATCGCGACTTCGTCCCCTACATCCTCGACGAAGACGTCGAGTGGCACGTCGAGATTCACCGGCCCCGGGCGGCCGGTGGTCATGAGAGCAAAGGCCTGGTCCAGCATCCGCGGCAGCATCTCCGGCCGGACCGCCTGGAAACTGCGCTTGACGTAGTTGCGGATTACGCTGGGAAAGTCGCCCTGAAAGTATTTTCCGGACTCCTGAAAAGGCCCTCGGTTAAACTGCGAGGTGGGCACATTGCCAGTTATGGCCAGCATGGCCGATGAATCGTACATGGCGCCCGCAATGGCCATCACGATATTGACAGAGCCCGGACCGCACGACGTATACGTGGCAATCGGCTTACCGGATACCCGGTAGTACGCGTCTGCGATGAAGCCGGCGATCCGTTCGTCGTGCGTGGAAATAGTCTGGATTTCGCTGCGCCGGTCGTAGGCCGCGTCCAGGAGCCCCAGGATCCCGTGGCCACAGACTCCCACCAGGTACGGAACCCGCTGCTGAACAAGGTAGTCAATGATGACATCGGCGCCGCGGCGACCCATGAGTGCCCCTTTTCGATTGCATACCGCTGTGTACAGCACGGTACAACGCGAACTTGAGCAGTGTCAACGTAGCCTTAATACGGATTTTACCGGTATCTTCCGGATTAGTCGGCCATGCCGTCACGTATCATGTCGAGCCGGACATTCCGAGATGCCCACATATGCTTCTCGGCCACGTCCCCAGCAGCATCGGCATCTCGGTGGCGGATCGCCTCCAGCAGCGTCTGGTGCTCGTTCAGGGCCTCCTCCCACCGCCCGGCGCGCGTATAGGTCGTGGCCGGATACCGCCGGAGGTGAACGGCCAGTCGCTCCAGCAGATCAGCGAGGGTGTGGTTCCTGGCCGCCTGCCAGATGGCTCGGTGGAATGACCGGTTGATGCCGGCCATCTCTTCCGGCGTGGCGTTCTGGGCCTCACTCATGTTGCGCAGAATCCGGTCCAGGGTGGCGAGGTCATAATCCGTCCGGCGGATCGCGGCGTCCCGCGCGGCAGCAGCCTCGAGGATGGCGCGAACCCCGTAGATCTCGAGCACCTCCTCGGCGCTCGTCTGCCGGACTCGCATGCCGCGGTTGACCCGCTCAAGTACGCCGTCCTGCTCAAGCATCCGCAGCGCCTCGCGGATCGGCGTCCTGCTGACGCCGAATCGCTTGCCGAGGTTGGACTCCACCAGCACCTCGCCGGGCCGCAGGTCACCCTGCAGGACTTCCTCAAGCAACTGGTGATAGAGCGATGGCATCTGGAAGCCGTCCTTCCCGCGCACCGCGGCTGCACGCACCGGCACCGCCGGCCGGCAGGCGGTAGTTTCCCGCATCATATGGGATGAAGGCCGCCCGGGCAGCAGATCATGATCTCGCCGCCGTCCAGGGCCTTCGCCCGGAGGCCGGCGGCCGCGCCGTCGTCGCTCTGGCTGGCGGTTACCTGCTCGAAACCCCCCTGTAACGTGACATATATTCGCTTATTGCTCGTTACGGTGTCATCAAGGCCGCTCAGCCAGGATCTTGACGCAGTGCATACTGCGGTATACGTTCTTGCTACGTTTCGGAGCGAAGATCGCTTTTCGGTTCCGCCGGCTACCCGAGACGACTCCTCATCCCGGCCCGGCATGCACGGAGAACACATGTAGCCGCTGCGGAGCGACCAGGTGAGACTCATCCGAAAACCCCTCCTCGCGGCCTGCCCGTGCGGCAGTGCCGAGCCCTTGCTATGTAGCTCGGCGTCGACCCGGTCGCACGCCCCGCCATGACAGGTCCAGGACGGCGAGCCACGCAGCACCAGGGCCTGCCCAGCACGGCCGCAACCTGTTCGCGAGTTCTACCGAAGGTCAGAGAAGGCACATGAGTAACTTGATGCTCGGAGTCGGATTCGGACTAGTCACCGCATCAATCCTGGCGCTGGCGACTGTGCCGCTCTCATTGCAGATGAGCGTGGCCCGTATTCCGAATTTCGCCCACGGTGAGATCCTGACCGTGGGCGCCTACGCGGCTTATGTCGTCAACCAGCACGTCAACAACATCTATCTGGAGGCCCTGGCAGCTGCCCTCGCCGGCGGCCTGGTGGCATATCTCATGAATGCCCTCCTGCTCCAGCCGTTCGCCCGGCGAAAGCCGAAGCTGCTCATCCTGTTCATTCTGACGATTGCTGCCAGCTTGATGATCCAGAACATCATCCTGCTGTTTTTTACTGGCAACAGCCTCGCCTATCATCTTCCGGCTAGCCCGCCGCACCGGATCGGGCCATTCTTGCTGACCGGGCTTAACCTCTTCACGATCGCCGCGGCCATCGTCGTTATGCTCGCGGTTCATGTCCTGCTGAAATACACTAAGTTCGGCAAGGCTCAGCGCGCGGTCGCTGACAGCAAGGACCTGGCTCAGGTTACGGGAATTAACAGTGAGCGGATCATCCAGGTTACCTGGCTCCTGGACGGCCTGATCGCTGGTTTCGCCGGGTTCCTGCTCGGCGTCAGCTCAGGAACCCTGACCCCGACCCTGGGGCAGGGCTACCTGCTGGTCATCTTCGCCGCGGCCATTCTTGGCGGGATCGGCAAGCCCTACGGCGCGATGGCCGGCGCAGTATTCATCGGCGTGGCCATGGAGATCAGCGCGCTGTACATACCAGCCTCCTATAAGGAAGTCGTCGCCTTCGGCCTCCTCATCCTCACCCTGCTCCTGCGGCCGAACGGGATCTTCGCGGCGCCGCGAGCGGCCGGCGCGGCTGGAGCGACGGCATGAGCCAGTATGTGATCGGCCTGGCGACCACCGGCGTCATTCTCTCGATCGTCACTCTGGCCCTCAACGTGCGCTGGGGATGGGCGGGCGAGTTCGACATCGCCCTGTTCGCGTTCGTCGCGGTGGGAGCCTACATCTACTCCGTCTTCACCCTGGCGCCCAACAACCTGCCCCCGCCCAGCGGCTACATACTCGGCCTGAAGGCGCCCTTCCTAGTCGGCGTCATCGCCGCCATCGTCGTTACCGGGGCCTTGTCGGCAGCAGTGGGCGCCGTGGCGCTCAGAAAACTGCGCGACGACTACTTCGGCATCACGACTCTGGCGTTCGCGCTGATCCTCGCTCTCGTCATCGGCCAGTACACGCCGCTCTTCGACGGATACGAGGGACTGTTCGGGATGCCGCAGCCGCTCGCCACGGTGGCGCCATTCGGCCTCAACGGCGGCAACTTCCTCGCGCTCAGCGTGGTCTTTCTCATCGCGAGCTTCCTGGTGCTCCAGCGGCTGTACAACAGCCCGTTCGGCCGGGCGGTCCGCTCGGTTCGCGAGGATGACACCGCATCGGCGGCCTTCGGCCGGAATGTATACGTGCTCAAGCTGAAGGCCTACATCCTGGGCGGCTGCGTGGCAGGGCTGGGGGGCGCCCTGCTGGCCGCCTATATCACTGCCTTCAATCCCTACGGCTGGACTCCGCAGGAAACGTTCCTGATCTACGCCTCCCTCTTCATTGGCGGCACCGGGAATGCCATCGGAGCCGTCATTGGCACGTTCTTTGTCGAGGTCGGGGTACAGGAGGTCACGCGGTACGTCCCGCAGCTGGGAAACAACGCCTCCAGTTCTGACGCGATCCGACTGGTGCTGATCGGACTGCTGATTACGGCCGTGCTGTGGTGGCGGCCGCAGGGCATCCTGCCCGAGCGGCGCGCCAGGGATCGGCTGGTGGCTGTGGGTGCCGGTCCGGTGGCACGCCGTCCGGCACTGGCCTGGGCGGCCCACTTCGGGCCGGCCGCCAGGCGCGCGGAGCCGTCTTCGCCGGCGGTGGCCACGCCACCGGATCGAGTCCCGGCGCCGGCGGTCAGCCCGGCAGCGGCGCGGACTAACGGCGATGACACGCTCAAGGTGCGGGCGCTGCAGCCGCCGGCGCCTGCCCCGGGCGGTCAGGATCTCGAGGTGACCGCTCTTACGAAGGCCTTCGGGGGCGTCAAGGCCGTTAACGGCGCCACCCTCTCCGTGCGTCCGGGCTCGCTGACCGGCCTGATCGGGCCGAACGGGGCCGGCAAGAGCACCATGATCAATCTGATCTCGGGCTTTGAGTCGCCGGACTCGGGCACGATCATGTTCGGCGGCCAGAGCATCGCGGGGAAGTCCGCTCATGCCATCAGCCGGCTCGGGCTCATGCGCAGTTTCCAGACACCCAGGGAATGGCCGGGCCTGACCGTCATGGAGAACATGCTCCTGTCCATGCCGATCGCCGGGCGGGAGACCGTCTGGCGGGGTCTGCTCACCCCTGGCCGCCTGCGGGCCGCGGAGTCCGCTGACCGGATACGTGCCCGCGAGCTGCTCGGCGAGGTCGGGCTGCTGAAGCTGAAGGACGAGCCGGCCGGAAACCTGAGCGGCGGCCAGAAGCGGCTGCTGGAGTTCGCCAGGCTCGCCGCCGCCGCTCCGCGCTTCGTATTGCTGGACGAGCCCCAGGCGGGAGTTAATCCGGTGCTGCGGGACCGGATGGCCGAGTTGATCAGGAATATGGTGAATGGCGGTGCGACAGTACTAATGGTCGAGCACAATCTGGCGTTCCTCGAGCAGCTCTGCGACCACGTCATCGTGATGGCCCTGGGTGTCTGCATTGCTACGGGGTCCATGGCGGACCTGCGCGCTAACCAGGACGTCGTCGATGCCTACCTGGGACAGGTGAATGTCGCCGATGCCTGACGAGCCGTACCTCACCGTCAAAGATCTCACCGCGGGCTATGGCGGACCTCCGATTATCGAGGGGATCACCCTTGAGGCTAAGCCCGGGGCCATCACCGCGATTGTCGGGCCCAACGGCGCGGGCAAGTCGACCCTGATGAAGGCGATCGCCGGAGTCGTCCGGCCCTCGGCCGGCGAAATCAGGGTCTGCGGGACGACCACGACCGGACTGACCGCTAACAAGCTCGTGGCGCAGGGCATGGCCTATGTCCCGCAGGTCGCCAACGTCTTTCCGTCCCTGACGGTGGCGGAGAACCTTGAGATGGGGGGTTACACCCGCAAGTCCGGCGTGAAGGCGAGGATCGAAGAGCTCTACACGCTTTTTCCCGACCTGCGGGCCGCCGCCCGCCGGTCCGCCGGGACCCTGAGCGGAGGCCAGCGCAACATGCTCGCCATGGCTCGCGGGCTGATGTCTGATCCCAAGGTCCTGCTGGTAGACGAGCCCACGGCGGGCATGGCGCCGAAGTTCGAGACAGCCGTGTGGGAGCACATCGTGCAGATTCGCCAGACCGGCGTCGCCGTGCTGGTGGTCGAGCAGAATACGCGGCGGACCTTGACGTACGCGGACTGGGCCTACGTTCTCGTTCTCGGCAAGAACCGTCTGTCCGGCTCCCCCGCGCAGCTCCTGAACGACGAGGAGGTGGTTGCGCTTTATATCGGCGGGGGAGCCTGAGTTGGCGCTGCTGCCTCGCTTGCATTACTGAGAATGACGGCGAATAGGAGAATTGATATTATGAGAACACGCTCGCATCCCTTGCTGGCACCGCGCGTGCGCATCAGCGTCACGTTGGCGGCGGCGCTAGCCCTGCTCGCAGCCTGCTCGTCTGGCGGCTCCGGCACATCAGGCTCCGGCGGCTCCGGGAGCGGTCCCATTACCTTTGGCGTGCTGCATCCGTTTACCGGCGCATACGCATCGGTCGGAGAGGCGGCACTGCAGGGAGTGACGGTCGCCACGACGGAAATCAATGCCGCCGGCGGGATTCTGGGCCGCAAGCTGCAGATTGTGCACGCGGACACTCTCGGCGACCCAGTGGACGCCGTGCCCGCCGCCGAGCACATGATTGCGTCAAATCATCCGGTCGGGGTCATCGGCCCCGGCGGCCTGGAGATCGGCTCAATTCAGCGCGTCATGGACGATAACAAAATTCCGTTCGAGTTCGAAGGCGGCGACACTGCCTTCGACAACACCACGGACCCGTTGCTGTGGCGAGACAGCCCGTCCGACTTGCAGGAGGGGGTCGCGATGGCCCTCTACGCAGTGCAGCATGGCTACAAGCGGGCAGCCTTCATGATGTCGAGCATCACCACGGCTCAGGACTTCATCCCTTACATCCAGGGAGCCTATAAGGCGGCCGGGGGCACGATTGTGGCCAATGAAACGATGACGCCAGGCCTTACCTCCTATCGTTCCGAGGTACTCAAGGTCGTCCAGGCGAAGCCGCAGGTAATTTTCAGCCAGATCGAGCCGCCGACAGCTGCCGTCATGACGCAGGACTTCAAGGAGATCGATAACCTGGCCATCCCCATTGTGGCGAGCGATACCAGTGCGGCCGCAGAGTGGATCAAGGCAGTCACGCCGTCAGTCGCTCATCAGGCAATCGTATCGGCCGAGGGCGCAACGGCGACGTCACCCGCTAGTGCTGTGTTCATGAAGTATTTCCAGCAGGACTACCACGGACAGCAGCCACTCGCCAGCGCTACCTACTCCTACGACGCGACCATCGCGCTCGCCCTGGCCATTGACAAGGCCGGGTCCACGAACGGGCCTACTTACGCGAAGGACATCTCCCTGGTGACCACGGCGCCAGGAACCGTCGTGTACGACTATAAGACGGCGCTGGCCGCCGTGAAGGCCGGCAAGGACATTAACTACGATGGCGCGAGCGGCAATATGGACTACAACCGCTTCCATAATGTCTTCGGCCCGTACCAGCTCGTAAAGTCGAACCTGTCCGGAGTCGAGCAGGTCGTCGCGACCATCACGGCACCGGAGCTGGAGAAGGCAACGCCCAAGGGCCAGTAGGTCACCGGCACTGTCGTCAGCCGCCAGACCAGCGTCGCTGACGCAACTGGCGCCACGCGGTCCGGGGTGATCATCACGGTTGGCTCGTGATGATCACCCCGGGCCAGAAACGATCCCCTTGACGGGCCCGACGGCGAGACGGCTCCGCCCAGGAAAACGCCGCCCTCACAGTAACTGATGACCAGGGCCGGCAGCGACCGGGGACGGCAGCCGCCGTGGCCAGGCCGCTCCTGTGCGAGTTCGCGTTTCCTGCGCTCGCAGCCGGGACGGGGCCGCGTTACTGGCATATGAAGGCGGCAAGGTCGCCGGAGGTGGTGAAGGCCCCCGTGTCGTCGATGACCGCCTGCACGTGCTGGCGTACGTCCTCGACGACGTCGTCCCAGGGGCGGGAGGTCTCGTCCTGGTGGTGGCTGGCCAGGCTGGCGACGTAGTCGGCGGCTACCGCGGCGTCGCGGATGATCACGGGTACGTTGCTGGCGGGGCGTACGCAGGTGACCGACTCGAAGGCGGTGCCGAGCTGTGCTGGCGCGTTCTCGGCGGCGAACGCGTGCGTGGCGGGGCGCAGCTGCCATCCTAGGGTTTCCTCGCGGACCGCGCGCTCGACAAGCGTGCGCAGTGAGCGGGTGTGCTGGCTGCCATTGGTCACGGCGATACAAGTGCCGCCCGCTGCCAGTACCCGCCGCAGCTCGCGGATGGCCGTTTCCCGGTCGGGTACGTGGTAGAGCATGTGGATCGCCAGCACGACATTGACGGCGCCGTCGCGCACCGGCAGCGCGGCGAGATCGGCGTTGAGCAGCGCCGGGTGAGATACCGCCCGGAGCATGCCCATCGACAGATCGCACCCGACGGCCCTGACCTGCCGGTCCCGCAGCCCGCGTAGGTAAGCGCCGTTGCCGCAGCCCGCGTCCAGCACCCGCAGCCCCGGCGCGAGCCGGACGAGGTCCAGGACCCATCCCACGATGTCGAAGAACGGGCGCTGGTGCTGCCAGAAGCGCTGGCGAGCACGCAGGTTCCGGTCGTCCGCGTACTGGCCCGGCGGGTTTAGTGTCACCAGAACAGAATGCCCGATCTCGATGCAGACATCGGGCAATGCGGGCCGTCCGACCGCCCCGAACGGCGCCTTTCTCAGGCTCAGCTGCGTGAACTGCAGACGGTGCTGGAGGCGGGCCCGGCGGCCTGGGGGTGGGATGAGGATCAGTGCTGTTGCGACACGAGGTCGCTCGCGGTGAGTGAGCTAGGTGAGGAGGTCTGGCTGGTGCCAGGGACGTAGCTACAGGTTGTGCTCGACCTGTCCCCGCCGTGACGTGCGTGGCCGGTTCCTGACCGGCTGGGTGCGGAGCTCACGGAAAAGCCCAAGGGCCGCCGCTCCAGCCATGGCGGCCACAGGTGAGGGGAAGGACCGGTGGGCGACTATCAGGGAACCCTTGCTGATGCCTCGTTAGATCCGCATTCCGGGCTGGGTGGTCGTGCCGGGGTGTCAGGGACTGGCCGTTGAGAGGCGGCAGGCGGCGGCCACGGACAGCACGATGGCCGGTGAGTACCGCTGTCCCCGGGGTACAGAGGGCGCCCGGCCCGGTCCGGGTCTCATGCGTGCGGAACGTGGAAACCGTGCGCCACGAGGCGCTTCATGACCGTGCGGAGGTGAGAGGACTCCGCCGTCGGGTCGTCGCAGCGACTCGATCGGAGCTGAGGGAAGCCTGAGCCGGGAGACGCCGGGGAGGGCGGGAGCAGCCCTGACAACGACGGGACGTACCGGTACTGCCAGACGGTGCGGGTCCGGCAAGCGAGACGAGAAGGTGCACGAGAGAAATCAGTGGTTAAAGCCCCGTAAGAGTTCCACCGGCTCAAATCTGGCGGATATGGGCCGGGATGCAGTGCGTGGTCTCGCCTCCGGGCGGGGTCAACTCTGCAGCCGGTTGGTTTCGCCGGTGAGGAGGCCACGGTGAAGGACTGCGGCGTAGCCGTGGCGATGCTGCCGGGGCAGGAGCTGGGCGCCTAACTCGTCGAACGGTCGCGAGGTGAACGTGGGAACCGCCTGTGGCCGCCCTCCCTTCCGGGTCTCCAGCCCGGCAGGCGGGCAGGCTCGTCGTCAGCTGATGGCCGCGGGCGGGGCGGAGCGGT
>Ga0208220_1001332_pt1 | contig 10373 bp, 12 predicted proteins | sample NGESurdeep092012_9_FD_184484 | JGI IMG/M metagenome (GOLD analysis project Ga0208220, IMG submission 184484) | Arctic peat soil microbial communities from Barrow, Alaska - NGEE Surface sample F53-1 deep-092012 (SPAdes) | ecosystem: Environmental > Terrestrial > Soil > Wetlands > Peat ... | reverse complement strand
GGCCCCGGGCCGCACCGTGGCCGCCAGAGATGACAGCGAGCGCACGGTCCGCGCCGCCCGGCAGCGCCCGGGCGAACGCCGCGAACGCCGCGACCTGGTCATGACAAGGCGCGCAGCCAGGCGAGAAGAAGCCGATCACGCTGCGCTGGCCGCGCAGGTCCTCTGCCGAGACGGTCGCGCCGGCCGTGGTCGTCAGCGTGAAGTCCGGCACCTGCGTACCCGGCGGGAGGCCGACGAGCGGGCGCGGCCCGGATGGGCGACGGGCGAGTTGTTCCCCATGGTCGCGCAGCTTGCGGGCCAGGGCGATGATCAGCCACAAGTTCACCAGGCCCAGCGCGCCGACCCCGGCCACGGCGACCGCGAGATAGGTCATGGCTGGCCCGCCCAGCCCGCATGGCCGGCGGAAGCCGAGCCAGCGGAAGCCGCCGGATCACTGCCGACCAGGGCGGCCAGGTCGTCCAGGAACACCACGAATGTCCCCGCGGCCACCGCGGCGGCCAGGCTCAGGGCGATCCCCGCCGGACGCGCGGCGACCGCGCCGGCCCCGAGCGCACCGGTCACCGCGACAACGAGCAGGAAGCCGTTGCGCAGAACATGGCGCGTCGCGAGCGGAGCCCGCGATGGCCCGAAACACTGACAGCTGGCTCGCGCACCGCGGCTGACGGCGACAGCAGTACCAGCAGTCAGGAAAGCCAGGGTGAATGCGGCTAGCACCAGGCCGGCCACCGCCGTGGCCGGGACCGCCACCAGCACCACGATGGCGGCCTCGGTCCCGGCGAGAATCGGCGCCAGCGCGCGGCTGCCAGCCAGCGGTACCGGCAGGCTAGCTAGCCACGACGCGAATTCGCGGTAGGCGGTGACATTGCGGATTTTGGTGAAAGCCGATACCGCGAACACCAGGCCGACCAAGCCACGACAGGTCAGCGCCGCGTATGCCATGAGAGATGTCCTTAGGTCCGAGTGCATGCGCCTGCTATTACCCGGCCTCGATGCTGCCGAAGGGGGCATGGGCACGGGCGATGCTTACCAGCAGAAGTACTTGACCCAGCCGCCGCATTCTGCCCGACCGTGGCAGCTATAGTGACACGTCCGGCTGGAATCGCAGCAGTTGCCGACTGGACCGCAGGTTGTCCTGTCAGAGACCCATGTGCTAGTCCCAACGCAGGCCCCGGCCGTTGTCTTCGGGAGCAAGCTGGCCACGCGATCGGCCAGCCAAGCGGAAGTGCCGCTCATCTTGGTGCCTCCTCGGAATGTAGGACGTCAGCAGTGCGCTGCGTCCAGCGTTGATCTTCGCATCACCAGCTACCGGTCACCTTCCCCGAGCACTACCGGATCGGCTACCGATCCGCTACCGGCGCGGTACCACTGCCTTAATAGCGGCCTCCGGGCGTGGCACGATCTCTCCCATGCAGAGCAGCCCCTCGCGCGAAAAGACCTGTGAATCGCCGGTCTTCGTACTGACCAGCAGCCGCTCCGGATCCACGCTGCTCCGATTTATCCTGGACAGTCATCCAGAGCTCGCCTGCCCGCCGGAAACAACCGTCGCTTCCACCTGCGCGTCGCTCCTGCGGTCCTGGGCGATTCTCGAGGAAGCCGGCTCGGAGGGCAGACCACTGACCGACACCGCCGAGGTGCCGGCGGCTGGCATCGCCGTGGTCCAGTCGGCAATCGACGGGCTCTTTAGCTCGTATCTGCGCCGCCGCGGGAAGCAGCGGTGGTGCGACAAGTCTCTGGATAGCCACATGTACGCCGACCTGCTCGCGCAGGCTTACCCGCAGGCCAAGTTCATCTGCCTGTACCGGCACTGCATGGATGTCATCGCATCAGGGACCGAGGCGTGCCCCTGGGGGCTGCACCGTTTCGGTTTCGATCCTTTTGTCGCGCAGTATCCCGGCAACAGCGTGGCGGCCGTCGGGGCCTACTGGACGTCCTGCGCACAGGAAATCCTGAAATTCGAGGAGGGCCACGCGGCCTCGTGCCACCGGATCCGGTATGAGGACCTGGTGACCGCGCCGGAGGCGACCGTTTCGGCGATGTTCGACTTCCTGGAACTGGAGCAGGTGCCGGGCATCACGCGCGAATGCTTCAATATCCCGCACGAGTCGAACGGGCCGGGTGACGAGAAGATCTGGTTCACCGACCAGGTAACTCCGGCCGCGATGGGCCGCGGCGTCAGGGTTCCGTTCGCCGCGCTGCCCCCGCCGCTGTTGCATGAGATCAACGAGGCGCTCGCCAGGCTGGACTACCGGCAGGTCGGCCCCGAGTGGAACGACGTGGCGGGCCCGTTTGATCCGCGGGAGACCACGGGCGCGATCCCGGCGGCGCCCGCGCTGAACGGCTCGCCGGTGCGGCCGGAGGTAGCGATGACGTTGGTGGCCCTGGACGAACGGCTCAGCGCGCGGACCGATGATGACCTGGCAGTGTTCACCGCCCGGTGGCCCGCGCTCGCGAAGGAGACGCTTGCCCTTGTTGTCGACGGCGGCGAGCCAGCGGAGCGCCGGTGGAGCCTGCCCTCCGCCCCGAGCGGATCCGCCCCGAACGGATCGGCCACCGAACAGCCGAACGGCACCGGCGATCCGGTGGCAACATTGATCGCCGGACCGGCGATCTGGGGATCGCTGCTCGGCGGCGAGACCAACATCGTGACCGAATTGATGGCGGGACGGCTTCGCTGTGTCAACAAGCGCGACACGCACCGGCTGAGGTCAGAGGAATTGCATGCCATAACGTGGCTGCTTGGCCTCACGCAGATACCGGTCGAGCGCACCCCGGCGCTCGCGGCCAGCGAGCCTGGATGAGCCCACTGGCTGTCGTGGTCGTTATCCCGCTCGCGGCAGGCGTTCTGGGCCTCATGCTGGCGCGGCGCCGGTTCGTGGTCGTCACGGTCGCGGGCGTCAGCATGGAGCCGACGCTGCGGCCGGGTGACCGGGTGCTGGTCCGGCGGCGCGGCTCCGATTCGCTCCGGATCGGTGCCATCGTGGTGTTCCGGGAACCGGACGACAACTTGCCGGGAGCTCCCGCCCCCCGGGCAGCCAGCCAGCGGTGGGTGATCAAGCGGATCGCGGCGCTGCCCGGCTGTGCCGTGCCTGATTCGGTTCGGCCGGCGGTGGGTGACGCCGAGGCCGTCCCGGCTGGGATGCTCGTCGTGCTCGGCGATGGCGTCCGGAGCGGCGATTCGCGCCAGTGGGGATTCATCCCGGCCGATCAGGCACTTGGCCTGGTCGTCCGGAAGCTCGCCGGGACGGCTGGGCCCAGTGTTACCGAACGTGCAGGCCGGTGATGGCGCGATCGGCGACCTGTGGGGCTCGAATACTTGATCACGGCAGTGACCCGCGATTCCTGGCGACGGCGTGGGATGTCATGCGGCGATCTGGTATTCGCTCGTGAGTCCGCTGAGGGCCGCCCTTCAAGCAGCAACGAGGAGGAGATGGGCAGATGGAAACCGCCCGTATGTCCGCTCTCTCGGAGTAGCCCGATCAAGATCAATAACTCGACCATTGCGATCAAGATCGCTCGGCTCCGCCGTGTGATTCCACGTAACTAACACGTACAGCCGTGTCAGCAGCACCGTGTCAACATGGAGAAAGTCCACGGCCAGGGATCTTGTGCCGCTCGAAATTAGGATTCTGGGCTTTGAGCTGCGTTTTCTTGGATCTCGGGCGGCTCGCAGGTACTCGTTGATCAGGCCGTTCAGGACAGGTTTTCGGCGGATCGCCGGTAGTCAGGGTCTGCCGCGGACCCTTGGGATCCGTCAGGGATGCCCTGGGCGATGCCCTGGTGCGGGCGGTGTTGTAGTGCTCCTGGTCCTCGGCCAGGACGGCGCGCAGGTGCGCCGCGCCGTGGATCAGCATCCGGTCCAGGAGGTCGCGGCGCAAGGTGCCGGCGAGCCGCTCGCAGGTCGCGTTCGTCCGCGGAGCCTGGACGGCGGTGCGCACGATCGTGGCGCCGGCGGCCTCGAAGGCGGCGTCGAGCGAGGCGGTGAAGTTCGAGCCGCGGTCGCGGATCACGAACCGGAAGTCCCCGGAGCGCTCGCCGAGGTTCAGCGCCAGGTTCCGGGCTTGCTGGACAGCCCGCTCGCCGGCGGGGTGAGCGGTGACGCCGCCCGGGTGCATCCGGCGGGTGCCGTGCAGCTCGCATGTATTCGTGGATAAGGCCGCCGAGGACAGGGCGACGCTTGCGGTCATGAAGATGGCCGTGATCTCAACGAGCCAGGTGTGGTCGACGAGTTTTGCCTGCGGCCTACCGGTTGGACGGATTCCTGTCCGGCGAGTCGAAGGCTACGGCGATGTCGAGTCCGCCCTGGGGTCGGGGATGCGCGGTGATCTTGGCGTGGTGGGCTTGGGCGATGGCGGCGACGATGGCGAGGCCGAGTCCGTGCCCGTTGGTGTGGCCGATGCGCGGGCTGCCGGCTTGTTGGAATGGTTGGAAGAGTCGGTCAATCTCGCTGGGCGGGATGGTCGGTCCGGTATTGCTGATCGTGATGGTTGCTCGTCGTGGGGCCGAGATGGTGGAGATGTCGATGCGTCCGCGGGTGCTGTTGTGGCGCAGCGCGTTGTCGATGAGGTTGCCCACGAGGAGTTCGACGAGCTTGGGGTCGCCGGTCGCGGGGGCGGCGGCGAGGCTGGTCTCAATCTGGATGTGTTGGCGGTCGGCTTCGTGTCTGCGTCCGGTCAGGACGGTCTCGGTGATCTGGGCGAGGTCGAACGGCTCCCAGGCTTCGACGCCGCGTTCGCTGGTGGCCAGGGTAAGGAGCGCTTTGACCAGGCGTTCTTGGTGTTGGCCCAGGACGAGGGCTTTCTGGCACACCGACCGGAGGGTCTCGGTGTCGGGGTCGGGGTCAGCGAGGGCGACTTCGAGGAGGGTCTGGAGCCCGGCGAGCGGGGTGCGCAGTTCGTGGGAGGCGTTGGCCACGAAGTGACGCTGGGCCTCGAAGGAGGCTTCGAGGCGGCCAAATAGGTCGTCGAGGGTGCGGCCGAGTTCGGTCAGCTCGTCTTGTGGCCCTTCGAGGCTGAGGCGTCGGTGGAGGTTGGTGGCGGAGATCTCGCGTGCGGCCGCGTTCATGGTGCGAAGCGGGCGGAGGAACCGGCCGGCAATCCACCAGGCCAGTCCCAACGCGACCACCCCGGCGATCACGGCGACAACCAACGGTCCCACGTCGAGGTGCTGGCCGAAGAGGGCGTTGTGCGAGCTGGTAGCACCAGCTTCGTTGGTCGATCCTTGCCTGACCAGCAGGCCGGTGACAGCGAGGACGGCGGCTACGAGCAGGACGAACAGTCCGGCGTAGAGCACGGTGAGTTGGACGCGCAGCGGTGGTCTGCGCAGCCGGCGCTTGGCCGGGGTAACGCTGCTGGCGGTCATGGTGTGTCTCCTATTCGGTAGCCGCCCTCGCGGATGGTGTGGATGACGGGCGGGTCGCCGAGCTTGGCCCGCAGGCGGTGCATGGTGTGCTTGACCGCGCTGGTGAAGGGGTCAGCGGCCTCGTCCCAGACCCGTTCGAGCAGCTCCTCGGCGGAGAGGACCAGGCCGGGTGAGGCGAGCAGGCATTCGAGCAGGGCGAACTCCTTGGGGCTCAGCTCTAGCCGCTGCCCGGCTCGGGACGCTACGCGGCGGGCCGGGTCGAGGGTGAGGTCCTCGTAGGCGAGGGTGGGTGGCACGGGCGGGGCGGCACGGCGGCTGAGGGCACGGATTCGGGCGACCAGCTCGGCGAACGCGAATGGCTTGGGAAGGTAGTCATCGGCGCCCAGCCCGAGGCCGTCGACGCGGTCTTTGACCGTGTCGGCCGCGGTCAGCATCAGCACCCGCACATCGGAGCGGTCGGCCACGATGCGCCGGCAGATGTCGTCGCCGTGGACGCCGGGCAGGTCCCGGTCCAAGACCACCACGTCGTAGCGGGTGAGGGCCAGGTGGGCGAGGGCGTCGGTCCCGTCGAGCACGACATCGACGGCCATGCCCTCGCGGCGCAGCCCGGTCCCGATCGAGTCGGCCAGGACCTCGAAGTCCTCGACCACCAGGACCCTCACCAGCGGCCACCTTTCAGCGCGGGAGCGGGGAGGGGCTGCGGGCTAACGATTCGACGTGCCATGTGCTCAAGGATGCCGGGTCGTAGGTCGCAACCCGGTATCAGCGGCTGCGACCGAGTTGCGACCGGCCAGGTCGTATAACGATCTCGACCCGCCCTCACGACCAAGAACGGACGACGACGTGATCGAACAGACCATTGAGGTTTTCGGACTGCGCAAGCGGTTCGGGGCAACTCAGGCATTGGACGGCATGAACTTCAGGGTCGAGCCCGGACAGGTGACCGGCTTCGTCGGCCCCAACGGAGCCGGCAAGTCGACCACGATCCGGGTGATCCTCGGCCTTGACGCTCCCGACCAGGGCCGGGCGCTGATCGGCGGAAGCGCTTATCAGCATCTGCGGCATCCGCTGCGCCACGTCGGGGCGTTGGTCGACGCCGCCGCGTTGCAACCCAGCCGGACCGGACGCAACCACCTGCTGTGGATGGCCCGCTCTCAGGCCATGTCGGCGAGGCGAGTCGATGAGGTGATCGAGCTGGTCGGCCTGCCCAGCGCCGCGCGCCGTAAGGCGGGCGGGTACTCGCTGGGGATGCGCCAACGGCTCGGGATCGCCGCCGCGATGCTCGGCGATCCGCCGGTGGTGATCCTGGACGAGCCATTCAACGGCATGGACCCCGAGGGCATCATCTGGATACGCCACTTCCTCCGTTCGCTCGCCGCGGAGGGACGAGCCGTGCTCGTTTCCAGCCACCTGATGAGCGAGCTTCAGGACATGGCCGACCGCGTGGTGGTCGTCGGCCGCGGCAGGGTCCTTGCTGACGCGAGCATCGAGGATCTGTTGGCTGGAGCCGCAGGCGACCAAGTCGTGATCCGCACGCCAGCACCGGCCGAAGCGGCCACGGCGCTCCAGCACGCCGGGGCCGAGGCAGCGGCCGCCGACCGCGGCACGCTCGCTGTGACCGGGATGGGAGCACAGCGGGTCGTGGAAGTGCTGAACCGGGCGGGTGTGGCGTTTGCGGAGGTCACGGCGCGGCGGGCGAGCCTGGAGGACGTCTACTTCCAGCTCACCGGCGGCGAGGCCGAGTTCCGCGCCGGATCGGACGGGGTGGCGCGATGAACCTCACCAGCACGCCGCTGGGCCCGGCCGGCACGCCCGCAAGCAACAGCTTCCGGTCGGTGCTGCGGGCTGAGTGGATCAAGCTCCGCACCGTCCGCGGCTGGATCATCGCGCTCGTACTTGGCGCAGCCGCCACCTTCTTCCTCTGCTACGAGGTGGCAGCCGGCCCTCACACCGGAGGCTGCTCCGGGCTCCCTGCTGGCGCGGTGTGCACGAGCGCGCCACGCGCCGTCGTGCCAACCGGTCCGGGCGGCGAAGGGGTCGCCGACACCTACGAGTTCGTCCATCGCACGCTCACCGGCGACGGCACCATCACCGCCGAGATCACCTCGCTTACCGGGGTGACCTCGACCAGCCCGTCCAACGTCCAGGGATCGCTCTCCTCCAGCCATCCGGGGCTCGCGGGGTGGGCCAAGGCCGGGCTCCTGGTCACCCCGAGCACCAGGCAGGGCTCGGCCTATGCCGCGGTGATGGCCACCGGCAGCCACGGCAGCCACTTCCAGAACGACTACACCCACGACACCGCCGGCCCGGCGGGCACCCCCACGGCGTCGACCCCGCGCTGGCTGCGCCTGGTCCGCTCCGGCGACACCATCACCGGCTACGCCTCCAGCGACGGGCAGCACTGGACCAAGGTCGGTTCCGTGCGGCTGTCGGGACTGCCAACCACAGTCCAGGTCGGACTGTTTGCCACCTCGCCGGTCACCTTCCACGGCACCACCGGGTCCCCGACCCTGGCCACCGCCGCGTTCGATCAACTCACCGTCAACGGCGTCCGCGCCGTCACGAACTCGTGGCTCGGGCAAGACATCGGCAACGGTCGGACCTCTTTCTACCCGGCGCTCGCACCCGGCAGCTATCACCACTCTGGTGAGTCCGTTGTCGTCAGCGGCTCCGGTGACATCGCTCCCGCCACTGTCCAAGGCTTGATGGGCACGCACACGGCATCGAGCAGCCTCCTGCTCGGGCTGATCGTCGGGCTGCTCGTGGTGATCGTGGTCGCCGCGATGTTCGTCACCGCCGAGTACCGCCGCGGCTTGATCCGCATCACCTTCACCGCGATGCCAACAAGAGGACGAGTCGTCGCGGCTAAGGGTTTGGTTGTCGGCGCGGTCGCGTTCGTGCTGTCGGTGGTGGTGATGGCGGTGGTCGTTCCCCTTGGCCAGCATCTGCTGCGGGCCCACGGCAACTACGTGTTTCCCACCAGCACCCTCACACAGGCGCGCATCGTGGTCGGTGCTAGCGCTCTGGTCGGGATCGCGGCGATTGTCGTCACCGCCCTGTCCGCGATGGTACGTCGCCCCGCAGCGGCGATCACGGCCGGCGCCGCTGTCCTCCTGCTGCCGTTCATCCTCGCCTCCGCCGCTGGCGGCGGGACCGCCGAGTGGTTGCTGCGACTCACGCCCGCGGCCGGGCTGTCGATGCTGCAAGCCATGCCCCAGTACCACCAGGTCAGCTACGCCTACACGCTCGGCAACGGTTACTACCCGCTCTCCCCGCTGGGCGGGTTCGCCGTGCTGTGCGGCTACACCCTGGTCGCGCTCACCGTTGCAACGATGCTGCTGAACCGGAGGGACGCATGATCGACGCCGTCCGGGCCGAGTGGACCAAGCTCCGCACCCTGCCCTCCACCGGCTGGCTGCTCGTCGGCGCCGTCGCCGTCACCATCGCGGTCAGCGCGATCGTCGCCGCCGCCTGGCATGTCAACGCCGGCAGCACGGCCGACCCCACCAAGCTGAGCCTCGCCGGCGTCCAGATCGGCCAAGCGGTGATCGCCGTCCTCGCCGTGCTGGCCGTGTCCGAGGAGTACGGCACCGGCATGATCCGAACCAGCCTCTCGGCCATGCCGCGCCGGCTCACCCTCCTGGCCGCCAAGGCCGCCAACCTAGCCGGACTCACCCTGCCGGTCAGCCTCATAGCCGTGGCCGGCTGCCTCTTCGCCGGGCGACTCCTACTCCCCGACGCCGGGATCAACCCCGCCCACGGCTACGCACTCGTATCCCTCGACCACGGTCCAACCCTGCGCGCCGCTAGCGGCAGCGTGCTCTACCTCGCCCTCATCGCCCTGCTCGGCCTTGGCGCCGCTACCGCCATCCGCGACACCGCCGCGTCGATCGGCGCGGTGCTCGGCCTGCTCTACCTGCCACCGATCGCGGCACAAATCGTCCAAGACCCAACCTGGCGGCGACACCTCGAACAGATCGCCCCCACGACCGCCGGCCTCGCCATCCAAGCCACCACCAACCTCCGCAGCCAGCCCATCGCCCCCTGGGCCGGCCTCGGCGTACTCGCCGCCTGGGCAGCCGCCGTACTGCTGCTAGCGGGGCTCCTACTGCGACTCCGTGACGCATGAACTTGAAGGACGGCAAGGGCCGGAGGGAGCGCCACGGGTTGAAAGCGAGCAGGGCGACCCTGGGGATCGTGAGGGCGAGGGACGTCTTTGTCCCGCGGGCCGTGCCCGTGGCTGTCGCCGGCCTGTGGTTGGCCGAGCTGGCGCGAGCGCACGCTGATGAGTTCCTGGAGCCTGTGCCGCTCGAAAATAGGATTCTGGTGCGTGACCTGCGCGATCTTAGAGGACCGCCGCTTCGCGGAACCTCTCAGTGCAGCGGCGGACGGTACTCGGTGGCGTGAACAGCGAGTACTACCAGGCCGCATGGCCGACCTCATGAAACCCCAGGTCAGGCATCGCGCGACGAGTTTTGAAGCGGTACAGCCATCTCGCGGCGCAAAGCCGGCGTCGGCTCGGCCGTGAACGACGCCACCAGGCTCGTCGGCGGCACGCTCGGCGTGGCCGTGATCGGCAGTGTTTACGCATCCGTCTACGGGTCGCGGCTCGCTGCCACCATGCCGGCGAGCGTGCCCGGCCGGGCCGCGGCGATCGCGCATCAGTCTGTCGGTGCGGCGTACGTGGCCGCCGGCCAGATCGCGGCCCTCGGCCATCCGGTCCTCGGACAGGCCCTGCAGCACGCGTCGACCAGCGCATTCCTGCGCGGCCTGGCCGTCGGCTGCCTCATCGCCGGTGCCGTTGCCGCGGCGGGGGCCCTCCTGGCCGTCTTGTTCCTGCCCGCCCAGCCCGCCCGGCTTGCCCGGCCAGCGAGCCCGGCGGCCGGTGAAGCCGGAACAGCTGAAGGCCGCCGCGTTGCCGGGGCCCGGGCGGACCCCGCCTCAGCGGCCCGGTAACCCTGCGGCAGCAAGCTGCTGCCCCGCCCCACCCGGTGAGCGCCGAAGGGAAGCTTGCC
>Ga0208220_1001330_pt1 | contig 10376 bp, 9 predicted proteins | sample NGESurdeep092012_9_FD_184484 | JGI IMG/M metagenome (GOLD analysis project Ga0208220, IMG submission 184484) | Arctic peat soil microbial communities from Barrow, Alaska - NGEE Surface sample F53-1 deep-092012 (SPAdes) | ecosystem: Environmental > Terrestrial > Soil > Wetlands > Peat ... | reverse complement strand
CAAACCGGTGGCAAAGGGTGTCATGATGAAAAAAGCCGCGACGAACGCGGCGGTGGCGGCACGGCGGACGACCGGCTTTCGCAACACAAAGGCGGGCAATGGTTTTCCTCAGTCGCGGAGGTGGAACCGGCTGCATTGTTTTGGCGGAGAATACGTCGTTTGTGTGGTTTTGCGCCCTGTTTCGTGGCATAGAACACGGTCGGCGGCGTAACGCGCGAACCTCGTCTCGAGGCTTGCATCGGCCGATGCATGCGGCGTCACGCTTGACGCTAGAGAACGCTCCCACTATAGCTCCGCGCCATCTCCCATTTCGTCGGTGAGGCGGCGCTCGACGTACGGGATGATGAGACGTTTCGGCAAGAGCCGGAACTTGGATCTGAACCGGGATCCGAGCAAGTTTTTGAAGGATTTTGAACCATGGCATGGCGTTGCGAGCTGACCGGGAAGACACGCCAGATCGGGCACCGGGTGAGCCATTCCAACCGCAAGACCAAACGGCAGTTCAAGCCCAATCTGCTCAATGTCACGCTGCTGTCGGATTCGCTCGGCCGTTCGGTGCGGCTGCGGATTTCCGCCAATGCGCTCAAGACCGTCGATCATCGCGGCGGCTTCGATGCCTTCCTGCTGAAGGCCAAGGACGCCGAGCTGTCGCCTCGGGTGCTCGAACTCAAGCGCCAAGTCACCAAGAAGCGCGCGGTCGCGGCCTAGCGGCGACGCGACGCTTCACCCGATAACGGACCGCGCTAGTTCCGGATTTCCGCCGGCGCCGGAATGTTCACCTACGCCCTTTTGGCGGCGGCCTTATTCCCTTATTGTGCTTTCCAAGCATTGTGCAAAGCGTCGAGCGGCATGAACCGGAAAGCGCGACGAGCCGGGCTGAAATCGAAAAATTTTGCCGTAGATACCGACCCAGGCGACGGGAGTGAGGCTGCGGTCATCGCGGGCTGGATGGCGCAAGCCAGCGCGCATCACCAGGCTGGCCAGCCGGAAACGGCGCGGGATATCTGCGATAGAATTTTGGCACGCGCGCCTTCGCACGTTAACGCCCTCAATCTCCTCGGGCTCATTCATCAGGCATCCGGAAGACAGAAGCTTGCGGCGAAGACGCTCGCGAAGGCCGCCGCTTCCGACCCTTTGAACGCGGCGTGTCACTACAATCTCGCGCACTCGTTGCTGGCGCTGGGACGGGAGGACGAGGCCGCAATCTATTTCAAAAGAGCAATTGCGCTCGGCAAACGGTTGAAAAATACCGAGACTCTGATTTTTGCCAATCCCGCCATCACGACCTGCGTCGACCATATTGAAGAAAAATGGCCGTTCCCGGTAAAAGCCGACGAGTTGTTCGCCCGCTATAGCTTGGAGTTGATTGCAAGCGACATGTTTCTGCGCTGCGCCTTGGAAATCGAACCGCTGCATCATGCGTCGCTGGAAAAACTCCTCACGCTGATTCGTTCCGTCCTGTTGCGGTCCACCGTAAGCAACTTCGCGGTGAGCGACGGTGTGATTGTTCGTTTGTTCGGCGCCATCGCGCAGCAATGCTTCATCAACGAATACATATTCGCGCAGAGCGACGAAGAAATGCGGCAGTCCGGCCAATTGCGAGAGTTGCTGCTTCAGAAATTAGCCGATGGCGATGCAATTCCGCCGCTTCTCCTTGCCGCCGTCGCCGCCTATTATCCGTTGCATTCCCTCCCGGCGGGGCGAAGTTTATTGGCTAGAGATTGGCCGCAGATTTCGGCAGATCTGGTGCGCCAGCAGGTTCGCGAACCGCTGGACGAAGCCGAGGATCGTAAGTCCATTCGCGCATTGACCACCGTCAAGGACGGCGTGTCGCTTAAAGTCATGCAGCAATACGAAGAAAATCCATATCCGCGATGGACCATCGCTCCCATTGCCGTGTTCGCGGACGATCATGATGCCATAGATAGTAATATGGCGTCACCGGCAAAGGATATCCTGATAGCGGGTTGCGGCAGCGGGCAGCATGCCCTTGAGGTCGCGCAGTATCGTCCCGACGCACAGGTGCTGGCGGTTGATATCAGCCTGCCCAGCCTCGCTTACGCGCGAAGAAAGACCCGCGAAGCCGGACTCCGCAATATCGACTACGCGCAGGCCGATATTCTCAAACTTGCAACGATCGGCCGCAGTTTTGATCGCATCGAAGCCGTCGGCGTGTTGCACCACCTCGCCGCGCCGGAATCGGGCTGGCGCATGTTACTTTCGCTGCTGCGGCCCAAGGGTGAGATGCGAATTGGCCTCTACAGCGAAACCGCACGGCGGACGGTCGTCGATGTGCGCCGGCTGATCGCCGAGCGCGGCTATCGGCCGACCCCGGAAGACATCCGAAAATGCCGCCATGAGATCATGCGCGACTACGATGAGCGGGGCTGGAGGACCGTGATCGAAGCCGCGGACTTCTACAGCATGAGCGGATGCCGTGACCTGTTATTCCATGCAATGGAGCACAGATTCACGATTCCGCGGATTAAGGCCTTCCTCAGCGAACACGGGCTCTCGTTTCTAGGCTTTGATCTCGAGCCGCGCACGATCGAGAGATTTCAGAAGCAATTTCCAGGCAGCGCCGCGCTCACGGAGCTCGACAAGTGGCATGCCTTCGAAACCGAAAATCCGCAAACCTTCCGGCACATGTACGTATTCGAGACGCGAAGGAGTTAGTTTACGCGTGCAGACGGCGCGGCCGCGCCGAGCGCGCACGTCCCTCGTCCGGGGTTTCGTCGAACAGTTCGGCGAGTTTCTCGGTCATGACACCGCCAAGCTCCTCGGCATCGACGATGGTCACTGCGCGCCGGTAATAGCGCGTGACGTCGTGGCCGATGCCGATGGCGATCAATTCGACCGGCGAGCGGGTTTCGATTTCCTCGATCACCCAACGCAGGTGGCGCTCAAGATAGTTGCCGGGATTGACCGAAAGCGTTGAATCGTCGACCGGCGCGCCGTCGGAAATCATCATGAGGATCTTGCGCGACTCCGTCCGCGCCAGAAGCCGCTTGTGCGCCCAGTCGAGCGCCTCGCCGTCGATGTTTTCCTTGAGCAGGCCCTCGCGCATCATCAGGCCGAGATTTTTGCGGGCGCGCCGCCATGGTGCGTCGGCCGCCTTGTAGATGATGTGGCGCAGATCGTTGAGCCGTCCGGGATTGGGCGGCTTGCCCTGAGCGAGCCAGCTCTCGCGCGACTGCCCGCCCTTCCAGGCTCGTGTGGTGAAACCGAGGATCTCGACCTTGACGCCGCAACGTTCCAGCGTACGCGCCAGAATGTCCGCGCAGGTGGCGGCTACTGTGATCGGACGGCCGCGCATCGAACCGGAATTGTCCAGAAGCAGCGTCACCACGGTGTCGCGGAAATCGGTGTCCTTTTCGCGCTTGAATGACAGCGGGTGCATCGGATCGACAATGACGCGGGTGAGCCGCGCCGGGTCGAGCAAGCCTTCCTCAAGATCGAATTCCCAGGCCCTGTTCTGTTGCGCCAGCAACAGCCGCTGCAAGCGGTTGGCAAGGCGCGCAACCACGCCCTGCAAATTCGAAAGCTGCTTGTCGAGATAGCCGCGCAAGCGATCGAGTTCTTCCGGCTCGCATAAGTCCTCAGCGCCCACGGTCTCGTCGAATTTCGCGGTGAACGGCTTGTAGTCCGGGCCGCGCGGCTCGTTGCGCTGGTTGCGCGGCCGCCACGGCTCGGCGGCGGTTTCCGAATCACCCATCTCGGCGTCGTCGGCCATTTCGGCTGACGGCGCATCGACCGCCTCCGAGGCGCTGTCGGGCAGTTCGTCGGCCGAAGCCTCGGCCTCGGCGCTCATCTTGTCGCTTTCGGCCGAATCGGAGGCCTCGCCGTCCTGGCCCGATTCGTCTTTGTCGTTTTGGTCCTCGCCCTCTTCGCCTTCGTCCTCGTCAGAATCGCTCGAGCGATCCTCGCCCATGTCGAGGTTATCGAGCAGATCATGCACCGCATCGCCGAACTGCCGCTGGTCCTCGACGACGCGTTCGAGACGATCGAGATTGCGGCCGGCGCGCTCCTCGATCAGCGGCCGCCACAACTCGACAAGCTTACGCGCGGTGGCGGGCGGTGCCTCGCCGGTGAGACGCTCGCGCACGATCATGGCGAGCGCTTCCTCGATCGGCGCGTCGGCGCGATCGGTGACTTCATCAAATTTGCCGCGATGAAAGCGGTCATCGAGCATGGCCGCGAGATTCTTGGCGACGCCGCCCATGCGGCGGGCACCGATGGCTTCGACGCGGGCCTGTTCGACCGCCTCAAACACCGCGCGCGCCTGTTGACCACCGGGCGCCAGCTTGCGGTGCACCGCCGGGTCGTGACAGGCGAGCCGTAGTGCAATCGAATCGGCATGGCCGCGCACGATCGCGGCTTCGCGTTCGTTGAGCCGGCGTGGCGGTTCCGGCAGCCGCGCCTTGCCGCCGACCAGACCCGGCCGCTCGGAGGCGAAGCTCACTTCAAGATCGCCTTTACCGGCAATGGCGCGCAGGCAGACGCCGACGGCGCGCTTGAACGGCTCGGTCGGAGCCTCCTTCGCAGTGCTCTTAGGCTTGATATTGGAGGTCATAGCTCTTTTCCCTCTCCCCGGCGGCGGGGAGAGGTGACTGTTAGGAAAGCGCCACGTTCACCGACGATTCCGGCAATTCCTGTCCGAAGCAGCGCTGATAGAACTCGGCAACCAGCGGCCGTTCCAGTTCGTCGCATTTATTGACGAAGGTCAGCCGGAACGCGAACCCGAGATCGTTGAAGATTTCGGAATTCTCAGCCCAGGTGATCACCGTGCGCGGACTCATCACCGTCGAGATATCGCCGTTCATGAAGGCGTTGCGCGTGAGATCGGCGACCCGCACCATCTTCGAGACGATGTCGCGGCCCTCGGCGGTGCGGTAGTGCTTCGCCTTGGCGAGCACGATTTCGACCTCGTTGTCGTGCGGCAGATAATTGAGCGTGGTGACGATCGACCAGCGGTCCATCTGGCCTTGGTTGATTTGTTGGGTGCCGTGATAGAGGCCGGACGTGTCGCCGAGGCCAACCGTGTTGGCGGTCGCGAACAGGCGGAATGACGGATGCGGCTTGATCACTTTGTTCTGGTCGAGCAGCGTCAGCCGGCCCGACGATTCCAGCACCCGCTGGATCACGAACATCACGTCGGGACGGCCGGCGTCGTATTCGTCGAAACACAGCGCCACATTGTTCTGCAGGGCCCACGGCAGAATGCCGTCACGGAATTCGGTGACCTGCATGCCCTCGCGGATAACAATGGCATCCTTGCCGATGAGATCGACGCGGCTGATATGGCTGTCGAGATTGACGCGCACGCATGGCCAGTTGAGCCGCGCCGCGACCTGCTCGATATGGGTGGATTTGCCGGTGCCGTGGTAGCCGGTAACGATGACCCGCCGGTTCCGGGCGAAACCGGCAAGGATGGCAAGCGTGGTCGGCCTGTCGAAGCGATAGTCCGTATCGAGTTCCGGCACGTATTCGTCCGGCTCCGAATAGGCTGGCACTTCCATGTCGCTGTCGATCCCGAAAAGCTGGCGGATCGAAACCTTCATATCCGGCAAGCCGGGTACACTGTCAGTTGCGAGGCTCATAAATGCTCCGTGACCCCGGCAAGTCCGAGGCTTCAATCGGCTGTCACCGGCGGCCGGATATCGCGATACATCTAGCAGAAAGGCCTAACGCGATGAAAGCCCGCGATAAAAGGCCGCGCCGCAGATCCGCGGCGAAAGCCGCCGCGAAAATCGCTTGGGAAATCAGCAGAAACCCGCGGTTTTCAGGTAATTATAGGCCTGGATAATCTCCCGGAGCCGATCCTCCGATCCCCGGTCACCACCATTGGCGTCGGGATGGTGCCGTTTCACCAACATCTTGAATCTGGCTTTGATATCGACACGTTTGGCGTCGGCTTCAAGGCCGAGCGCGTCCAGCGCCCGGCGCTGCGCATTGAAAATCTTGCGTGCCTCCGGCGCGGTGCGCGCATGGCCTGCGGTGCGGTCCCCGGCTTCGCCGAACAGCGAGAACGGATCTTCAGCCGATTCCGGGCCGCGAAATCCCTTTCTGGCGCGTTTGGCGCGTTCCTTGCCGCCTATGGAGCCCATCTTCCAGGTCGGGCGATGCCCGGTGAGCGAATCCTTCTGATATTGCGCGATCGCGTCGTCGCTCATGCCGGCAAAATAATTGTACGAGTTGTTATATTCGCGCACGTGTTCGAGGCAGAACTGCCAATATTCGCTATCGCGCAGCCGGCCTTTCGGCGCACGGTGGCCCGCCGGCGCGTTGCAACGCGGCCACTGGCAGGGCGGCAACTCCGCCTTTAGACGGCGGTCCTTGTCCGGCTTGACCCGGATCGAATCGAACAGCGGCGAATTGGTTTTCATTGTTTCCGATTATGCGGGTGCGTCAGTGGCAGCTTCAAGACTTGACAGAATCAAAACCGTGCGGCGCGGAGATTGACCGTAACGCTTTATCGCCGCTAAGGCTGGGCCTATGGGAATACAGGATATTATCACGACAAAATTATTGGCCGCTTTCGCGCCGGAGAGCGTGCATGTCGAGGACGAATCTCATTTACATGAAGGCCATTCCGGGCACCGGCCCGGCGGCGAAACCCATTTCCGACTCTATATCGTGTCGCAAGCCTTCCGCGGGAAGAGCCGGCTCGAACGCCACCGCATGATTAATGCGACGCTCGCCAACGAGCTGAAGGGCCGCGTGCACGCACTCGCCATCCATGCCCAAGCACCGGGGGAGAGCTGATTACCGATTGCGGGCGTTCTGCGTACCCGCCTCCGCCAGCTGCGGCGCTTCGTCGGCCGCGCGGAGCAAGTCCTGTAGATCGAGGCGATGGGTATACATCGCGAGCTTGCCGTCGGCACTGCGCGGCCACACGTCCTGCGGCCGGTCCCAGTAAAGCTCGACACCGTTTTCGTCCGGATCGCGCAGATAGAGCGCTTCGCTGACACCGTGGTCCGATGCGCCGTCGAGCGGTATGTCAGCTTCGATTAGGCGCCGCAACGCGTCGGCGAGCGCGGCGCGCGTCGGATAGAGCACCGCGAGATGGAAGAGGCCGGTCGTGCCCTGAGCCGGCGCCGAGCCGCCGCGGCTCTCCCAGGTGTTGAGGCCGATATTATGGTGATAGCCGCCGGCTGAAATGAAGGCGGCCTGATCGCCCATGCGCTGCATCAGTTCGAAGCCGAGCACGCCGCAATAGAACTCAAGCGCGCGATTGAGATCGGCGACCTTGAGATGAACATGGCCGATGCGGACGCCGGGATTGATTGGAGCGTTTTTGATCGGAGCGGTCGTCATCTTAGGTTTCCTTTTTCAAGGTTGCCTTTTCAACTTGCTTTGGCAGTCACCTTGCGTGCCAACGGCGCGACGCGCAATGCGGTGATGCGGTTGCGGGTCTTGCGCAAAACCTGGAAGCGGAAGCCGTGGAAGGTAAAGCTCTGGCCTGGCTCCGGGATCGAGCGCGCCTCATGGATCACCACGCCGGCGATCGTGGTCGCTTCGTCGTCGGGGATATTCCAGTCCATCGCCCGGTTGAGGTCGCGCACCGGCACCGCGCCGTCGACATTGATCGAGCCGTCCGGGAGGATACGCACGCCCGGAACGGCGATGTCGTGTTCGTCGCTGATGTCGCCGACGATCTCCTCGACGATATCTTCCAGCGTCACCAAGCCTTCGAGTTCGCCATATTCGTCGACGACGAGCGCGAACGGCGTCTTGCGGTAGCGGAATGCCTTGAGCTGCTCGTAGAGCGGCGTCGTGTCCGGCACGAACCACGGCGGTTTAGCCAGTTCCTCGATATCGATCTTGGCGGCATCGCCTCCTGCCGCGTGCAATTCGCGCCAGACTTCCTTGGCGTTGAGCACACCGATGACGTTATCGGGCGAATCGCGCCACAGCGGTATCCGCGTCACACCCGCGGCCAGCACGGCATCGATAAGCTCGCCCGGCTTCTCGTCGGCATCGAGCATGACCATCTTGGTGCGATGGACCATAACGTCGGATAACGTAAGCTCGCGCAAATCGAGCAGGCCGCCCATCATGTCGCGGTCGAGTTTTTCCACGACGCCGGCGCGATGCATGAGATCGACGGTGCCGCGCAGTTCCTCGCGCGGCGACAGGATCGACTGGATCTTACCGACCGGCATGCCGACGGCGCGCAGGATAACCCGCACCAGCCACTCGACCACCCGCAAGAACGGCGAGAACCAGCGCACCGTGCGTTCGACCGGCCCCGCCACCAGGAGCGCCATACGGTCGGGCGCATTAAAGGCCGCAGTCTTCGGCAGCACTTCGGCTAAGATGAAGATCAGCAAGGTCATGGCAAGCGCGGCATAGATCTCGCCGGCTTGGCCGAAAAACGCCAGCAACAAACCGGTCGCCAAAGTGGACGCGGCGATATTGGTAAAATTGTTGGCGAACAAGATCGCGCCGAGCAGCCGCTCGCGCTTGGCCAGCAGCCGGTTGACGATGCCGGCGTCGCGATTGCCCTGCTTTTCCAGGCGATTCATCGCCGCGCGCGATGACGCCGTCAGCGCCGTCTCGCTTGCCGAGAAGAACGCCGAAATCACGAGGCAGATAACGACTGCCAGCACGGTCAACCAGTCGATAATAGTCATCGCTCCGCAAGCTTCTCGCTCAAAAACGCGCGTACCGCGTCAGGGTCGACGCCGGCCTCGATGAAGGCCGAGCCGATGCCTCGCACCAGGATGAATGTAAGCATCCCGCGCTTCACTTTCTTGTCTTGCGCAATAAGTTCCATCAGTTGGTCAACAGGCGGTAGCGGCCCGGGAATGTCTTTTAGCATCGTCGGCAAGCCGACTTCGGCCAAATGGCGCGTGGCGCGTTCGGCCTGCGCCACCGGCAACAGCCCTTGGCGCGCCGAGAACGCGAACGCGAGCGCCGTGCCGGCCGCAATCGCCTCACCGTGCAGCAGCCGATCGGAAAAGCCGCAGGCTGCTTCCAGCGCATGGCCGAAAGTGTGGCCGAGATTGAGCAGCGCCCGCTCGCCGGTCTCGCGCTCGTCGCGCGCGACGATCGCAGCCTTGGCGCGGCAGGCCACCGCGATGGCGCGCTCGCGCGCAAAACTCCCAGAAGAATTGTCGCCGGCGAACACGTCGCGCCAGTTGGCTTCGAGCCAGGCAAAGAAATCGGCGTCGCCGAGCAAGCCGTATTTGGCGAGTTCGGCGTAGCCTGAGCGGAATTCGCGCTTCGGCAGCACATCGAGCGATGCGGTATCGGCCAGCACCAAAATCGGCTGATGGAAAGCGCCGATCAGATTCTTGCCCTGGGCGGAATTGATGGCGGTCTTGCCGCCGACCGAGGAATCGACTTGCGCCAACAGCGTGGTCGGGACCTGCACGTATTCAAGACCGCGCCGTGATACCGCGGCGGCGAAGCCAGCAAGATCGCCGATCACGCCGCCGCCCAAAGCGACGACCAGATCGCCGCGCTCGATATGCGATGCGATGATGGCCTCGCAGACCCGTTCGAAGACGCGATAGCTCTTCGAGCCTTCGCCGGGTGGGACGATCACGCGGCTCGTCGCCACGTTGGCGTGAGCGAGCGCCGCTTCAGCGGCGGGGAGCAGATGACGCGCCACGTTTTCATCGGTGACGATAACGGCCTTGGCGCCGGGTCGCAGCGCGGCGACGCGCGCCCCGAGCGACGACAGCACGCCGCGGCCGATGACGATGTCGTAGCTGCGCGCGCCGAGCGCCACCGCAACCGTCGTGACTTCGCTACGGACAAGCGTGGTCATGCGCCGTTTCCTTCCGGCGGCAGCGCGTTGAGGAAACCTGTAAGCGCCGCGATGATCTCCGTGACGATCGCATCGTGAGGCGCTTCGCGCGATTGCACGGTGAGATCGGACTGCGCATAGACCGGTTCGCGTTCGGCCAGCAATTGGCGCAGCGTTGCCACCGGATCGGCGGTTTGCAGCAACGGCCGGTCGTTCTTGCGTTTGCTGATCCGGCGCATCAGCACGTCGACGTCGGCATTGAGCCAGATCGAAATGCCTTTGGCCCTGATGGCCGCACGCGTATCGGCGTTCATGACAGCGCCCCCACCGGTCGCGAGCACTTGCGGGCCGCTCTCGAGCAGGCGTGCGATCACCCGGGCCTCGCCACTGCGGAAGGAGGCCTCGCCGTGGCGGGTGAAAATGTCAGCAATAGTAGTGCCGGCGGCCGTCTCGATCTCGGCGTCGGCGTCGATGAAAGGCACGCCCAGGCGGACGCCGAGCCGGCGGCCAATCGACGATTTGCCGACCCCCATCATACCGACCAGCACGATCGAACGGCACCCCAGAAGAGCCAGGATCGCGGCCGCCGAAAGCGGCACGTCATCGTCATTTTGTATAG
>Ga0208220_1001329_pt1 | contig 10378 bp, 9 predicted proteins | sample NGESurdeep092012_9_FD_184484 | JGI IMG/M metagenome (GOLD analysis project Ga0208220, IMG submission 184484) | Arctic peat soil microbial communities from Barrow, Alaska - NGEE Surface sample F53-1 deep-092012 (SPAdes) | ecosystem: Environmental > Terrestrial > Soil > Wetlands > Peat ... | reverse complement strand
CGCGACGCGATCGACGTACGCCGGGCCGATCCCGCGACCGGTCGTCCCGATCGCCGCGCCGCCGCGCTGCTTCTCGGCCAGCCGGTCGAGCGTCGCGTGATACGGAAACACGATGTGCGCGCGGGCGGAGATCGCGATGCGCGTGATGTCGACGCCGAGCCCCTCGAGGGTGTCGAGCTCCTTCACCAGCCCCTGCAGCGAGACGACCGTTCCCGCGCCGATCAGCAGCTTCGTCCCCTCGACGAGCACCCCGGACGGCACGATGTGCAAGGCCAGCTTCGTCTGACCTACTTCGATCGAATGTCCCGCGTTGTCGCCGCCCCCGAACCGCGCGATCGCCGCGTAGTCGCGCGCGAGCAGGTCGACGACGCGCCCCTTGCCCTCGTCGCCCCACTGAATCCCCACCACGATGTCGACCGGACGTTTCTGGTCCGGCGGCGTCTGGCGGAGAATGCTCACGGGTTTTAATCTCCGCGGAAGTCGAGATCGGCCGTCGACCCGACCGGCAACGACGGGACGCCTTCGAATTGCGTCATCACGTATTCGCTGAAGAGCGCGTTCGGCCAGCCGAAATCGGCGCGGGTGAACTTGCTGGGATCGTCGGGGTTGAACGATTCGTGCAGCAGGTGATCGCCCGGATCGGACGCCAGCAATTGGGTGAGCACGTCTTTTCGCTCGCCGTCGGTCGAGGCCGTGAACCCTTGCATCAGCAACGCGATCGGCCAGACGTAGTTGTCGTTCGTGTGCGGCGAGCCGATGCCGCGCGCGAGCTTGCCCACGTAGTACGTCGGGTTGTCTTTGGACAGCAAGAACTTGCGCGTGTTGCGGTAGACGAACGACGACGGCTTCGTATAGCCGAGGTACGGCGCGGAGAGCAGCGAGGGCACGTTGGCGTCGTCCATCAGGATCTTGTTGCCGAAGCCGTCGACCTCGTAGGCATAGATGTAGCCGTAGTTCGGGGTGAACTGCACGCCGTAGGTCTGGATCCCGGTCTGCACCTCGTCGCGCAGCGCCTTCGCGCGTTGGGCCTTGATGACGTTGTGGTAGACGTCGCGCTCGATCTCCTCGAGGTTGCCCAGCGCGACGACGGCCATCATCTCCGAGGGGATGAGGTAGTCGTACGTGCACGCGTCGTCAGAGGGCCGAAAGCCGGTCCAGATCATGCCGGTGTACGCGACGGGGTTTCCCTTGCCGCCGTTGACGAGCTCCTTCTCCATGTAGGTCGAGTTGCGCGGATGGTCTTGCTCGCGCTCCATCGTGCTGAGCGCGCTGTCGAACCCGAGCGACAGGTCACCGGTAAAAATCGAAGCGTCGCCGGTCTGCTTCCAGTACGTCCAGGCCAGCGTGATCGGATACGCCAGCGAGTCGAGCTCGAACTTGCGCTCCCAGACCCGGTAATCCAGGGTGAAGGCGTTGGCGTACGGATCGACTTGAAGATACTTGCCCATGCGGGCGATCGTCCCGCGGAGCAGCGCGTCGACCTGCATGTCGCCCTTGGCGAAGTATAGATACGGCCGCACCTGAACGCTGGCATCGCGCAGCCATTCGGCCGGGATGTCGCCGGTCTTGATGTAAGCGGTCCCGTCGGACGCGAGGGTCACCTGCCGGTTCGTGTCGAGCAGGGCGGCCCGGTACATCGACTCCAGCTTCGGATCGGCGACCGTGTATCCGGCTGCGGCCTTCGAGATTGCATCGAGCTCGAGCGCCGAAACGGGCCGAGGTGCGAGCAAAGCGAGGGCCGCGAGGGTGCAAAGCACCCCTCGGACGATCGAGAATCGCATCGTTACCGGGACCTTACCATGCGACCCTGGGGATTCCTCGGAGAAACCTCACTCAGATAAGATCGGCAAGAACGTCACCGAGGTCGGCTCCGGCGTGCTCGCGGAGGACGCGATAGATCGACGATGCGGGAAAACCGAGCCGCTCGAGCCGGCGTGCCGCGGACTGGTACGAAAGGGAAGCGTGGGCCCGACGCAGTCGGGTATAGGCGGCCTCGATCCGTGCCGATTCGTCGATGCTCGACTCGGCGACGCGTTCGCGCGCGGCGTCGCGATCGATGCCGCGCTTGACGAGCTCGGCTACGAGTCGAGCGTCGCCGACCGGGGCGCGCTTGCCTTCGACGTAGAGCGTCGCGTAGAGCGTATCGTCGAGCAGCCGATCGCGCTTGCACGAGGCGACCGCCGCGGCGGCCACCTCGGGGTCAAACCCCTTCCGCTCCAGCTTCGCAAAAAGCTGCGCCTCCGTGAGACGGCGTTGCGCCAACATACGCAGCGCCGTCAGTCGAGCTTGTCGCTCACCAGCACGCTGGGCAGACTCCGGACTCATGTCATCCTGAGGCTCTCGAAGGGCGGTTAGTCGTCGTCCGTTGCTGCGGTGGCGCCGACGGTCTTGGCGATTCCGTTCGGCGAGACGGTGGCTTTGAGGGCATCGCGGATCTTGGTCGAGATCTCGTCGGCGACGTCGGTGTGCTCTTCGAGATACGACTTGGCGTTCTCGCGTCCCTGACCGATGCGCTGCTCGCCGTAGGTGTACCACGAGCCGGACTTCCCGATGATGTTCCGCTCGAGCGCGACGTCGATGATCGAGCCCATCTTCGAGATCCCCTTACCGTAGGTGATATCGAATTCGGCCATGCGGAAGGGTGGCGCGACCTTGTTCTTGACGACTTTCACGCGGGTGCGCGTGCCGACGACGTCTTGGCCGACCTTGATCTGTTCGAGCTTGCGCACGTCGAGCCGGACCGACGCGTAGAATTTGAGCGCGCGGCCGCCCGAGGTCGTCTCGGGGCTGCCGAACATCACGCCGACCTTCTCGCGCAGCTGGTTGATGAAGATCATCACGCACTTCGAGCGCGAGATCGCCGAGGTGAGCTTGCGCAGCGCTTGCGACATCAGCCGCGCCTGCAGGCCGACGTGCGTGTCGCCCATATCGCCGTCGAGCTCGGCCTTGGTGACCAGCGCGGCGACCGAGTCGACAACCACGACGTCGACCGCGTTCGAGCGGACGAGCATCTCGGCGATGTCGAGCGCCTGTTCTCCCGCATCGGGTTGCGAGACGAGCAGGTTGTCGAGATCGATCCCCAGGGCTTGCGCGTACGCCGGGTCGAGCGCGTGCTCGACGTCGATGAACGCCGCCGTCCCGCCGGCTTTTTGCGCCTCGGCGATCACGTGCAGCGCGAGCGTCGTCTTACCGCTCGATTCCGGACCGTAGATCTCGACGACGCGTCCGCGCGGCAAGCCGCCGACGCCGAGTGCGAGGTCGAGCGCGATCGAACCGGTGGAGATGACGTCGAACGCCATTCTGTCGGTGAACTCGCCCATCTTCATGATGGAGCCCTTACCGAACTGACGCTCGATCTGAGCTAATGCGTTCGCGAGGGCGATTTGCTTTTCGTCGGCCATGGGTGCTCCGTGCGGCGAATGCTGTCGGTGATTGATTCCGACGGTACCGCGCCGTGATGCCATATGCGTGGCAGGGTGCGAACCCGTCATCGGGATTTCCCACGCTGCTCCCGCGCCGGCAAGGGCGCGTCGTTCGCTCCCCATTTCGAGGCAGCCGGCCATCGAACCTCTGTTCGATGATCCTTATTATTAGGTCTTTACTTATTTAAGCGGATGCTATATTATCATCGACATGCACGGATTCGCGGTGCTCGGCGACCCGACCCGGCGCCGCATCGTCGAGATGCTCGCGACACGCGAACTCCCCGCCGGTGAGATCGCGCGCCGCTTCGATATGACGCCGCCGGCGGTGTCGCAGCATCTCCGTCTGTTGCGCGAAGCCGGTCTGATTCGCGTCCGACGTGACGCGCAACGCCGGATATATGCACTCGATGCACGCGGACTCGCGGAGCTCGACGCATGGATCGCGCGCTTCCGGCGCTTCTGGGGCGGCCACCTCGACGCACTCGAGCGCGAGCTCTCGCGCGAACCCGACGTGAGGACATAACCGTGATCGACGAGACTGCATTGCGCGCGTACGGCACGCTAATCGACGCGCACACGATTCGCTTCGAACGCGATCTCCCCGGTCCGATCGAGCGCGTGTGGGCGTATCTCACGGAGTCCGACCTCAAGGCGACGTGGATCGCGCCGGGCGAGATACCGTCCGAGGTCGGCGGCGAGCGCACCACGACGTGGGAAGGCGAGGACGGCGAGCCCGGCGGCGGGCTGACGCTGCGTACGCGCGTGTTCGACCCGCCGCGCCTGCTTGAGTACGACTGGATCGAGCACAACGCACCTGGCGGAGCGATCCGCAACTCGGTCGTCCGCTTCGAGCTCGAACCCGACGGCGAGCGCGTGCATCTGACGCTGACACACCGCGCGCTGCCGATCGATTCGTACACGACGATCGGTGCTGGCTGGCACGCGCACCTCGACACGCTCGTCGCGCAGATCGACGGCTCGGGTGGGCCCGACGCGAACGCCCGCTATGCCGAGATCGGACCGCGCTACGCGCCGCTGGGCGGATTCCCCGCGACCGGAACCGTGCGCTTCGAGCGCGTCATCCCCGCGCCGGCCGAACGCGTGTGGTCGTATCTGACCGCACCCGACTTGCTCGCGACGTGGCTCGCGCGCGGCCAGGTTCCGTCAAACGTCGGAGAACGCTTCACCTTGACGATGCTCGCGAACGGCGACGAGATCGCCGCGACGCTGCAGACGTACGAGGCCGCGCACGTGCTCGCGTACAACTGGTTCTCGACCCAACACGAAACGCAGCGCGCCGATCCATCGGCGGTACGCTTCGAGCTGGCGCCGCACGACGATGGAACGCACCTCACCCTCACCCACACCGGCGTGCTGCCCGAATACTACGGCCGCAACGCAGCCGGCTGGCACAGTCTCCTCGACGCCCTCAGTGCCGCACTCCGCAGCGAAGATCCACCCGAGTTCTTCTCCGTCTTCCCCCGCGTCATAGAAGCCTACGAGTCCCTCGCCCGCGAAACCCCGCCCTCATCGTGAGTCCCGCCGAACGATGACCGCCCCTTGTCATCGTGAGCTCGTCGAACGATGACCGCCCCGTTTGTCATCGTGAGCTCGTCGAACGATGACCGTGCCCTACGTTCGTTGTTCCTGAGCTCGTCGAAGGAACGACGACGGTGCCGCGTCGCCAATGGTCGCTTCAGCGGTCACAAAGGCGGGACACGGAATCGTCGTGTCACGGTATCCGCGACGCCTGTCGGTGCGTCGCACGGCGACGCTGGTGTATTGGTCGCCCGAACGCGGCAATTCGCCACTGGGCGTCGGACACGCGCCGTGCAGCAGCGCGTCCGCGATCGCGGAAGGTACACCTGAGGCCACCAAGATGACGTGGTTCATCGCGCCGTGACCTTGATCGAGCACATTCCACCTGCCGTTGACCTGGTGCATGATGCTGTCACCGGCGCTTTCTTGGGCGGTCCATGTCGTAAAGGCCCACCTGCCGACAACACTGACATAGGACACGTGTACCAGCGACGTCGGTATCCCCAGCTTCTCGTAGAGCGCGGAAACTGTGGCGCGTGTGACGTCGTCCTGAACCGACGCCGATGCCGATGCCGGTAAGAACACTGCCGCGACCGCGCAGATCACGACGAGTGCACCGATCCGCGGCCTTCTCATTTCGTTACCGGCGCGAACTTGCGGTATCGGTGCAGACGATCTTTTTGTCGATCTGCTTTCCGTTGCCGTCGAATCTTCGCACGGCGACGCTGTCCACAACGTAGCCGGCTGCCTCCGACCGCGCCGGGATCGGGCACACGCCGGCCAAGAGCGCCGTCGCCAGCGCCGGCGGCACGCCGAAGCGCGCCAACTGCCGAAGGGTCAAGTGATTGCTGGCCTCCCCGTACACATGCCAGACGCCGTCGGTCTGCTGCAGCACGGTGTCGCCGCCTTCCGTGCCCACGACCTTCCAGGACGTGAATCCCCACCGGCCGGCGACGACGACGTAGTTCACGTGGATCGTCGCACGCGGGGCCGCGATCCGGGCTTGGAGCGCATCGATCGTTGCCGCGCGAACGTCATCTTGGACGGCGGCCGACGCCGGCGACACGACGGCGGCAAACATGGAGAGCGCCGCGATTGGGGCGATGGGCCGCCAGTGTGTCATGTCGATCGCGTTCCTTGCAGTGGGGCGGCGGCGTAGCCAAAATTGGGCCGCCTGGCTGCTCACCTTGGCGAGAGGCCGATCCTACTCCCGGCGATGTCGTAATAGACATCGAAATCTTGTAGCATCGCGAGGCCCACGACGATCCGGTTGACGCCGCCGCGCCGCACGTTGAGGCGGAGCGGCGTGCCGGGTCCGACTGCAAACGTATGCGACCACGCGCCGACGCTGATCGTCAGCGGAGTCCGCGGCGGGAACGCCCCCTCGTGTCCCACACCCGTCGTCGTGACGACGCACGGCGGTGTGCCGGTGTCGAACAACACCTCGCCGCACACCTCGCTCGGCTCCGCACCGGTGATGTGGATGCAGCCGCGCGGCGACGTTCCGCGTGCGGCGTCGACCATCGTGAACGCGCCGGTCGTCGCCGCGTCCGGGTTCAGGATCAGCGCCGGATTCGCGAAGTTCGCATGCAAGACGTAGGATCGGCCCACACCGCCGGCCAGCGCCGGCAGCGGATTTGCGCAGCAGCGGCCGCCGGCGGGATCGATCGCGCTCACGCCCAGAATTCCGGGGAACAGCACGCCGAACATCTCCGGTGTCCCGCCGTTCGCCGCCGGACAGTTCGGCTGCTCCGGCAGACAGTCGAACGAATCGACGAGCTCGATCGGGATCGCGTCGCCGTGCGCGGCGCCGATCGCCAGCGGCGTCGTCGCCTCCTCGCCATGCAGCGCGAGCCCGCTACCGTATCGACCCGCCGCAGCTCGACCGGTGCGCCGCGTCGACGCCCCGGCCTGGCTCGCCAGCACGCGCAAACCGGCCGACCCGCTGTCGAGCAGCACGCGCGCCGTTCGTTCTCCGATCGCCACGTCGATCCCCAGCCGAGGATCGCCATGCGGCCCGTGTTCCACATACAGCGGCACGACGACGGGCCCGCCCGCCGGCGAACCGGGTGCCCCGGCCGCGCCGAACATGAGCGCGACGAGCGCCGCCGTAATCAGCGTGCTACGCTGCGGGCGCATCTTCGAACAGCGCTTTGGTGAACTGGGCGGGATCGAACGGGGCGAGCGCGTCTTGCGCTTCGCCGATGCCGATGTACTTCACCGGGACCGCGAGCTGATCGACGATGCCGACGAGCACGCCGCCTTTTGCGGTCGAGTCGAGCTTGGTCACGATGACGCCCGTCAGCTGCGTCGCTTCGTTGAAGAGGCGCGCCTGCGAGAGCGCGTTCTGACCTGTCGTGCCGTCGACAACCAGGAGCGTTTCGGCGGGCGGGCCGCCGCTTTCGCGTTCGATGATGCGCCGCATCTTCTTGAGCTCTTCCATGAGGTTCGTCTTGGTCTGCAGCCGGCCGGCGGTGTCGACGAGCACGACGTCGACACCGCGCGCCTTGGCCGCGCTCATCCCGTCGAACACGACCGACGACGGATCGGAGCCCTCGGCACCGCGAACGTACTCGGCATCGGCCCGCTTCGCCCACACTTCGAGCTGCTCGGCGGCTGCGGCGCGGAACGTGTCGGCGGCGACGACCATCACGCGCTTGCGCTGGGTGCGCAGCAGCGCGGCGAGCTTGCCGATCGTCGTCGTCTTCCCGCTGCCGTTGACGCCGACCACCAGGATCACGGCGGGCTTCGACGTCAGGTGCAAGCCCATATCCGGGAGCGTGAGAAAGTTCTCGACGTCGCGCCGGAAGCGTGCGACGACCCGGTCACTCGTCTCGTAGCGATCTTGCTTGGCGACGACGCGCAACGCCTCGACGATCTTGTTCGTCGTCGCGACGCCGAAGTCGGCCGTGATCAAGATCTCTTCGAGATCGTCCCACAGCGCCTCGTCGACCGGCCGGCGAGCAAGCGCCATTGCCTCGAGCTCGCCGCCGAACGCCTCGCGCGTGCGGGTTAGCGCCGCTTTGATCTTACCGAACCAGCTCACGGGTCCAGCGGGTTCGCTGGAGGTGGGTACAGGGCCCCCATGATTGCGCAACGCGAGATCGCCCCCGGCGTCGCCGTCTCGGCGATCGGCTTCGGCGGCTACCATTTGGGCTTGGTCAAGGACGAGTCGGAAGCCATCCGCCTGCTACACGCGGCGATCGACGCCGGCATTACCTTCCTCGACAACGCGTGGGAATATAACGAACACGTCAGCGAGGAACGGATGGGGAAAGGCCTCGCGGACGGAAACCGCCGCGACAGCGTATTCCTGATGACGAAGGTGTGCACGCACGGCCGAGGCGCCGGCGTGGCGATGCAGCAGCTCGAAGAGTCGCTGCGCCGCCTGCGCACCGATCACCTCGACTTGTGGCAAGTGCACGAATGCGTGTACGACAACGATCCGGCGCTGCATTACGCCAAAGGCGGCGTGATCGAAGCACTCGAGCGGGCGAAGCGCGACGGGAAAGTGCGCTTCGTCGGCTTCACCGGTCATAAGCGCCCGGAGATCCATCGCGAGATGATCGAGCGCGGCTTCCCGTTCGACACCGCGCAGATGCCGCTCAACGTGATGGACGCCAACTACCGCAGTTTCGAGAAGAACGTCCTGCCGCTGGCGCGCGAGCGCAACATCAAGGTACTCGGGATGAAGGCCTTCGCCGAAGGCCGTCTGCTCGAAGCCGCCAAGGTCGACCCCGACGACGCGCTGCGATACGCGATGTCACTCCCCGGTGTCCTGTGCACGATCACCGGGATCGACTCCCAGCACGTGCTCGACCATCACGTTCGGATCGCCGACGGTTTCAGCCCGCTCGACGAGGTCGCGCTGCAAGCCCTGCGCGACAAGTACCGCGACCGCGCCGGCGACGGTCACCTCGAGCTCTACAAGTCCACTGCCAAGAACGACGCCGATGAAGGCCGCGCCCAACACGGCTTCCCGCCGATGGAAAAACTCGCGATGTAACCTAGCGCGGGATGGCGTTGCGGTAGAAGCGGACGAGGTCGGCTTTGAACTGGATCAGCGCGTCGTGGTTGAGGTACACCTCGTGGCCGCTCGGGAAGAACGCGAACGTGACGCGGCGGCTTTCGGCGGGCGTCAGGCCCATGTGGTGCAACAAATACTCGGTACCGTAGAAGCCGGTTGCCAGGTCGAAGTAACCGTTCGCCGACAGGACGTGCAGGTAGGGGTTCTGCACGATCGCCGAACGCAGGTCGGCGACGACGGTGACCGCGTTGCCGTCCTCGTCGCGCTGGTACTTCCAGCTGCGGTTCACCGGGAAAGACAGAACCTCGTACGGCCGTTCCTCGGTGTAGTGCAACACGTCGTGGACGTAGTGGTTGAAGCCCGCAATGTATGCCGCGGAGGTCATCGTGTCGGAGAAGTCGTCCGCCGGCACCGTCCCGTTCGGATCGACCTCATGCCCCGCGTAGCGGCCGTCGTAGCGGCCGACGCTGCGCTCCTCCGAACGCAACAACTCCTCGCGGAAGCGGTTCGGGCTGATCCGCAGGTCGGCACGCTCGATGTAGTCCGCCGACAGTCCCGTGTACGCGTGCAGCCGCGCGACGATCTGCGCGCGCGTCCGCGCGTCGAGCGCGTCGCCGAGCATGAGCGCCTGCGCGTAGGGCCCGCCGGCAAACGCGCTGACCTCGGCGACGAACCGCCCCAGATCGCGCGGGTTGCCGGCGACCTTATGGTGATACCACGCGACGGCGGCTTCGGTCGGAAGGTAACCGATGTAGACGTAGTCGTTGCCCGGCCCCTGCCCGATCGGCAAGAAGTTGTAGTCGAGCGCCGACGAGAGCAGCACGACGCCGTTGACGGCCATCCCGTCGTTCTGCAGCACGTTGGCGACGTTCGCCGCCCGCGTCGTTCCGTACGACTCGCCGAACAGAAACTTCGGCGATTCCCAGCGCGAGTTCACGGTCGTCCAGCGCTCGATGAACTGCGCGAAGGCGCGTGCGTCCTCGTCGACGCCGAAGAAGTCGCTCGGCTTCGCGTGCGCGACGATCCGGCTCCAGCCGGTTCCGACCGCGTCGACGAACACGAGGTCGCTGGTGTCGAGCAGCGAGGACTCGTTGGCGACGAGCGGTGCGGTCGGCGGCGGCTGCGTGCCATCCTTCGGGACCGCGACGCGCAGCGGGCCGAACGAGCCCATGTGCAGCCAGATCGTCGACGAGCCCGGACCGCCGTTCCACAGGAACGTCACCGGGCGGTGCTTCGCGACGCTGCGGTCGGCGGTGTATGCGACGTAGAAAACGCTGGCCGTTGGTGCACCGTTCGCGTCGTGCAGCAGCAGCCGCCCGGCGCGTGCGGTGTACGCGATGCGCTTTCCGCCCAACACGATCGTGTGCCGGCTGACCGCGTCGCGGAC
>Ga0208220_1001326_pt1 | contig 10388 bp, 11 predicted proteins | sample NGESurdeep092012_9_FD_184484 | JGI IMG/M metagenome (GOLD analysis project Ga0208220, IMG submission 184484) | Arctic peat soil microbial communities from Barrow, Alaska - NGEE Surface sample F53-1 deep-092012 (SPAdes) | ecosystem: Environmental > Terrestrial > Soil > Wetlands > Peat ... | reverse complement strand
CGGGTGGATGGCGTCAGTCATCGTCAGGCCCCCTGCCCGTGATTCCTAATGGCCGTGGTCGCTTTTGCCGGCGGCCCCGTCGGACTGCTCGGCCGCTTCATCGTCGGCACCCTCGCCTGGCCATTCGCCGGTGAGCTTGGCGGTCCCCTCGGCCGTGGCGCGGTCGAGGGCGGCCTGGACCACGGCGAAGATGGCGCCCTGCAGCGCCGACGCGAGCAGGATCTCCCGCCAGCCGCGGCGGGCGTCGGTGGCCTTGGGCGCCTCGTCTTCCCCGGTGACGGCCTGCCACAGCTTCTTGAAGACCGACCGGGCCAGCATCCCGCCGAGGATGCCGACCAGCAGCCCGATCGCCTTGTTGAGCAGCTTCATCGGCGCTGCCTCCACCGCTGGAAGAGCAGCCATCCGACCAGCCCCGCGCCGGTCGCGCCGATCCCCGCCAGCAGCGGCGTCCGCCGCCGCCTGGCGGTGTCGGCGACGTTGCCCGCCGCCTGCTTGACCGGCTCGGGCGTGGCCTTCGAGATGCCCGCCGCGACCGCCGCCGCCTGCGGCCTGACCTGCCGCGGCCCGGCGGTGGAGGCGGCCACCTGCCGTCGCGCCTCGGTCGCCCGCGCGGCGGCCTGCTGCCTGGCCTGGATGACCTTGGACTTCAGGCGTCCGATGAGCCGGCCCGCCTCGTCCTGGGCCCGTGCCTTCACGTCGACCTTGGCCACCAGCGCCGCGACCGTCTGGCCGAGGTGCTCGCGGGTCCGCTCGATCTCGTCCTGCAGCCCCTGCGGGTCATCCGGTGCCCCGGGAGCTGCGCCGACGACCGTTCCTTCGATGCTCATCGGTGCGCCCTTTCCCTGATCTCGTTGACATCGGCCTTCACGCTGTCGGCGGCTTGGGCCGGGACCAGCGGCGCGGCCCGCTTCAGCCGGGCCCGCCCGAGCGGCGCGGCCGCGCCGCTGACCGCCAGCAGGGCCGCGCCGACGATCAGCGCGGCCAGCCACGGTTCAAGCACCCGGCTGAGTCCGAGGATCGCGCACGCCAGCAGGCACCCCACCCCGTAGAGGGCGATGAGGCCGCTGCCGCCGAGCATCCCGGCCCCGATCCCGGCCTGCTTGCCCTTGCGTGTCATCTCCAGCTGCGCGAGCTTCAGCTCGTCCCGCACCAGCACCGAGACCTGCTCGGACAGCCGCTTGACGAGCTCCCCGGTCGAGGGCTGCGCATGGTCTTCGATCGCCTGCGCGCCGCCGGCATGGTGTTCCATGGTCTGCGCCTCCGTTCGTCTGACGGTCTGCGCTACCCCGGCCACCCCGCGTCTAACAACCCGTCAGGGAAAGTGCCCGCCCGGCCACCTACAGCCCGCGGTTCCCTTCGAGATCCATGGCGTTCCCGCCCCTGTCTGGCACCGGAAACGCCATGGATTTACTCGATCTCACGATTTTTCCTAGCCGACCAGGGTCTTGACGGCCGCGGTCAGCTCGGCCACCGCCCGCTTCGCGTCGGCGAAGTACATGCTGGTCTTGGGGTTGGCGTAGAGCTCGTTGTCGATGCCCGCGTAGCCGGTGCCCATGGAGCGCTTCACGACGATGATCGACTTCGCCTGATCGACGTCGAGGATGGGCATGCCCGAGATCGCGGAGCCGGGGCGGCGCGCGGCCGGGTTGGTCACGTCGTTGGCGCCGATGACCAGCGCCACGTCGGCCCGGGCGAACTCGGGGTTGATCTCCTCCATCTCCCGCAGCTGCGGGTAGGGGACGTTGGCCTCGGCCAGCAGCACGTTCATGTGGCCGGGCATCCGGCCGGCCACCGGGTGGATGGCGTAGGTCACCTCGATGCCGTGGCTCTCGAGCACCGCCGCGAGCTCGGCCACGCCGTGCTGCGCCTGGGCCGCGGCCAGGCCGTAGCCGGGGACGATGATCACCTTCGACGCGTACGCGAGCTGGATCGCGGCGTCGTCGGCGGCGATCGCGCGGACCTGCGCGTCTCCCGCGACCGCCGCCGCGACCGCCGTGTCGCCGGTCCCGAAGCCGCCGATGATGATGTTGGCCAGCGACCGGTTCATCGCGTCCGCCATCAGCTTGGTGAGGATGCCGCCGGACGCGCCGACCAGGGCCCCGGCCACGATCAGGGCCCAGTTCCCGATGACGAACCCGGCCATCGCCACCGCGGTGCCGGTGAACGCGTTCAGCAGCGAGATCACCACCGGCATGTCGGCGCCGCCGATCGGCAGCACCATCATCACGCCGAACGCCAGCGAGGCGAGCACCACGATCAGCAGGGCGGGCAGGCTGGCGGTGGTGAGCATGAACGCCGCCGCGCCGACCGCGATCACGGCGAGGGCGGCGTTGAGCGCCCGGCCGCCCTTGAAGATCACCGGCTGGCCGGTGATGAGCCCCTGCAGCTTGCCCGCCGCGATCAGCGAGCCGGTGAACGTCACCGAGCCGATGATCACGTCGAGCACGGTGAAGACGGTCGTGCTGCCGAGCACGCCCCCGGGGGCCGACTCGTCGTGGATGTACCCGTACACGGCGACGAGCGCGGCCGCCCCGCCGCCGACCGCGTTGAACATCGACACCAGCTGCGGCATCGCCGTCATCTGGACGGTCCTGGCCGCGTGCAGGCCGACTGCCGACCCGAGCAGCGCCCCGACGATGATCACCGTCCAGCCAACCCCGGTGACGGAGCCGTCGTGGATCAGCAGCACGAGCGTCACGATCACCGCGATGGCCATGCCGGCCATCGAGACCTGGTTGCCGCGGCGCGCGGTCGCGGGCGAGTTCATCAGGTGCAGGCCGTAGACGAAGCAGGCGGCCGCCAGCACGTAGACCAGCTGGATGTTGGTGGTGAAGCTGTCCATGCTCGCGTCCCCTACGACCGTTGGTTGGGCTCGGACGGGACCGGGGTCTGCCGTTGCGCCGGTGCCTGCGACTGTGCCGCGCCGTCGGCCAGGGCCGCCGCGGGCTGGGCCGGCTGCGCCTTGCGGCGGAACATCTTGAGCATCCGGCCGGTCACCGCGTAGCCGCCGACGACGTTGGCGGCGGCGAAGAAGGAGGCCACGAACGCGAGCACGTACCCGACGACGGTGTGCGAGGTGACGCCGATCAGCAGCGCGCCGACGAGCACGATCCCGTGGATCGAGTTGGCGGCCGACATCAGCGGCGTGTGCAGGGTGGCGGGCACCTTGCCGATGACCTCGATGCCGATGAGCAGCGCCAGTACGAAGATGGTGAGGTCAGTGACCAGGGCGGTCGACAAAGTTGGCTCCCTCGTGTTGGAGGCTCTCGTGCAGCAGCTTCGCCACCGCGGGCTGGACGACGTCGCCGTCGCGGGTGATGACGACCCCGGCCTGGATCTCATCGGTCGTGTCGATCTGCAGCGCGCCGTCGACGGTCATGTGCAGCAGCAGCGCGCTGATGTTGCGGGAGAAGGCGTTGGAGGCGGCGGTCGGGACGGTCGCTGGGAGGTTCGTCGCCCCGATGATCGTGACGCCGTTCGCGGTGACCACGCTCTGGCCCGGCGCCGAGCCCGCGACGTTGCCGCCGAGGGCGCTGGCGCCCATGTCCACGATCACCGAGCCGGCTGCCATCGCCGCCACCGCGTCCTCGGTCACCAGCAGCGGCGGCCGCCGACCGGGCACCTGGGCGGTCGTGATCACCACGTCTTGGCGGGCGATGTGGGCGGCCAGCTCGGCCTGCTGCGCGTCCCGCTCCTCGGCGGTGAGCTCGCGGGCGTAGCCGCCCTCGCCCGCCGCGCTGACGACCGAGGTCAGCTCGAGGAAGGTCGCGCCGAGCGACTGGACCTCGCCCTTGGACGCGGGCCGCACGTCGTAGCCGCTGACCTGGGCGCCGAGCCGCCGAGCGGTGCCGATCGCCTGCAGGCCGGCCACGCCGGCCCCGAGCACCAGCAGCTTGGCCGGCCGCGCGGTGCCCGCCGCCGTGATCAGCAGCGGGAAGAACCGGCCGTAGGCCTCGGCCGCCACCAGCGCCGCCTTGTAGCCGGCCACGTTGGCCTGCGAGCTCAGCGCGTCCATGCCCTGCGCGCGCGACAGCGTGCGCGGCAGCAGGTCGAGCGAGACCGCGGTGACGCCCTTGTCGGCCAGTTGGCGGGCAAGCTCGGGGGTGACCAGCGGCGAGAGCATCCCGACGACCGTCTGCCCGGCCCGCAGCCTGCCCATCGCGGCCTCGTCGGGGCGGGTCACGGTGAGGATCACGTCCGCCGCCGCGTAGAGGTCGGCGGTCTCCGCGATCGCCGCCCCGGCCGCCAGGTAGGCGCTGTCGGGGAACCAGGCGGCGTCACCTGCGCCGCGCTCCACCAGCACCTCGAGGCCGGCCCCGGTCAGCCGCGGCACGGTCTCGGGGACCAGGGCGACCCGCCGCTCGCCCGGCGCGCCCTCCCTGACGACAGCCACCTTCATGGGCGTGAGCCCGTCATGGTCCATCTAGTTCCCCTGTTCTCGCCGATGAGCGACAACCATAGCCCGCTCGTGAAATAAAATGCAACAGAAATATGTCTGCAAGTTGGAAAGTGTCACACTAAAGCCGGACATCTCGGCTGGAGGGCATGGCGTGCCAGAAGGATGACGCTGAGTGCCCGGGTGCGGCCGACGGGCGCGCCACGGCGGCGGATGAGATTGCCTGGCGTCGCCAGCCCAAAGGCGTACCAGTATCTGGCCGGAACCCATCTCGGCACCCCTACTCGCTTCCCGCGCGGCCGCGCCAACTATTCGAGGCTAAGCCGCGTCATTCGGAAGCGGTAGGACCAGAGGGCCATGATCACGAGACTTTTTACGTGATACGTGAAGTTTGCGGGTTTTTGTACCTGGTCTAGACCAGACTTGCTGGTGATAGGCGGGGAACCCGAAGGGGCTCCAGTTGCGCTCGCCGAGCCGCCTAGCCGCCGTTCCCGACTCTGCCGCCGCCCTCAGCTCGGAGCAGTTCGCTGATCTTCTCGCCTGCCGCCACCACCGCGGCGGCGTGCAGTCGGCCGGGCGACCGGGTGAGCCGCTCGATCGGCCCGGATACGGAGACGGCGGCGAGCACCCTGCCGCCCGCCCCGCCCGCCCCTGGCGTCCCCCGCACGGGCGCGGAGATGGACGCCACGCCCGCCTCGCGCTCGGCCGCGCTCGCGGCCCAGCCCCGGCGGCGGACCCCGGCCAGCGTGGTGACGGTGAACTTGGCGCCCCGCAGGCCCCGGTGCATCCGCTCGCCCTCCTCCCAGGCCAGCAGCACCTGGGCGGCCGAGCCGGCGGTCATCGGCAGCGCCGCGCCGACCGGAACGGTGTCCCGCAGCCCGCTCGCCCGCTCGGCCGCGGCCACGCAGACCCGGACGTCGGCCTGACGACGGTAGAGCTGGGCGCTCTCCCCGGTCGCGTCCCTGAGCTGGATCAGCACCGGCTGGGCGACCGCCAGCAGCCGGTCCTCGCCCGCGGCCGAGGCGAGCTCGGCGATCCGGGGGCCGAGCACGAACCGGCCCTGCACGTCCCTGGCCAGCAGGCGGTGCCGCTCGAGGGCGACCGCGATACGGTGCGCGGTGGGGCGCGCCAGCCCGGTCGCGTCGACCAGCTGGGCGAGGGTGGCCGGACCGCTCTCGGCCGCCGCCAGCACCGACACGGCTTTGTCGAGCACGCCAACCCCGCTAGTATCGTTCATGTAATGATATTGCCGTCTCAAATTGTGAGATGCAAGTCGAGCGCGACAGAAGGAGATGGACCGCATGAGCAGCGAACCTCGCACGCTCGCGGAGAAGATCTGGGACGCCCACGTGGTGCGCAGCTCCCACGGCGAGCCAGACCTGCTCTACATTGACCTGCACCTCGTCCACGAGGTCACCAGCCCGCAGGCCTTCGACGGGCTGCGCGCGGCCGGGCGGAAGGTCCGCAGGCCGGACCTGACGATCGCGACCGAGGACCACAACGTCCCCACCACCGGCATCACCGGTCCCGGGGTCCCGCTGTCGGGCCCGGACAGCCCGGTCACCGACCCGGTCTCCCGCATCCAGGTCGAGGCGCTGCGCACCAACGCGGCCGAGTTCGGCGTCAAGCTGTTCCCGATGGGCGACGCCGGGCAGGGCATCGTGCACGTGATCGGCCCGCAGTTCGGGCTCACCCAGCCGGGCATGACGATCGTCTGCGGGGACTCGCACACCTCGACCCACGGCGCGCTCGGCGCGCTCGCGTTCGGCATCGGCACCAGCGAGGTCGAGCACGTGCTCGCGACCCAGACGCTGCCGCAGATCAAGCCGAAGACGATGGCCGTCAACGTCGAGGGCGCACTGCCCGACGGGGTGACCGCCAAGGACCTGATCCTCGCGATCATCGGGCAGATCGGCACCGGCGGCGGCCAGGGGTACGTCATCGAGTACCGCGGCGAGGCGATCAGGTCCCTGTCGCTGGAGGGCCGCCTGACCGTCTGCAACATGTCGATCGAGGCGGGCGCGCGGGCCGGCCTGGTCGCGCCGGACGAGGTCACGTTCGAGTACCTGAAGGGCCGGCCGTACGCGCCGCAGGGCGCCGACTGGGACGCCGCCGTGGCCTACTGGAGCGGGCTCGGGACCGACGAGGGGGCCGTCTTCGACCACGAGGTCACGATCGACGCGACCGGGCTTACCCCGTACGTCACCTGGGGCACCAACCCCGGCCAGGCGCTGCCGCTGGGCGGCACCGTCCCGGCGCCGGGCGAGACCAAGGACCCGAACGGCACCGAGCGCGCCCTCACCTACATGGGCCTGACCGCGGGCACGCCGCTCAAGCAGATCGCGGTCGACACCGTGTTCGTCGGCTCCTGCACCAACGGCCGGATCGAGGACCTGCGGGCCGCCGCCGACGTGATCCGCGGCCGGAAGGTCGCCGACGGGGTCCGGATGCTCGTCGTCCCCGGTTCCATGCAGGTCCGCGCGCAGGCCGAGGGCGAGGGGCTGAACGAGATCTTCACCGCCGCCGGGGCCGAGTGGCGCAGCGCCGGCTGCTCGATGTGCCTGGGCATGAACCCGGACACGCTCAAGCCGGGGGAGCGGTCCGCCTCGACCTCGAACAGGAACTTCGAAGGCCGCCAGGGCAAGGGCGGTCGCACCCACCTGGTGTCCCCCGCCGTCGCCGCCGCCACCGCCGTCACCGGGCGGCTGTCCGCGCCGGCCGACCTGTAGGGAGTAGGACATGGAACCATTCGTCAGCCACACCGGGCGCGCGCTGCCGCTGCGGCGCAGCAACGTGGACACCGACCAGATCATCCCGGCCGTGTACCTCAAGCGGGTCACCCGCGAGGGGTTCGGCGACGGGCTCTTCGCGGCCTGGCGGGAGGACCCGTCGTTCGTCCTCAACCAGCCCCGCTACGCCGGCGCGACCATCCTGGTGGCGGGGCCGGACTTCGGCACCGGGTCGTCGCGCGAGCACGCCGTCTGGGCGCTGCTCGACTACGGCTTCCGGGCGGTGATCGCGCCGAGGTTCGGCGATATCTTCCGCAACAACTCCACCAAGGCGGGGCTGCTGCCGGTGGTGCTGCCGGAGAAGGTCGTGGCGCTCATCCAGGACGCAGCCGAGGGCGAGCCGCCGGCCTCGGTCACCGTCGACCTCGGGCAGCGCGAGGTGCGCGTCACCGGCGGCGGCCTGGCCGAGGACCTCGTGGAGCCGTTCCAGATCGACGACTACACCCGCTGGCGGCTGATGGAGGGCCTCGACGACATCGGCCTGACGCTGCGGCACTCCGACGCGGTGGCCGCCTTCGAGGCCGGCCGCCCGGCCTGGCTGCCCGCCACGCTGTAGTCGCCGGGCCGCGCCGGATTCGCTCCGATATGCGTTCATTTGCTGGATCGCGATTCCCTGAACAGGACCGACACGCCGGCCAAAATTGGCCAAGGTTATTGTGTAGCGAGGCCCGATCGCCTACTTTCGGGCTGGTCAGGGGTCGCGATTCTGGCGTGCATGCCCATAAGCGCGGCCTCCCGTGGGGGAACGCAGGAGTGAATAATGAACAAGCGTGATCTGATCGACGCGCTCTCGGGTCGCCTGGGGGACAAGAAGTCCGCGACCGAGGCGCTGAACGCAGTCCTCGAGACCATCCAGTCGGCCGTGGCAAGCGGCGACAAGGTCGCGATCACCGGTTTCGGCGTCTTCGAGAAGAGCGAGCGCCCGGCTCGGACGGCGCGTAACCCCGCGACGGGGGCCGAGATCAACGTGCCCGCGAGCTCAGTGCCGAAGTTCCGCCCTGGGGCGGACTTCAAGGCCCTGGTCAACGGGGACAAGCCGGGCGAGCAGAAGGCGGCCCCCAAGGCCGCCGCGAGGAAGAAGTAACGGCAAGGGTCAGGCAGCGAGCAGCCCTTACACCGCCCGTCGCGTAGGCAGTCAGAGGCGCGCCCGCGCGCGACCAGGGCGGGCTCATCGCCCGCTGACCCGGTCACGGGCGACCGCGGCAGCCGTCGGCTACCGCGGCCCGTCCGGCTTGGCCAGCGCGGTGGCGATGATCCGGTCGATCAGGGCAGGCGTCGGCAGCCCGCTGGCCGCCCACATCATCGGGAAGCCCGACATCGGCGTCATCCCCGGCATCGTGTTGATCTCGTTCACCAGGACCTTGCCGTCGGAGGTGTAGAAGCAGTCGACGCGGGCGAGCCCCTCGCACGAGATCGCGTCGAACGCGGCGCATGACAGCGCCCGCACCTGCTCGAGGGCCTGCGCGGGGATCGGGGCGGGTATCTCCATCCGGGTGTTCGCCGCCAGGTACTTGGCCTCGAAGTCGTACCAGGTCGAGTCGGGATCCACCATGACCTGCCCGGGCACGCTGGCCTCGGTCGGCCCGCCGTTGACGCCCTCGAGCACCGCGCACTCGACCTCGACCCCGTCGATCGCCGCCTCGACCAGCACCTTGCGGTCGTACCGGCGCGCCTCCTCGATCGCCGCCTCGAGCTCGTCGAGGTCGGCCGCCCGCGACGTCCCGATCGACGACCCGCCGCGCGCGGGCTTGACGAACACCGGCCAGCCGAGCTCGCCGATCTCGTCGAGCACGCGCTTGCGCTCTGCCTCGGAGGCGGCCGACCCCCAATCGCGGTCGCGCACCACCACGTACGGCCCGATGGGCAGCCCCCGCGCCGCGAACAGCAGCTTCATGTACTCCTTGTCCATGCCGGCCGCGCTGGCGAAAACCCCGGCCCCCGCGTACCTGACGCCGGCCATCTCCAGCAGCCCCTGGATGGTCCCGTCCTCGCCGAAGGTCCCGTGCAGCAGCGGCACCACCACGTCGACCTCGCCCAGGTCGGCGGGCACGGCCGCAGGCCCGGAGAACACCAGCGAGCCGCCGCCGGGCCCGGCCTGCGGCGTGACCGACACGCCGGGCGTGGCCATCGCCTCGACCGACGGCAACTCGCCCGCGGTCAGCGCCAGTCGCGAGACGTCGCCAGAGGTCAGCACCCACCGGCCGTCGCGCGCGATGCCGACCGGCAGCACGTCGTACTTGTCCCGGTCGATGGCCCCGAGGAAGAGCCCGGCGCTAGCGCACGACACCGCGTGCTCGGCGCTCCGCCCCCCGAACACGACGGCGACCCGTATCTTGCGCTGCGCGCTCATGCCCCACCACCTCCATTGCCCAAGTCATCCCGAAGATGGTAGCCGCTGGCCAGCGCTGAAGGGTTTGCCCCGCCGTTACATCCCCAAGCGCTTCTAGCGGCGGGGGGCGGCCACGTCATGGGTAGGCGTAGTAGGAGCCGGTGAGGTCAACGTTGACGGCGACCGGCTTGGATCCGCTGTTGTAGAGGCGGATGGCGCCGTCCTTGCCCACCGCGACGATGGCGGCGTTGGCGACGGGGATCCCGCGGGCGTAGCTGAGGCTGATGAGGAACGGCAGGGGCGTGCCGTCGGCGTAGGCGGCGAGGGTGCCGGACGCGGTGGCCTCTGAGGCGATCAGGTCGACCGCCACGGCGGTGGTGCCGGTCGCCGGTATGCCGTTCTTGCCGCTGACCGCCAGCGTGACCGACCGGTTGGCCGCGATCGTGACCGTGCCCAGCCGCCGCGGCGTGGCCGGCAGGAACACCGCGTCCGAGCCGGTGTAGAGGTAGTAGCCGACCACCTCGGCGGTGAAGTAGGCCGCGCCCGCGCCCGCGTTCTCAAGCACGACCTTGCCGCCGTTGAGCGGCACCATGTCGAGGTTGGTGACCTGCTGCCCCTTGTCCCAGTAGCCGTCGGTGTCAGCCGCCTCGGATCCCCATCCGCCCGTGCCGTAGGTGGCGAAGCTGCCCGCCGTCGTGCCGCCGGAGGCGGTGACGTCGAGGACGACGTCCTGCGCGTCGGCCGGGACGCCGTGGGTGCCTGCCACCGCGAACGTCAGCTGGCGATCGCCCGCGACCTCGGTCTTGGGCAGCACCGTAACCGGCGTGACCGGGGAGTAGGTCTCGCCGTAGCCGCCGTAGCCTCCGTAGCCGTC
>Ga0208220_1001324_pt1 | contig 10390 bp, 6 predicted proteins | sample NGESurdeep092012_9_FD_184484 | JGI IMG/M metagenome (GOLD analysis project Ga0208220, IMG submission 184484) | Arctic peat soil microbial communities from Barrow, Alaska - NGEE Surface sample F53-1 deep-092012 (SPAdes) | ecosystem: Environmental > Terrestrial > Soil > Wetlands > Peat ... | reverse complement strand
TCGCATGGCTCGCGAGGAGCTGCTCGAGCACGTGCCAATGCCGGCCGCGAACATCCATCGCATCCACGGCGAGGATGAACCCGCAGCAGCAGCCGCATCGTATGAGACGGTACTGCGAACGCTGTTTCGAACGCCGGTGGGCGCGCCGTCCTCCGCTCCCGGGCGGCGCATCGATCTCGCGCTGCTCGGACTGGGCGACAACGGTCATACCGCATCGATCTTTCCTGGGAGCGCGGCCGCGAGCGAGACGATTCGCTGGGTGATGGCGGAATCAGTGAACGCGTTACCGGCATGGCGAATAACGCTCACGGCGCCGGTGCTCAATGCGGCGGCCGAGCTGCTATTCATTGTATCGGGGGAAGGGAAGGCAAATGTTCTCGCGCGCGTTCTGGATGGCCCGCGTCGCCCACGCGAGCTTCCGGCGCAGCTGATCGCACCGTCGCCGGGCTGGTTGCACTGGCTCGTGGACGCCGCCGCCGCCGCGGAGCTCGCGGCGTCACCATGAACATCAGTCCTCTCGCGGGCAAGCCCGCGCCCGCTTCGATGTTGCTCGATGTGTCGAAGCTGGTCACCGCCTATTACACGGATATCCCCGACCCCTCAGTCGCGGCGCAGCGCGTGTCGTTCGGCACGTCGGGTCATCGCGGCTCGGCGTTCACGACATCATTCAACGAGTGGCACCTGCTCGCGATCTCCGAGGCCATCTACCGCTATCGTCACGAGCACGACATCGACGGTCCTCTCTACCTCGGCATCGACACGCACGCGTTGTCCGAACCGGCATGCGCAACCGTGCTCGAGGTGCTGGCCGCGCACGGTGTGAACGTCATGCTCGCGCAGAACGATGAGTACACGCCGACCCCCGCAGTGTCGCACGCCATTCTCTGCTACAATCGCGGTCGCACCACCGGGCTCGCCGACGGCATCGTGATCACCCCGTCGCACAATCCGCCGGAGGACGGAGGGATCAAGTACAACACTCCAAATGGCGGACCCGCGGACACCGTAGTCACGAGCTGGATCGAGGCGCGCGCCAACGAGCTCCTCGAGCAGAGCCTCAAGGGCGTCGAACGAATTCCGCACGCGCAAGCGCTTCGCGCGCCGACCACGCATCGACACGACTATCTGAACGCTTACGTCGCCGATCTCGCGAACGTCCTCGACATGGAGGCGATCCGCAATTCAGGAATACACATGGCCGTCGATCCGCTCGGCGGCGCCGGCGTGCACTACTGGCCGGCGATCGTCGACCGCTACCATCTCGATCTCACCGTCATCAGCGAAGTCGTCGATCAAACATTTCGATTCATGACGCTCGACTGGGATGGACGCATTCGCATGGACCCGTCGTCCCCGTACGCGATGCAGCGACTGATCGACCAGAAGGACCGGTTCGATGTCGCGTTCGCGTGCGACACTGACCACGATCGATTCGGTATCGTCGGTCGCAAGGGGGGGCTGCTGCCACCGAATCATTATCTCTCGGTTGCCATCGACCATCTCTTCCGTCATCGCCCGCAGTGGCGACGGGAAACCGGCGTTGGCAAGACGGTGGTCAGCAGCGGGATGATTGATCGCGTGACGACGAAGCTCGGACGATCGCTTTGCGAGGTGCCAGTCGGCTTCAAATGGTTCGTCTCGGGACTCGGCAACGGATCGCTCGGCGTCTGCGGCGAGGAGAGTGCCGGCGCGTCGTTCCTGCGCCGCGATGGCACCGCGTGGTCCACGGACAAGGACGGCATCATCGCGGCGCTGCTCGGGGCGGAGATCACGGCGTGTGCCAAACGCCACCCTGACGAGCTCTATGCTGATCTCACCCGCGAGTTCGGCGCGCCGGCATACGACCGGTTGGAGGCGCACGCGACCATCGCGCAGAAGAAGGTGCTCGCGGCGCTCTCGCCCGCGCAGGTGAAGTGCGACGAGCTGGCAGGCGAGAAGATCCTCAGCATCATCACGAAGGCTCCGGGAAACGGCGCACCGATTGGCGGAGTGAAGGTCTCCACCGAGACCGGTTGGTTCGCGGCGCGGCCGTCGGGAACCGAGGACATCTACAAGATCTACGGAGAGAGTTTTCGCGGAGCGGGTCAACTGAAACAGATCCTCGCCGAAGCGCAGGCGATCGTCGATGCCGCGCTAGCAAGCGAAACCGCACAAGTGGCGCAATGATCCCGCCATCGCACTACCACGTATGGAGCTCGACATGAACCACATGAACAGCCGGCCGGCGCCGTCCGATGCGCTGGTGCTCTTCGGTGTCACGGGCGACCTCGCCCACAAGCAGATCTTTCCCGCGCTCTACTCGATGGTCAAGCGCGGCGTGCTCACCGTGCCAGTGATCGGCGTGGCCGCATCGCCGTGGAGCATAACGCAACTGCGAAAACGGGTCACGGACAGTCTCAGGCACTCGGGGATGACCATCAATCGCCGTCCGTTACGCGTCCTGCTCTCGTTGCTTCAATACGTATCCGGGGACTACAACGACCCCAAGACATTCCAGTCGCTGAAGTTCGCGCTCGGGAAGTCGCGCCGTCCCGCGCACTATCTCGCAATTCCGCCCGCCCTATTCGAAACCGTGATTCAGGGGCTGGGCGACGCCGGCCTGGCAAGGAACGCGCGCGTGATCGTCGAGAAGCCGTTCGGCCGCGACCTCGCATCCGCGCGCGAGCTCAACGCGGTCGCGCGCGCGGTTTTTCCCGAGGACTCCATCTTCCGGATCGATCACTATCTGGGGAAGGAGGCAATCATGAACATCCTTTACTTCCGTTTCGCGAATTCCTTCCTCGAGCCGATCTGGAATCGCAACTACATCTCGAGCGTGCAAATCACGCTCGCCGAGGACTTCGGTGTGGACGGACGCGGCGCGTTCTACGAGAGTGCGGGCTGTCTTCGAGATGTGGTTCAAAACCATCTTTTTCAGATCGTCTCTCTCCTGGCAATGGAGCCGCCCGCGTTTCGAGGCTACGGTGCGGTCCACACGGAAAAGGCGAAGGTGCTGCAGTCGATGCGCCCGCTCACTCGTCGCGATCTGATTCGCGGACAGTACGCCGGGTACAAGCGGGAGCCTCACGTCGCGCGCGACTCCGACGTCGAGACATTTTGCGCGGTGCGTCTCCACATTGATTCCTGGCGCTGGAACGGGGTGCCGTGGTACCTGCGATCCGGCAAGTGCCTTCCGGTTACGGCTGCCGAGGTGATGGTGGAGCTCAAGGCGCCGCCGGCACAGCTGTTCGCCGACTCCGCGCCCCTCACGGGCCCCGCGAATTACTTTCGATTTCATCTCTCTCCCCACACCGCCGTCGCGCTCGCCGCGCGCGTGAAGCGTCCGGGGAAGGAGTTCGTTGGCGACCAGGAAGAGCTCTACATGTGCGAGGAGCTGCTCGGCGCTGAGGCGCCGTACGAGCGATTGCTGAGCGACGCGATGATCGGCGACGGCGCGCTCTTCACTCGCGAGGACGCTGTCGAGGCGGCGTGGATCGCGATCGATCCCGTGCTGAGGAATCATCGGAAAGCGATCTCGTATCGCTGCGACACGTGGGGGCCGAAGGAGGCCGACGCGCTGCTTGGTGCCAGCGGTGTCTGGCACAACCCAACGGAGGCCGGTACCAGCGAATGAGCGAGCTCCACGGTATCGTCTTTCTGCTCGACTGCGACAACACGCTGCTGGACAACGATCGTGTGCAGGAAGATCTCCGCGACCACCTCGCGCGCGAGTTCGGCCCGGAATGTCGAGACCGGTACTGGGCAATCTTCGAAGAGCGGCGCGCCGAACTCGGCTATGCGGACTACCTCGGCGCGTTGCAGGTCTACCGCCTGCGCCACGTTCGCGACACGCGACTGCTGTCGATGTCCTCCTTCCTCGTGGACTATCCGTTCGCGGATCGGCTGTATCCGCACGCCCTCGACGTGATTCGCCATCTGCGCACGATTGGGTTGACCGTGATCCTCTCCGACGGCGATGTGGTGTTCCAGCCGCGAAAGGTCGAGCGCTCGGGGCTGTGGGACGCCGTGGAGGGGCGCGTGCTGATTTATATTCACAAGGAGGAGATGCTCGACGCCGTCGCTGCGGCGTATCCGGCACGGCACTACGTCATGATCGATGACAAGCTGCGCGTTCTCGCAATGATGAAGGCAGAGTGGCGCGATCGTCTAACGACGGTGTTTCCGCGCCAGGGTCATTACGCAACCGACGCCAAACTCCTCGCCGCCTATCCACCCGCCGATATCGCGGTGGAGCGAATCGGCGACCTCATCACCTTCGAGCGATCCTCATTTGCCGCGGCTGCAACGGCCGGAGGATTGCAATAGGAGCGGTTGTGAACGCGACACGACAGCTGCACGATCTAGGTCAGAGCCTCTGGCTCGACAATATCACGCGCGGGATTCTGCGCGACGGCACCCTTCGGCGTTACATCGACGACCTGTCGGTGACCGGACTGACATCCAATCCTACGATCTTTCTCCACGCGCTGGAGAAGAGCGACCTCTACGATGATGCCATACGGCGGAAGACGGCCGAGGGTCTGTCGGGGGAGGCGCTGTTCTTCCAGCTCGCGATCGAGGATCTCAGGCAGGCCGCCGATCTGTTCCGTCCCGCGCACGATGCAACGGATGGAATGGATGGCTGGGCATCGCTGGAGGTGTCGCCTCTCCTCGCCAACGACACGGCGAGCACCATCCGAGCGGCAGTCGAGCTGCAGCGCGAAGCACAGCGTCCCAATCTGTTCATCAAGATTCCGGGCACGCCCGAGGGCGTTCCGGCAATCGAGGAATCGATATTCCGCGGCGTGCCGATCAACGTCACGCTCCTATTCTCGGCCGCGCAGTACATCGCCGTCGCGGAGGCCTACATGCGCGGAATCGAGCGGCGAATTGCGGCGGGCCTCGACCCGCGCATCCATTCCGTGGCGTCGCTCTTCGTGAGCCGGTGGGACGTGGCGGTGCAGAATAAGGTACCGCCGGCGCTTCGGAATCGGCTCGGCATCGCGGTGGCGCAGCGCGCGTACCGAGAATACCGGAAGCTGCTGGCGTCGTCGCGCTGGCAAGCTCTCGCCGCCGCAGGCGCGAGCACGCAGCGGCTGCTGTGGGCAAGTACCGGTACGAAGGATCCGAATGCTCCGGACACGATGTACATCGAGGCGCTTGCCGCTCCGGATACTATCAATACGATGCCGGACAACACCCTGGCGAGCTTCGCGGACCACGGGCGCGTGAATGGAGTGATGCCCGTCGACGGAGGCGATGCGGACTCGGTGATCGCGGAGTTCGCGCGTGCCGGCATCGTTGACGCGGCGCTCGCCGCGCAGCTGCAGCGCGAGGGCACGGAATCGTTCGACAAATCATGGAAGGATCTTCTCGATCGCGTATCGAGCAAGAGCCGCACGCTCGAGCACAGCGCGACATGACGGCGCCGCGCGGAACGCTCGATGAGATCTGCATCAACACCATCCGCACTCTCAGCATCGATGCGGTGGAGCGTGCGAACTCCGGTCATCCGGGATTGCCGATGGGCGCTGCGCCAATGGCGTACGTTCTCTGGACGCGCCACATGCGCTACGACCCGGCAAATCCAGAGTGGAGCAATCGCGATCGTTTCGTATTGTCCGCGGGCCACGGCAGCGCGCTGCTGTACAGTCTCCTGTATCTCACAGGTTACGGTCTCACGATCGACGATCTGCAGCACTTCCGGCAGTGGGGGAGCAAGACACCGGGGCACCCGGAATTCGGCGTCACTCCAGGAGTGGAGGTCACCACCGGTCCACTCGGACAGGGATTCGGTAACGCCGTAGGCCTGGCGATGGCGGAGCGCTGGCTCGCCGCAACCTTCAACCGACCGAACCACAAGATCGTCGACCATCACACGTACGTCATCGCCAGCGATGGCGACCTGATGGAAGGCGTGTCGGCAGAGGCGGCGTCGCTCGCCGGCGATCTGCACCTCGGTAGGCTCATCGTACTCTACGACGCGAATCAAATCACGCTGTCTGCTACGACGAACGTCACATTCTCGGAAGATGTCGGCGCGCGATTCGCCGCCTATGGTTGGCAGGTACAGGAGATAGACGGGATGGATGTAAGCGCCGTCGACGCAGCGCTCACTGCGGCGCACGCCGACGAAGCTCATCCCTCGCTGATCCTGGCGCGCACGCACATCGGCTTCGGCAGTCCGAACAAGGTGGACACGTTCCAGGCCCATGGCGAGCCGCTTGGCAAGAACGAGACTCGGCTGACGAAGCGAGCGTACGGCTGGCCGGAGGATGCGGAGTTTCTCGTGCCCGACGAAGCGAAGCAGGAGTTCGCGAAGGTTCGCGCGCGCGGCGAGGAGTTGCAGGCCGAGTGGCAGCGGCTCATGGATGCGTATCGCGCCGAGCATGGCGACCTCGCTCGTGACTTCGATCGCGTGATGTCGGGCGAGCTTCCTCCGCACTGGGATGCGAAGCTCCCCGTGCTCACGCCGAAGGACGGCGAGATGGCGACGCGAGATGCCGGCGCAAAAGCAATCGCGGTGATCGCCGAGTCGGTTCCGAATCTCGTGGGCGGATCGGCGGATCTCGATCCGTCCACGCGCACGATGATGAAGGAGAAGGGCGACTTTCAGAGTGCGCGCGTGCCGGAGGGCGGGCAGACTCCGCCCACGCAGGGAGCTGCGGGCGGCGAGTGGGGATACGCGGGTCGAAACATCCACTTCGGCATCCGCGAGCACGCGATGACGGCGATCCTCACGGGGATGGCGCATCACGGCGGCGTGATTCCCTTCGGCGCAACATTCCTGACGTTCTCCGACTACATGAGGCCGAGCATTCGTCTGGCGGCGCTGAGTGACACGCACGTGATCTACGTGTGGACGCACGACAGCATCGCGCTGGGCGAGGATGGCCCCACGCATCAGCCGGTGGAGCAGCTCGCGAGCTTGCGCGCTATGCCCAACATGACGGTGATTCGCCCAGCGGATGCGACCGAGACCATCGAGGCGTGGCGCATCGCGATGCAGCACACGAGCGGGCCCGTGGGATTGGTGCTCACGCGCCAGAAACTTCCCGTGCTCGATCGCACGCAACTCGCGCCCGCGAGCGAGACCGCGCGCGGCGCGTACGTGCTCGTGGATGCGAAGCCGGGTACGCAGCCCGAGCTCATTCTCATAGCCACGGGATCCGAGGTATCGCTCGCGCTCGCGGCGCACGCGCAGCTCAGCGGCGAGGGAGTTCGGAGCCGTGTGGTGTCGATGCCGTCGTGGGAGCTGTTCGAGGCGCAGCCCAGCGCGTACCGCGAGTCGGTGCTTCCGGCGGCGGTTGGAGCGCGCGTGAGCGTGGAGGCGGCGTCGCCGTTCGGATGGGAGCGATACGTCGGGCTCGAGGGTGCCATCATTGGCGTGAATCACTTCGGCGCATCGGCACCGGGTCCGGAAGTTATGAAGCACTTCGGGTTCACCGTGGAGCACGTGGTCGCGACTGCTCGCAGCGTTCTCGCCGACGCTCGTCAGGCGACGCCGTGAGCGTGATGACGATGGTGGCGCCGCTGTTGAAGGGATTGGATCTCTCTCCGGGGCAGCTCGCGGAGCTGCGCGCGATCGATGCGCTCTACTATTCCAGGCTCGAGAGCGATTCGGAGTCGCCGGGCAAATCGAGCCCGGTGCTCGCCAACCTCGTGCTCGTGCGAGTGCGCGACATGCTTCACGATGATCAGCGAGCACTGTTCGACCGGAATCGCGACGGCGCTCGCATCGGGCGATACCCGTAGGTGGAAGAACCGGCACCCGGTCAGGTGCGTGAGCTGTATGGCGCATCCCGACTCGCGCAGCACGCACGAGAGCTCGCTCAACGACAGGAGCTCGTACCGGCCGGCGCGCGCGCCGCGCGCCATACTCGTCACGGGCTGCTCCTCTCGAGGCTCGCGGAAACGGAGCACGTGTTGGCGGATGCTCGCGAGGTGCTGCTGGATGCCAGCGCTCGCGGAATCGACGTAACTCCAGCGGGCTCGTGGCTGCTCGACGCGTACTTCCTCGTCGTCGAGCACGGGCGTGAGGTCCGCGCGAACATGCCGCAGGGCTACTACCAGCAACTGCCGAAGCTCGACTCGGGAGCATATCGCGGCTTTCCACGAATCTACGGCATCGCTCTCGAGCTGATCGCGCACACCGAAGGACAGCTCGACCAGCAGAACATGGAGCTCATGATACGCGAGTATCAGAGCGTCGAGGCATTGACGCTCGGCGAGCTCTGGGCGTGGCCCGTGATGCTCCGCATCGGGTTGCTGGAGAGCGTGCGGCGCATGGCGCTTCGCACGAAGCGCGATGTCATGGACGCCGAGCGAGCCGACGAACAGGTGCGGCGGTTTCGCACCACCCCGGGCGGCGATGACGGACTGCGGCGCGAGCTCACCGAGTTCGTCGCACATCCTCCGGAGATGACGGCGGCATTTCTCACGCGATTCTTCCAGCAGATTCGCGCGGCGCGCGCGGATTTCACGGCACTACTCTGGGTGGAGCAGTGGATCGCCGAAGACGCAATGAGCGTGGAGCAGGCGGTGCAGCGGTCGACGCGCCGGCAATCGCTCACGCAGCTCGTGATGGCGAACAGCATCACGAGCCTCCGCACGGTGGCGAGCTTTGTGTGGCCCGACTTCGTCGAGTCGATGAGCGTCACGGAGGCGGTGTTGCGTGAAGATCCGGCCCAATGCTACCCCGCGATGGGCTTCGACTCGCGCGATCTCTACCGTCACGCCGTGGAGAAGCTGGCCAAGCGCGCGAAGGTGTCCGAGCCGGCGGTCGCACGTGCGGCGATCGCGCTCGCGGTCCAGGCCGACTCTCCACAAACCGGCGAGTCGCAGGCCACGACGGATGATCACGAGCGCATCACGCACGTCGGCTACTACCTCGTTGGCCGCGGCAAAGTCGCGCTCGAGCGCGCGATACGCTATCACCCTGCGCTCGCGCAGCGTGTGAGCCGCTTCGCGCGACGGCACGCCGCGCCGCTCTACTTCGGCGCGCTCGCGGTAACGACTATCGCAGTGCTGGCGGCGGTGATCGCGCCGCTTCCCGCCGCGTCGTCGTGGTGGATGCGCCTGCTCGCGGTGCTTCTTGCCTGCGTGCCCGCGAGTGAGATCGGCATCGCGATAGTCAATCAGCTCACCACCATTTTCGTTCGTCCCGCTCGACTGTCGCGGCTGGACTACTCGAAGAACGGCGTGCCGGCTCCGCACCGAACCGTCGTCGTGGTCCCCCTACTTCTCGACTCGCCGGCGGCTGCGCACGATGCGCTCGACCATCTGGAGACGCAGTTCCTGGCCAACCGCGATCACCAGATTCGATTCGCACTGCTCGCCGACTTCACCGACGCCACATCCGAGTCGCGACCGACCGACAGTGCAATCGTCGAAGCAGCGACGGCAGGCGTGCGCGCGCTCAACCTCGAATATGCCGAGGCGTCGCCGTTCTACTTCTTTCAGCGTCCGCGCCGGAGAAACGAGCGCGAGGGCGTCTGGATGGGATGGGAGCGAAAGCGCGGCAAACTGGAGGAATTCAACGCTTACATAGCGGGCAGGGAGCGGAATGCGTTCTCGCACATTGAGGGCGACACGTCCTGGCTCTCCGGCGTCCGATACGTAATCACCCTCGACGCGGACTCGCTCCTTCCGCGCGGTGCGGCCGCGTCGCTCATCGGCACGCTCGCGCATCCACTCAACCGCGCCGCCTTTCGTGATGGTGGAACGCGCGTGGTGGAGGGCTACGGTATTCTGCAGCCGCGCGTGAGCGTCACGCTCGAGAGCGCAAACCGATCGCGCTTCGCGGCGATCTTTGCCGGTCATCCCGGAGTAGATCCCTACACGACGGCCGTCTCCGATGTCTATCAGGATCTCTTCGGTGAGGGCTCGTACACGGGGAAGGGCATCTACGACCTCGCGACGTTCGAGCGTGCGACACTCGGCCGCTTCCCGGAGAACGCTCTCCTGAGCCACGATCTCATCGAGGGAGCGTTCGCGCGCGCGGGGCTCGTGACGGACGTGGAGATCTTCGACGAGTATCCGTCGCGCTATCTCACGGCCTCGCAGCGGCAGCAGCGATGGACGCGCGGCGACTGGCAGCTGCTCCCCTTCATCTTCGCACGCGGCTCGAGCACCCACGCCATCTCCGCGCTCTCGCGATGGAAGATGCTCGACAACTTGCGGCGGAGTCTCGTGCCGATAGCGATGCTCGCCTGGCTCGTCGCGGGGTGGACGCTGCTGCCGGGATCGCCCGTGGCGTGGACGGTGGTCGCACTCATTGTATTCGCGCTGCGATGGCTGCTAGCGCCGCTGCTTGCGGCCGCGCGGCCGCCACGCAAGCAATCATGGCGTCCATACTATGCCGCTCTGCAGCGCGACACCGAAGTGTCGGCGGAGCAGGCTGCGCTCGCCG
>Ga0208220_1001323_pt1 | contig 10395 bp, 9 predicted proteins | sample NGESurdeep092012_9_FD_184484 | JGI IMG/M metagenome (GOLD analysis project Ga0208220, IMG submission 184484) | Arctic peat soil microbial communities from Barrow, Alaska - NGEE Surface sample F53-1 deep-092012 (SPAdes) | ecosystem: Environmental > Terrestrial > Soil > Wetlands > Peat ... | reverse complement strand
GCAGCCCGGCGCCGCAGCACCTGTCCTCTGCGCCCCCGATGATCAGCAGGCGACCCGGGGAGTCCCCGTCGTCCACGGCCTCGTCCTCGTCCTGGGCCATCCTGACCCTCGACGAGTTGGTACCCTTCGTTACTCTGCGTCAATCTGACGGGATATTCTGACTACTTAGAGTAATCAATGCTCGGATCGGCTCGGCTGGGCGGCATGTCGGCCGGTCCGGCTACAGCACGGCTGGGCCCCACTGTCGTCCCAGCGGCACTAACCGGATGTCCCAACGGCCGGACGGCGACGGACCGGCGACGTCGGTGGGGCGCTGCAGGGGTCCCGGTGGCAGCAGGGGTCCCGGTGGCAGCAGGGGCCCAGTCAGGTCGTACGGGGTGGGGCGGGCTAGGCGCCGTTGGGCTGACGGGTGGGTCGCCTGGGCGCGGTGCGCGGCCTGGACAGCTCCTCCGGGAGTTGCAGCAAGGGGTTCGACGCGCTGGCGACCACGTCGCTGGCGATGTCGATGACCTTTCTGCCCCGGTTTCGCGCCGCCGCTCTGAGCTGCTCGAATGCCTGGCGAGGCTTGATCCGGTGGCGCTCGGCGAGCACGCCGATAGCCTGCTCGACCCGGACTCGGGCCTGCAACGCGTGCTCCAGCTGGCTCACTGTCGCCCGGAGGCGGCCCGCCTCGCCTGGCTGCGGCTCCGCGGGCGGCTTGGCGACGGCCTGGCCGTCGGCCCCGCCCTGCTCGGCGGCTAGCAGGTCCGCCAGGACCATCGCCGAGGTGAGATCCGGCACGTCGTCGCCGCCGACTCGCCAGCCGTCCTTGGTGCGCCGGACGACGGCGTCGGCAGACGCCCCGTCCGCCGCCGGGTCGCCCGCTACCGCGTTCGCGGCCTGGGCGTCGAGGCGGACGGACTCGGTGTCGCGCGTCTTATGCCCGTTATCTCCGGTCGTCATTTCACGATCGCAAGCTCATGAAGTCGCTGTTTGACCTGCGCCGCTGAAGGGTTCGTCATGGCGCTGCCATCAGGGAAAACCACGGTGGGCACGGTCTGGAAGCCGCCGTTGACGGACATCACGAAGTCCGCCGCCGCCGGGTCCTCCTCGATGTTGATCTCGGCCATCTCGATCCCCTCCCGTGCCAGCTGGCTCTTGAGCCGCTTGCAGAAAGCGCACCACGTCGTGGTGTACATGGTGAGCGGCTGTGCCATCGAGCCTTCCCCCTTCACGTGTCGTTACGAACTGCACATTACTAACGCTTAGGAACACCGTCAGCTTCCCGGTGGCCGCCGGCGCCGACTATATGCGGCCCGCGAGATCGTTAGGGAATATTGACCGGATCCGCGGCCACGCTACCCGGCACGGTCCCTCGCTCCCGCCGGCGGCCCGGCGGACGGCCCGGTGCCGCCATGCTAGGACAACCCCTGCGGATCGCGGGGCGGCAGCTGGGGCGCGGGCCGTCGGTGCCGTGCGCGAGGATGGCGGCTTGACGCAGGCGGCTCGGACTCGGGAGGTGGCCAGTGGAAGCCCTGGACGGGCCGGATGCCGTGCTCAGCTCGCTCGATCCTGAGCAGCGCGAGGTCGCCCTGGCCCCCCGTGGCCCGGTCTGCGTGCTGGCCGGGGCCGGCACCGGCAAGACGCGGGCGGTGGCCCACCGGATCGCCTACACCGCGGCCATCGGCGCGGTGGATCCGGCCCGAGTTCTCGCGGTCACCTTCACCACCAGGGCCGCTGGTGAGCTCCGGGCCCGGCTGCGGCAGCTTGGCGGGGCCATCCCGGACGCGGGGCTGGAGCGGGTGCAGGCGCGGACGTTCCACGCGGCCGCGCTGCGCCAGCTCACGCACTTCTGGCCGACGGCGGTCGGCGGCCCGGTCCCGCAGGTGATCGATTCCAAGATCGGCCTCCTCGCCGAGGCGGCCAGACGGCTCCGGCTGTCGGCCGGCCTGCCGGAGCTGCGCGATGCCGCCGCCGAGGTGGAGTGGGCCAAGGTGACCCAGGTCCGGCCGGACGACTACCCCGAGGCGAGCGCCAAGGCTGGCCGGGCCGGTCCCTTCCAGCCTGTCGTACTGGCCCGGCTCTACGCGGCCTACGAGGATCTGCGCCGGGACCGGCACGTCGTGGACTTCGAGTCCGTGCTGGAGTTGACGGCCGCGATCCTGGTGGAGAACGCCGCGGCCGCCGCCGCGGTCCGGGAACGGTATGAGTCCTTTGTGGTGGACGAGTACCAGGACGTGAACCCGCTGCAGAAGCTGCTGCTCGAGGCGTGGCTCGCGGGCCGCGACGATGTCTGCGTCGTCGGCGACCCGCGGCAGACCATCTACTCGTTCACCGGCGCGACGCCGGTCTACCTGACGGGCTTCCCGGCCGAGTTCCCCAACGCGACCATGGTCCGGCTGGTCCGGAACTACCGGTCCTCGCCCCAGATCGTTGCCCTGGCCAACCGGCTGAGTCACGGGGGCCCGGGCCACGGTGGCGCGGGTCGGGGGGGCGCGGATGCTGGCTCGCTCGGCGGGGCGCCGCTGGCGGCGCAGCGGCCCGGCGGGCCTGAGCCGCAGTTCGCCGAGTACCCGGACGAGCCGGCCGAGGCCGCCGGGCTGGCCCGTCAGGTCGGCGCGCTGATCAAGGCCGGGACACCCGCGAGCAGGATCGCGGTGCTGGTCCGGATCAACGCGCAGACGCAGGGCTTCGAGCAGGCGCTGGCCGACGCGGGGCTGCCGTTCTTGCTCCGCGGGGCCGAGCGGTTCTTCGAGCGGCCCGAGGTGCGCCAGGCGGTCGCCCTGCTGCGCGGGGCCGCCCGGTCGGTTGCCGCGGAGGATGATCCCGGCGCCCAGGTTCGGCCGGTGCTGGCCGGCCTGGGACTCAGCCCGGACCCGCCGGTGGGCCGCGGCACCGCGCGCGAGCGCTGGGAATCCCTGGAGGCGCTCGCGCAGCTGGCCGGCGACTTCTTCGTCGCTAACCCGCGGGCTAGCCTCGGTGACCTGGCGGCCGAGCTCGCGCTGCGCAGCGCGATCGGCCAGGTGCCGGCGATGGAGGGCGTGACGCTGGGATCACTGCACGCGGCCAAGGGCCTGGAGTGGGACGTGGTGTTCCTGCCCGGACTGACCGACGGCACGCTGCCGATCATCTACGCGCAAAGCGATGAGGCGATCGCGGAGGAGCGGCGGCTGTTCTACGTGGGCGTGACCAGGGCGCGGGAGCGGCTCTTTCTGTCCTGGGCCCTGGCCAGGTCGCCCGGCGGCCGGCGAACCAGGAAGCCGTCGAGGTTCCTGGACGGCATCCGGTCCCGCCCTGCCGCCCGGCCCGCGGCCCGCGCCGCGGCTGGCCTGGCGGGCGGGCTGGCGGCCGCCCGGAGCCGGCTGAGCGATGGCCGGGGCGCGGGGCTGCCCGGCGGTCCCGCCGAGGACCAGGTGCCCGGCGACCCGCTCTTCACCCGGCTGCGGGAGTGGCGGGCGGCCACGGCGAAGGAGCAGAGCGTTCCCGCGTACGTGGTGTTTTCCGACGCGACGCTGCTGCTCATCGTCGGCCGCCGCCCGACCAGCCGGGCTGAGCTGGCGGCTGTCCCCGGTGTCGGGGCGGTCAAGCTGGACCGGTACGGTGCCGCCGTGCTCGCGCTGTGCGCGGAGGCGGGCCAGGCGACGACAGGCGGTGAGCCGGGATCATGAGCAAGGCCCTGGATGACGTGGTCGAGCTGCTCAACCTGGAGCAGATCGAGCTCGACATCTTTCGCGGGCGCAGCCCGGCCGGCGAGCGGCGGCAGCGGGTCTTCGGCGGCCAGGTAGCCGGGCAGGCACTGGTCGCGGCGGGTCGCACCGTCCCGGCGGACCGCCCGGTGCACTCGCTGCATGCCTACTTCATCCGGCCGGGGGATCCGACTGCCCCGCTCATCTACCTCGTCGAGCGGGTGCGAGACGGCCGGTCGTTCACGACCCGCCGGGTCTCGGTGGTCCAGCACGGGAAAACGATCTTCACGCTGTCCGCCTCCTTTCATCACGAGGAGCCCGGAGTCGAGCATGCCGAGCCGATGCCGGTCGTGCCGCGGCCGGAGGAGCTGGAGCCCACCGCGGACCGTTACCGGCGGATTTTCGGCGACGCGGCGGGTGACGCCTTCCGCGACAGCCCCATCGATATCCGGCACATCGGGCCGCTGACGGTAGAGGCCGCGCGCGACCCGTCGCTGCGCTCGAGTCGTAGCAAGGTCTGGCTCCGGGTCGACGGCGAGCTGCCCGATGACCCGCTGCTGCACGTCTGCCTGATGACCTACGCGTCGGACATGACCCTGCTGGACTCGGTGCTGCTGGCCAACGGGCTGTCCTTCGCCGATGGCGTCACCAGCGCCGCGAGCCTGGATCATGCGATGTGGTTCCACCGGCCGTTCCGGGCCGACCGCTGGCTGCTTTATGCCCAGGACTCGCCGAGCGCTAGCCGCGCGCGGGGCCTCGCGCGCGGTGAGGTTTACACCGAAGATGGCACGCTTGTGGTGTCGGTGGTGCAGGAGGGGCTAATTCGCCGGCGCGAGTGAGCGGCGAAAAATTGCAGGTCAAAAAAGTGTTGGCCTGGTGTCGGACCCGTGAGATAAAGTTTCTGCCATGTCCGAGTGGGGCCTGAGCTGAGCGTGAGGAGGTGCCCGTCGTGCTGAACATGATCTCGTCTATCGAGAATTCCGAGAACGAGACTGCCATGCAGCCGCATCCGCGGTTCGGCATGGGCGCCTGCATGCGTGCGCCCATCCCGGCTGCCACGCCCGCTACGACGTACGACGTCGCGCTTGCGCGACCGCGTACCGCTGCGGCTGCTGCCGTCGCGCTGTACCTCGTCCCGGCTGCTGCCAGCCAGGGCACGTGGGCGCGGCGCAGTGACAAGCAGTCCGCCTACACGACCCTCATCAGCGCTACCGGCGATGGTGCACTGGGTCCGCATCCGGCGAGGGAACCGGTCTAGAAAGACCGGCCAGATCCCCTCTAGGCCGCGGACCCGAAATCGGGTCCGCGGCCTTAGCTATGTAAGGCCACCGTTTTGTCAGAGGCGTGAGAGACGCTGCGACGAGTAAGACGAGAGGGGATGGCACCGATGCAGTGGCCCGGCACCACCGCTGTGCTGGAGAAAGCGGCGCCGCAGGAGCGGGAGTCGGCGGAAGAGCCAGAAACCAGGGACGTGATCAGCCCGGCGCCCGGCGCGCAGGGCGGCGTGATCGTCACGACCGCCGCGCACGGCGGCCTCGAACTGCCGTGCAGCGACGACCCGGAGCTGTTCTTCGCCGAGGCACCCGGTGACGTGGAGTTCGCCAAGTCGCTGTGCATGGGCTGCGCAGCGCGGATCGAATGCCTCGCCGGGGCGATCGAGCGCCTCGAGCCCTGGGGCGTCTGGGGCGGCGAACTGTTCCTGCGTGGCGAGGTCGTGCCGTTCAAGCGGCCGCGGGGACGTCCCCGCAAGACGACCGTCGCCGCATGACCCAGCCTGCCGTGGCAGGAATAACCGGACAACTAGAAGCGATGGTGACCATGTACAGCACCCTGGAACAAGCACGGGAACGACAACAGGCAATGCTGAGCAGCGCCGCTGAACAGCGCAACGTTCAGCAGCTCAGGAAGCTCAGCAGGGCGCGACGGCGAGCCGAGCGGGCGGAGCGGCAGCTTTCGCGCAGCTGGGGCGAGGCGGCGCGGCGCAAAGCCGAGGTCACGAGGATCGTCGCGGATCAGTGGCGCTAGGCGTCGCCTGAACTCGCCAGCAGGTGGCCGGGAGGCTCGGAAGCCTCCCGGCCATCGGCGGCTTCCGGGGCTTCCCTGAGTTCTGGACCGGCGGCGGCGGGCAGGTCTGCCACGGGGATATCACCGTAGCCGGGCATCCAGCGAAGCACCTCCGCCCGGAACGGCCCCTCGCATTCCAGCTGGCACAGGACGCCGATGCCCGCTGTCGAGACGCGGTGAATCAGCACGTAGGAGGGCGGCAGGTTGAGCTGCCTGCCCACATTGGACGGCCGCAGGTCGGTAACCCGGGTCGCCTCGCCGCGCAGCCACTCCCGGGTGAACTTGAAGCACTCCACCTGGGACGGCTCGGCGAGCGGCGCCAGGAACGCCTGCAACTGCTCCAGGTCGACGCTAACGCCCTCCCGCAGGAAGCCGTGGTCCCGCAGCTCCTGCTCGACCGTCTCGACGCTGCCGCCGGTATGCATCAGCCACAGCAGCCGGCCGAAGAACGGGGGAAGTCCGGCTGGCAACCGGTCCACCGCGCCGAAGTCGAGTACCCCGAGCCGACCGTCATCGAGCAGCCGGAAGTTTCCCGGGTGCGGATCCCCGTGCAGGAGGCCGGCCCTGGCCGGGCCGGAAAACAGGAACCGGACCAGGAGAATGCCAGCCCTGTCTCGCTGCTCCTGAGTTCCCTCCGCGATGATCCGCGCGAGCGGCGTGCCATCCATCCACTCGGTGATCAGCGTGTGATCGGTGGCCGCGACGACGGACGGCACGTAGATATCCGGATCGTCGGCGAAGGCGTCGGCAAAGGCCTGCTGTGATGCCGCCTCGAGCCGGTAGTCGAGTTCCTCGGCCACCCTGGACCGCAGCTCATCGAGCAAGGGCTTGGCGTCCAGGCCCGGCATGAGGATCCCGAAGAGCCGGCCGATCCGGCTGAGCTGGGTGAAGTCGTTATTCAGCGCCTTGCCGGCCCCCGGATACTGGATCTTCACGGCCACCGCGCGGCCGTCGTTCCAGATGGCCCGGTGGACCTGCCCGATGGAGGCCGCGGCGGCGGGCCGGTCATCGAACTCGGCAAATTCCGTCCGCCAGTCCACGCCCAGATCCTCGGCCAGGACCTTGTGGACGCTGCTGGCGGGCAGCGGGGGAGCGGACTCCTGGAGCTTGGTGAGCGTGGCCCGGTACGGCCCCGCGATCTCTGGCGGGAGCGCCGCCTCGAAGATGGACAGCGCCTGCCCCAGCTTGAGCGCTCCGCCCTTGAGCTCCCCCAGCACGCGGAAGATCTGCTCAGCGGTGCGTTGCTGAATTTCCTGCGCGACCAGCTCGGCTGGCCTGCCCCCCAGCCGCTTGCCGAGTCCCAGGGCGGTGCGGCCTGCCAGGCCAACTGGCAAGGTCGCCAGCTTGGCGGTGCGCGTGACAGCGCGGCGGGGCAGATCGCTCATGATCCCTATTGTCGGCTACCGGCGGAGTCGCTGCTACAACCGCAGGCGCCGGCCCGGACAAGAACGCATTTCGTCCGTGCTCCGGATCGCGGCTAGGTTCGCGCGAGCTGGCCGCCGCAGCCGCAGGAGCCGTGCGCCGGCCAGGTCCGGCGGCGCCACTGCCACGCAGGCAGCACGAGTTCGAGGGTGCCGTTCTCCGTCGGCCCGGCCGGCGGCGACCGGTCGATGAACGCGAGGGCCTGCGCGGCGGCCTGAGCAGCCGCGGCGGCGGCCAGCGCGGCGTCGCAGGCCGGCGGATCTGCCGTCCGGCCGACGAGCTGGGCGAGAATGAGCGGCCAGGCCGGGTCCAGGCTGGCCCGGGTGAGGTCGAGGCAGCGCAGGCAGGCGGTCTGCCCTGGCCGGACGAGGGGGCCGACGACTCCGATGGCCTCGGCGGCAGCTACCGCCAGATGGGGCACCTCGGCTCGCATCAGCGACGCCGCCAGTTCCAGGCTCTGGTATCCGATCAGGATGGCCAGGTCGGGAAGCGGGCGCTGATCGCTGCGACCGCGTCGGTCCCTGCCGCCCGCACGTCGCGCGCCCGGCCCGGGCAGCCGTCCGGCTCCGGAGGCCGTCGCGGGGGCGGTACGCGGGGCAGCCGGGCGCCCAGTTCCGGGCGCAGCTGGGCGGCCGGCGCCAGGGGGCGCGGTGCGGACCGTGTCGGAAGTGGCGACCCGGCCGACGCCCGAGGTCCCCAGGATGTCGGCGATGGTGGCCGCGACCCGGCCTGACCCGTAGATCTGCACGCGTGCCGCATCCCGCCGCACCAGGGCCGCGGCCCCCGCGTCGGAGTGCCCGCGGGCGAGCGACGCGGCCGCGAGTTCGGCTGCCAGCCGCCTGCGCCGATCCTGAGGCAGCGCGCCTAACGCCGCGGTGGGGAAGTCGTCGAGAGCACCACCCGCCGCGAGCAACGTCAGGATCTGGTCGGTCACCGGCGCCGAGATGCCCCGCTCGCGAGCTGCCGCGATGACCTGGTCCCGGTCCCGGCTGCCGTCTAGCAGACCGAGGACGAGCGCCGCACGGCTCATGCCGGTCAGCGCGACGGCGCGGCGCGGGTCGATCCCGATCTGCACGGTCTCCCGATCCCGCCACACGGGCAGCAAGCCCGCCTTCAGTGCTGGCCTCACGAACGCAAGGCTGCCAGCGACCACCGACATTCCGCCGGTGGCCGGGCTACCGCAGCCCGCCGGGCCCGCAGCCCGCCCGCCCGGAGACAGCGCTAGCCGCTACTCGCCTAGTTTCATGATCACCGGGTGCTGTCCGTCACGGTGAGGCTGTCGACTTACTTGGGGGCGGGGTGCGGGCGGGGTGCGGGCGGGGGCTGGCAGTTTGCCGCCGGGCCGGGCGCCTGTCGGGCGGCGCACGGGACTTGCGGTCGCCGCCCGGGACTTACGGGCGCCGCAGGCGCGGCTGGATGCCGCGCCGGAACCCGGAGGCTGGTGATCACCACTGTTTTTTGGCGCCGCACGCAAAAAAATAGTGGTGATCACGAACCGCGGCCGCGCCGGAACCTAACGCGACAGCTTCAAGCGGCTGGCAGAGCCCCGGTGATCATGGACGGGAGCCGGGGGTGAGCTCGCTAGGGGTGGTTGGGGTCGTCGTCGCTCGTACCGCCAGCCTCATCTGTACCGCCAGCCTCGCCGCCATCGGACTCGCCGCCGCCGCCTTCGGCCGGGTTGGCCTCGCCTGCCGTGCCTGCCGCGTCGCCGCCCGAAGGCGCTCCGGGCAGTTCGTCGGCCACCATCTGGTCGAGGTCCGAAATGTCCAGCTCGGGGCGTCCCCGCACGAAACCATCGGGGTCGTCGAAGTCATCCGCCGTGGGCAGCAGGTCCGGGTGAGCCCAGACCGCGTCCCGGCCCGGCATCCCGCGCTCATCAGTCAGTCCCTGCCAGATGGCCGCGGCCTCGCGTAGCCGGCGCGGCCGCAGTTCCAGGCCGACCAGCGTCGCGAACGTGCGCTCGGCCGGGCCGCCCGCCGCCCGGCGCCGCCTGATCGCCTCGGCGAGCGCCCCCGCCTGCGGCAGCCGGTTGTCCGCCGCGGCCCCGACGACCGTGGCGACCCAGCCCTCGACCAGCGCGAGCAGGGTCTCCAGCCGGGCCAGCGCGGCCTTCTGCTCGGGGGTGTCCTCGGGCTGGAACAGCGCCGCCCCGGACAGCGCCTCGTTCAGCGCCTCGGGGTTGGACGGGTCGATCTGCGGCATCGCGTTGCGCAGGGCGTCGGCGTCCACTGTGATGCCCCGGGCGTAGTCCTCGACCGCGCCGAGCAGGCGGGCGCGCAGCCACGGAACGTGGGCGAACAGCCGGTGATGCGCGGCTTCCCGCAGCGCGACGAACAGCCGGACCTCGTCCTGGCTCACCTCCAGGCCGGAGCCGAAGGCGGTCACTCCGGCCGGCAGGAGGGCCGCCGTGCCCTCCGGGCCCAGCGGCAGGCCCACGTCAGTCGAGCTGATGACCTCCTCGGCGAGCGCGCCCACGGCGGCGCCGGTCTGGCCGCCCACCATCATGCCGCCGATCCTGCGCATCATGTCGCCCAGGCCGCCGAGGGCCCCGAGGCCGCCGGTCATCGCCGTCATCGCGGCGCGCATGTCGGGGGGCAGGTCCGCCGCCAACTCGGCCGGGTCCCCGCTGATCATCCCGCCCATGGCCTCGACGGCGCGGCTCGCGATCGGGTCGCAGAGCTTGGACCACACCGGCAGAGTCGCCTCGACCCACTCCGACCGGCTCCAGGCCTGCACGGTCCTGATCCCGGACGGGAACTCGGTCGCCTCTCCCAGCCACAGGTCAGCTAGCCGGAGGGCCTCGGTGACCTGGCCGCGTTCTACCTCCAGGACGCTGGGATCGCCCTTGGCGGCGACGGTCTGGCGCGCTATGTTCTTGGCCAGGTCCCAGTTGACCGGGCCGCCTTGCCACGACATCAGATCGGCGAACTGCCTGAGTGCGTCGGCGAGCTGCTGGGGGTCACCGAACGGGCCGAGGGGACCGCCGGCACCGCCGCCCGGGGTGTTCCCCGAGCCTCCAGAGCCCTCATCCGGGTTACCAGGCATTCCAAAGCCGAAGGGAGGGTCAGTCATCTCCGCTGCCTCTCAGGCAGGATGGAAGGGTCCATGTTGGCCAAGCTATCCCGGGAGCGATGGGTCGTGAGCAACCGAGATGCCAAGGTTCGCCATGGGCGGAGCACAGGCAAGACCGCCAGCGGCGGGCCGGCGGGGCCAGAAGACGGCGTGCCGGAGCCGACCGCCGGCG
>Ga0208220_1001322_pt1 | contig 10402 bp, 8 predicted proteins | sample NGESurdeep092012_9_FD_184484 | JGI IMG/M metagenome (GOLD analysis project Ga0208220, IMG submission 184484) | Arctic peat soil microbial communities from Barrow, Alaska - NGEE Surface sample F53-1 deep-092012 (SPAdes) | ecosystem: Environmental > Terrestrial > Soil > Wetlands > Peat ... | reverse complement strand
GGGGCGGCTCATCGCTGGCCTCGTCGATGTTCCGCGACCTGACCCAGGGCCGCCCCGTCGAGGTCGAGCCCATCCTCGCCGATCTCGCCGACCGCGGCGCCGCGCTCGGCGTGGCGGTGCCTCTGCTGGATCTCGCCACGATGCACCTGCGCGTCTACGCCCGCCAGCGGTCCGCACCCACAAGCTGAAGAGGAGCTAGCCATGACGATGCTGGTCATCGGCGCCACCGGAAAGGTCGGCGGCTACGCGGTCGACGGGCTGCGCCGCCAGGGCGCAGACGTCCGGGTCTACGTCCGCAATCCGGTGAAGGCGCGGGAGCGCTTCGCTCGCGCCGACGGCGCGCCGGGGCGGCCAGCGCGTCCTGGTCGGTCAGCTCGCCGGCCACGATGTCCAGGCGGCGCGGTCACGCCGCACTGGACGAGACCGCCCGGCGGCATGCCATCGGGTACACCACGCTGCGCCCGGCGGTATTCACCACCGCGATCACCGACCTGGCTGACGAGATCAGCAGCACGGACGGCTGGACGGGCTCGGCACCCAGCGGCCGCAACCCGTTCGTTGATCCGCGCGACGTCGGCGCCTGCGCGGCGGCGGTCCTGCTCCGGGGCACCTGGTGGGGGCAGCACCTCGACCTCACCGGCCCGGCCCTGTACAGCTGGCCGGACGTGGCCGCGCTGCTCACGACTGAGCTAGGCCGGCCGATCACCTACTGGCCCGGCGACGAGGACGCCGTCCGGGCGGACACGCTGCGGCGCGGCCTGCCCGAGACCTTCGCCGAGGTTCTCGTAGCGCGCGACCGCGCCGCCGAGGCGGGCGAGAACGAGCTCCTGACCGACCTGGTGCAGCGCCTGACCGGCACGGCGCCGCGGACGCTGCCCGATTACGTGCATGAGCACCGCGCCGAGTTCCAGCCCGGCCTTCAGGTGGCCGCCGACAACCCGTAGATTCGCCAGGAAGGCCGGTCAGAGCGCCAGCACGGGGCGGGGCCTGTACACGGGCGAGAAGGCAACCGGAGACCGGCATGACGGGCAGATCCTCCCGGCGGCACGCATGCTCGCCCGGGCGCAGGCCGCCTCCGCCTACGCCCCGCGGACCGGCCGCGGGATCGGCGAGGCTGGCGAGGCCCTGCGGCAAGCGCCGGCCAGCCTGCGGACGACGCGGACGGACCAGGCCACCTGGTCGGCCGGAGCCTGCCCTCCCGCCGGGCGGTGCTGCGCGGCGGGGGATCGCGGCGCTGGGGCTGGCCATTCCCGCCGCCCTCGGCAGGCGCCTGGGCCTCGCAGCGGCTACCGGTGCGCGGCTGAGGCTCCGCGGCTGAGAGGCGCCGCGGGTGAGGCCCGCAGTTGAGGATGGGCGCCGACCCTAGTCGAACAGGTCCGGCTCGGTCCGCGCGATCTGCTCATACAGGGGCTGGAACTGGAACCACCCGGCGAACTCGTTGCCGACCTGCTCGTGGGTCAGCTTGGCGTTCTCGTGGGAGATGCTGACCGTGGGTCCGGCGGCCTTCGCGGCGAGCTGAGCCTGGCAGGAACGCTCCATGGTGATGAACCACCAGGCGGCCGCGTCGACCGAGGTGCCGGCCGTGAGCAGGCCGTGGTTACGCAGGATCGCCGCCTTGCGCGAGCCCAGCGCGGCGGCGATCCGCCGGCCCTCCAGGGGGTCGTTGACGACGCCGGTGTAATCGTCGAATAGCTCGTGATCCTCGTAGAAGGCGCAGGCGTCCTGGGTGAGCGGCTCCAGGGACTGGCCCGTGGCCGACAGCGCCTTGCCGTAGACGGAGTGGCTGTGCGCAGCCCCGATGACGTCCGGCCGCGCCTGGTGCACCGCGGAGTGAATGGCGAACGCGGCGGTGTTCACCCGGTGCTGTCCCTGGACGACTTTGCCCTCGTGGTTGACCAGCAGCAGGTCACTGACGCGGATGTGCTTGAAGGACACTCCGAAGGGGTTGACCCAGAAGTGGTCGGTGTACTCGGGGTCGCGCGCGGTGATGTGCCCGGCCACGCCTTCCTCGAAGCCGAACCGGCCGAACAGCCGCAGCGCGGCGGCCAGGCGCTCCTTGCGATGCCGGCGCTCCGTCGCCGGGTCGTCGAACTCCGGCGGGCGGGCGAAGATCAGCTTGGCCTCGTCGATCGGCTCCAGGTCCTCGCGGGACAGTGGCTCCCTCGAGATAGGCCCGTGGTTGACGGCACCGTGGTTGACGGACCCGTGGTGAGCGGCGGCCTGGTCGGGCATGGGCAGGTTCCTCTTCTCCTGTCGCGGGAGCGCGCTCGGCTAGGTTCTAGGTCACAGCACTGGCCGCGACCGGTCAAGCCGTGGTGGAATCCGCCCGTGACCACGATGACAGGCGATCAGCTACCGGGCAGCGTCCGCGCCCTGGATCTCAGCGACCTACCGGCGTGCCAGGCGGTCGCGCTGACCAGGGACTGGACGGATTCAGAGGCCAAGTGGCGGCTGTTGCTCACCGCGGGCGACGGCTTCGGGATAGACGATCCGGACGGCGGGCTGGCCGGCGTGGTCGTCCTCACTCGCTACCCGCCCAACGTGGCTGTGGTCGGCATGCTCATCGTCGCCGCGCGGCACGCCCGGCGCGGCCTGGGCCGCGCGCTCATGCAGCACTGCCTGGCTCAGGCGGCCGACGACGTGGTGTATCTCTACGCCACGAAGTACGGCAGGCCGCTCTACGAGAAGCTGGACTTCCAGGTCGCCGACGCCGTCGTCAAGCACACCGGGCAGTTTCAGCCAGGTGCCCTGCCGCCCGTGCCCACCGTGCGGCCGCCGCGCCCGGCCGACTCCGGCGACGTGCTCCGCCTGGACCGGGCCGTGTTCGGCGCGGACCGGTCAGCGCTGCTGGCTGCGCTCGGGGCCGTTGCTGACCAGGTCGTCGTCGCGCAGGATCAGCGGGGCATCGTGGGTCACGCCGCTGCCTGGCGCACCGACGGCGTGCTCACCGTCGGCCCGGCCGTCGCCCGGGACGACGCCGTCGCCCGGGCGCTGATCCAGGCGGTGGCCGCGGCCGAGCCCGGCCCAGTGCGGGTCGACATCCACGAGCGATGCGCCGGGCTGTCACAGTGGGCCGCGGCGCGGGGCCTGCTCGGCGGGAGCCCGGTTCCGCTCATGGTGCACCGGGGTCAGCCGCTCCCCGGCGACCGAGACCAGCTCTATGCCCCCGTGATGCTAGGGCTGGGCTAGGACGCCGGCGGCGCCTTCGCCCGGACGGGCAGGTGCCGCCGGAGGAATTCCTCGGCGTGCCGCCAGGCCCGCGCGGCCGGCTCCGGCGTGTAGAACATCGGGGCCTTCCGGTTGTGGAAGGCGTGCCCGGCGTCCTCCTCGACGTGCACCTCGACGTGGGGCAGGCCGGCCGACGCCCGTTCCACCGCGGCGACCTGATCTCGGGGGATGTACGGGTCGTTGCCGCCGAAGTGGAGCTGCAGCGGACTGGTGATCCGCTCCAGGACGCCCAGGTTGCCGGGGACCTCTGAGCCATAGAACGAGAGCACGGCATCCAGCTCGCTCTGCCCGGCCAGGAAGTAGGCGATCGACCCGCCGGAGCAGAAGCCGATGATGCCCACGCGGCCGTCGACCTCGGGCAGCACGCGCAGGTGCTCGAGCGCGGCCGCCGCGTCGGCGATGCCCAGTCCCGCGTCGAACCGAGAGGCCAGGGCCAGCGACTCGGTGAGGCCCTCGTCGGTGTGCTCGGCCTGGTAGTTGCGCTGCAGCCGCCAGAACAGGTCCGGCGCGGCGACCACATAGCCAAGCGCGGCGAGGTCCTTGGCGACGGCCCGGATGTAGTCACTGACCCCGTAGATCTCCTGGATCAGGAGCAGCCCCGGGCCGGTGCCGCCCTCGGGCAGCCAGACGGTCAGGTCGAACGGCCCGTCGGGCGTCTGGACCGACTCAACGCGGGACAACGGCATGACGGCCTCCTGAATTGTGCGGCGCCCGAATCCTAGCCCGCCGCGGCCGACCGCCCGCGGGCGCGTTTCTGGGATGTCCTGCTGCTCGGTGCGCTGAGCTCGTTTGCGCCCCTGTCCATCGACATGTACCTGCCCGCGCTGCCGGTCATGGCTCGTGACCTGCATACCTCCGCGGCCGCGGCGCAGCTGAGCCTGACCGCCTGCCTGATCGGGCTGGCGGCCGGCCAGCTGCTGGCCGGGCCGCTCAGCGACGCCCGCGGTCGCCGACGGCCCTTGCTGGTCGGGGTGGCCGTCTACGCGGCCGCGTCGGCCCTGTGCATCGCCGCGCCGAATATCTGGGTCCTGCTCGCGCTCCGGCTGGCCCAGGGCTTCGCCGGCGCGGCGGGCATCGCGATCGCCCGCGCGGTCGTCCGGGACCGGTACGAGGGCGACGACCTGGCGCGCTTCTGCGCTGCTGCTCATCGTCAACGGCGCCGCGCCGATCCTCGCCCCGATCCTCGGCGCCCAGCTGCTGCACGTCACGACGTGGCGCGGGGTATTCGCGGTTCTCGCGCTCATCGGCGTCGTCCTGCTGGCGGCCACGGCGGCCGGGCTGCCGGAGTCCCTGCCGCCGCCGCGCCGGCAGACCGGCGGCGCGCGGGCGATGCTCCGCGACGGGCGCCTGCTGCTCGCCGACCGCGCCTTCGGGGGATACGCGCTGGCCAGCGGGTTTGCGTTCGGAGCGATGTTTGCCTATATTTCCGGATCGCCATTCGTCCTGCAGGCCAAGTTCGGCATCTCGCCCCAGCTGTTCAGCCTGATCTTCGCGATCAACGGCCTGGGCATCATCGTCGCCGGTCAGGTGTCGCGCTCGCTCATCGGCCGGGTCTCGGCGCGGACGCTGCTGACCACCGGGCTGACCGGGTCCGCCGGCGGCGGCGTCACGCTGGTGGCCGCCGCCGTGGCCGGGATCGGGCTGCCGCTGCTGCTGCCTGGGCTGTTCCTGGTGGTCGCGAGCACCGGCTTCGTGCTGCCGAACGCCACCGCGCTGGCCCTGGACCGGCATGCCCATGACGCGGGCAGCGCGTCCGGTGTCCTCGGCCTCGCGCAGTTCGCGATCGGCGCCGCCGCCGCGCCGCTGGTCGGCGTCGCGGGCCCGCGCACCGACCTGCCCATGGCCATCGTCATCTGCGCCCTGGGCCTCGGTGCGCGGCTGCTGGCCCCGCGGCGCGGCCGGGAGCCGGGCGCTACGCCGGGACCGAGGGAGCAGCGGGCGCGGGCCTGACGTCCTGGACCCGGTCGACGCGGGCCAGGTCCGGGAAGAGGCGGCTCCAGCTCACGGCGATCACGACGGTGATGACCCCGCCGCCCACGACGGCCGGCACGGCGCCCACGAGGAAGGCCGCCAGCCCCGACTCGAACGCGCCGAGCTGGTTGGAGGCGCTGATGAACACCATCTCGACCGCCGCGACCCGGCCGCGCAGGCGGTCCGGCGTGGCCAGCGCCACGATCGTGGTCCGGATGTTCACGCTGAACAGGTCAATGAAGCCGCTCACGCCGAGGGCCAGCAGCGACAGCAGGTAGAAGCGGGAGAGCCCGAAGACGACCATGCTCGCGCCGTAGACCGCGACGACGACCAGCAGGGTCCGGCCCGCCCGGCGGGCGGCCGGACGGCGGGTGAGGATCGCCGCCGCGAGCAGCGCGCCCACGGCCGGCGCGGCGCGCAGGAGGCCGAGGCCGGCCGGGCCGGTGTGCAGGATGGAGCGGGCGAACACCGGCAGCAGCGCGACCGCTCCGCCGAACAGGACGGCGAGCAGGTCCAGCAGGATGGCGCCGAGCAGGATCTGGGTGCGCCCGACGAAGCGCAGCCCTTCCAGCACGCTCTCCAGGCCCGGCGCCCCCCTCCTGTCCGCCGCCGTCCGGTCCGGGGCGGCGGCGCCGGGCGCGGCGTCCGGGGCTGCACCGGCCGCCGCGTCCGCGGCCGGCTGAGCGCGGATGGCCAGGACGGCCAGCGAGGCGAGCAGGCACATGCCGCCGGCCAGCAGGTAGACCAGGACCGGCGAGGTGCCGTAGAGCAGGCCGCCGATCGCCGGGCCGAGTACCTGGGCGGCCTGCGACGCGATGGACCGCAGGGTCATGGCGTTCGGCAGCACCGCCGCGGGAACGAGCGTCGGAGCCATCGACCGGGCCGCCGGGTTGCCCAGCGCCATCGTCGCGCCCGAACCGGCCGCCAGGGCCAGGTACGGAACGACCGAGGTGTCCCCCGAGCTGCTCAGGATGGCCAGGCCGAGCCCGACCGCGGCGCCGACCAGCAGCGCGGCGCTGAACACCAGCCGCCGGGGCAGCCGGTCGGCCAGCTGCCCGGCCGGCAGGGCCAGGACGAACATCGGGATGAACTCGGCCAGCCCGATCCAGCCGAGATCCAGGGCACTGCGGTGCTGGGCGTAGACCTCCCAGCCGATGGCGACCTCGAGCATCTGCAGGCCGATGCCCATCCCCAGCTGTGCCAGCCACCACAGCCGGAAGTCGCGCACGCGCAGCGCTGGGCCGAGGAGCTTCACGCGGGCGAGCGGGGGGGCATCATGAGCAATGAACCGCCTGTGACCTGTGCTGCGTAATGTGCGGGATTGGGAGGACCGGCAGCTTATCGCCACAACCTTGACGGAGGTGCAGGTGAGCGGGGTCGACGACGCAGAATCAGCCGAGGGGCCGCAGTCGCGCGAGGCAGCGGGCTGGGCGCCGGAGGTCGCGGAAATCGTGCGCCGCCGGGAACTGGCCCTGGCGCTGGGTGGCCCCGAGAAGGTGGAACGCCAGCACGCCACCGGCCGGCTCACCGTGCGCGAGCGCATCGCCGCGCTGGCCGATCCTGGCAGTTTCGCCGAGATCGGGGCCCTGACCGGATTCGGCGCCTACGACGGCGACGGCCGCCTGGCCTCGCTCCTGCCGGCCAACTTCGTCGCGGGCACGGCGCGCATCGACGGGCGCCCTGTGCTGCTGGGAGCCGACGATTTCACGGTGCGCGGCGGTTCCGGCGACGCGGCGATCCACGCGAAGCAGGTCTACTCGGAGCAGTACGCCGGCGAGATGCACCTGCCGGTGGTGCGCCTGCTGGACGGCGCGAGCGGCGGCGGCAGCGTGAAGATGACCCGGCAGGCGGGCTACACCTACGTACCCGTCAACCCGGCCTGGGATGCCGTGGTGGACAACCTGTCCGTGGTGCCCGTGGTGGCGGCGTGCCTCGGCCCGACGGTGGGGCTCGGGGCGGCGCGCCTGGTCATGTCGCACCTGGCCGTCATGGCGACAGGCATCGGGCAGCTCTTCACGGCCGGCCCGCCCGTCGTGCGCGGCGGCACCGGCGAGAACCTGACCAAGGAGGAACTCGGCGGCGCGGCCGTGCACCGGCACAACGGCGCCATCGAGCGGTTCGTCAGCACCGAGGAGGACGCCTTCGCCGTCATCCGCGCCTTCCTGTCCTACCTGCCCGGCAGCGCCTACGAGATACCGCCGGCCCGAGCCGGCGCTGACCCGGCCGACCGGCGCGAGGAGTCGCTCATCACCGCCGTCCCGCGCAACGCCCGGCGGCCGTACCGGATCGCGCCGATCCTGCAAGCGGTCTTCGACCGCGAATCGGTGTTCACCTACGCCGAGTACGGCGGCGGCACGGTGACCGCGCTGGCCCGCCTCGACGGTTATCCGGTGGGCGTTCTCGCCACCGACCCCTACCAGGGCACCACGATGTCCGCCGAGGGGGCGCAGGCGATTACCCGGCTGGTCGACCTGTGCGAGACCTTCCACCTGCCGATCGTCAGCCTCACCGACCAGGGCGGCATGACGGTCGGCCGGGTCGCCGAGGAGCGTGGCACGATCCGGCACGGCGCCCGCGCCATCACGGCCATCTACCAGGCGCGGGTCCCGCAGGCCGAGCTGATCCTGCGCCGGGTGTACGGGGTCGGCGGCGCCGGGATCGTCAACCGGCACCGGGCCGGCCGCAGCTGGGCCTGGCCGTCTGGCGACTGGGGCTCGCTGCCGGTGCAGGGCGGCATCGAGGCGGCGTTCCGCGCGGAGCTGCAGCAAGCCGACGACCCGGCGGCCGAGGTCGACCGGATCCGCCGCGAGCTGGCCGCCGTCGGCTCACCGTTCCGCACGGCGGAGCGGTTCGGCGTCCAGGACCTGATCGACCCGCGCGACTCTAGGCCGCTGCTCTGCGCCTGGGTTCGCGACGCCTACCGGGTGCTACCCCAGCTCACCGGCCGCCCCTCGTTCGGCACCCGACCGTGAAGATCCGCTGGCAGCACCTCTGCCTGCAGCCGTCCTCGCATGATCACCCCCGTTTCGTCGCGACGGGTGCGAGAAAACGGTGGTGATCATGAGGGAGCGGTCGGCGGGTGCGGGCCTAGACGATCGTGTAGCCGCCGTCGATGACCAGGATCGAGCCCGTCATGAACGAGGATGCGTCGCTGGCCAGGTAGACGACGCTCGGGCCTAGCTCCTCCGGCATGGCGTAGCGCTGCATCGGAACGTCGTCGATCCAGCGCTGGCGGAACTGCGGCTCGTCCACCGGGGCCATTTCCGTCTTGACATAGCCGGGGGCTAGCGCGTTCACCCGGATGCCCAGCGGCGCCCATTCCGCGGCCAGCGACTTAGTCAGCTGATGAACGGCGGCCTTCGAGGCGTTGTAGCCGGGCTGCCACTGCGGGCGGTTGACAATGATCGACGAGATCGAGCCAATGTTGATGATCGAGCCAGCCCTGGCCGCGGCCATCTGGGCGCCGAATGCCTGGCAGCAGTTCCAGACGCCGGTCACATTCACGTCGAGTACCTGCTGCCATTCCTCCGGCGTGACCTCCAGCGCGGGGCGGTGGATGCAGGTGCCAGCGTTGTTGACCAGGATGGCGGGTGTCCCGAAGGTATCCCGCACCTGATCGGCCGCCCGGCTTACGGCCTGCCTGCTGACGACGTCCGCCGCGAACGCCTCCGCGCGGACCCCGAGGGCCCGCGCCTGCTCGAGCAGCGGCTGCGACGCCTCCGGCCGCCGGACCAGAAGGGCCAGGTCAGCGCCCGCCTCGGCGAGGGCCAGCGCGAGCGCGCGGCCGATTCCCCGGTTCGCGCCGGTCACGACGGCAACCCGGCCGGTCAGCGTGAAGGCATCCAGTACGGCCATGACAGCACCCCTCATAGTCTCGCGCGCCCGCCTCCCCGGCCCACGGCGGCATCCGGGGCCGGCCATTCCCGCGGCAGTAAGCCAGCTGATGACAGAACCGTAACCATTCGGCTTTAGGCATTCCGATTGACCACCCCCGGGAACGGGCATAATCTCGCACTACTAATAGGAAAGTTTCCTATTAGTAGGACTCCTTACCCCCCAGGAGGATCCGTGCCCCAATCCCCCCTGCACCGGCCTCGCCGCGTGGCGTGGCCGGGCTTGCGCAGCAGGACGGCGACCGCCGCCACCGCCGCCGTCGCGACCGTGCTGCTGGCCGGGAGCGTGACGGCAGCCATGCTGGCCTCCGCGGCGTCCGCCCAGGCGACCTCCGCCGCCAAGACCGCGGCCAGCGCCTCCGCGCTCTCGGTCAACTGGTACGAGTCGGCGCCGTACTACAGCACCCTGGACTCCAACGCCCCGGACGTCGGCCAGGTCATGTCCGCGACGGGGCAGAAGGCGTTCGACATGGCCTTCATCCTGGCCGACGGCGGCTCGTGTGATCCGTCCTGGGATGGCACGGACCCGGTGTCGTCGGATAGCCAGGTCGGGAGCGTCATCAACGAGGTCCGCGCGAACGGCGGCGATGTCATCGTCTCGATTGGCGGCTACAACGGCACGAAACTCGGCCAGGTCTGCAGCTCGGCCTCGACCACGGCGGCCGCCTACCAGCAGGTGATCACCAAGTACGGCCTGCACGCCTTCGACTTCGACCTGGAGGAGCCGGAGATCGAGAACTCGACGGCCATCGCCAACGAGCTTGGTGCCGCGCAGATCCTGCAGCAGGAAGATCCGGGCCTGTTCATCTCCATCACCATGCCGTCCACGACGACCGGCGCGAACTACTTCGGCGGACTGCTGCTAGACGAGGCCAAGAGCCTGGGCTTCACCCCGAACGATTACACGATCATGCCGTTCGACGGCGGCTTCAGCGGCGGGTCCTCTCAGGTCACCGCGCTGCAGGACTTCAACTCCCAGCTGACGAGCACGTTCGGCTGGTCCAGCTCGCAGGCCTATGCGCACGAGGGCTTCTCCGGGATGAACGGCCGGACGGACTCGGCCGAGTACTTCTACCAGAGCGACTTCCAGACGGTGCTGAACTTCGCCGAGAGCTCGGGGATGAGCCGGTTCACGTTCTGGTCGCTCAACCGGGACCGGGAATGCAACCCGGTCGACAACAACGGCTCGCTGTCCAGCGAGTGCAGCAGCGTCAGCCAGAACCCGTACGACTTCACCTCCTACACCGTGGCGTTCGCGAACAACACGTCGACCACCACGCCGCCGACCCCGACCCCGACGTCTCCCACCC
>Ga0208220_1001320_pt1 | contig 10407 bp, 8 predicted proteins | sample NGESurdeep092012_9_FD_184484 | JGI IMG/M metagenome (GOLD analysis project Ga0208220, IMG submission 184484) | Arctic peat soil microbial communities from Barrow, Alaska - NGEE Surface sample F53-1 deep-092012 (SPAdes) | ecosystem: Environmental > Terrestrial > Soil > Wetlands > Peat ... | reverse complement strand
GGCTGGCCTACGAAGCGATCAACAACGCTGGGCTGCTCAAGACCAACTTCATCGTGGTGCTCAACGACAACGAGATGTCGATCGCGCCGAACGTCGGGTCGATCGCGTCGTACCTGGGGGCCTTGCGCTCCAAGCCGCTGTTCACCAAGGGTCGCGAAGTTCTCAAGGGCGTGCTCGATCACGTCCCGCTCGGCGAAACCGCGCGCAAGGCGCTCTCGACCGCCGAGATGGCGGGGATGCGCTTCGCACTGCACGATCACAAAGCGCCGGTGATCTTCGAGGAGATGGGGTTCCGCTACGTCGGGCCGATCGACGGCCACGACCTCGACATGCTCATCGACGTGATCTCGAACGCGCGCAAGATCTCCGGCCCGGTGCTGCTGCACGTGAAGACGGTCAAAGGCAAGGGCTACGACATTGCCGAGGGCGACAGCCGCACGTTCCACGGCGTCGGGCCGGGCGTCTATCATCCCGATGAAGGCCGGATCGAGAAGAAGGCCACGCGCCAGACGTTCGCGCAGGCGTTCGCGGACGCGCTGATCGCAGCCGCCGAGCGCGACTCGCGGGTCGTCGGCATCACGGCCGCGATGCCCGACGGCACGGGCCTGGCGAAGTTCGCCAAGCGCTTTCCGCTGCGCTACTTCGACGTCGGGATCGCCGAAGCGCACGCGGTGTGCTTCGCCGCCGGCTTGTCGACCCGCGGCATCAAACCGGTCTGCGCGATCTACTCGACCTTTCTGCAGCGCGCATACGACCAAGTCGTGCACGACGTTGCGATCCAATCGCTGCCGGTCGTGTTCGCGATCGACCGCGCCGGCTTCGTCGGCGACGATGGGCCGACGCACATGGGGCTGTACGACATCGCCTACCTGCGCACGCTGCCGGGCGTGACGATAATGGCGCCGCGCAACGAGAACGAGGTCGCGCCGATGCTGGACCTCGCCCTCTCGCTCGACGCGCCGGCGGCGATCCGCTATCCGCGCGGCTCGACCAGCGGCAAGCACGACGAGCCGATCGCGCCGGTCGTGCTCGGCCGGGCCGAGGTGCTGCGCCGCGGCAGCGACGTGGCGATCCTGGCACTGGGCAACACCGTCGATGCGGCGCTCGACGCGTACGCGCTGCTCGAGGAGAGCGGCTGCGCCCCGACCGTCGTGAACGCGCGCTTCGTCGCGCCGCTCGACGAGATGCTGCTGCTCGAGTTGGGTGAAACGCACCGGCGCTTCATCACCCTCGAGGAGCACAGCCTGGCCGGTGGCTTCGGATCGGCTGTCGTCGAGTTCGTCAACGACCATGGGATGGACGTCGCGGTCGAGCGGATCGGCGTACCCAACGTGCTGGTCCAACACGCCAAGCCGGAAGCGCAGCGCGCCCAGTTCGGCCTCTCCGCCGAAAACGTCGCCGCTCGCGTCCGCGCCCTAGCCCCGACGCGGACGGCCTGACCCCCGCCGCGCACCCCGGCCGAACAGGACAATTTCGGGGCCGACGCCAAGCCCCGGCGGTTCTTTCCGCGTCTATCTTCGGAGTCCGATCCATCGTGTTTTCCGTGTTGCTCGCTGCCGCGTCGACCGCTCCCGTGGCCGTTAAGGCGGCTGCTCCTGCCGCCAAAGCGACCACGATCCCGTTCACCCTGCCTCCGGGCTTTCAGTTCGACGTCACCCCGCACTCGCCGTTGGCGCAGCACGCGCCGTGGCTCACCCACACCTTCGCGGGGCTGTTCATCGTGCTGGGCGTCATGCTCGTCGTGCTCCTCGCCATCCAGACCACCAAGCAAGAAGGCTTGAGCGGAACGCTGGGCGGGCGGGTCGAGTCGGCGACGCGCCGGCTCGGGCTCGACGCGCAGATCGCGCGCGTCACGCAGTTCGTCGCCATCTCGTTCGTCATCGTCGCCACCCTGGTCAGCCTCAGCGGAATCTGAGTGGCGCTGCTCGAGGTCCACGACCTCCGGACGACGTTCAAAACCGAAGACGGCGTCGTCGCCGCGGTCAACGGGCTGTCGTTCTCCGTCGAACCAGGTTCGACGCTGGGCATCGTCGGCGAGTCGGGTTCGGGGAAATCGGTCACCTCGCTCTCGATCATGCGCCTGATCGCGCAGAACGGCACGATCGAACGCGGGACGATCCTGTTCAAGGGCGAGAACCTGCTCGACAAGAGCGAAGCCGAGATGCGGAAGATTCGCGGTCGCGACATCGCGATGATCTTCCAGGATCCGATGACCTCGCTCAACCCGGTGCTCACCATCGGCGAGCAGATCGCCGAGGCGACGCGCCTGCACCTCGGGCTCAACAAGAAAGAGGCGCTCGACAAGGCGGTCGACATGCTGCGCCTCGTGCGCATCCCGATCGCCGATAAGCGCTTGCGCGACTATCCGCACCAGTTCTCGGGCGGGATGCGTCAGCGCGTCATGATCGCGATGGCGCTCTCGTGCGATCCCGCCGTGCTGATCGCCGACGAGCCGACCACGGCGCTCGACGTGACGATCCAAGCGCAGATCATCGAGCTGATGAACGAGATGCAAGCTCGGTTGGGTTCGGCGATCGTCCTGATAACGCACGACCTGGGCGTCGTCGCCGAGACGTGCGAAAACGTCCTGGTGATGTACGGCGGCAACATGGTCGAGTACGGCACGGCCACCGAAATCTTCGATTCGCCGAAGATGCCCTATACGATGGGGCTGCTCGAATCTCTGCCACGATTGGATCAAGCCGGTTCGCGGTTGATCCCGATCGAGGGCCAGCCGCCGAACCTGCTGCGCATGCCGCCGGGGTGCGCGTTCGCGCCGCGCTGCCGCTATCGGATGCCGATCTGCGACGAGCCGGTTCCGCTCTACGATTTCGGGAACGGTCACGTCGCGCGCTGCTTCCTCTACGACCAGCGCGCCGAAGGTCAGAAACCGATCGAGGCCGAGAACCGGCCCGTCATCGCCGGCTCAGCGGTGGCGCAGGCGCCGCCGCGCGTCGCGCGATGACCGCGCCGAGCGCCGGCGCCGCCGCCGCCGCGACGGTCGCGCCGCACGACGATCTAGTCATCGTCCGCGACCTCTACAAGTACTTTCCGATCACCGCGGGGATCTTGCAGCGCCACGTCGCGGACGTGCGCGCCGTCGACGGGATCGACTTCGAGATCCGGCGTGGCGAGACGCTGGGGCTGGTCGGCGAATCCGGTTCAGGCAAGACCACGGCGGGGCGCGTCATCCTACGGTTGACCGAGGCCACCAAAGGCAGCGTGCAGTTCGAAGGGCGCGAGCTCGTCGGCCTCTCGCGCAACGATCTGCGCCCCCTCCGCAAGGAGATGCAGATCATCTTTCAGGACCCCTACGCGTCGCTGAATCCGCGCATGACGGTCGGCTCGATCGTGCGCGAACCGCTCGAGATCCATGGCATCGCGCACGGCAAAGAGGCCGACGTCCGGGTTCAGGAGCTGTTGCGTCTGGTCGGCCTCCAGCCGTATCACGCCAACCGCTATCCGCACGAGTTCTCCGGCGGCCAGCGCCAGCGTGTCGGCGTCGCGCGGGCGCTCGCGGTCAACCCGAAGTTCATCGTCGCCGACGAGCCGGTTTCGGCGCTCGACGTGTCGATCCAAGCCCAGGTCATCAACCTGCTTCAGGACTTGCAGCAGCAGCTCGGGCTGACGTACCTGTTCATCGCCCACGATCTCTCGGTCGTGCGCCACATCTCCAACCGCGTCGCGGTCATGTACGTCGGCAAGATCGTGGAGATCGCCGACCGCGACCGGCTGTACGACAACCCGCTCCATCCCTACACGCAGGCGCTGCTCTCGGCGATCCCGATCCCCGATCCCGACATCGAACGGCGCCGCAAGCGCGTCATCCTCACCGGCGACATCCCGTCGCCGGTGAACCCGCCGCCGGGTTGCCGGTTCCACACCCGCTGCCCGATCGCGTTCGATCGCTGCAAGGTCGAAGTGCCGGCGTTCAAGGAGTACGAACCGGGACACCGCGCGGCGTGCCACTGGGTCGAAGAGCACGGCGGCACCGCGCCCGACCTGACCGTCACGCCAACCGCGCTCGCGTAGCGCAGGGCCGGAAAAGAAACGAGGAGCGGTCCGAAGACCGCTCCTCTGATGTTGCCGTCAGGCCTTTTTCTTGCGTCCGGCCTTCTTGCGTCCGGCCTTCTTGCGTCCGCCGGTCTTTTTGGCGGCCTTCTTCTTGCGACCGCCGGTCTTCTTGGCGGCTTTCTTGCGGCCACCGGTTTTCTTGGCGGCTTTCTTTCGTCCGCCGGTTTTCTTGGCGGCCTTCTTGCGTCCGCCGGTTTTCTTGGCGGCTTTCTTGCGGCCGCCGGTTTTCTTGGCGACCTTCTTGCGACCGTTGGTGGATTTCTTACGGCCGGCGCCTTTGCGGCGACCGCCGCGACGACCCGCTGCAGCCGGTGCTGCGTCAGTCGTCGAGCCGTCGCCATTCATGAGATCCGAGTCCATTCAACCTCCTCGTCCGCGCGGACGGAGTTGTCTTCGATCTTGCGTCGCTTGTGCGATGCAGTTAGAGGCAGAATACAATCATTTCGCGTTTCGTGCAACTCTGCGCCCCGGCCGGGTGTTTCTCGCGCGCGCCGCGCGACGAAAATTGGCAGCTCTTGACGTCCGGGTTTATACTGTGGCCCGAAGCTCGTCCCAGCGAGCCGCACCCTCTGGAGACCGCCGTGGCGAAGCCCCTGATCATCGTCGAATCGCCGACGAAAGCCAAAACCATCAAGAAATTCCTACCCGCGCGCTACGTCGTGAAGGCATCCGTCGGGCACGTCCGCGACCTGCCGAAATCGACGCTGGGAGTCGATGTCGCCGGCGGATTCACGCCCCGCTACCTGACCATCAAAGGTAAGGGCGACATCATCAAAGACCTCAAGGCGGCGGCGAAGGGTGCCTCCGACGTCTACCTCGCGACCGACCCCGATCGCGAAGGCGAGGCGATTGCATGGCATCTCGCCGAGCTCCTCAAGCTCGAGCATCCCCAGCGCATCGAGCTCCACGAGATCACCCGGGAAGCGGCGCTGGCCGCACTCAAGGATCCGCATCCGATCGACATGCCGCGCGTCAACGCGCAGCAGGCGCGGCGAATCTTGGATCGGCTGGTGGGCTACAAAATCTCGCCGCTGCTGTGGGCCAAGGTGCGCGGCGGGCTCTCCGCCGGACGCGTGCAGTCGGTCGCTGTTCGCTTGATCGTCGACCGCGAGCGCGAGATCCGCGCCTTCGACCCGCGCGAGTACTGGTCGATCACTGCGCAACTCGCCACCGCCGGTTCACCGATCGTGTTCCCGGCCGACCTGCACCAGGTCGACGGTGAGAAGGCCGAGATCGTCAACGGCGAGCAGGCCGACGCCATCATGAGGGCGCTCGAAGGCGCCGAATTTCGCGTCTCCGGCGTCAAAACGCGCGAGACCCGGCGCAACGCAGCGGCCCCGTTCACCACGTCCACGCTCCAGCAAGAGGCGTCCCGCAAGCTCAAGTTCCGCGTCCGTAAGACGATGCAGATCGCGCAGGCGCTGTATGAGGGCATCGACCTGGGCCGCAGCGAGGGAACGCAGGGTCTGATCACCTACATGCGCACCGACTCGACGCGCATCTCGGATTCGGCGAGCCAGGCGGCCCGCGAGTACATCGTCGGCCGGTTCGGCGAGGCGTATCACAGCGGCGGCCGGCAGTTCAAGATCAAGGAAGGCGCACAGGACGCGCACGAAGCGATTCGTCCCACCTCGGTGCTTCACACGCCCGAGTCGCTGGCGGGGGTTCTCAAGCGCGACGAGCTGCGTCTGTACCGTCTGATCTGGGAGCGTTTCATCGCGTCGCAGATGGCGCCGGCCGTCTTCGATCAGACGACGGTCGACATTGCAGCGACCGAACGCTTCACGTTCCGCGCGACCGGCAGCGTGCTCAAATTCGCCGGTTTCACCGCGGTTTACGAAGAGGGCACGGATACCGCGACCGGTTCGGCCGACGCGGCGCCGACGTTGACGCAGGCAGAGAAGGCACGGCCGATCCTGCCCAAGATGAATCAGGACGACGTGCTCGACCCCAAGTCGATCGAACCCAAGCAGCACTTCACCGAGCCGCCGCCGCGCTATACGGAAGCGACGCTGGTGCGGGCGCTCGAGGAGAACGGGATCGGGCGGCCGTCGACCTACAGCGCGATCGTCGAGACGATCCAGGCGCGCGGCTACGTCGAACAGCTCGACCGGCGCTTTGCGCCGACCGAGATCGGCGAGTCGGTGAACGATCTGCTGGTCGAGCACTTCCCCGAGATCGTCGACCTCACGTTCACCGCGTCGATGGAGGGCAAGCTGGACACGCTGGCCGAGACCGGCGGCGACTGGGCGGCGACGGCAAAAGTGCTGAGCGACTTTTACGACGGGTTCGCGATCGAGCTGGCAGAGGCCGAGCGCAAGCTGCCCAAGTACGAGCAGCGCGACGAGCCGACCGACGAGGTGTGCGTCAACTGCGGCAAGCCGATGGTCATCAAGACCGGTCGCTTCGGGCGCTTCATGTCGTGCACGGGCTATCCTGAGTGCAAGACCACCAAGCCGATCCTCAAAGACACGGGCGTGAAGTGTCCTAAGGACGGCGGGATGATCGCCGAGCGAAAGTCGCGCAAAGGGCGCACGTTCTACGGCTGCGCGAACTACCCGGCTTGCGATTTCGTCTCGTGGGACAAGGTCGCGCCCCAACCGTGCGCGGTCTGCGGCGACTACGTGACCGAGAAGGTGAAGCGCGGGGGCGCGGTCACCTACATCTGCCACACCGACCGGCAGCACGCGACGGGTCTGGGTTCGGCGGGAGACACGGACGACGAGGCCGACATCGCATGAGTCCGCGCGCCGTGGCTGACGTCACGGTGATCGGCGGCGGCTTGGCGGGATGCGAGGCGGCGTGGCAAGCCGCGCGCCGCGGCGCATCCGTTGTTTTGTACGAGATGCGTCCGCACGTGCGCGGTCCCGCCCATCAGACCGGAATGCTCGCCGAGCTGGTCTGCTCGAACTCGATGCGCGGCGCCGCGCTCGAGAACGCCGTCGGGTTGCTCAAAGAAGAGTTGGTCCGGCTCGACTCGCTCATCGTCACCTCGGCACGCGAAACCGCCGTGCCGGCCGGCGGCGCGCTGGCCGTCGACCGCGCGCGCTTCGGCGCGCTGGTCGAGTCGCGGCTGACCGCGTTGCCCAACGTCGAGCTGCGGCGCGAGGAGATCGCCGCGATCCCGCCCCAGGGAACGGTGATCGTCGCGTGCGGTCCGCTACCGTCGGACCCGCTCGCCGCAGCGCTCGACGCGCTGGTCGGCGGGCGGCTGCACTACTACGACGCAGCCGCGCCGATCGTCGCGCTCGATTCGATCGACACGGACGTGATGTACCGCAAGTCGCGCTACGACAAGGGCGAGGGCGACGACTACCTCAACATCCCGCTGGACCGCGAGACCTACGCGCGCTTCGTCGACGACCTGCGCACGCTGCCCAAGCACGATCCGCACGGCTTCGAAACCGACGCCGCGTCCGGTGACGTGCCGTATTTCGAGGGCTGTCTGCCGATCGAGGAGATGGCCGCGCGCGGCGAAGACGCGCTGCGCTTCGGTCCGCTCAAGCCGGTCGGCTTGCGCGATCCGCGCACCGGCCGCGCACCGTACGCCGTGGTGCAACTGCGCAAGGAGAACGCCGCCGGCACGGCGCTGAACCTGGTCGGTTTTCAGACGCGTTTGACGTGGCCGGCCCAAAAAGAGGCGTTCGCCAAATTGCCGGGGCTCGCGCAGGCCGAGTGGCTGCGGCTGGGCGTCATGCACCGCAACACCTTCATCGACTCGCCGCGGCTGCTCGGGCCCGATCTGCGGCTGCGGGCGCAACCGCGCATCCTGTTCGCGGGCCAGATCACCGGCGCCGAGGGCTACGTCGAAGCCGCCGCCTGCGGCACGATCGCCGGAATCGCGGCGGCACGCGAACGGCTCGGCCTCCCGCCCGCCGTCGTGCCCGCCGACACCGCGCTCGGCGCGATCGTCGCACACCTGCAAAACACCCAGACGCCCGACTTCCAGCCCGCCAACGTCACCTGGAGCTTCTTCTCGCCGCTGGACGAGACGATTCGCGACAAGCGCGAGCGGCGCGCGCGGATGGCCCAGCGAGCGCTGGCGAAGATCGATGCGTTCGCCGCCGCCGTCGCACCGCAGGCGGTTCCCGCTTAGCGGCTCGACGGCTGCAACCTCGGCGCCCGGCGGCGAGTACCAAGCCTGGATGAAGATTCGTTCGACGACGATTTGCGCCGTCCGGCGGGACGGCCGGATCGCGATGGCGGGCGACGGTCAGGTGACCGTCGACAAAACCGTCATGAAGCACGGCGCGCGCAAGGTCCGCACGATCGCGGGCGGCAAGGTCTTGGCCGGTTTTGCCGGCAGCGCGTCTGATGGGATGACGCTGCTCGACAAGTTCGAGAGCAAGATGAGCGCGTACAAAGACAACGTCGTGCGTGCGGCGGTCGAGCTGGCCAAGGACTGGCGCCAGGATCGCGCACTGCGCCGGCTCGAGGCGCTGCTCATCGTGGGTACGCCCGACCACCTTTTCGTGCTGAGCGGAACCGGCGACGTGATCGAGCCCGACGAAGGCGTCGCCGCGATCGGCAGCGGGGGACCGTACGCGCAAGCGGCCGCAATGGCGCTGCTGGGGCACTCCGGTTTGACGGTCGAAGAGATCGCGCGGGAAGCCTTGCGCATCGCCGGCCGCATCGACATCTACACCAACGACAACGTGGAAGTGCTCGCCCTGTGACCAAGAACCCCCAAGATCTCACGCCGCGCGAGATCGTCGCGGAGCTCGACCGCTTCATCGTCGGACAGGCCGACGCCAAGCGCGCCGTCGCGGTCGCGATGCGCAACCGCTACCGCCGCGAGCGTCTTCCCGAACGCGTCCGCAAGGAAGTGTCGCCGAAGAACATCCTCATGATCGGCCCGACCGGCGTCGGCAAGACCGAGATCGCGCGTCGCTTGGCGTCGCTCGCCGGCGCACCGTTCATCAAGGTCGAGGCGACGAAGTACACCGAGGTCGGCTACGTCGGGCGCGACGTCGAGTCGATGGTGCGCGATCTGGCCGAGGCCGCGGTGCGCATGGTTTCCGACGAGCGGCGGAGCGAGGTGCGCGAAGCCGCCGATGCCGCCGCGGTCGAACGGATCGTCGACGTCCTGCACCCCGAGACGTCGGCGCCCCAACCGCAGCAGGCGAACCCCTTCGCAGCCTCGCTCGGCTCGATCTTCGGCAACGCGTTTCCGCAGCAGCAGGCGCAGACGACGACGCAGACCGCGACGCGAACCCTCCCCGACGACGAATCGGCGCGCGTGCGCGCGAGCGCGAAAGCCGACGTCGACCGCGGCTTCTACGACGTGCGCATGATCGAGATCGAGGTCGAGGAGTCGGCGCAGCTGCCGATCGGGATGCTCGGCGGCGGCGAACCGGGCGGCGGCGCCGACATGGGCGAGATGCTCGGCGGGCTGCTGCCCAAGAAACGCGTGAAGAAGAAGGTGACCGTCGCCGACGCGCGCCGTATCTTCGCGCAGCAAGAAGCCGACAAGCTCATCGACATGGACGCCGTGAAGCACGAGGCGCTCCGGCGCGCGGGCGACTATGGAATCGTCTTCATCGACGAGATCGACAAGGTCGCCGGCCGTGAAGGCGCGCGCGGTCCCGACGTCTCGCGCGAAGGCGTGCAGCGCGACATCCTTCCGATCGTCGAGGGCAGCACGGTGCAAACCAAGCACGGGCCGCTCTCGACCGATCACGTGCTGTTCATCGCGGCCGGTGCGTTCCACGTCTCCAAGCCGTCGGATCTCATTCCGGAGTTGCAGGGACGCTTTCCGGTGCGGGTCGAGCTCGACTCGCTGACCGCGGCCGATTTCGAGATCATCCTCACGCAGCCCGAGAACGCACTGATCGGTCAGTACAAGGCGCTGCTCGGCGCCGACGGCGTCGACCTGGACGTCACCACCGACGCGATCGCCGAGATCGCGCAGATCGCGATGCGCGTCAACGAGCAGACCGAGAACATCGGCGCTCGCCGGCTGCACACCGTCCTCGAGCGCGTCCTCGACGAGATCGCCTTTCGGGCTCCCGAAGAGGGCGGGCAGATCACGATCGATGCCGCGTATGTGCGCGATCGATTGGACTCGATCGCGGGCAACTCGGACTTGTCGGCGTTTATTCTTTAGCGTTAGCGTCGCGACATTGGGTTGATGGTGGCTGCGGGCGGGGAGTCGTGCAGTGCTGCAGCGGGGACGCTCCCTTCGCCGCATCGTGCGGCTCCGGTCGCTCGGCGCTCAAGACGCTCTCGCCATCCTGGCTCCGCGTCTTTCGCGACGCCCCCCGCACGGCACCATCGAACCCCCAACCTCCATTCGAGATGGCGGTCGCATCAAGAAATAAAAAAGGCAAACGG
>Ga0208220_1001319_pt1 | contig 10416 bp, 13 predicted proteins | sample NGESurdeep092012_9_FD_184484 | JGI IMG/M metagenome (GOLD analysis project Ga0208220, IMG submission 184484) | Arctic peat soil microbial communities from Barrow, Alaska - NGEE Surface sample F53-1 deep-092012 (SPAdes) | ecosystem: Environmental > Terrestrial > Soil > Wetlands > Peat ... | reverse complement strand
CCGCGTCCGCACCGCCCGCTCGTCGCCTTGGACCCGCACCGAGACCGCGTGCGGGTAGGACGCCCCGGAGACTGCCTCGGTCACCACGGTCGCCGGGTCGAACCCGGCTGGCACCTGGAACTGCCCGTCCTGGACGGCAACGCGGGTGATCCGGTCCAGCCGGAAAGAGCGCACCTCGTCGCTGCCCGAGTCCAGGCCGGTGGCGTACCACCGGCCCTCGAGGGCGACAACGCCATAGGGCTGCAGCACCCGCTCGGTGGCCCGGCCGTTCCTGTCGGTGTACATGATCGCGAGTGGCTGACGCCGGACGGCTGCCCCGGCGACGGCAAGCAGGATTCCCGTCTCCGGGGTCACCGGGCTGCGGCCGTCGTCGGTGTAGGAAGTCGCCGCGGACAGCGCGGAAAGCCTGGTGGCGAGCGCGCGGGGCAGCACCCGCCGAACCTTGGCCTCCGCGCTCTCAACGGCGACCGCGGCATCCGGGTCCAGGGCCGCGCGCCGCGCGCCGGAGAGGCCGAGGAGCACGGCGACCGCCTCGTCGTCGGTGAGCATGAGCGGCGGCATCCGGTAGCCGGGCGCGAGCCGGTAGCCGCCGTACCTCCCGCGGACGGATTCGACCGGGACGTCGAGGTCGACGAGGTGATCGACGTAGCGCCGGACGGTCCGCTCGTCGACCCCCAGGCGCCCAGAGAGCTCGCGCAGGGTCCGCGTGCCGCCCATCTGGAGGATGTCCAGCAGCGCCAGAACACGGGCGAGAGGCTTGGCCATGCGAAAGCTTCCCCAGCGATAGTGGGCGGATTCTGTCCAGTATCCACTCTAACGTCGGTCACAACGACACGAAGGGACCTGTCATGGAATTCGTTTCTATCCGCCTGATCACCACCGACGTCGAGCGCCTCGCGGCCTTCTGGGAGCAGGTGACCGGCCTGACCGCCGCGCGGCCCGCCCCCGTCTTCGCCGAACTCCGAACCCCGGCCGGGACCATCGCCATCGGCGCTCCCGCGACCGTGGCAGTGCTCGGGGACGCCGCCCCGGCGCCCGGCCAGAATCACTCCGCCATCATCGAGCTGCGCGTCGACGACGTCGACGCGCACCGGGAACGCATCGCCGCCCTCGCCGTCGAGATCGTGCTGGAGCCGACTGACATGCCGTGGGGCAACCGCTCGATGATCCTGCGCGACCCCGACGGCGGGCTGGTCAACCTGTTCACCCCCGTCACCCCGGAGGCGAAGGCGAAACACGGCCTGTGACTCCGCCCAACAACCCTTTCGGCTACCGGGTCACCGGACGTGGTCGAGGACAATGTCGGCCACCCGCGCGACAGGGACCGTGGTGACCACTTCGAGCGTGGCCGAGGCCCGCAGCAGCGGTTCCACCGTCTGCTGGTACCGGAGCGTCTCGGCCAGCTCGGCCGGATCCTTCCCGTAGGGATTGGCGGTGCGGGCGGCCAGCCGTTCGGTCAGGATCTCGGGCGGTGCGCTGAGCAGCACGATGTGGTCGAAGCGAGGATAGAAGAGACCCTGGTTGCGGGTCGTGCCCTGGACGAACAGCACGCCAGGGAACTCGTCGGGAGCGCTGCCAAGCAGCGCGTTGATCCGGTCCTCGCGCCACAGGCTCTCACCGTCGACGGTGTGGAAGTAGCCACCGTAGTCGGTGTCGACGGTCCGGTGGCCGCGGGCGGCGAGCTCGTCGAGCAGCGAGCTCTTGCCCGCTCCGGACATCCCGGTGATCAGCACGCGCTTCACATTCCCGCCCCTTCCTGCCGGATCAATCCTGCCCGTCCATATTCGCTCGCATCGTCAGAAGGCGCGCCGCTAGCCTGTCAGGGTGACCAGCCAGACTCGCTCATCAGGGCCACGTAGCCGTTCCTCGGACCTTGCTCTTCGGCTTCGGCCGCTTCGCGGCGACGATGAGGCGGCGTACCGGAGCGCTCTTGCGGTCATGGCGGCGGAGGGCTTCGCCTTCGGCTTCGGGCTTGAGCCGGGCGTGCAGTGGAGCGCTGCTCTGCAGACCCTCGACGAGCGGCGTCGCGGGTTGAAGCTGTCGCCCGACCAGGTTCCCGCCACCTTTCTGGTGGCGGACGTCGGCGGGACCATCGTCGGCCGGGCCCACCTCCGCCATCAGCTGAACGACTTCCTCTACCGCGAGGGCGGGCACATCGGCTACTGCGTGCTGCCCACCTACCGGCGCCGCGGCTATGCGACCGAGATTCTGCGCCAGAGCCTCACCGTCATCCGCGCCATCGGCGTCGGCCGGGTGCTCCTCACCTGCGACGACGACAACGCCGGCTCGATCGCCGTGATTGAACGCTGCGGCGGTGAGCTGGACTCCGTGACCAGCGCCAGCCCGTCAGAGCCGCCGAAGCGCCGCTACTGGATCGATTGACCTGCGGGCTTGATCAGCGGCGCGTCGCGCGAGAGCTCACGGAAGCCGAGGCCGTAGTACAGTGCGCGGGCCGCGGGATGGGCGGGCGCGCCCAGGCAGACGACCGTCATGTGAGCGGCGCCGGCCGCCCGCGCCCGATGCATCCCGTGCAGCATCATCGCCCTGGCCAGCCCCAGCCGCCGGTAGCCCGGATGGGTACCGACCGGTTCGAACTCAGCGGTCTTGTTCGCCTCGTCGAACCACATGATCGTCGAGGCTGCCATCGTCCCGTCCGGCGCTTCCACCAGGACGTGCAGGTCGCCGCGATAAGCCGCCGTATGCCTGACGCTCTCGTAGGCCTCGGCCGTGTACGACGAGGGCGCCCAGGCGTCCACGTGGGCCTGGACCGCGGCCTGCGGCCCGGCCTCGTCGGCGGTGCGGAACCGGAATCCGTCTGGCAGCGTCGGCTGCTCCACGTCGATCAGGTCCCGCTCGTTGAGCTGGGTCCAGCCGCCGTCGTCGCCGAGGGAGGCCAGGTCGGCCTCATAGCCGTGCGCCGCCCATCGCCCCAGGGCGAACTCATCGCTCGCGGACGGGATCGCCGAGCGCTCGAGGCCGGCCGCCACGTCGTCGTACCAGACGATCACCTCGTCAACCAGTCCCGCGTGGTCGGGATGGACCTGATACGTCACTTCGGCGCCGGTGACGTCTCTCACCGACCCATCGCTCCGCTTCATCCGGCGCGGCAGAAGGGCCCAGGCGAACGCCACCAGCTCCCCGCCGGAGAACCACAGCCGCCGGGGCCAGGTCGCGCGGTAGGCCGCCTGCCCCTGGCCCCAGACCCAGGCCAGTTCGCCGTACGACGCGCCGGCGCTGATCAGGTCCGGCCGGAGGGCGGTGACGCGCTGCGCCAGACCCTGCATGAGCTCCACGTCCGCGGCGGTGACAAGCTCGACGTTGGTCATGGCGTGCCACTGTGCCAGCATCCCGCAGAGCCGTCGAACGGTTTTCCCGGCGGCCGGTCAGCCCTGCGCCTCCAGCTCCGCCATGTCGTCGGCAGTCAGGTCTACTCGGCTGGCGCCCATGTTCTCCCCGAGGTGCTCGACGGAGCCGGTGCCACCAATCGCGAGCATCACCGGTGACCGGGCGAGCAGATAGGCCAGTGCGACCTGCGGCACCGTCGCCTCATGCCGCTTGGCGACCGGCTCCAGACGGGTCACGTCCAGCGGGTTGGTGCCGCCGCCGAGCGGGAAGAACGGCGCGAACGCGATCTCAGCGGCCTCGCAGTCCGCCAGCAGTCCGGGATCCTGCTGCCGGTGCACGTGGAAGTGATTCTGGACCGCCGCGACGGGCGCGATCGCGCGGGCCTCGGCGAGCTGCGCCCGGTCGATGTTGCTCACCCCGAGATGCCTGATCAGCCCCTCTTCGCGCAGCCCGGCCAGCGCCTCGAAGCGTTCTCCGACCGATTCGCCCGAGGCTTCGCTCCGGCCGCCGATCCGCAGGTAGACGAGGTCGAGCCGGTCCAGGCCGAGACTGGTCAGGTTCTGCTCGACCAGTTGGCGGAGCCCGGCCGCGTCGGACTGCCCCTCCGGGAAGCCATTCGGGCCAAGCAGCGGCCCCACCTTCGTGGCGATCACCAGGTTCTCCGGGTACGGCGACAGCGCCTCGCGGATCAGGTCGTTGGCCGCGACATCGCCGGCCCGGTAGAACCAGGCCGTGTCGATGTGGTTGACCCCGAGCTCGACCGCCCGGTGGAGCACGGCCATGCCCTCGGCGCGATCCCGGGCGGGTCCGTACAGCCCGCCGCGGGCCAGCCGCATCGCCCCGAATCCGAGGCGGTTGATCGTCAGGTCCTGGCCGAGCCGGAATTCCCGGCCGGGCCGGGGCGTGTCATGTGCCGTCATGGCACCCAGCCAACCGCACCCGGTCCCCCCGCGGGTCCGGCTGGCAGGAACCTGTCACGCGGGCGCGCGGGCGATACTGGGGCATGGAAGCAAACCAGGTCGCCGTCCTGCACGGCGATGCCGAGTTCGCGGCCAGGACGGGCCACCTGTTCGCCGCCGCGCGCACCACGTTCGCCTGCGTCGTCAGGGATCCGGGCACCTGGGCGCGGGTCTCCGCGCGTCATCGGGCGAGCGTGCCGGCCGGGGTGGCGGTGACGAAGCTGGTCAGCCCGGCCGTGCTTGCCGGTGAGCAGTATCGTGATCAGCTCCGCGAGATAACGGCGGCGGGCGCGCAGGTCCGGGTTTGCGGCAGCGCGCTGCCGCACGAGACGATCATCATCGACCAGCGGATCGCGATCATCGCGGGCGGGCACGCGCCCGCCGGGCGTGAGTACACGGTGACCACCTCGCCGGCCCTCGTCGCGGGGGTGAGCGACCTGTTCCGGGCGGCGTGGTCGGCGGCCGTCGACTTCGGCTCTTACCTGACCCGGGAGGCGCCTCCGCTCCTCGACGACTGCGCGCGCGACGTCCTGCGCGCGCTGGGCGATGGACTCACCGATGAGGCGGCGTCGCGTCGGCTCGGGGTGTCCCTGCGGACCTATCGCCGCCGGGTGGCCGACCTGTTGATGGCGCTGGAGGCCGACTCGCGATTCCAGGCCGGCCTGCGGGCCGGCCAGCTCGGCCTCGCCCGCTAGTCCTACCGCCCGCGAAGCGGCACGTGGCGAGGTCCTGCGGCGTGGCGCGCTGTTGACCGGGCGGCCGATCTCCTCGAAGAACCGGCCTAGCTTCGCCGTCGTGATCGGTCGATTTTGTTCATCCGTGGGCCACAGAGTGTTCGCGGTGGCGCTCCTGACGCTGAACCTGTTCGTGTCACGCTCCGAACCGGGTCACTCTCACTGCGGGAGGTACGTGCCATGAAGAGCGACGCCCCACTGAGCAGACGACGGTTCATCGCTCACTCGGCCTCCGCTGTCGCGGCCGGCCTGGTGGTCCCCGGCCTGATCGGTGGCGAGGCTCACGCCGCGACCTCGGTCCGCCAGGCCGCCTCGCCCGCGTTCAGCCCGCCTGTGTTCACCGCGCAGGCGCAGGCCGAGGCGCTGCGGGCCCTCGGCCGCGAGACGCTGCGCCTCCCCGGCTCGCGTCCGTACCCGCAGTTGGCGGTCGGCACGGACACGATGCCAGGCGTTCAGCACATCGTCGTGCTGATGCTGGAGAATCACTCGTTTGACAACTTTTTCGGGATGCTCGGCCGCGGCGACGGCTTCACGCTGAACGGCAAGGGCATGCCGACCCCGGAGCTGTTCGTCGCCAACGACCTGATCCCCGAGGCGCTGCACCACGCGTCGCTCGACGACTTCTTCACCGCCGCTGCGAACGGCACGCTGCCGTCGTTCTCCTTCCTCGACCCCGACTTCAGTACCCAGTCGCAGGAGAACCTGCAGAACATCGTCGTCGGCGAGGCGCTGCTGGCGCAGGTTGTGCACGCGCTCGGCAGCTCGCCGCTGTGGGTTCCGCCGCCCGTCGCCATCCCGCCGGACGGGATCCCGCCGATCGTGCAGCCCGGAGAGCATGCGTACGAGGGGTTCGCCCGCTACGGGTTCCGCGTCCCCTCAGTGGTCGTATCCCCCTACGCGAAGCCGGATCACCTCAGCCACGTGCTCTACGACCAGACGTCTGTGCTCGCGTTCGTCGAGCGGAAGTGGAACCTCCCCGCGCTCACCCACCGCCAACGACCTCACCGACTTCCTCGACCTCGGCGCGCTCGGCAGCGGCCGGCCCACGTTCCCGAAGCTCCCAGCCCTGGCCGCCCCCGGCGACACCGCTGCCCGGCTCGCCTGCTCCACCAAGGGGCCAGGCACGATCCCGCCGGCGGGGACCATTAGCGGATAACTCCAGTTCCCGCCGTCAGGAGGTCGGCGCCGCGTAGAGGATCATGCCCGATCCCGGACGGGCGGACGATCCCGCCGCCGGTTCCTGGGCGAACACGGTTCCCGGTGGCACGCGTCGCGACGCGGGCGGCGCGGCCAAGGCGGTGCTGACGCTGAACCCGGCCGCCCTCGCGGCGTAGCGAGCTTGGTTGGCGGTCATCCCCACGACATTCGGTACCCGCTCGGTCGCGTTCGACGCGGGAGGAGTCCCGATTGCGGCCTGACAGGGGGACAGCGTCGTCGGCGCGGCGGTGGGTTCAATGCCCGGGTCGATGGGCGCCGCCGTGCTGGTCAACGGCGCCGATGCGATCTTCAGCCAGATCAATGCTCCGTGCACTGCCCTGCTGCCGGCCGCCGGCGACTCGGCCATGACTATCCCGGCCGGCACGCGAGTCGACGGGGCGAAATAGACCCCCTGGTTAAGGCCGGCGTCCTGGATGACGGCGCCCGCCGCGTCCATGGTCTCCCCGACGACGTTCGGCACGGTCACCGTGCGGCCCTGGCAAGTGGCGCTGACGTGAGGCGACGGCCTAGCCGAGCTGCCGGATACCCCCTGTGGGACCGCTGCCCCCCGGGGGCCCGTCAACTGCGCGGCGACCAGTCCGACGGTGACGCCGATCGCCACCACCGCCGCCGCTGCCAGTGCGGGCAGCCGCCACGACCTCGCCGACAGCCCGGCCGACTGGGTGGTGATCTCGTCGGCCGACAGCTGGACCGGCGGCTCGGGAACCGCCCGCTTGAGTAGCCGCGCCAGCCGCTCTTCTTCGCTGCTCATGCCGCCGTTCCCTCCGTCAGGATGTCCGCGAGGCCGGGGACGTGCCGCAGCCGAGCCAGCGCCTTCGACGCCTGGCTCTTGACCGTTCCGACCGAGCAGCCCATGATGATGGCGGTCTCGGCCTCGGTCCGGTCCTCGAAATAGCGCAGCATGATGACCGCGCGCTGTCGTGCGGTCAGCGCCCGCAGCGCGCCACGCAGTGACTCCCGGACGTCTACCTGCGCAAATCCGCCGGCTGCGACTGCGCGCTCGGGAAGCTCGGCCGATGCGATCTCGCCCGTCCAACGGCGTCCGCGCCAGCGCAGGCTGGTGTTGACCAGAACCTTGTCGGCGTAGGCGTCGGGCGCGTCCATCGTCGCGACGCGATCCCAGTGCCGCCAGACCTCGCCCAGCGCGGTCTGCGCGAGATCCTCCGCGAGCGCCCAGTCCCCGCTGGTCAGCAGCCAGGCCGACCGGAGCAGAGCGCCCGACCGGCGCTGCACGAAATCGGCGAAGTCTTCACGTTCGGTCATGAGGTCGTTCCCGCCCGGTTCGGGCCCCGATTTCGATTGTCGGCACACCTTGTCTAAAGCAGCCAGCCCACCGTAAAGGTTGCCGACGACGAAACTGGCAACAAGTTGCCAAATAAATATTCTATTTCGCCTACGCTTTCTAGCGGTCGAATGTCGGTGGCGGCTAGCAGAGTGGACACCATGAGCAGAAGGGGGCAGCATGATTGCTGTGACAATCGACGAGGCGTGGCCGGGCTTCGGCGGTCCGTTCACCGCCGCCGACCTGGACCGGATGCCCGGTGACGGCCACCGGTATGAACTCGTGGACGGAGTGCTCGTCGTGAGCCCGCGTCCGACGACCGTGCATCAGGCCGTGGCCGGGCGGTTGTACGGGGTTCTCAGCGCGGTGTGCCCCGACGAATACCTCGTCGTGCCCGAGCCGGCCGTCCAGCTCGACCCGGTGACCGAGCTGGCCCCCGACCTGGTGGTGGTTCACCTCGATGACGTGGGCGGCGCGAAGTTCACGACGCCGCCGTTGCTGGTGGTCGAAGTTCGCTCGCCGAGCACCGCTCTCATCGACCTGAACAGGAAGAAGTCGGTGTATGAGAAGTTCGGCGTCCCGTCGTACTGGATCGTGGACCCCGATCCGGCCCGGCCTGAGCTGACCGTCTTCGAACTGCGCGAGAGCGGTTACGTCCTGGAAGCGACCTCGACCCAGCCGATCACCGTATCGCATCCGTTTACGGTGATCATCACCCCGGCCGACCTGACCAAGGGCCTGCTCCGCTAGCTGCAACCCAGGGCGCCGCTCGCTTTCCACTAGTCGCGGCGTTCCATCGTGAGTCACGGAGGGGATGATCCGTCACGTGGCAGGCGAGGAGACCCCGGGCCCGGTTCATCCAGGCCGTGACGCGGCCGCCCTGGCCCGGTGGTCGCACCGGCACCGGGACGTGTCCGGCGGGTGGCTGCGGCCTATCGTCTTCGGGGCGGTCGACGGCCTGGTGACGAACGCGTCGCTGATCGCCGGGGTCGGCGGGGGCGGGGTCTCGGACCACACGGTGGTCCTGACCGGCGTGGCGGCGCTGGTCGCGGGCGCGTTCTCGATGGGGACCGGGGAGTACGTGTCCGTCACCAACCAGAACGAGCTGGTCCACGCCGAGGTCGACCTGGAGCGGCGGATGCTCGCGCGGTTCCCCGCGATCGAGCAGGACGAGCTGGCCGGCTACTTCCGCGGCTACGGGGCCGACGACGACACCGCCGCCCGGATGGCGGCGGCCGTGTCCAAGGACCCGGACACGGCGCTGCTTGTGCACACCAAGGAGGAACTCGGCGTCGACCCCCGCGAGCTGCCGTCCGCGCTCATGGCGGGGGCCGCGTCGCTGGCCGCGTTCTCCCTCGGCGCGCTCATTCCCCTGCTCCCGTACCTGCTGGGGGCGCCTTACCTGGCGGTTGCGCTGGGCATCACGGCGGCGGCGCTGGCGGCCGGCGGGATGGCGGTGGGCCGGATCACCGGCCGTCCGCTGCTCCGCTCGGGGGTGCGCCAGCTCGCACTGGGGGCGGTCGCGGTCGCGGTGACCTACGGCGTCGGGGCGCTCATCGGCGCCCAGGCCCACTAAGCCGGGAACCGCTCGACGCCGGCGCGACGGCACCGCGGAGCGGGCTCAGCGTGCGTCGGTGAGACGCCCGCGTCCGTTCGATAAAAGGCATTTGATCTTCCGAACGGACCCGGGCGACTCTGCTCAGGCGGTTGACTTCCTGGTCACGACCACGACGTAACGGCATTCTTCATCGGTGTCGTTGCGGAACTCGCGCGACCGGGGCTGGCCGAGCTCGAAGGTGTCGCCCGCCGCGAGGACGCGCCGGACCGGGCCGTCGGTCAGCGTCAGCTCGCCCGACAGCACCCAGACGAGCTGGGCGATGAACGCGTAGGCCGCCGCCGGGTACGGCACGCGCGCGTGCGGCGGCAGCGTGACGTCGGTGACCGCGGCCGGGAACCCGGCCGTCGAGATCTGCCTGCGCAGGTAGCCGGTGTCCGGGTCGCGCCATTGCGGTGTGTCCGCCGCCCGGCGGACCCGGCCGGCCCCGGTCACCTCGGGCGCGCCGGCTGGCGGCGGTTCGGCCGTGGCCGGCTCCGGGCCGTCACCCAGCCGGGCACCGGTGAGCAGCTCGGAGACGCTGAGCTCGAGGGCGGCCGACAGCTTGCCAAGCAGCACCGCGGTCGGGCTGCTCTCGCCGCGCTCGATCTTGCTGATCATCGCGCGGGACACCCCGGACGCCCCGGCGAGCCGGTCCATTGACCAGCCCCGGCTCCGCCGCTCGCCGCGCAGCCGCTCCCCGAACGCGTCGCGTTCATCTACTATAGTAGACATGGATCCACTATATAAGATTCGGCCGGTCGCCGTCGACGACGCGGAGGCGATCCGCTGCATCCGCAACGACGTGATCGAGCACTCGACCGCGATGTGGACGACGCGGACGCTGACGCCCGAGGACGGGGCCGCCTGGCTGGAGGAGAACCTCGCGCGCCGTTCCGCCTACGTCGCGGAGACCGCGGACGGCCTGATCGGGTTCGCGAACTGGGCGCCCTGGCGGCCGAAGGACGGCTACCGGCACACCGTGGAGGACTCGGTCTACCTGGTCGCCGGCCACCAGGGGCGGGGCATCGGCGCGGAGCTGCTGCGCACGCTGATCGCGGGCGCAGGCGAGTCGGGCGCGCACGTGATGATGGCCTCCATCGAGGCGACCAACGGGCCGTCGGTGGCGCTGCACGCGCGGCAGGGCTTCGAGGTCGTCGGCACCGCCCGCGAGGTCGGCAATAAATTCGGCCGCTGGCTCGACCTGACCATGATGCGACTTGCTTTGTAAATCAATATCGAGCCAGGTCGGAATGTCGGTGGTCGGGCGTACCTTTTGCGCGT
>Ga0208220_1001315_pt1 | contig 10428 bp, 7 predicted proteins | sample NGESurdeep092012_9_FD_184484 | JGI IMG/M metagenome (GOLD analysis project Ga0208220, IMG submission 184484) | Arctic peat soil microbial communities from Barrow, Alaska - NGEE Surface sample F53-1 deep-092012 (SPAdes) | ecosystem: Environmental > Terrestrial > Soil > Wetlands > Peat ... | reverse complement strand
CGAACGCATGAAGAGTGCGTTCTACAATGGCGACGAATGGAAGAACGAGCTCGAGGCGATCGCGATGCCCATGCTCGAAGAGTACAGCGCCGTGTTGACGACGCCGTCGCCCGGCTTCGTGAACGGAGCATTCGACCGTGATATCGACAAATGAACGGGACTGCGGCTAGCGGCCTTCTTCGGCGTCCTGCTCCTCGAGGTGCGACTTCATGTCGTGCAGCACGAAACGGTTCGCCGATTCGCGCTGCTCCTCGGAGACGCGCTGGTCGAAATACGCGGCGAGATCGGCATCGGTCGCGCCGTCGCGAATCAGCTTGTCGAAGTCGTCGACCGAAATGCAGGCGCGCAGAAGGAAGCCTTTCGAGAGACTGCAGTACGCGATGTATTCGCCCGCGGTGCCGGCATGGTCGCTGCGGACCTTGTCCGCCAGCCGCGCCAGCCACGAATAGCGGCCGAGCATCTCCCGCCCGCTGCGCGGCGGCGTGGTGCTGAGGTCGGGTGCGGTGACGTTCATATAGCGCTTCTACCCATCATCATTGTCGTGAGCGCGGACGACGGCGCGGTACGGATAGTCCGCGTACCGCCGAACGTCCGAGACGAGCTGCGGGTCGTCCGGCCAGCACGTCTGGACGAGATAGAGCGCCTCGTCGATCCCCGAGGTGACGCCGCCGCACGACACGATGCCGTCCTCGTCGACGACGCGGGCGTCCCAATCCGGGTTCAGCGCATCGGCGCCGGCCGCAGCGAGTTGGTTGACGAGGTCCGGGTGCGTCGTCATCCGGCGGTCGCGCACGATCCCCGCGCCGACCAAACCGAAGGCACCGGTGCAGACGGAAGCAAGCCGCGCATGGCGCTCGAACTGCTTGCGAATCGGCGTGGTGAACGCCGGGTTCTTGGCCTGCTTCGAGATCCCGGTCGGAGCATCGACGTTGCCGCCGGCGACGATCAAGAGGTCGGGCAGCTGCTCGCCGTCCCAGGCCTGAACGCCGAACGTGATCCCGTGGTGGCCCGTCACGACGAGCTGCGGACCGTCGGGACCCTCGAGTGTAACGGCGCCTGCGCCGTCGACCGCCACGATCCGCAGGTCGACCGGCTTTCCGCGCGGCTTGCGCTTCTTATCGCTCAGGTAGCTGTTCGCGGTCTGCAGCACCGCGTACGGCCCGATGACGTCCAGCTCGTCGCAATCCGCGAATGCCATGATGTAGATCGAAGCCGGTGGTTTGCGTTTGGTCACGATGCCTGCTCCAGTCGGCGCGCCCAGAACGGTGCGTGCGGCCAACGCCCCTCTTGCGCGTAGTGCTCGCGCCTGGCCGCCAGATAGTGCCGGTACTCTTGTTCGATCCAGCGCGCATACCGCGCCGGACCGCCGGCGTCGCCGTCGAGAACGTCGAGCGCGGCGAACGCGGCGAGCTTGCCGGAACGCAGTGCCTTGAGAATCCCCGACGACGAGAGCGGATCGAACGCGCAGGCCGCGTCGCCGGCCGCGATCCAGCCGTCTCCGTGCACCGGCGCGATGCGCTGCGATCGCGCCGACTGCACGTTCGCGGGCCACTCGGGCTGCGCGCCGGCGAAGCGGCGGCGCGTCGCGCGCGTCGCGCCGAGCGCGGCCAGCCAATGTGGCCGCTCCCGGAGCCGGCCCGCACGTATCAAGTCGGCGTCGCTCATCCACACGGCGATCGCGCGGTCGCCGGGAAGCATGCCGGAGTACCACCAGCCGGTTTCGCACGCTTCGATGAGCGTGGTCGCCTCGAATGCCTGCGAGCTCGCCAGCCGCCACGTCACCGCGACGCCGGCGAGCGTATCGTCGACGAGCGCGCGCGCTCCGCGCGCCGACGCGAACGATGCCCGGCGGCCCGTGGCGTCGATCACGAGCCGCGCCGCGAGCCCGTCCGGAACGCCTGCGACATGGAGTTGCCAGACGCTATCCGGCCCCCGCGCGATGCGCACGATCCGCGCCCGCAAGAAGACGTCGGCACCGGCGTCGCGCACCGCGTCGATGAGCGCCGCATCGAATCGCGCGCGGTCGAGCTGCCAGGCGCAGCCGCGCGCCGAAAATACGAAGTCGTTGTCGTACGGTTCGGCGCATCCCCAGGCCGCGCGCGTCCCGTGACACGCGATCGCGAACGGCTTCACGCGTTCCCAGCAACCCAGCCCGGCCAGGATCTCGCGACCGCCCGGTGACAGCATCTCGCCGGCGCGCGCGAGGTCGAACGCCGACGCTTCGAGGACGGCGACGCGCAGCGATGCACGCGTTTGCAGCAGTGCGAGCGCTGCGGCCGCGCCGGCCGGCCCGCCGCCGGCCACCACGACGTCGTATACGGGCGCACGCGCGCCCGTATTATGCAGTCGCACCGCTCTGAAGCACGGCATACCACGAGCAGACGACGCCCGCGGGAGCGGTCGCCTTTCCGTTGGTCCCGGTCGAGTGCGGTATCGTGCGGACGATCGAGCCGACCATCGCGGGCCGCTGATCGACGCCGTTCGGCCATGGCGGCACGACGTAGCCGCTGTAGTCGTAGATCCACTCCTCGCCTCCGACGATGCCCTTGCCCTGGAACCTGACGTTCCACGGGTTGCCGTAGCCGATCGCGCCGCTCAGCCGCAGCTCCCAGCCCGGCCCGTAGATGCGCCCCGCGAAAACGCCGAGCGGCGCGGCAACGACTTGAATGTTTCCCCGGCCGAACTCGAGGTCGTTGAAGGCCGTCGAGAGATCGGGATCGTTCAAGAAGCTGCGATACGTCCAGGTCCCGGTGAGATCGCCGATGTTCGGTAGTTGCATACGCGCCTCGCGTTTCTAGTCGGTCTCGGTGAGGATGAAGCTCTGGCCGGTCGAATCGGTCGGATCGGTGAGCACGAAGCCGCGCGTCGCCCAGAGCGTCACCATCGCGAGGTCGCCGGCGTTCGTCACCGCCGTCGGCGACCACGGCTTCTGGCCGTTCGACGTAGCGACCCAGTCCGGGCGGTGCGCGGGCCACCAGTACGTCAGGTGCTGCGTCGTCTGCACCGGGTCGCCGGTGCTACCGGGCCACAGCTCGTTCCAGTCGCGGTAGGTGACGTCAATGTCTTGCGTGGTGCACTCGTTGAAGTCGGCCTGCCACGGTACGCCGCTGTACTTGGTGATGTCGCCCGGCTCGAGTCCGCGGGCGAGACTGGCCGGCAGGCCGTCACCGGCCTGCACGACCGCCGGCTGCGAGAGCGCGCCGGCCTGCGCGGCCGTGTGACGAATGCGATACGGCGCGCTGAAGATCGCCGGGTTGCGCATGATCCACGACGTCTCGCCGCCGGGACAGAACGAGCCTCCGAGCACGCTGCCGAGAACGCCGCGGTCGAGCGCCGCGCCCTCGCCGCCGGCGATCGCCGGTTCGATCGCTTCGCTCTTCTCGTCGACGAACGTCCCCTCGGCCCACTGTCGCAACAGAAACAGCATCGTATCGGTGAGCCGCAGGAACTTGGACGGCGCGACGTTGTCGATCGGGTTGTCGCCGCACAGCAGCGGCATCGCGAACAGGATCGGCTTGTCGACGAGATGCGTCGTGGGCGGAGCGTACAGGTCGTTCTCACGTCCTTGTTTGCGCAACGCTTCGTAGAGCAACTGACGCATCGTGGCCCGGTTCTCGCGCGCGACCGGATCCTCGCCCTCGTACGGCGCGACCGAGAGCTGCGCCGGATCGAACGCGCCGCCGGGACCGATCTCATGCGGGTCCCCACCGACCGTCGGATCCTTGTCCATCAAGAACTGATAGCGGAAGGGCCGCTGCAAGATCGGCCAGATGTCGGCCCAGAAATACGGGCGGTACTCGCGGTTCCACACCGCGCTCGCCCGCCACGCCGCCATATCGTCGTTGAACAGCGGCGGGTGCTGCGCGCCGTCGAACGGCGGGATGCCGTAGATGTACGGCGCGTACGCAAAGTTGCGGATCGACAGGTCGTAGAGCAGGTCATCCATCGTGATGATGTCGACGATTTGCGGCGCGTAGCGTGGGTAGCCGACGATCACCCAAGCCGGATCGTCGACGGCGACCGGCGACTGGCCCGTACCCGGCAGCACCGCGACGCCGTTGATCTTCAGCAACGTACACGTGATGCTGGCCTTGACCTGGCCGTCGGAGGTATCGTCGAACCAGCCGTCGTTGTTGGCGTACTCTTCGATCTTGGGGTTGCCGAAGCTGCTCTTCATCGAGCCCGAGTTACCGTGGCCGCCGAGCACCAGCAGCCGGCTGTGCTTCTCGACCTGCGTGCACAGCAGATCGCCGAGGCTCGCGATCGCGTTCGGAACGATCGACGGCGGCGGAAACGTCTGCGTCGGGTCGCCACTCGCCGAGAACGATGCGCGGCGCTGCTTCGGATCGCCATAGTGCACGGTGCGCGGGCCGGGGTCGATGATCAGCCGCTGCCGCTCTTCGGCGTTGACGATGTCGGCGTTGCGCAGCGGATGGCTCGGGTCGTAACCGTGCTCGCCGTTGGTCTGCTGAAATTCGTACCAGCTCGCCTTCTTGTTCGCCAGGTAGACGGTCCACGAGACGTCGTCGACCCGCACCGTGCGCAACTGGCCCGAACGCGCATCCCTGATCGTGATCTCGGCACCGATCTCGAGCTCGCGCCCGTCCGGGTCGTCCTCATCGTAAACGTAGACGCGAAAGCGCGCCGCTTGGCGCCGAATTCGGCCTTCGTCGTCTTTGAAGCTCGAGACGGTCGTCGGCGGCACGCTGGGGATACCGTTCTCGTCGCATTCGATCGGCAGCGCGCCGCCCGACTCGGGGGCGATGTAGAACGAGGACGGACTGTTGCCGAGTCGGGCGATCCCGATCGAGGGGTGGATGCGAAGCGTTGCCGGCATGAGGACCTCGTGCGGAAGTTCGGTCACGCGATGAAGTTGAGGGAAACGCCGTCGATCAGCAGCGCGTCGTCGGCCGGTGTCCCGTCCGTGTTCAGCACGATGAGGTTCACCTGGAAGCTGGTCGTGCCGGCGGCCGCGAGCGCGCGCACCGCGTCGGTCGCGTCGAAGCGTACGCTGGAAGGCAACTTGTGCGGTGGCGGGCGCCGATCGAAGTGCCTCGACCGCGGCTTGGGTACTGCGCAGTGCCCCGGACCGCCGATGCACAGCCCAGTGAACATGTTGAACTGGCCGACGTAGTGATCGTTGCCGCGGGTCGGCGTGTCGATCGTGGCGCCGGGGGTGTTCAGGAACGCGCGCACGTGGAAGCCGGCGCGGGTCACGTGCTGCACGGCGTGCAGCCGAATCTCTGCGCGCCGGTAACCCGTCAGCACGTCCGGATGGATCGCTATGTCGGCGGAGCGGAACTGCTGCAGCGCGACGTCGTTGTCGGTCGGGAAGGTCAGCGAATCGACGGCGTACTCGTAGCCGAGCTTCGCGATGTCGGCGCTGTCGGCGACCGTCATGTTCCACGGTGGAAGCACGGTGGGCGCGTTGTCGGGCCCGGCGTTCGGATTGAGTCCCTGCCACACCGACCAGATGCGATCGACGTTCGCATGGTGCGCCCAGAACAACGGATCGAAGGCGGTGACGCCGGCGTTCACCATGTCGCCGCTGGCCGGCTCGCCGGGAACGCTCGCGTACGGGTTGGCACCGCCGCTGAAGTTATGGATGAGGTTGTGGATGTTCTCGAGCGCACCGAAGTACTGGTCGTCCATCGGACCACTGCCGAACGCGAAGAAGCTCGTCAAGCCCAGAATGCTCGTCTCGTCGGTCTTCGTCGGATACGCCTCGAAGATCAGGTTGCCGTTGCCGCCCGGCCAGCGGTTCCAGTCGAACAGCGGGTTCACGAACTCGAGCTCGGCGCGAATCGCTTTGCTCGCGGCGTCCGCGCCGTACGTGATGCCGACTTTCTGGAAGAACCGCGCGCCCGAGTTCTCGGCCGGCACTCCCACCATCGCGCGCAATTTCGCGAGCGTGTCGGCCGGGACGTCGCCGCCGGCGGCAAGGCGCTGCACGGCGTCGTCTTCGATCCAGCAGCGATACGCTTCGGGGACGATCCCGTTGTCGTTGGTCGCGCTTCCCATGTCGGCGATCGACAGGGCGAGGTTGGCGGCGTCCGCCGCCCAGTCCCAGTATGGCAGCGTGACGGTCGGGTCGATGTCCTGCAACTGCAACTCGAAGAAGTACAGATACAGCCGGTGCCAGGTGAGGAACTCTTCCCAGCCGTGCTGGCACTGCTCGGCGTGGATCCGTGCCCAGTAGGCGAAGCTGCGTTCGTCCGAGGTGAACGCGTCGAGCGACTTCATCTTCGCGATCGCCGCGCGCAGCCGCGAGAGCTCGTCGGCGGTGAGAAAGTTGACGTTCTTGCGCTGGCGCAGGCGCCCGGGCCCGGCAAGCGCGTTGACCGGGCCGGCGAACGCCGCGTGAGCCGCGGCGCCGGTCGCGAGCGCGTGCGAGGCTGCGGCGTCGTGCGCCGCCGGCGCCGCAGCGTCTGCACCTTCGCCGGGACTGCCGTCGTCGATCCAGGCTTCGATGAAACGGATGTCGGATTCGGCGACCGTCGAACCGCCCCAGGGCAACCGCGGATACTGCGTGCCGTCGAACGGGTACAGCCCGCGCAGCCCGGCGACCAGGCCGGACGAACCGGCCCGCATCATCGGGATGCCGTAGATCGTCACGGCACGCAGCTCGGTGAGCGGCAGCTCCCAGAAGCGCCCGTATCCGTCGTATTGCGGGTTGGCCGTGCCGGCCGCCGCGTCCATGATGTCGCGGAAGCGCTGATGGCGCGAGACGTGCGGCGCCTGCTGCTCGGAACTCATGCTAGCCTCGGGTCTTTCGCGGCTTATTGCATTCGAGTCATGTGATGGTGTGCCGGCATCGTGACCATCGCCGGAGGCGGCGGGTGCAGCCGGTCGTTCACGATCATCACGTTCGCCATCATCCCCGCGTCCTCGTGATCGAGGATGTGGCAGTGCAGCACGAACTCGCCGGTGAAGCGGACGTACTGCATGCGCAGCGTCACGTCGTACCCGTTCTCGATGAACAGCGTGTCGCGAAAGACGTGGTACAGCCCGCAATATTGATCGGCCAAATGTCCCCCGCCCTGGACTGCAAGAGCATTGCATTGGCCGGTTCGCGAGTCGAAGATCGATCGTTTGACGATCTTCCCGTTGACGGTCATGACCTTGCGCACGTCGACGATCTCGAACGGGTTGATGTGGATGTGGAAGATGTGCGGCTCGTCGATCCCCGTGTGCTGGATCGCGACGTCCCAGTCGTCGGTCGTGCCGAGTTGCCGGATGAGTTTGGACTGAACCAAGTTCGGGTCGTAGCCGTAACCGTTGACGCCGAAGCCGTTCGCGCCGATCAGCGGACTGAAGCCGATCCCGAAGTAGGCCGTCGGTACGGGCTGCAGCTGCGGGTGCGGCGGCGCCAGCTCCACGAACGGCGCGAAGGCGGTCAGGTCGCCCGCGCGCAGCCCGGTGCGCACGGCCGCCGGCAGCTCGGGATTCCCCGCGTAGATCGCGTTGAGGATGTACGCGCGCACGTCGCCCGTAATTGGGGTCCCGCCTTGGACGTGCACGTACGCGAGCAGTTGCGGGATCGACGGACCGTTTCCGCCGTTCCCGGAGGCTTGGCCCGTCTTCGGGTTCACGATCACGCGCTCGCCGGGCGGCGCGACTTGATCGAGCAGACAGTAGTCGCCTGCGGTGGGAAACGCGACGAGGATATCGCTTCGATACCCGGGCTGCAGATAGTTCGACGCGACCGGCGGAACGATTGCGGCGATCCCCGCCGGCGCGAGAGCGATCGAGTTGATCTTCCGGCGGGTCAGCCCGTCGTCGGCGATCTCGAGCTGCGGAACCACGGCGCTCGGTCGCGCGACGCAAACGCTCTTGAGGACCGCGGCTTGCTGGAGGCGTGACTTTCCAGCCAGCACGCTCGCCAGCGAAACGGCCCGGCCGTTCGCGGCCGGCAGCGGCGTCATGCGGAGAACCTGCAGGTTGATCGTATCGTGAATTCCGGCGTGCACGAAGCGCCAGCGCTGAATCGCGCCGGCGGGCACGGTGATCGTCGGCTGAACGACGCCGTTGATGCTGGTGAAGCGGCCGTTGGTGTCCCAGATCGTGGGCGAGAACAGCTGCGTCTGAAAGTTCTCGACGACGCCCTTGGTGATCAGGCCCGGTTCGGCCGAAGCGTACGCGCACGTCCAGCGCGCGTTCGCCGACGGCGGCGGCGTGGCGGGCGACGGCAGCTGCGACTCGGCGGTCGTGTAGAGACCCTTTTCCGTGATGAGGTTGTCGTACGGACCGGTCGTCGCATTCGGGTTCGGCGACGCGGGTTGCCAGAAGCAGCCGTACGCGATCTGCTGCAGCAAGAACACCGTGTCCGCGAAGGGCACGTTGTCGGTACCGTGCAGGATCGTGTCGACGTCGACGATGCCGCCGTTCTGGCCGCGATGCGCCCAGTCACGGACGCCGCGCACGATCAACACGCCGGCGTCGCCGCTCGAGACGCCGACCGCCGTCGAACCGTGCATGTGCGCGTGGTACCAGAACGTTCCGGCGGGGTGATCTTTCGGCAACGCGATCTCGACCGGGTACGGCGCCGTCGCGGGCGGCATCGCGCGCAGGACGTTGTCGCTGATCCCGCTCGGCGAAACGTGAAGGCCGTGCGTGTGAAGGTTGGTCGTGTTGAAGCAGCCGATGCCGTCGGGCAGCAGCAGATACGGCGCCGGCGTCGCGCCGCATGTCGGATCGTCCGGGTTCAGCGCGTTGCGCACGGCGATGTGCAGCCTTTGGCCCGGCAGCGCTTCGATCAGCGGCGAAGTCAGGCAGCCGCTGTACGTGCGCAGCTCCAGGTCGTCCGTCTTCTGGTCCGTTGGGTTGTTGATCTTCGCCGCAACGCGCTCGAGAAGCAGATCGAGATACACGTCGTTCGTTCCGGGCCGAATTCGCTCCGGGCCGGGATTGCACGACGGGGCCGCCGTCAGCAGACCCAGCGTACGCGGCGCGGTGCGCCCGGTCGCAAAGCGCGGAACGGCCGCGAAGGCCGGGCTGACCGCGCCTGACGCCGGCTGGGCCGACGCCGGCGGAGCTCCTAGGAGCCTCACGGCGACGCCGGCGCACAGCGTCAGGACGACGGTAAGCCCCGCTGCGCGGCGCACCGTCGCCCCCGCGCGAGATGCAGGAAAAGAATCCACATCAACACCCGTTGGTCTCGCGTTTCGATCTCGTGCCGCGGTTCGCGGTCGAGATGCGGAAACCTCGCCCGGGAGGCCGAGCGGTCACGAGGCGCTTCGTACACGTTCGCTTTCATGAGGGAGTGCGGGTGCGCCGGCCGAATGGCATTGCCGAGGCGGCGGTGCCGCGAGCGCACCCAAAGCACATCTTTATACGGTGATTTCGTCCGCCTATAGGTCGGGCGCAGACCCGTCGGTCGTGAGGAGGACTTCGATGCTCAACACGAGTTCGCGGCGTGAGTTCGTCAAGCGCGCGAGTGCCGTCGCCGGCGGAGCCGCGTTGGTCGGTACGCCTGCTTTGTGGGAGACGGCCGGCGCGGCGGAAGCGATCAAGGTCGGCTTCATCAGCCCGCTGACCGGCCCGCTGGGCAGCTTCGGCGAGAGCGATCCGTACGTGCTTTCGCTCGCCCGCAAGGCGCTCGCGAAGGGACTGAACGTCGGCGGAACGACGTATCCGGTCACCATCTTCGATCGCGACAGCCAATCGGATCCCGCGCGCGCCGGTCAGCTCGCCAAAGAGCTGATCAATAGCCAGGGGATCGACTTCATGTTGGTCACCTCCACGCCGGAAGTGGTCAACCCCGTCTCGGACGCGTGCGAAGCGGCCGGCGTCCCGTGCTTGTCGACCGTCATGCCGTGGGAAGCGTGGTATTTCGGCCGCGGCGCCAAACCCGGCGCCCCGTCGCCGTTCAAGTGGACGTATCACTTCAGCTTCGGCGTCAAGAACTTCTTCGATTGCTACGTCTCGCAGTGGCACGAGCTGCCGACCAACAAGAAGGTCGGCGTGCTGTACCCGAACGATGCCGACGGGAACGCGATTCGCGAGCACCTCATCCCCGATTTGCAGAAGGCCGGTTTCACCGTGGTCGATCCAGGCGGGTACGAGGACGGCACCACCGACTACTCGGCGCAGATCGCCAAATACAAGTCGGAGAACTGCCAGATTTTCAACACGTTTCCGATCCCGCCCGATTTCGCCACGTTCTGGCGGCAAGCCGCGCAGCAGGGCTACACCAAGATGGTGAAGATCGCGCAGATCGCCAAGACCGGCCTCTTCCCCGACACGATGGAAGCGCTCGGGTCGCTCGCGTACAACCTCGCCAGCGCGTGCTATTGGCATCGCAACTTTCCGTACCCGTCGTCGCTCACCGGGATCAGCTCGCGGGAGCTCGCCGACGGCTACGAGCGCACCACCGGCAAGCAGTGGAACCAGCAGATCGGCGCGACGATGTCGTTGTTCGACGCAGGT
>Ga0208220_1001313_pt1 | contig 10440 bp, 7 predicted proteins | sample NGESurdeep092012_9_FD_184484 | JGI IMG/M metagenome (GOLD analysis project Ga0208220, IMG submission 184484) | Arctic peat soil microbial communities from Barrow, Alaska - NGEE Surface sample F53-1 deep-092012 (SPAdes) | ecosystem: Environmental > Terrestrial > Soil > Wetlands > Peat ... | reverse complement strand
CGAGGCACCCGGTGCACGGGGTCATCTGCCCTGTCGATTTGTTGCCTCCGGTGGGAGACCCGCTGTACCATCCTTTGTCGTCATTTGTTCTTCGCAGCGCGATGGAAGACTGGCCGGTCTTTGCCAGTAAGGGATATCCGCTTAAACTTGCCATCAACGTCCCAGCCTCTGCTCTCAATGTGCCCGCCTTTGTGGACGAGGTGCGCCGCGCGATCCCATACGATCAGAGGTTCCCCGGCCTCATCATCGAAATAACCGAGGATGAGATTATCGCAGATCCGCACGGGATTGGCGAAGTCATGACTCAGCTAAGACTTTACAACACGACTATTTCAATCGACGATTTTGGCTCCGCGCATTCGTCGCTGTCACGCGTGAAAGATTTGCCCTTTAGCGAGATCAAGCTTGATCGCAGCTTTGTCGCTGGCTGCGCTTCCGATTCCCTCAAACGCGGTCTTTGTCAAACAGTGGCAGATTTGGCCCATCGGTTCGAGGCCTCGACCTGCGCAGAGGGCATAGAGACAATCGATGATCTAAGATGTCTAGTTGGCCTTGGCTTTGACAGCGGACAGGGATTCCTCTTCGCAAAGCCGATGCCTCGCGAAGATTTTCTCAATTCTCTTCTATCCCGAAGCTTCCAGCCTTTGCCTGCAATCCAGCCACGACGCGCGAAAGGATGAGCCGCCCGAGCCCAGCAAGAGCCATACCGCAAATTTCTTTTGGCGCCACTCGGAACCTATCGCCCTCGATTCGATTCGCGAGATGCCGCCGTGGTCGTTCGATGCCGCTACAAACATCAAGTCCAATACCGTCCAACCTGACCGCTAGCCCAGCTTTATCACCAATCGTCTGGCGCAGCGTTACGCGGCGTTCAAACCTTAAAAATATCTTCCCGTCAGCCACCGTTATCACAGCCGTTCCTCGATGAGGTAACGGCATCATCAAAAGACCGCAAAAAAGATGAGCCTTGCTGCTGCACTGATCTACTGGGTTATCATTTCGCTTTGGCTCGCCGTGTTTGCCACAGTTGGCGTGGCGTTCTTGCGCAATCCGCGGACCTTTGGTGCTGTGCGATTGTTGTTGTCCGTCATCGTGATCGACACGGTCCGAAACATTATTGAGAATCTGTATTTCGGTTTGTACTTCGGAAGTCAATACGGACTTTTTCCAGCCTCCATCGTTGGTGTGCTGGGCAATCCTGCCTACCTCATTGTTCCGAAGGTGATGAACGTCGTGGCAGCTTCCGCAGTACTCGGGCTGCTCGTACTTCGATGGCTTCCGAGGGCGTCGAAAGAACGCGCCGATGCGGATGCGAATGTGCACGAGAAGACGGAGGCCTTAGACCGGGAGGCGGGAGAGCGGCGGCGCCTGTTCGAGACGTCGCTGGATCTGATCCTGATCACCAACCGGACGGGAACCCTGACGCGGGTAAGTCCAAGCTCCTTGGCAATTCTCGGTTATCGGCCTGACGAGATGATCGGTCACAGCGGCGCGGAATTTATCTACGAAGCCGATCTGGAAGGTACCCGAAACGAAATGCGCCTCGCCCGCAAGGGCCGGCAGACGCGTAACTTCGAAACTAGGTACGTTCACAAAGGAGGACGCATAGTTCCCTTGACCTGGTCGGGCGTTTGGTCCGAACCGGAGCAAAAGCATTTCTTCTTTGGCCGGGACATGACCGAAAGAAACGCTGCTGAAGAGAAGCTGGAGAAAGCCCGCGCGTTCTTTAATTCCATTATGGAGAGCCTACCTGCGATGCTGTTGGTGAAGACCGCCGTCGACGGGAAAGTTGCTCTTGTTAACAGCGCTGCAGAAGAGCTGCTCGGGTATGATCGAAACGAAATGATAGGAAAGACTATAACTGACCTTTTTCCGGAGCAAGATGCGAAAATCATGTTACTCCACGACAAGCAAGCACTGTTGATGGATAAGCCGGTTGAAAATGAATATAACCTGACGACCCGCAAGCTGGGGGTTCGTCGTTTACGAATGAAGAAATTTCCTCTTCTCGAAGAGCAAGGAAACACTCAATACATTGTGGCATTTGCCGAGGATGTCACGGTTCAACGTCAAACCGAAGATCAGCTCTTTCAAGCTCAAAAAATGGAAGCTGTTGGACAGTTGACGGGCGGCCTTGCACACGATTTCAATAACTTGCTCGCTGTTATAATCGGGAATTTGGATATCATGGCCGAATTGGCCCCATCCTCACCTGAACATGCTGAGCTAGGTGCAGCGGCGCTGGAAGCTGCTCTCAGCGGAGCTGAACTCACACGCCGATTGCTTGCCTTCGCACGGCGGCAGCCGTTGAAGCCTGAAGAAGTCAATGCCAACGAATTGGTCAGCGGCATCACCAGGCTGCTCGCCCGCACACTCGGAGAGGATATTAAGATCACACTCGATCTGGATCCCGCGACAAAGCCGGTCTTTGTCGATCGCATTCAACTGGAGACCGCGATCACTAATTTGGCAAACAACGCCAGAGATGCAATGCCCGCCGGTGGTCAGCTGTTCGTTGCGACCCGGAATGGATATTTGGATCGGGACTACATCGAAAAGCATCCTGAAGTGGAATTCGGAGAGTACGTGACAATTGAGATAAGCGATACCGGCCAAGGTATGGCGCCGGAAGTAGTTGAGCGCATTTTCGAACCATTTTACACGACAAAGGGCGTCGGAAAAGGAACCGGCTTGGGATTGAGCATGGTTTTCGGGTTCCTGAAACAATCCGCAGGTCATGTCAGTGTCTATAGCGAGCCCGGTCTCGGAACCACTTTCCGGCTGTATCTGCAGCCTTCGCAGTCGACTTCGCAAACGAATGTGGTTGTGGAAGCGCCTTCCTTGCAGCCGGATTACAAAAATGAAGAGATTGTTCTTGTCGTCGAAGATAATCCAAGCCTGCGTACCGTTGTCGTAAGGCAACTAGAGGCCATCGGGCTTCGCGTTCTTGAGGCCGAAAATGCCCAAATGGCTTTGGGCGTGCTGAAGGATGAGCCGAGGGTAGACCTAGTCTTCACAGACGTCGTGCTCCCCGGGAATATGGACGGCTACGCTCTGGCTCGCGCAATCAAAGAGGACTATCCCAATTTGAAGATTATAATGACGTCGGGCTTTCCAGGTATGAGATTCAACGAGACCAAGCTCGCCAATGGCTTGCCCCTTCTCAGCAAGCCTTACCGAAAGCAGGATCTAGTCCGAATGGTGCGGGAAGTATTGGACGAACGGTCAACCTCGGCGCTGGTCGAGGTAACGCGATAAAGGTCCTGTTGCTGTGCACGACGGCAGCGCATGGTGCCAGGAGCCGACATCGGACCCCTTCCTGCGTGTTTGCCCATGTTCCCTGCTGGCGGGTGTTTGGCCGCCGCTCCCAACACTAGGGCTTGCTTCAAAGTCCCCGGCGAGGTCTTCCATGAAGCGCATGACATTTGCCGCGGATCTTTGCGGTCTTAAGATTTATGACGAAGTATCGTTAGGAATTTCCTTAGCGGAATCTTCGGATCCCTGCAATTCCTGCTCGGCCTGGTGCCAGAACTCGTCGTCCCTTCCGACCGGTCGGTAGTATTCTTCCCAAATCTCGCGGGCGCGTTTTCGGATTTGATCTTCGTTCGGCGCTGCCATAGCGCGGGCACGCTGCTTCAGTTCTTCCGTCAGGGCCAATATGCGCAGGATCGTTTCCCGATCGTTCACCCACCGCGCGAAGTCGCAATATTTGTTCGCTTTTTCAAGAAGGCGGGCGACAATCTGCTTCTGGTTCTGCGCACTCCATCCCATAATAGGATGGCGGAAAGGCCGAGTTGGTTCAGTTTTTCGACCAATTCTATTTCTAGTTACCGGTGCTCTTGTTTTTAAAAAGTTCTTCGAATAGTCCCAGCCGTTGATGACTTCAAACGGAAGCACCGGCATTCGCGTCTTGGCGCTGGTGGCGCGTTGAGCTTGGTCGGGCCAGATCGTCGGAGTTGGTAGCCGTCTCCGGCTTGAGTTGACGGCGGGGTTCCCACGGGAAGGCAGCAAGCGGTCGCCCCCTTAACCGCTCCTCTGGAATGCCATCGCTTTGGCGGGTCTTTGCCGAAAAACGGGCTCGAGTAACGAATGATTAAATCTCGATCCAGAGATGCTAGATATACCCCGAAAAGAGCAACAAGATTGCTGCGGTTTTCGCTCGACTTCGCCGGCACGGGAAGCATGTGTGGTGGCAACAAAGGAGTTGACAGCGATGAGCGCGCAATTTCGACCGCGATTCCTCTACCCTCAACTTCGGACATGGCGCTGCACTGCGCCAACTGACGTTATGTGCCATTACCGGCCTCATACGTTTCAACAAAGACGAGCCTTATTCGATCACTCTAGACGCCATAAGCGAACTCCTGATAAGTGTCGGTGATAGGCGCGGTAACAGCGTCCCCATCGATGTCCACATCATTGTGGAATGTCAGCCCATGAAGTCGCAAATTCTGCTCGACGACCCGTCAGGCAATCCGATCGAGTTGTTTCAACCGGCGCGCTAAGCTCATGTGACATGCTTCACGATCCGAGCCAACGGTTCGCTTTCCTCTGTAGTGGATGGATCGACACCACCGCGCTCTATACCCTGCGGTCGACAGCGTCATCACTGCGCCTGCCGCCGTTCTGAAGAACTGCCGTCGTCTTGTCAGCATTGCCCTCTTGATAATCATGATTTGCACGGTTCCGAAGCGCAGGGCAACAGAGCGGTAGCCCGCTGACGTCGCAGTTGGGTCAAAGACGGAAGTCTCAGCCCATCGGCTGCATGTCTGCTCTAAAAAGCAGAAATCGCTGACGGCGCCGCCATGTCTGCGAAATGCCAACGCCGGAAGTCAGTCAGCTTGATCACATGAGCTCGTCGAGCAGCGACTTCGCTTCCTTGAGGTCCCGGGTGTCGAAGCCTTCACTGAACCAGCCGTAAACCGGAGCCAAAAGATCACGGGCCTCGTCCTGCTTGCCCTGATCGCGCCAGAGCCGCGCCAAGCTCATCGCCGCGCGCAGTTCCCACGACTTTGCCTGCTGCGCGCGGGCGACCGCCAGCGCGCGTTCGAAATACGCTGTAGCCTTCGTCGCTTCAGAACCGGGCGGCCTAACCGCGACTTCGCCGGTGATGCGATTGACCTCGGCCTCGTACCAACGCTCCTTGCTCGTTTCGATCACAGTAGTCGCTTCACCGACACAGCGCCAGGCGTCAGCAAATTGGCTGAGCTCCGCATGGGCTGTGGCTAACCAGGACAACTGCGTCGGCACAAACAAACTCGCGCCCGTCGATCGCCACGCGGCGATCCCGGAATTGAGCTTCTGCACTGCCTCGTCGGCTCTGCCAGTCTGCTGAAGAATCAAACCTTGCATACACATTCCGGCAGCCTTCCAATACACTGAGCCCTTTTCGTCTGCCAACGCGACAAGTTCTTCGGCTTGCGCGTTTAGCGCCGCGTAGTTTCCGCAGTAGTATTGGGTAGGCCCGGTCCAGGCCAGCGCAAACATCAAGGTGGCCGCATGACCGATTTCTCTCGCCTCCGTTAGCGCTCGCTCGGCATCCGCAAGCGCGGCCTCGGGATATCCAAGCGCCCATAGGGCCCATGATCGGTACCACAGGATTGCAACTCGGATGTCTTGGCCAAATCGCGTCGTCAGCACGCGATGCTGAGCAGGGTCGTAAAGCGCCATCGCGCGGTCGAGATGCGCTCGGCCTTGCCCGAACTGGCCCGACAACAACAAGGAACTGCCGATCAAGCGGTGCCCTATCATTCGTGGCGGGATCGTCCCCTGCTTCTCCGCGGATGCCAAAAACTGCGCCGCAAGTTCGCAAATAATATCGCCATTAAGGTTCGTTTGGTTGGCGACCCAAAACCCATAGAGGACAGAGAACTTCAGCAATGGGTCTTCTGGAGGTTCTTCGAGCGCTTCAGCTGTTTCGATGAGCGAGCGTGCCCGCTCGCCAGCCGCCATGGTTTCGGGCGCAGCGTAGCCTTTGGTATGCATTAGCGCGTTTAAGAGCGCCGCCTGCAGCTTGATCTCCTCGCGACGCAATTCCGAAGTGGCAGGCAAGAGCGCAAACTGGCCAAGCGCGCGGGTGAGCTGCTCCACCGCTTCGATCAGCGCCGAGCGCTCCAGCGACTGCTGTCCCGCCTTGCCCCACAGACCCGCAGCCCTCTCGATCAGCCCGGCCTCCGAGCAATGACGCGCCAGCAGTTCCGGCTGCCTCTCGGCAATCTCCGCGAACTGACGTTCAAGGGTTTCGGCGATCCGGGCGTGAAGCGTGCGTCTCGGCTCGCGCAGCAGCGTGCCATAGGCCGCGTCCTGCACCAGTGCATGCTTGAACAGGTAGCTCGCCTGCGGCGGCACGCCCTGCCGGAACAGCAAACCTGTCTGAACGAGGCGGTCGAGCGCCGATCCCAGCTCCGCCTCGGACTTCCGCGCCACCAACGCCAGCAGGGCATGCGAGAACTCCCGCCCGATTGCCGATCCGATCTGCGCCACCTCCTTGGCGGGGCCGAGCCGGTCGAGCCGGGCCATCAGCGAGGCATGCAAGCTTGCCGGCACCGCCAGGGCCGAAGACGGAACTGCCGCAACCGTGCGCCGGGCCGCGCCCTCGCTCTCCGCCTCCAGCACCGCCTTCGTCATCTCCTCCACGAACAGGGGAATGCCGTCGGTGCGCTCGACGATCTCCGCCAGCACATCCGCCGGCAGCGCCTTGTTCCCGGCGAGCCGCGCGATGATGGCCGCCGCTTCACGTTCCCCAAGCCGGTTGAGCGTCAGGCTCGTCACATGCGACTGTCCCACCCAGGGCGCGTTGAACTCGGGACGGGAAGTTACGATGAGCAGCGCCTGAAGAGTTTTAATCCGGTCCACGATCCGACCGAGCACTTCAAGGCTCGTCGGATCGACCCAATGCGCATCCTCGAAGATCATCAGCACCGGTTGCTGGCGGGCCAACCCCGCCAGTTGCGACGTCAACGCTTCCAGCGTTCTTTGCCTGCGCTGCTCCGGGGCCGTGTCAAGCGCGGGATAGCGCCCATCATTAGGGAGCAACAGCATCTCCGCCAGGAGAGCGGCATCCTCCGTCGAGGTCGAGGTTTGTGCGAGAACCGCATCAAGCTTGTCGAGCTTCGCTGGCGGTTTGTCGTCGTGCGCCAGTCCGGCGGCGCGCTCCATCTGGCCAATGATCGGATAGAATGCACTGTCCGTGTGCTGTGGCGAGCAGAAATAGCGCAAGCGCGTATGCACTTCGCCGAACAGGCGTTCCAGAAGCGCGGCCGTGAGCCGCGACTTCCCGATGCCTGCCTCGCCGGAGAGCAGCACCACTTGGCCTTCACCCCTCTTTGCCCTCGACCAGCGCCGAAGAAGCAATTCGAGTTCTTCTTCCCGTCCGACCAGCGCGGTCAGACCCGCCGTGTGCAGTGCCTCGAAGCGGCCTTCCGCCGAACCAGCCCGCATCGGCGCCCAGGCTCGCACCGGGCCGCCGATACCCTTGAGGTTTTTCGCCCCGAGGTCCTCGAACTCAAACAGATTGCCAAGAAGTCTCCGGGTGCCTTCGGCGATCACAACCATATTCGGCTCGGCGATCCCTTGCAGGCGCGCCGCGAGGTTCGGCGTGTCGCCGACGACCGCCTGCTCCTGGGCGGCACCCATGCCGATCAGATCGCCGACCACGACAAGCCCGGTCGCAATGCCGATACGCACCTGCAGGGGCGAGCCGGCCATGGTAGAGACCTTCGGCACCGCCTCGACCAGCGCAAGCCCGGCAAGCACAGCGCGTTCGGCGTCATGCTCGTGGGCCCGGGGATAGCCGAAATAGGCCAGCACCCCGTCGCCCATATACTTGGCGACGAACCCCCCGGCCTTGGTGATCTGCTCGGCGCAGCTACGGTGATAGGCACCGACGATCTCGCGCATGTCCTCGGGGTCAAGGCGAGCCGAGAGCGCGGTCGAGCCAACGAGGTCGACAAACATGACCGTGAGCTGGCGACGTTCGGCGTGCGTCCGTGGGGCGGTAGGCGTGATCTCCGGAGAAGCAGCCGGTCGTTCACCGGTACCGAACGTAGCAACGGCCCTCAATAGCTTGAGCCGCGCCCCCAGCGGTAGGCCGAGCTCGCGCAGGTGATCATCGGTGAGATCACGAAGCACGTCGGCATCGATCGCATTGTCGCGAAACGTCTGCGCGTACTGCTCTAGACCGATCCCGCGGAGCCAACCGTCAATGTCCAAGTTCAATCCCTTCGGCCCTTGTCAGTGGTAATTTCTGAAAAGATTGACTCATCGGCGGCCGCGGTGATTCCAAGGGGTTTCTTGAAACCAACTTGGATTCGCCATGAGGACGCCAACCACACGACGACAGCATAGCCGCATTATCACCCGATACCAGACCGATCTGACCGACGGAGAGTCGGCGCGTGATCGCGCCGCACTTGCCGAAGCCCAGCTCGACAGGCAGGCCGCGCCTGCGGCCGATGCGAGAGATCTTGAACGGCATCTAACTGGCATCAAGAGCGCTGCCGGTGGGTGCGGCCAATGTCTCAGTTGGGTCAATCGCGTCGCTTTGACGCCGTGCTACTCACTTCCGGTCTACCCCAATAAACAAACTTGGCGCTGGGCGCGTTGCTTGGTTCGGACCAGATCGTCAGCGTTGGCAGCCGTCTCGGGCTGTGGTCGTTGGCAAGGTGCCTGACGGTAGGCAGCAAGCAGTCGCCTCTTTTAGCTTCTCCTCTGGAATGCAACTGGGCCCAGGCCTTCGCCGAAACTGGGCTCGGGTAACGAATGATCAGAGCTCGATCCAGAGATGCTCGATACACCCTGAAATGAGCAACAAGATTGCTGCTGTTTTCGCTCGACTTCGCCGGCACGGGAAGCATGTGTGGTGGCAACAAAGGAGTTGGCAGTAATGAACGCGCAATTGGTCGAACCGACGATCAAAGTATACCTGACCGAGATCCGCATGCGGCTCGATAAAGCCGCTGGGATAGGACGCGCAGCCGACGCCTGCGCCGGTGCCGGATTTCATGAGAAGGGCCTCGAAGTCGCCCTCGACATGGAACAGCTTCTGTATGAGGCAACGACGCTCCTGAATGCCGCGAGCCTGGTCAACCGGATCGTTCAACAGGGCTAAGCAATCCTATCTGACGCCTCCTCCCCGCCGGCGCTTGCGCCACCTGCGGGGTCGCGGTCGTGGCGGCGATGACGCCGCGCGACCTCAAAGGAGGATCTCATGAAACTTTCCGACACTCAGTTACTCATCCTGTCTTCGGCATCGCAACGAACCGACCATGCCGCGGTTCTGCCGGAGAATCTCAAAGGCGGTGCCGCAAAGAAGGTGATCGACAAGCTCTTGAGCGAAAAGCTCCTGCAGGAGCTTCGCGCCAAGGACGACATGCCGGTATGGCGACGCAGCGATGACAGCAGACCTTATTCATTGCGGATTACCAAAGCCGGCCTTCGAGCGATCGAGGTCGAAGACGCCGCCGAGGCGCCGGACGATGGTCCCGCCGCCCGTTCCGTTGAAGCCGCAGCCGAAGAGGTGCCTGCCGAAGCTGAACGGTCGAACCGCGCAAGGCGACGAGGGGTGAGGAAGGCCGCTGGCGTTTCGGCGACGGCCACCCAGTCATCGTCCGATCGGATCAAGCCAAATTCCAAGCAGGACAGGATCGTGGTCCTGCTTCGGCGGCCTGAAGGTGCGACATTGGATGTCCTGGTCAAGGAAACAGAGTGGCAGAAGCATTCGGTACGCGGGTTTCTCGCGGGCACAGTGCGAAAGAAGCTGAGGCTCCCCCTGCTATCCGAGAAGATCAACGGTGTTCGAACCTATCGGATCGGCACCGCCAAGTCCGCCAAGACCAAAAAGGCTTCCGCCGCACGCAAGGCCTGATCGAAATGCGAGGTAATCCAATCGACGACACCGCTCTGGCGGCTGAGATCGGGCGATTGCCCGCTCTCGGTCTTCTCGAACTCCGCAACCGCTGGATGGCGTTATTCGGCCATTCCGCGCCCAAATCGCTGCGACGGAGCTTTCTGGCCCGGGCCATAGCATATCAAATGCAGGTCGAGGCCTACGGTGGGCTACCGCTCCCAACCAAGCGCCGGCTCCGGGAAATCGCCAACGCCGTACGAAATGGGGATGCGAACGCCGTCGCGGGCAGCTTCCCTATCAAGCCGGGCACCCAGATGTTCCGACAGTGGCAGGATACCACCCATACCGTCACGGCACTGGCGGAGGGATTCGAATGGAACAGTCGTACTTACAAGTCGCTCTCTGCCGTCGCCCATGCCATCACCGGAACCAACTGGAACGGATTTGCGTTCTTCGGCATCAAACGGGCACCGTCCGGCAACAAGAACGCCGCAGGTCCGCGGCGAATCAGACCGGGTGTTACCCCCGATGTCGATCCGGCCCTTGCTCCGAATGCAAAGCCTGCGGGAAGTGGGCGAAATGCCTAACCCGCC
>Ga0208220_1001312_pt1 | contig 10449 bp, 11 predicted proteins | sample NGESurdeep092012_9_FD_184484 | JGI IMG/M metagenome (GOLD analysis project Ga0208220, IMG submission 184484) | Arctic peat soil microbial communities from Barrow, Alaska - NGEE Surface sample F53-1 deep-092012 (SPAdes) | ecosystem: Environmental > Terrestrial > Soil > Wetlands > Peat ... | reverse complement strand
ACTGTTGAAAAACGATTTTGTGGGCTCGGCTGCGTAATATTGATTCAAGGCAAGAGTCGAATGCGCCACATTGATTCAAAGAACCGATCAAGCCGATTCGATTGTTGCGCACGGGGCGATTGCCGTCGATTTTTTCAACAGTATCGACCCAAAGCGGCCGTCACCACACGAAAGCCGCCGAGGGCCGTTCAACGCTTGGACAAAATTTCAAAGAGCAAGATTGGCCACGCCCGTGCGCAGACTCGTTTTATTTCCACGTCGTAAGCCGCGTTCCAATTGACGCATGCCTCCACTATGTTCACAATTCACTGAATATCGGTGGCATTTCCGAAGCGGCGTTGATACGCGCGTATGTAGGCCTCGGGCGAGGGTTCAAGATGACGCCGCGTGAGCGCGATCAGCTCGTCGCGGTTAGATGAACGCAATGCAGCGATCATGCTGACATGGTCACGGCGCGCACGATCAAGCGCATCCGGGAAGGCATTGGCATACGAACGAATTCCGTAAACCTTTTGCGCGAGCTGCTCAATCGTCTCGATCAGGCACGTATTGCCGCACAATTCAAATAATGTCCGGTGAAACAGAAGATTACTATAGAAAACGGTCAGCAGATCGCCGCTGTCGATCGCCGCGCTGTGCTTCTGCTGGATGCCACCAAGTCTGTCGATATCGCTGCTGGCAACGGGGAACGGCAGGATTCGAACCGCCATAACTTCCAATTCCTCACGCACCGCGTAAATCTGCATCACTTCGTTCGGCGTGAGGTCACGCACAATGGCGCCGCGATTGGGGATTCGCTGAATAATTCCCTTTTTCTCGAGCTCGAAGAACGCAAGTCTGACATCTGCGCGATGCGTGTTGAATTGCTCGCAGAGATCTTGCTCGACCAGCCGCTCGCGCGGATGGCGCCGGCCAAGGACGATGTCCTCTTCCAGGCTCGTTGCGATGACACCGGCGAGAGCTGGTTGCCGCGCGCGGCGTTTCGCCGGCAGTTTGCGCAATTGTTGCTTTGCAGGCGCAATCAATCGTCGCGAGGCAGGCATTTGCCGAAGCGTCTTGTTAGCAGTCATACGAAGCCTTTGAGTCCATTGGGGTAATGCCCCATGTGAAAGGAGCTGATAATCCAAAAGTCATTTGTTTGCAATCTTAAATATAATCTTGTATACAATTCTAACTCATTTTTGGGCTGAGAAGGACAAGCGCTATAATCACGTCGGCAGGCGAATAAGATGGCGAATCTTTGCCGCGCAGCCGTGCCGGAAACATAATCGTTTTAACGCCATAGGGAGGCGAAGATGAAAAAGAGCCGGGGCCGGATTCCGTCAAAATCGCTGCGCCGCAGGGATTTCCTCATCAAAGCCGCGGGAGGCGCGCTCGCTACGACCGCCTTCGGCGCCATCCCGCTGAGAGGCTGGGCGGCAGAGCCGGTCAACATCGGCGGTCTTTACCCGGTGACGGGAAGCTTCGCGCAGATCGGCCAGGCTTGCGTCAATGCTGCCAAGCTCGCGGTCGAGATGGTCAATGAGGCCGGTGGCATCAAGTCGCTGGGCGGCGCCAAGCTCAACCTGATCCTTTCCGACGTGCAAAGCGACACTACGGTTACGCGCACGGAGACCGACCGGTTGATCAGCGGTAATAGGTTGGCGGCGATTCACGGCTGCTACGCCAGCGCATTGACGCTGATCGCGAGCGAGGTGGCCGAACGGGCTAAGGTCGCGATTATCACTGGCTCCAGCTCGGATATGCTCAACAAGGGTCGCCACTACACGTTCACGCCATTTGCCCGCGCCTCGCAATTTGCCAAGGCGCAACTGCAAATGTCGAAACTGGTGAGTGATAAGCCTAAAGTGGCCGTGGTGTTTGAGAACACCGCGTTTGGCACCTCGACGTCCAATGGCCTCAAGGAACAGGCGCCCGGCGAGGGTGTGGAGATCGTGTTGTTTGAGCCGTATTCTGCCGGCTTCGCCGACGCCGGTCCGCTACTCAACAAGGTCAAGGCCTCCAGCGCCGACATGTTGTTTGCTGTGTCTTATCTCAACGACCTCATCCTGATCGTGCGCACGGTCAAACAGATCGGCCTCAAGGTCGGCATCAACGGTGGCTCGGGCGGCTTCGTCGTTCCGGACTTCTATAAGAATGTCGGCGAACTCGCCGAAGGGCTACAGGGTGTGGCGCACTGGAATCACGACATCGACGCCAATGCGCAGAAAGTGAACGCCGTATACAAGAAGCGGTATGGGGAGTTCCTGTTCGAGTATGGCGGCGGCTTGGTTGCGCAAACCTTCATGCTCGCCGACGCGATCGATCGAGCGCAATCGGCCGACCCGCAAAAAGTGCGTGATGCACTGGCCGCGCTTGACGTCTCGTCGGGTTACGCGGCGATGGCCCCGGGTGGAAAAGTCAAATTCGGCCCGGACGGCAAGAACGTCTACGGCCATCCGGTCGGGGTGCAATGGCAGCATGCCGATCTGGCGAGCATCTTCCCCAAGGCTGACGCGCGCGCCCCACTGATGAAGTCCTAAGCGTCGTTAGCGCCGATGCTTGAAACAGTAGTCCAGGCCGTCATCAACGGCCTGCTTATCGGCGGGATTTATGCGCTTGTCAGCATCGGCGTGACGCTGATCTTTGGCGTCGTCAAGATCGTGAACTTCGCCCAAGGCGAGTTCGTGATGATCGGCATGTATATCAGCTACTTTCTTGCAACTTACTTGGGAATAGATCCTATTCTGTCGCTGGCGATCTCCATGCCGGTTCTGTTTGTGATCGGCGTGGGATTGCAGCATTTCTTGATTCGGAGGGTTCTCGGACTCGGCGACATGCCGCAGATATTCCTCACCTTCGCGCTGTCGTTGCTGTTGATGAACGTCGCGTTGCTACTGTTCACGGCCAATTACCGCACCCTGCACACGTCGTACTCGGACCTGGCGCTTCATTTCGCCGGACTTTACGTGCCGGTGGCGAAACTCATCGCCTTCGTCCTCGCGATGGTGCTCAGCGGAATTCTCTGGGTGTTCCTTCACTCCACCGATATGGGCAAGGCGATGCGCGCCGCTGCGCAGAAGCCCGAGGTGGCGATGCTGATGGGCATCAACCCTGATCGCGTCTTCTGCGTCGCGACGGGGGTATCCCTCGCGCTGGCTGGCGCCGCCGGCTCGCTGCTCATGCCGTTTTATCCGGCATCGCCGACTGCCGGCCAAGTGTTCGTGCTGATGGCCTTTGTCGCCGTTGTCCTGGGCACGCTGGGCAACATCAAAGGTGCGCTTATTGCCAGCCTCATGATGGGTATCGCCGAGTCGCTCGGCATCCAGTTTGTCGGCGCCGATTCCGGTTTGATCGTCGTCTTCGCGATGCTGCTGTTGACGCTGGCTTTCCGGCCGAGCGGCCTAGCTGGCGGGAGTGCCCGCTGATGCAACGCCTCAGTAGTCCGGCGCTCATCGGGCTTGCGGCGCTTACGACGGTTCTTATCGTGCTGCCGCTTGTCGTGACCAGCCACTTCGCCATCGACATCTGCATCAGGATTCTGCTGTTCGCCTTCATCGGCGTGGCCTGGAACTTGATGGGAGGCTACGCCAAGCAGCTTTCGCTCGGCCACGCTGCCTACTTCGGATTGGGCGCCTATACCTCGACGATCATGCAAATCAAATTCGGCATCTCGCCCTGGATCGGCATGTTCGCCGGCGGTGTGGTCGCCATGCTGGCGAGTTTGCCGATCGGTGCGGTGTGCTTCCGGCTCCGCGGGCCGTATTTCGCCATCGCCACGATCGCGACGGCACAAGTCCTGATGTTGCTGTTCCTTAAATTTCGCGACTTCGCCTGGGGCGCCGAGGGAACGACCATTCCCAACCTTGGCAATGCGCCGCTGATGATGCAGTTCGAGGCGAAGGCTCCGTACTACTACATCACGCTGGCCATGCTGGCGCTTGGACTTGCCATCACCTACCGCATCGAGCGGTCGTGGATGGGGTTTTACCTGGTCGCCATCGGTGAGGATGAAGACGCGGCCGAAGCCGTCGGCGTGAACGCACCGCAAGTCAAACGCAATATCTACATGATCAGCGCGTTCCTGACGGCGTTGGCGGGCACTTTCTACGTCCAGTACATCTATTTCATCGACCCGAACACAGCGTTCAATTTCAGCATTTCGGTCGAAGCAGCGTTGGTCTCGATCGTCGGCGGAATCGGTACGTTGTGGGGGCCGGTCATCGGCACGGTCCTGCTCGAGGTTACATCGGCGTTGTTGCAAAGCTGGCTCGGAAGCGGTCTCGGCGGAGTGCAACTGACCGTCTACAGCCTCATCTTGATCTCCGTGATTCTATGGCGGCCGACCGGTCTGATCGGTGTTTTCACGAACGCCTATGAATGGGTTGTACGTGCACCGCCGGTGAAACAGGCCGTGATCGATGGCTGAAGCGCTTGTCGTCCGCAACCTCAGCAAACGATTCGGCGGGTTGCGCGCCGTTCAGGACTTGAGCTTTTCGGTCAACGAAAATGAAACCGTTGCGTTGATCGGGCCAAACGGCGCGGGTAAGACGACGAGCTTCCATTTGATCACCGGCTTTCACCGGCCCGACGAAGGTTCGGTCATCGCCTTCGGCCGCGAAATCGTCGGTCTGCGGCCGCATGATATTTGCGCGCACGGGCTGGCGCGGACGTTCCAGGTGGCAAGACCGTTCGGTGGCATGACGGTGCTCGCCAACGTGATGACCGGCGCGTTCCTGCGCGACAAGAAGCCCGAGATTGCGCGTGCGAAAGCTTATGAGGCGATCGAATTTGTCGGACTGACGGCCAAGGCGCACGCGCCGGCGCGCGACTTGACCACGATCGACCAACGGCGGCTCGAGATGGCGCGGGCGCTGGCGACCGAGCCGCGGCTTTTGCTGCTCGACGAAGTTATGGCCGGCCTCAACCCGTCGGAGATCGATCAAGCCGTCGCGTTGGTGGGAAAGCTGTCGAAACGCGGGCTGACCGTCATCATCGTCGAACACGTGATGCGCGCCATCATGGCCGTTGCGCGTCACATCGTGGTTCTCGATCACGGACAAAAGATTGCCGAGGGCAGCCCCAAGGAGATCGTCGAGAACCCGGAAGTGGTTCGGGCCTATCTGGGATCCGGTTATGTGCACGTCGCAGGGCCGGGAGAAGCGTAATGTTGACCATATCCGGAGTGAGTGCCAGTTATGGCTCGGTCCCCGCGATCAGCGACGTCAGCATCGATGTCGGCGAAGGCGAAGCCGTCGGCCTTTTGGGCGCTAACGGCGCCGGCAAAAGCACCACTTTGCGCGCCATCTCGGGACTGGTGCGGCTGACCTCGGGAACGATCAAGTTTTCCGGAATCAACGTCGATTCGCTGCCGCCGTATCAGGTGACCGATTTGGGCATCGCTCACGTGCCGGAGGGACGTCAGGTGTTTCCCGAGATGACGGTGCAGGAAAACCTGGAGATTGGTGCCTATGTGCCGCGCGCCACGGCCGACCGCAGTCAGACGCTCGAACTTGTTTTCAGCATATTTCCCGTGCTGGCCGAACGGCGGAAGCAACTCGCCGGAACGATGAGCGGCGGTGAGCAGCAGATGCTTGCCGTCGGACGCGGTCTAATGTTGAAGCCGCGTTTGCTGATGCTGGACGAGCCCTCGCTCGGCCTCGCGCCCGTTATGGTCGATGTCACTTTCCAGAAGATCCAGGAAATCCATTCCATGGGTACGGCCATTCTGTTGGTCGAACAGAATGTCAGCCGTGCGCTGACACTGGTGCAACGGGCCTATGTGCTGGAAAGCGGCAAGGTGATCATGCACGGCAACAGCGCCGAATTGAGCAACAACAAACAGGTCCAGGCGGCGTATCTCGGCATTTAGCAGCGAGAAAATCAGCGAATGCAGAGCGACATCACCTCTGTGCCTGGAAGGCTGCAATCACAATTTCTCGCGCTGTTTGCATTAACCAATCACGAAGTGAGAATGATGAGCTGCGGCGACGTCCGTGAATCATCTCGGTGAGATGTCACACAGCCATTTCCGCAACCAAATGTAGCGAACGCTTTGAGTTTCCTTGCTTTTTCCGGGTGACTTCAATTTGGCTGCGCATCCTACCCCCCCGCAACCAGCATGAGTGCACGATCTTAGGCCGGACCTTTGGTCCGGCCTAAATCGTTCTGGCGCGAATGATGTCCCTGCGCAGGCGGGGACTCCTGCAACGGTTCCAAACCCGTGTTATCGTGAGACATTCAACGTAGGGAACGACGATTCGATGGGACTCTATATCTGGATCGCAGTCGGCAGCGCGCTAGGCGGCGTGGCGCGTTATTTCTGTTCGGGCGTGGCGGCGCGGCTGATCGGCGAAACATTTCTCTGGGGCACGTTTTTCGTCAACGTCGTCGGCTCGTTCATCATCGGATTCTTTGCGACCCTGACCGGCCCCGACGGAAAGTTCTACATGAGTTCGACCGCGCGGCAATTCGTCATGACCGGATTTTGCGGCGGCTACACGACGTTTTCGTCGTTCAGCCTGCAAACCCTCAATCTGATTGACGATGGAGAATGGTTCCGCGCCGGGGCCAATATCGGCGCTTCGGTGGCGTGTTGCCTGATCGCCGTATGGATTGGCTATCTGGCCGCCTCCAGCTTCAATACCATGAAGTGGGTTTGACCGTGCCGATTCCACACGATGCCGCTTTGCTCCGGATCTTTGTCGGCGAGAACGACAAGTCCGGCAATCTGCCGGTGTACGAGGCCATCGTGCTCAAGGCGCGAGAGATGGGGCTTGCGGGCGCAACCGTCTTGCGCGGCCACGTCGGCTTCGGCGCCTCAAGCCATATTCACACCACGAAGATCCTGCGCCTTGCTCAAGATTTGCCGGTGATCATCGAGATCGTGGATGCGCCGGATATGATCGAGAAGCTTCTTCCGGCGCTCAACGGCATGATGTCGAGCGGGCTTGTCACGGTGGAGAAGGTGCAAGTCCTGCAATACGGAACCGAAACGGTTCCTCTCCGGTGAGAAACCGGCGATAAAAGCGATTCCCCGTTTTCTGGCCAATATTGCGTGTTTACGGGTGTACAATTACGCCAACTTTATGCTTTGATTGGATAAGTTAATAAAAAAGAGACACCTGCCGTCATGGCAGATCAATCAACAGCATTTGCCGAGCCGGCGAACAGATCGGCAGGCGGAGGAAGAGCACAGGAGGATTCAATGCATGGCTTGCGCAAGATTCTCATTTCCGGCGCTGCCTGTCTCGGCAGTGCCCTAGCGTTTTCGGCGACCCCGGCCGCGGCCTGGGAGCCGACCCATCCGATCGAAATCATCGTTCCGGCCGGTACTGGCGGCGGTGCCGACCAGATGGCGCGCGCCGTCCAAGGCATCGTCACCAAGTACAATCTGTCGAAGCAATCGGTGGTCGTCATCAACAAATCCGGCGGCGCGGGCGGTGAGGGCTTCCTCGACGTCAAGAATTCCAAGGGCGACGCCCACAAGCTGATCATCACGCTGTCGAACCTGTTCACCACCCCGCTTGCCACCGGCATTCCCTTCAACTGGAAGGACCTGACCCCGGTGTCGATGATGGCGCTGGACGAGTTCATTCTCTGGGTGAATGCCGACAAGCCCTATAAGACGGCGAAGGACTACATCGCCGCCATTAAGAGCGAGCCCGACGGTCACTTCAAAATGGGCGGCACGGGCTCCAAGCAGGAAGACCAGATCATCACCGTCGCGCTGGAAAAGGCGACGGGCAAGAAGATGACCTACATCCCCTACAAAGGCGGCGGCACGGTCGCGGTGCAGCTCGTTGGCGACCACGTCGATTCCTCGGTCAACAACCCGATCGAGGCGGTGGCGCACTGGCGCGCCGGCAAGCTGCGGCCGCTCTGCGTATTTGACAGCAAGAAGCTCGACTATCACAACAAGATCGCCGGCGATCTGGCCTGGGATTCGATCCCGACCTGCAAGTCGGAAGGGGTCGACGTCGAATATCTCATGCTGCGCGGCTTCTTCATGCCGGGCGGCGTGACCAAGGAGCAGGTCGCCTATTACGTCGACCTGCTGAAGAAAGTGCGCGAGGAGCCGGAGTGGAAGAAGCTGATGAGCGACGGCGCCTTCAACCAGACCACCATGAGCGGCGAGGAATACGCCAAGTGGGTGGCCAACGCGGAGACGGTGCACGAAGGCCTGATGAAGTCGGCCGGCTTCCTCGCCCAGACCAACTAAGGCCGCTCGTTCTCGCGCTGCGGTGACTTGAGGAGCTCATGAGCCAAGCTGCAAACGAAGCCGGTGGGACGGGTCCGTCCCACCGGAGCGTTGAAATAGGCGTCGCGGTCGCCATGGCGGTCCTGGCGCTGATCGGAATGTATGGAAGCCTGAAAGTCGGCATCGGCTGGGGCGCGGAGGGACCGCGCGCCGGCTTCTTTCCGTTCTACGTCAGCCTCATCGTGCTGATCTGCAGCGTCGTCAATACGGCGGCCGGCGTGATGAAAACCGACCGCGCCAGGATATTTGCCGAGTGGCACCAATTGCGGCGGGTCTTCTCGGTGATCGTACCGACCGCGATCTATGTCGGCCTGGTGCCGTATCTCGGCATGTACGTCTCGTCGGCGCTGCTGATCGGGTTCTTCATGCGCTGGTTCGGCCGCTATAGCTGGCAGTTCGCGATCGGCATCGCGATCCTCGTGCCGATTGTGACGTTCTTCACCTTCGAACTCTGGTTCCTGGTCCCCCTGCCGAAAGGGCCGCTCGAGAACTGGCTGGGCTACTGACCTGAGGGCGGCGGCCCTTCGGGCGTGAAACGAAGCAACGAAAAGGCGTTACGGAGACTGGACGACGATGCTTGCAGATATTGGCAATCTTTTTCATGGCTTCGCCGTCGTCGCGCAGCCCTATAACCTCGCGCTGATGGTGCTCGGCATCGTGCTCGGCGTCATCGTTGGCGTGCTGCCGGGCCTCGGCGGGGCCAACGGCATTGCCATTCTGCTGCCGCTCACCTTCTCGATGTCGCCGACCTCGGCGATCATCATGTTGTCGTGCATCTACTGGGGCGCGCTGTTCGGCGGCGCCATCACCTCCATTCTGTTCAACATACCGGGCGAGCCTTGGTCGGTGGCCACGACCTTCGACGGCTATCCGATGGCGCAGAAAGGCCAGGCCGGGGAGGCGCTGACCGCGGCCTTCACGTCATCCTTCGTCGGCGCGCTTTTTGCCGTCATCGTCATCACGCTCGTGGCGCCGCTGGTTGCGAACTTCGCGCTCCGGTTCGGGCCGCCGGAGATATTCTCGGTCTACTTCCTCGCTTTCTGCAGCTTCGTCGGCTTGTCCAAGGAACCGCCAGCCAAAACTGTCGCGTCGATGATGCTCGGCTTCGCGCTCGGCGCGGTGGGTCTCGATCAGGTGACCGGGCAATTGCGCCTGACCTTCGGCTTCGGGCAGATGCTCAACGGTTTCGACTTCCTCATCGCGGTGATCGGACTGTTCGGTATCGGCGAAATTCTGCTCACGATGGAGGAGGGCCTGGCCTTCCGCGGGAAAACCGCCAAGCTGAACCTGAAGGTCGTGTTGCACACCTGGAAGGAGCTGCCGCGTTACTGGATGCTGTCGCTGCGCTCCTGCCTGATCGGCTGCTGGATGGGCATTAGTCCCGCCGGCGCCACTCCCGCCTCGTTCATGAGCTACGGCATCGCCAAGCGCATCTCAAAGCGCGGCCACTTGTTCGGCACTGGCGAGATCGAAGGCGTCGTGGCACCGGAAACGGCGGCGCACGCCGCCGGCACTTCGGCGCTGCTGCCGATGATCGCGCTTGGTGTGCCCGGCTCGCCCACCGCAGCGGTGCTGCTCGGCGGCTTGCTGATCTGGGGCCTGCAACCTGGACCGCTGCTGTTCACCGAGCAGAAGGACTTCGTCTGGGGCCTGATCGCCAGCATGTACATGGGCAACGTCGTCGGCCTGATCATCGTGCTCACCTGCGTGCCGCTGTTCGCTTCGATCCTGAAAATCCCGTTCAGCGTGATCGCGCCCGTCATCATGGTGTTCTGCGCGATCGGCGCCTACACCGTGCACAACAATACGTTCGACGTGGTGATGATCGTAGTGTTCGGCATCGCCGGATACTTCATGAAGAAGACCAATTACCCGCTTGCACCGATGGTCCTTGCCATCGTGCTCGGCGACAAGGCGGAAGAATCGTTCCGCCAATCGCTGCTCGCCTCCGCCGGGAGCCTCAGCGTGTTCTGGTCGAATGGCCTCGTCAGTACGATCATGGCGCTGGGACTGGTTGCGCTGTTCTGGCCGTTGATCCAGAACTTTTTGGTGCGCGTGCGGTCGCTGGCCCGGGTTTAACGCCGCCGAATAACGAACGCAGCGGCGGCCAAAACCATTGCAAAAGACCGTTGCATGCGTCCGCCTAGCTGGCATATTGTATACCAGTGATGAGTAACCGCGATCGTAGTTCCCGCATTGTCAGCACGCGC
>Ga0208220_1001311_pt1 | contig 10457 bp, 6 predicted proteins | sample NGESurdeep092012_9_FD_184484 | JGI IMG/M metagenome (GOLD analysis project Ga0208220, IMG submission 184484) | Arctic peat soil microbial communities from Barrow, Alaska - NGEE Surface sample F53-1 deep-092012 (SPAdes) | ecosystem: Environmental > Terrestrial > Soil > Wetlands > Peat ... | reverse complement strand
CAAGCACCGCCAGATGTGGGTGGGCACTCTGCTCGGCGTCGTGATGGGCGTGGGCCTCTACGCCATGTCGTTCACGCTCCCCGTGTTCATGCAGGGCGATCTCCGCATGACCGCCGAGCAAACAGGGATTGTGCTCCTGCCGGGCGCGCTGGCGACGGCGGTGTCGATGGCGGTCGTCGGTCGCCTCACCGACAGGTTCGATTCGCGATTGCTCGTCACCGGAGGTGCTCTCATCTTCGCGGCCGCGGCGTACATGCTGTCGCTCATCACGAGCGAGAGTGGCACGAGCGACTTCTTCTGGCCTCTCATTCTTCGCGGCGTCGGCCTCGGCATGATGTTCGTCCCACTCACCACCCTCACGCTCGCCAAGCTGAAGTCGCACGAGCTGTCGCAGGGCGCGGGACTCTACAACTTCTTTCGCCAGCTGGGCGGATCGTTCGGCATCGCGGTGATCGCTTCGCTCGTCACGCGATACACGACCCAGTTACGCGAAATCCTGGGCGAGCACGTCACCACGAACAACCCGCTCGCGCTCCAGCGTATCGAGATGCTCACGCGTGGCATGATGGCCAAGGGTGCGGACCAGTTCACCGCGCACCAGCAGGCGTTGAGTATCCTCGACCACCAGCTGTACGCGCAGGCGAGCGTGATCGCGTACTCGCACATCTACGTGATCACCATGTGGAGCATCCTGATCCTCATTCCGATGCTGCTGCTCGTTGGCAAGACGAAGAGCGCGGGCGGCTCGCACACGATCATGGAGTAGCGGCGGACGGGTAACGATCCGAAGAGCTCGCCGATCGCTTGCATCTTGCACACGGCCGTCGGAACATTGGCGGATGATGCCGCCGCCACTTCCAGACTCGAGCGTCGCATGACCGCGCCCAACGAAACCATCGACGAGGGCCCGCCGCCCTTCACCGAGCCCGCCGACCTCGGATTTGGTCACGTCGTCGCGCAGTCCGTACGCGGCCGCTTTTTCAATCGCGACGGAAGGCCGAACAGCAAGAAGTACGGGCTCGGTGCGCAGCGCGCGGCGCGGCTCTACCTCGCGTCGCTCGACGCGACGTGGACGATGTTCATGTCGTGGCTGTTCGGCGTGCTCCTGCTAATGAACGGATGCTTCGCTCTCATCTACATGTCGTTGGGTGGCGGCGCAGTTCGCGGCACCGAGTCGATGGGGATCGCCGATCCGTTTCTCCAGGCGTTCACGTTCAGCGTCGGGGTCTTCACGACCACCGGCACCGGGATGATGCACGCGTACGGTCCCACGGCGAACTGGCTCGTCAACCTCGAGTCGCTCGTCGGTCCGGTGACGCTCGTGATTGCATTCGGGCTGCTGATCGCGCGGCTCACCCGCCCCCGCATGCGCATCGGATTCAGCGAGTCGGCTATCATCGCGCCGTACGAGGGTGGACGAGCGGTGATGTTCCGCATCGTAAATCTGCAGCCGGGAGAGCTCAGCGACGTGCAGGTACGTGTGAACCTCGCGCGCTTCGAGGATTTCGGCGGATCGCGCGAGCGAAACTTCCACGCGCTCGCGCTCGAGCGGAATTCGGTGGAGTTCTTCACGCTTCACTGGACGGTAGTGCACCCGATCACCGCCGACAGCCCGCTCGCGGGTGTGACGCCGGAGAGTCTGGCCGACTCGCAAGCGGAGTTTCTGATCTTCGTAAACGCGCTCGAGGAAACGTTTTCGACACGCGTGTCGCAGCGCGCGTCCTATCTGTGGGACGAGCTGCGCTGGGACGTGAAGTTCGCGAGCATCTTCGCGAACGGGCCGGACGGCGTCATCGCGATCGACGTCGAGCGGCTGAGCCGCACCGAGCGGCTCGAGGAAGGTGCGACGCGCACGCCCGCGCCGCAGGAACGCGGAGTGGCGCCCAAGCGCAGCTAGGCGCCGCCGCCGGCACGCACGGACTCGAGATCGAGCTCCTGCTCGAGCTCGCGCAGCACCTCGTCGGAGATCGCATCCTCGTCCCGAAGGCGGATCAGCATCTTCCGCTCCGCGTCGATCATCGCGAGCCGCAGTCGGCGACGTCCTTCGTAGTGTCCACCCTCCTGATCGTTCGCGCGCAGCCGCTCGCGCAGCTCGGCACGGAGCGCGGCGACATCGCGCTGATCCACCCATGGCTCGTGCGACAGATCTTCCAGCGCTTCGGCGCCGCGTCGCGTCGCTTCCCGGCGAGCGAGCGTCTCCTCGACGTGGTGCGTCTCCTCCGGCTCGAAGTGGAGCACGCGAACGAGCGGCGTCAGCGAAAGTCCCTGCAGGAGTAGCGTCAGCACTATCACGCACATCGTGATGAGCAAGAGCTGCGTGCGATACGGAAACGGCGTACCGTCGGCGAGGTAGAACGGCAGCGCGAGCGCAGTCGCGAGCGACACGACGCCACGCATGCTCGTCCACGACACGAGGAGAAGCGACTTCCAGCGCGGTTTTGGGGTTCGTCGTCGCCCGCTGGCGGTAATTCGTGGCAGTAATGTGATGAGTGGCACCCAGAGCAGTCGCACGACGATCGCGACGAAGGTGATGATCACACCATCCGCAAAGACGACTCCCAGCGAGCCACGGGGCACGAGCTCCATCAGGCTGCCGAATTGTGCGCCGAGCAGCAGGAAGATCAGGGCGTTCAACAGGAAGACGACGAGCTCCCACACCGTTCGCGATTGCAGTCGCGACGCCGGCCCAACGGCGGTGGACAGTCCCTGCTGCAGATACACGCCTCCAGCCACGCAAGCGAGCACCGCCGACACGTGGAGCGAGTCGGCCGCCGACCACGCGACGTACGGTCCGGCGAGTGTGAGCAGGGCTTCCGCGATCGGGTCCTTCGTGAGCCGCAGTGCACGGACGATCAGCCATGCGACGAGCAGACCAACGAGTGTGCCCACGCCCGCGTCGATGAAGAAGCGGACGATCGATTCTCCCCAGCTGAACATTCCGGTGACAGCGGCAGCGACGGCGGTGCGGTAGATCACGAGCGCCGTGGCGTCGTTCACGAGGCTCTCGCCTTCGAGCACCGTGATCACGCGGCGCGGCACGCGAAGCCGCGAGACGATCGCGGTAGCGGCCACGGCGTCAGGCGGCGAGACGATCGCGCCGAGGGCGACGGCGACGGGCCATGGGATTCCGGGAAAAAGCTTGTGCACTACGACCGCTACTACCGCCGTGGTCACGACCACCAGACCCACGGCGAGCGTGCCGATCTTGTCGAGATTCCGTTTGAACTCGCGCACGGACGTGAACATCGCGGCCGACCAGAGGATGGGCGGCAGGAATACGAAGAAGACGAGGTTGGGATCGAGCGCCGGTATTGTGAAACCCGGAATCAGGCTGACGCCGAACCCGGCGACGAGCTGCAGGATAGGCGTAGGCACGGGCAGTCGGCGTGCGAGCGCCGACAGCGCGACGACAAGTACGGCGATGACGATCGCGAAGACGACTGGCTCGAAGTGCGGCATCGCGGAGGGTGCGGGGGAGGAGCGATGGCGTAGCTGACAGTCAATCTCCTGCGTCGAGTCACGCATCGCAACGGCCGCCGCTTCGGGGCACGATGCGCCCGCCACGCCTAACCACCCCTTCGCTAGCGATTCGTGATTCAGGCACGCAGATGGCAATGGCATTGAACCATGCTCGCGCCCTCGCACGCACGTCTCGCGGTTCTGTCGCTTTGCGCGATGGCCCTCGCGTGGCCGGTGGGTTCGCCCGGTCCGGGTGCACGAGCGTCCGTCGCTAGCGCATCGCAGGGGCGGGCAGCGTCGCACGTTGCGGCACACGACACAACACACGCACAGACTCGCGTCTCGATGCGGAACGTCGACTTCTACGTCGATCCCGAAGTCGTGCTGCACATCCATCGACTGGACGGAACGATGCGCGCGAAGAATGGCGGCCCAGTCATTTTCGACGACAAGCAGTCGTTCATCATCACGCTTGAACACGCACAGGTAGGGCTCACCGGCGCGGACCTCACGGCACTGTTGAACAAGTACGTCTTCGGCTACAAGGGATCGCCACTCTCGCATCTCCACGTGCGCACGGAGGGCGATCACATCGTGCAATCCGGACGGCTGCACAAGGGGATCGATATTCCGTTCGAGATGACCGCGACGATGGACGTCACGCCCGATGGGCTCATCCGAATCAATCCGACGAAGACGAAGATCCTCGGCGTGAATGGCGACAAGCTGATGCACGCCTTCGGACTCTCGCTGGAGAAATTGATCGACTTGAAGGGCGCGAAGGGCGCGACGGTGCGCGGCAACGATCTCTTCCTCGATGCCACGCGTATCCTGCCGCCGCCGACGATCCAGGGTCGCATTACCGCCGTGAGCGTGCAGGGCGACGAGGTCGTCCAGACATTCGGGACGCCGAGCGCCGGCGGGCGCAAACCACTCGTGCCTCCCGACACCACCGCGCCGAACTACATGTACTACAAGGGAGGCCAGCTCCGTTTCGGCAAGCTGTTCATGCTCGACGCCGAGATGCAGATCGTCGACCTCGATCCGTCGGACGTCTTCCGCTTCGATCTCGGGCGATACAGCGAGCAGCTCGTCGCCGGCTACGAGCGCACGCTCTCGGATCAGGGGCTCGAGGTGTGGATGCGAGATGTCGACAAACTCCCCGCGCCGGGACAGCTCGCGAAACAGCCTGCGATGCCGGCTCATTCGCTGACGCCTGCTACGCACTGACTTCTCCTCGTTGTGCCGCAGCGGATATGCGACGTGCTAGATTGTTCGCAACGCGAGGAGAGGGGAATGACGAAAGGGCGCACGCCCGACACCATGCCCATGCAGCTGTCGCTCGATCCACGCGGCGCGTCGCGGCACCAGCAGATCTACGACGCGCTGCGAGCGGCGATTCTGAGCGGCGGGCTGCGTCACGGCGAGCGGCTGCCGTCCTCGCGCGTCCTCGCGCGCGACCTCGGAGTCTCGCGCACCACCGTGCTCGGCGCTTTCTCGCGCCTGCTCGGCGAGGGGCTGGTGACGGGCAGGTCGGGGGCAGGGACCCGGGTCGCCATGATGACGGCTCCGTTGCGACGTGGGAGGCGCGCTCTCGCGCAAGTGACGCCCGGCGACGCGGACGATGATGCGCCGTGGCTCTCGCGCGCCGGTCGGGCGCTATTCGCCGAGGGGAAGTGGCGCCGAATCCCGACGCGGGCGATTCCATTTGCGGCGGGCATTCCCGCGCTCGAGCTTTTTCCGCTGACCACGTGGACGCGGCTCGCCGCGCGACGCTGGCGGTTGTCAGGGCGCGATCTCCTTCTCCCCGACGATTCGCAGGGGTACGGCCCGCTGCGCGAGGCAATCGCGCGATATGCCGTCACGGCTCGCGGTGCGCGGTGCAAGGCCGAGCAGGTCGTGATCGTGAACGGCGCACAGCACGCGCTCGACTTGTGTGCGCGACTGCTGGTTGGGCCGGGCGACGAGGTGTGGATGGAGTCGCCCTGCTACGCGCCCGCGCGAGGAGTCTTCGCAGCCGCAGGAGCAACTCTCATCGACGTGCCCGTGGATGCGGACGGACTCGACGTTGCGCGCGGGCTCGAGCTCGCACCCGCTGCACGGCTCGCGTTCGTGACGCCATCGTTTCAGTCGCCGCTTGGCGTCACGATGTCGCTCGAGCGGCGCGTGGCGCTTCTCGATTGGGCGAAGAGATCCGGTGCGTGGATCGTGGAGGACGACTACAACGGCGAGTATCGCTACGACACTACGCCAATTCCCGCCATGCAGGGCCTGGATACTGGCGATCGCGTGCTCTACATCGGCACGTTCAGCAAGACTCTGTCACCCGCGATCCGGCTCGGCTACCTCATACTCCCGCTTGCGCTGGTCGCGGCGTTCACCCGGGCGCGACTGCTGCTCGACCGGCACTCGGCCGTTCCGGATCAGGCGATTCTCGCGGACTTCATCTCGAGCGGACACTTCGCGCGGCACATCCGTCGCACGCGGGCACTGTATCAACAGCGGCAGCGCGCATTCGTATCGCTCGCTGCGCGCGAGCTCGGCGGCCTGATCACCGTCGATGCGGCGCCCGCGGGCATGTGGCTGGTGGGCTGGTTGCCGCGCGACATGAGTGATCTCGAAGTCGTCGAGGAGGCCGGTCGGCGCGGCGTGGCCCTCGTGGCGATGTCGCCCTATCTGGGAGGCACCGCGCACGGCCCCGGGCTGCTATTCGGCTATGCTCCGTACACCGCGGCGCAGATGCGCGTTGCGATGCGGGAGCTCGCCTCAGTGATTCGTGATGTTCGCGCGCGTCCGTAGCACACGAAGCCCGCGAGAACTCCTACTACGAATGGCATCGCCGCCGCCGCGATCGGGCCAATGGCGATCGTGATCGCCGTCGCGCCGGTCATGATCACGACGAGTCCGGCCGCGGCTAGCGACGTGAGCTGCGGACGGATGCGGAGGAGCGACGGGAGAATGAGTCCGAACGCGCCGGCGATTTCGCAGATACCAATGAAGTGAAGGAACAGGCCGGGAAGCGGTATCTGCTTCGTCATCTCGGCGACAGGCATCACGAACTTCATCGTGCCGGCGAACAGGAAAAGGAGAGCCAACAGCACCTGGACGACCCAGAGTGCCACGCCCACTTTCGACGCACGTGTGCGGCTCGCATTCCCGTTCCGTACTTCCTCGCTCCTGCGCACTGTGGCGGACATTGTGGGTCTCCAGATTCTCGAGTGTTTGTGAGCGCGGTGCCGGCTTACCGGTCGTAATCCATCGCTCTACAAACACGTCGAACGGAGGAAGTCGAAATCGACATGAGCGCGCGACCTCGTGAAGCGCTCGAAGAGGCCCACAACCCTCAGAATTCGGGTCGCTTGCGACGGAGCGTGCCGAGCGCGCTCGAGCGTCGTCGCGCGTCAGCGACGAGCGGCTGGAGCTCGGCGTCAGCGTTCGCCCAGAGGGCGGCCACCTCGTCGTACGCCGCGATCGCCGCCGCAGTATCGCCTCGCGCCTCGTGCAGGGCGCCGAGTCGCTGATACGCCGTCACACGCGAGTCGCCGAGTGCGTTCTGCCATTCGGACCATGGTGTAGTGACGTAGCGCTGGTAAACCACGATCGCCGAATCGGGAGCGCCGGTGAGCTCGTAGGCGAGAGCGAGGTCGGGGAGCGTGCACGTCGGGCAGTAGTAGAGCTGCACCGAGCGCCGCAGCGTGGTTACCGCGTCCACCCGCTTTCCCTCCGCGAGCTCCGTGGCGCCGAGTGCGCGGAGATACGTCCCCTCGTCGCGGAGCCCCAATCCGCCACGCGTCGCCCCTGGCGCACGCTCGAACTCGCGTACGTTGGCGAGCAGCTCGCGCGCCCGCGACGGCCTGCCGCCAAGTGCGTAGAGATACGCGAGCGGCGCATAGTTCCGGTCGAGCGGTGCGAGCGAGTCGAGGGGAAATCGCGCCACCGCGGAATCCAGAAGCGCGAGTCCGCGCGCGGATTGGTGACGATATCGTACGTCGATGAACGCGCGAGCGATCGCAGCCTCGATATAGCCGCCGCCGCTGCCCGCACTGGATTGCAGCTCCTCGAGCGACGCGTAGCTCTGATCGGCATCGCCGAGCCGGCCGCGGACGATCGACAATACGCCGAGCATCTTGAGTGGCTCGACTCGTGAGCCCAGGTCGCTTCCCGCGTCCGCCAGCATCTGAGCGCTGCGATTGCGCGCGCCGTCGAAGTCTCCGCGCATCATCTCGATCGACGCTTGTATCTCCTCGGCATCCTGCTGCGGTGGAAATTTCCGGGCGCGCGCCTGCAGCGTGCGCTCTGCGTCGTCGTAGTGGCCGCCGTTGAACTGGTCGGTGGCCAGGTGATTGAACAAAAGCGCGACGGTGGAGTCGGCCTCGATGGAGCGATGAAATAGAGACTCGGCGCGCGCGTACTCTCGGAGGTCCATGTAGACATCGCCAAGATTATTCAGCGCGCGCATGTCGTTGGGGTACACGGCAAGCAGCGCGCGATACGTGGTGATGGCGCTGTCGGGGATTGCCGCGTTCAGAAAATACGATCCGGCGGTGTGGAAGCGCTCGAGCTCCGGCAGTCGCGAGCGGTACCGGAATGCGTGAGCGAGCGCGTCGTCCGCGCCAGCGCGCATTCCCATGTCGCGGAGATAGGTGCCTAGCTTGCGGTACGCCATCGCGAACGTCGTATCGAGCACGACGGCTTGCCGGAGAATCTCCACGGCGCGCCGGTTGTCGCCCTCCTGATCGCCGACGCGAATCGCCTGCGAGTAGAGCCGAAGCGCCTGAAGCGAAGAAGTCGACACCTCTTCGAGTGGCGGCGTGGCGCGGACGGACCAGCGCGACTCGCCGACACCGCGGCGGAGCTGCTCGGACACTCTGTCGAGCGCTCCGAGCAGGCCGGTGGAATCCGTGGCATTCTCGCGAACAGAGATGAGGACTTCGCCGTCCTTAACGGCGATCAACTCCGCGGACACGGAATAGCCGGCACCAAGCGATGCGACATCTCCCGTAACGAACGCCGTCACGCCGTGGCGCTCGGCGACCTCGCGCACGATTATATCCGATCCGATGTCACCCGTGGGCTGACGCATGCGGTCGAGCACGGCCTGCACTTCGGCGCGGCTCATCACGCGAGTGCGGCGCGATTGCGAAAGATCAGCGCGCAACGCCTCGGTCACGGCGCCGGCCAGGAGCGAGTCTCGGGTGTGGTTGCGAAAGTCGGCGACGAGAATTCCGGCGACGCGGGGAGGAGCGTGGCCAAGGAAGTAAGCGCCGAGGACGGCCGCGAGGGCAATGATCGCCGCGCCCGCGCCCAGCACGATCCATCGCCGCCGGTGCTGCGGAGCGCTCGCGGGAGCAGGTGCGGGATCGACGACCGCCACGGGGACGACAGGGAGTTCGGGCGCGGGCGGCGTCGAGGCCTCCGGCGGCGCAGCTCCCGCGCGCATCGCATCCGCTAGCGCCGTCGTGGCCGCCTCCGGCTCGGCGTCGTAGTCCTCGTCGAGCCGTTCCGCGAAGGTGCGATAGGCGCGCAGCGCACCCGCACGATCGCCGCTCGCGGCAAGCGCCGTCATCAATGTCCGAAGCCGCAGCTCATCGTCGGGTGCGAGTCGAATGGCCTGCGTCGCCCACACTACCTCGGCGGCGTAGTCTCTCGCGCCGTGGGCCGCGAGCGCCATCTCACCAGCAGCTGCCGCCGCGCGCGCGCACAACCGTGCACGCGTGATATCCACCCACTGCTCGAAATCCGGCGATACGTCGGACACGAACACGCCGTCCAGAAACGCGCCGTGATAGAGCGCCAGCGCATCCGCCGGACGCGCTGCGTCGAGCGCCTGCTCGAACGCGATCGCGTCGCACCACGCGCCGTCGTCGGCGAGTGCGATCTGGCCATCGCGCTCCGTGCGGAGGATCGTGTCGCCTATGTGATAGCGAACGCGATGCAGGGCCTGGCGTAGCGCCCTGCGCGCCTCGTCCTCGCCGAGCTCGGGCCAGAAGAGCGCGAGCAGTGTGTCGCGCCTGTGCGGGCCGCGAGGCGTTGCGAGCGCGAGGTACGCGAGCAGTGCGAGCGGTTTTGGTTGGGCGGGGAGCACGTGCAGCGCGGATGTCTCGCCCGCCAGCAGCTCCAACCGACCGAGGGTCCGCAGCTGCACCATGGCGCGTCCTCGAGGGCACATCGCTGGTTGACGCTCGCCTCGCCAGCACAACTGCGTTACCACCCGCCGTAACGCCGTCGAATCAGCCGCGTAACGAGCGACCGCGAGGTTGCCACAAGTCTACGGGGCAAATCGGGAAACCGTTAGCCCTCGAGCTCGCCACTTCCAGCACGCACTTCAGGGAGACCAACATGCAGCGCATTTCGGCTTCACGCGTGACGAGCATGCTCGCGCTCGCGGCGACGTTGGCGGTCGCGCCATCGACGCAAGCGCAGGGCGTCAGCTACGACATCACGACAACGGGAACGGGCGTCGATCCGCGAGGCGGCGGCGCGACCACGCGGACGATGATGGCGGGGCACGGGCAGCTCTCGAATGGCATCTCGCGCCTCGACTTCACTCAGTCGATGTCGCCGCCGGGAGGAATGATGGGTGCAGGGACGTACATGATCTCGAATACGGTGAAGGGAACCACTACGACTGTCGATCCCGCGAAGCACCAGTACATGGTGGTGGACTTGGCAGATCTCGCGAAGACATCGGCCGCGCTGCAGCAGTCGATGGGCGGCATGATGAAAACGGAGATCACTGACGTGAAGGTCAACGTCGAGGATCTGGGGGCAGGCGAGCCGATGGAGGGCTACAACACCCTCAAGTACCGAATGACGCAGAGCTACACCATGAAACTGACAATCATGGGACACAGCTCGGAATCGAAGATGCAGACCACGTCGGATCTTTGGGTCGCGCCACAGCTCGACGAGATCATGAATCCGGGTGCGCGTCCCGGCTCGGCCCCCGCGACGGGCCCGATGGCAGCGCTCACCGCCGAAATCACGAAGGCGTATGC
>Ga0208220_1001310_pt1 | contig 10457 bp, 10 predicted proteins | sample NGESurdeep092012_9_FD_184484 | JGI IMG/M metagenome (GOLD analysis project Ga0208220, IMG submission 184484) | Arctic peat soil microbial communities from Barrow, Alaska - NGEE Surface sample F53-1 deep-092012 (SPAdes) | ecosystem: Environmental > Terrestrial > Soil > Wetlands > Peat ... | reverse complement strand
CGGTCCTGACCGTCAGCGAGGCAATTCACGTGCCAAGCTCACTCGCGTCCTGCGCATCCCCCGAAGGCGGATGGACGCGTGGGCGTTCCCGCCCAGCGATGCTCCGTCCCGCCCTTGATCTGTGCCTGGGAAACCAAAGATATGATAACGCATCTTGCTTGAGCGAAGCAGGACTGCCCGGCGTATTCGCAATGCCGGGCCAATTTCAGTCGCGGAGGTCGCGTGGCGCGCGTCGATACCATCGTGTTGGGAGCCGGGATCGTCGGCACTTCGGTGGCGCTCCATCTCGTCAAACGCGGTCTGTCGGTTGCATTGATCGACCGCAGTGGGGCAGGCGAGGGCACGTCCTACGGCAATACCGGCATCATCGAAGGCGACACTATTTTCCCGGCGCGCTTTCCGTCGGATTTCGCGGAGCTGCTGCGTATCGCATTGAAGCGTTCGCCGGTCGCCAATTACCACCTGAGGTTTCTGCCGCATGTTGCGCCGTGGCTTGCATCCTTCTACGCCGCCTCGCAGCCGGCGCGCGTTCTGGAAACCGCGCAACTGATGCGGCCGCTGTTCTCGCGCGCGGTCAGCGAGCATAAGGCGCTCAGCGCCGAGGCCGGCGCGCAACACTATTTGCGTCACACCGGCTGGCTGAAGCTTTACCGCACCGACCGCGCCTTCGCCGGCGTGGCGCGCGAACGCGATGTCGCGGGCGAGTTTGGCATTGCCAACGTCCCGCTCGGCCGCGATGCGGCAATCGCGCTCGAGCCGTCGCTCGCGCCGGTATTCCGCCATGCGGTGCATTGGACCGGCGCGGTCAGCGTCAGCAACCCGCTCGCTTTGACCCGCGCCTATGCCGCGCGGTTTGCCGCGCTCGGTGGATTGATCCTCGCCGGCGATGCGCGCGCGCTGCATCGCGCCGATCCGAACTGGCGTGTCGATACGGTGGCAGGCCCGGTCGATGCCGCCGACGTCGTGGTCGCGCTCGGGCCATGGGCGCCGGACCTGCTCGGTCCGCTCGGCATAAAGCTGCCGCTTGCGGTCAAGCGTGGCTATCACCGTCATTTTCGCGCCCAAGGCAATGCGGCTCTGGGCCGTCCCATCCTCGATGCTGAAAACGGCTACTGTCTCGCGCCGATGGAGCAGGGCATTCGGCTCACCACCGGCGTCGAATTCGCGGCACGCGATGCGGCGCCGACCCCGGTGCAATTCGATCGCCTGATGCCCGCCGCGCGCGAATTGTTCGCGCTCGGCGACGCCATCGAACCGCAACCGTGGCTCGGTGCGCGTCCGTGCTTCGCCGACTCGCGGCCGGTTATCGGGCGCGCCCCGCGCCAGCGCGGGCTCTGGCTCGCTTACGGCCATGGCCATTGGGGACTGACGCTCGGCGCCGCGACCGGGCGGCTGCTTGCCGAAATGATGACCGGCGCGACGCCGTTCTGCGATCCAAAGCCTTACGGGGCGGAGCGGTTCACGCACTGACCGTCGTTTCGGGCTCGGCCCTTTGGGCCGCCCCGGAATGACGCTATTCGCTGATCGTCTTCACGACGCTCGACTCGGGACGCGTGTTGTTGCTCGATGAGAACTTGTCTTGCGCCCGCACCATGTCGTCGTATTTTTGGATCGTGGTCACCGGTTGCTTCGGCACCATCGCCACGATCTTGTAGCCGGCGAGCTTGAGCTGGTGCAGCAGTTCCGGCATCGCTTCCGCGGTCGCATGCTGGAAATCGTGCATCAGGACGATGCCCTTGCCGTTCTTTTGCAGCTTGGTCAGAACCGATTTGATGACGTCCTCGGGTTTGTGGATCTTGAAGTCGAAGGAGTCGATGTCGGTCGAGAAGGTCGCGATGTTGCGCGAGCCGAGATAGGCGATCAAATCGGGCGGCTGCTGCAGATCCGGGAAGCGGAAGAACGGCGCGATCGGTCCATCGACCGCCGCATGCACGGCGCTCACCCCCATCTCGATCTCTTGCTTGGCTTGCTCGATATCCTTGGCATAGGGATTTCTCGCTAAATCCTTGTGCGACCAGGTATGGCTGCCGATCGTCATCCCGGCCTGGGCCAGTTCTTTGGAAAGGTCGGGACGCCATGTTGCGTGTTCGCCGATCTCAAAGAACGTCGCCTTGGTGCAATTGTCGGTGAGTGCCTTGAGCACCTTCGGCGTGTTGTCCGGCCACGGCCCGTCGTCGAAAGTCAGCACCACCTCTTTGTCGCGCAGGAAGTCGTACTGCTTGAAGTGCTCGGTACCGAAGGCGGGGCCGCCAGTGGTGTCGATCTCGACGACACGCGAGAGGCCGAGCGCATCCGGGTTGCTGCAGGGCGGAATGCCTTTGGCCGGCGTCGCGCCGGCGCTTGGGGCCGCAGCCGTGCTCGGGGTCGGCAGGGGCGCCGCCGCCGCATTCTGGGCGACCTGCATCGGCGCCGCGGACGGCGCAACGGGCAATGTCGTCGTCGTGATGTCGGAAACTTGGATGACGGGGTTTTGGACCACGCGGGTCGTCTGCACAGCGTGCGTGGCGGCCAGGGGCGTCGCGGTCGCGTCGGTGTTTTGCGCCGGCGAAATGATATGCGCGGCGAGCGCGACGAGGGAGGATGGCCCAGCCGCTTTCTGCGCGGCGACTATTCCGAATGCCGCGAGACCTAAAGTCATCAACGCCGCAATGACAACGACGACGACGCGCATCGTACCCTCCGACACAAAGCCATTTACCAAGCTGCTAAGCGGCAAGTGAAGGCTCAATCGACCATCGAGTCAACGAAAACGAGGCGGCCGTGGGTCAAAGATGCGGATTGTGGTTTCCGCGGCATGTTCATGGCTCAATCGCGCCGTAAAGCCGCTCATCTAGCGGCCAAATTGGTTCTTCCAACTCGGCATTGCGCCGGGCAGCGCGAGGGCGGTCGCCTCGAAAACCCCGCGCGCAATCGCGCGCGCCACCACATTGGCGGCAAGTGTGCCGAGATGGGTCAACCCGATGGTATCATCCGGTAGTGGCCGGCGTCCGGTCGAGGCCGCGAACACCACGTCTCCGTCGAGCGGGCTATGCACGGGATAGATCGCGCGCGACAAGCCGGACTGCGCCATGACGGCGAGGCGCTTCGCTTGCGCTTTGGTCAACACGGCGTCCGTTGCGACGATCACGAGGGTGGTGTTCTCGCGGGCGCTGCCCTTGGTGACCGGGGCCAGCGCCTGCGCCGGAAATTCCCGAGGCAAGCCGTGTCCGCCGAACTCGCCGTTGAGTTCGAAGGGTGCCGCCCAGAACCACGGACCGCGGCCGACAATGACGCTGCCGGCGGCATTCACCGCCGCGAGCGCGCCGACGATATGACCCGCCGGGCTTTGCGCCGAAGCGGAGCCGATGCCGCCCTTGCAATTGACCGTGGTTGCGCCGGTGCCGGCGCCGACGCTGCCGAGCGCGAAATCGGCGCCGGCCGTGGCCGCGGCTGCGTAACCGAGCTCGCGATAGGGCGGGAAACGCCCCCAGTCCTTGTCGCCGCCGCTTAGGAGATCGAACAGGATCGCCGCTGGCACGATCGGCACCTTCGCGGTGCGCACCGCGAAGCCGCGGTTCTGCTCGCGCAGCCAGGCCTGTACGCCGGACGCGGCATCGAGTCCAAAGGCCGAGCCCCCGGACAAGGTGATCGCATCGATACCCTGCACCGTCTGCGCCGGATCGAGCAGCGCGGTTTCGCGCGTGCCCGGTCCGCCGCCGCGAACGTCAATCGATGCAACGGCGGGTGCGTCGAAAATGACCGCGGTTGCGCCGGAGCCGAGGCGGCTGTCGTCGGCGTGGCCGACTTTCAAGCCGGGAACGTCGGTGATGAGGTTGCGTAACGTCATAGTGACCAGTCTACCCCGTCTCCGCGCGCGGCGAGAGGGAGAATGCCTTGCAAACGCCCCAGCGGTCGGGGCATGTCATCTGCCATGCCGAATGTCACCATCGTTGCGGCGCTTGTCGCGGGAATGCTGAGCTTTCTGTCGCCCTGCGTGCTGCCGCTGGTGCCGCCTTACCTCGTCTATCTGACCGGCACCTCGCTCGAACGCTTGGCCGACGCCGAGACCAAGCCGCGGGTGCGGCGCGAGACCATTGTTGCGGCGCTGCTGTTCGTGCTTGGTTTCTCCACCGTGTTCGTCGCACTCGGCGCCAGTGCCAGCGCGATCGGCGCCGTGCTGCGCGTCTATTCGGGCGAACTCGCTATCGTTGCCGGCATCGTCATCATCGTCATGGGTCTGCACTTTCTCGGGCTGACGCCGATCGCCTGGCTGATGCGCGAGAAACGCTTCGATGTCGCCAAACCGGTCGGCTTGTGGGGCGCTTATCTGATGGGACTTGCCTTTGCGCTCGGCTGGACGCCGTGCATCGGGCCGATCCTCGCTGCGATCCTCGCCGTTGCGGCGTCCGAGGCGACGGTGGCCAAAGGCGCCGGCATGCTCGCGATCTATTCGCTCGGCCTCGGCGTGCCGTTTCTCGTCGCGGCGCTGGCAGTCGGGCCGTTCGCGGCGTTCCTCGCCCGCTTCCGCGCTCATCTCGGCCTGGTCGAGAAGGCGATGGGCGGACTTTTGGTACTGACCGGCATCGCGTTTCTCACCGGCTCGGTCAGCGAGGTCAGCTACTGGCTGTTGGATACGTTCCCAATGCTGGGGAAGATCGGGTGACGCAGTCGCGTTCGCTTGCGGCTCGGTTTCACATCGTGCAGCCCGAGGCCGGGCATTCCACATAGGTGATCTTACCGCTCGGATCCTTCTTCCAGATGTACATCACGTAATCGAGCTTGGTGATATCGCCCTTGGGATCGTAGGAAATGTCGCCGAGCACGGTCTTAAATGCCATGCCGGAATGCATCTTGTCGGCGACTTTCTTCGGGTCGAGCGAATTGGCCGCTTGCGCCGCCTGCGCGATGATCTGCGCCCCCGCATAGCTGTAGAGCGTATAGGCCTCCGGCTCGAATTTCTTGGCGCGGAACTCTTCGACCACGGCCTTGGCTTGCGGCTTGTTGCGCGGATCGGGCCCGTAGGTCATCAGCGTGCCTTCCACGCCCGGGCCGCCGACCGAGGCGAACTCGTCCGAAGTGATGCCGTCTCCGCCCATCAGCGGCGCCTTGACGCCCTGGTCTCGCATCTGTCGCACGATCAGGCCGCCTTCGGTGTAGAGCCCGCCGAAATAGACCAAATCAGCGCCCGACTGCTTGATCTTGGAGATCAGCGCCGAATAGTCCTTCTCGCCGGTGTTGATGCCCTCATAGAGAACCTCATTCATGCCGCCGGCTTTGATCGTCTTTAAAGTCTCGTCGGCGAGGCCTTTGCCGTAGGTGGTCTTGTCGTTGACGAAGGCGATCTTCTTGCCCTTGAAATGCGCGAGGATATAGGTGCCCGCGACTTTGCCTTGCTGGTCGTCGCGTCCGCAGGTGCGGAAGATATTCCACAGGCCGCGCTCGGTGACGGTCGGATTGGTGGAGGCGGGCGTGATCTCCAGGATTCCATTTTCCTGGTAAACTTCGGAAGCCGGAATGGTGACTCCGGAATTGTAGTGCCCGATCACGAATTTGACGCCATCGCCGGAAAAATTATTGGCGACCGATACGCCCTGCTTGGGATCGGAGACGTCGTCGCCATACTCGACCGTGATTTTCTGACCCAGGATGCCGCCGGCGGCATTGATGTCGGTGGCCGCCTGGTCGACACCATTCTTCATTTGCGCGCCGGTCGCGGCATTGGCCCCGGTGATCGGACCGCCGACGCCGAACTTGACCTGGGCGGATGCGGATCCCGCAAAGCCAAGCGCAAGGCCCAGCGCGAGAGCGAGTGTGGTGATGCGTTTCATTGGTCGTTCCCCTCAACTGGAACCAGACGTTCGAATTGCCGCAATGTTACGTCATGGCGGCTTGCGGCGCCAGCGCAGCGGACCGTTCGGCGCATGGATCCAGTGATATTGCCGCACCATTTGCGCGGCACGCGCGCGGCGAAAACCGATACATCCGAATGCCGTGCAGATCGCGGTGTCGACCAGGTAGTAATGAATTGACAACAGCGTGCCGCCAAACAAGGCGAAGTGAAAAAAGCGGACGGCGCCGCCAAGGATCAGCATATAGCCGACGATCTGCCACCACGGCCGCCAGGTCAGCGCGATGGCGCGGCCGGCGAGCGCCGCGGCGCCGCCGCCAAGGACGACGGTGACCAGAAGAAAGACGCCGAATGATCCTTCCTCGTAGAGAAGTTGAGAGACGGGAATAGCCGCGTCACTTGTCATCGGATCATTGGACCTGCTGCCGTCCGCCTTCGAGATAGGCAGATTTTACTTCCGGCCGGTCGAGCAGTTCGCGGCCGGTGCCGGTGAGTGTGATCAAGCCATTGACCATGACATAGCCGCGGTGAGCGAGTTTTAGCGCGTGGAAGGCGTTCTGCTCGACCAGGAACACGGTGAGGCCGTGCTCCGCATTGAGCGTTTTGACGATATCGAAGATCTGCCGCACAATCAGCGGCGCCAGCCCGAGCGACGGCTCGTCGAGCAGCAAGAGCCGTGGCCGGCTCATCAGCGCGCGCGCGATCGCCAGCATCTGTTGCTCGCCGCCCGACAGCGTGCCGCCGCGTTGGGCGAGGCGCTCTTTGAGCCGCGGGAACAGTGTCAGCACGCGTTCCAGGTCGCGGTCGAAGTCGGCTGGCGCGGCGACTGTCGCGCCCATCTGCAAGTTCTCCATCACGGTCATGCGGGCGAAGATGCGCCGTCCCTCCGGCGCCTGAGCGAGCTTCAGCCGCGCGATCTCGTGCGGCGGCAGCCGCGTGATCTCGCGACCGGCGAAAACGATTTCGCCTTCGCGGGCCTGCGGATTGCCGCAGACCGTCATCATCAAAGTGGATTTTCCGGCGCCATTGGCGCCGATCAGAGCGACGATCTCGCCTTCATTGATGTCAAGGTCGACGCCCTTGAGCGCTTTGACGCGACCGTAGAACGCCGTCACGCCGCGCACCGAGAGAAGGGGAGCGCTCACAAGCCGACCTCCGCCTCGACTTTCGCCACCTCTTCGTCGGCAACGCCGAGATAGGCGGCAATGACTTTCGGGTCGTTGCGCACTGCCTCCGGCGCGCCGTCGGCGATCTTGACGCCATAGTCGAGCACCACGACGTGGTCGGAAATGTTCATGACCACCGTCATGTCATGTTCGATCAAGAGGATCGAGATGGCGTATTCGTTGCGCACGACGAGCAATAACTCGTTGAGCTCGGCGCTCTCGCGCGGATTGAGGCCGGCCGCGGGCTCATCGAGGCAGAGCAGCACCGGATCGGTACACATGGCGCGCGCGATCTCCAGCCGCCGCTGCGCGCCATAGGGCAGGTTGCCGGCCGGATCGTCGGCGCGCTCGATCAAACCGACACGGTCGAGCCAGGCGCGCGCCTTGTCGAGGGCGGCGCGCTCGGCTGCCGCATAAGACGGAAAGCCGAGGACGCCGAGAAATGTATAGCCGGACGCGTGCATCAGCCGGTTATGCTGCGCCACCAGCAAGTTCTCCAGCACGGTCATGCCGGGAAACAGGCGGATATTCTGGAATGTGCGGGCGACGCGCGCCTGCTGCGCCACCAGATAATCGGGCATTCGTTCCAAGAGAAACAGGGCGCCATCGGGCCGTGTCACGCTGCGCTCGCCGCTTTCCGTCAACTCTTCGAGCGCATTCCACAGCGCGGGCGCGCCGTGCTGCAGCGCCAGCCGGCCTTCGGTCGGCTTGTAAAAGCCGGTGATGCAGTTGAACACCGTGGTTTTGCCGGCGCCGTTTGGTCCGATCAGCGCGGTGATGGCGCCGCGCTCGACATTGAAGCTGAGATTGTCGACGGCGACGAGCCCGCCGAAGCGCATCGTTAGATGCTCGACCTTCAGCACCGCGCTGCCGTTGCGCGCCATCAGCCGAGTCCTTCCGGAGCGTGCCCTTCGTTGGCCAGATCGGCAGAAATGCTTTCACGCGGTTTAAGAAACACCGAGGGCGTGCGCGTCGCGATCAGCCCGCGAGGCCGCCAGACCATGATCAGCACCATGGCAAGCCCGAACAGCAGCATGCGGTACTGCGTGGGGTCGAAAGTCGGGCCGAAAATGTTTTTCAAAAAATCGAGCTGACGCAACAGTTCGGAGCCGCCGATCATCACGATCGCCGCGATGACGACGCCGATCTGGCTGCCCATACCGCCAAGCACGACAATGGCAAGGATGGTCGCGGATTCGATGAACGTGAACGATTCCGGCGAGATGAATGCTTCGCGCGCGGCGAAGAACGAGCCGGCGAAGCCCGCGAACATGGCGCCCGTGGCGAAGGCGGTGAGCTTGGTATTGGTGGTATTGATGCCGAGCGAGCGGCAGGCGATCTCGTCTTCGCGCAAGGCCTCCCAGGCGCGGCCGATCGGTAGCCGGCGCAGCCGTAACGAGACGAAGCACGTCAACAAAGCGAGCGCGAGGATGATGTAATAGAGGAAGATGATGCGATAGAGCGGCGAGAACTGCAGTCCGAATACGGCGGCAAAACCATTGTCGGCGGCGGTGAACGGAATGCCGAAAAAAGTCGGCCGCGGGATGCCGATGATGCCGGCATAGCCGTTGGTCAACGCCACCCAATTGATCAGGACCATGCGGATGATCTCGCCGAAGGCGAGCGTCACGATGGCGAGATAATCGCCGCGCAGCCGCAGCACTGGAAAGCCGAGCAGGATGCCCCAGAACGAGGACAGAATGCCTGCGAGCGGCAACAGCACCCAGAATCCGAGACCGAATGTTTTTGCCAGCAGCGCGTAGGAATAGGCGCCGACCGCGTAGAAGGCGACATAGCCGAGGTCGAGCAGGCCAGCGAGCCCAACCACGATATTGAGACCCCAACCGAGCATCACATAGATCAGAATCTGGATGCCAAAATTGTCGATCCATTTCTGCCCGCCGCTGGAGCCGAGCGTAAAAAAGATAATCAACGGATAGGCGATGACGAACGCGATGGCGAAGGGAATGAACCAGGTCGCAATGTAACCGCGCCAAACCGGCGCTTCGGCAGGTGCCGGGCGCTGCGCGCGTCGCGCCAGCCACGGCATAAGCGCGAAGACATAGGCGAAACGGCCTGCGGCCACGATGGCGACAAAGGCAAACAACAGCGGCCATCGGGTCGTCAGGATCAGTTCGTTGCTGCCGTTTACGCCGGTGAGAAAACCGATCAGCGGCAGCAACACAGCGAACGCGATCAGGCCGGTGAAGGCGGCGTCACGGAGCGCGCCGGCGGCGTCGACGCGCCCGCTCTGCGCGCCGGCTGCCATGTCAAACCTTCTCGACATCCGGCCGGCCGAACAGGCCCTGCGGCAGGAAGATCAGGGTGATCGCCAGCACGGAAAAAGCCGCGACATCCTTGTAGTCGATGGAAAAGTAAGCCGACCAGAACGTCTCGATCAGGCCGATCAGAAGACCGCCGACCACCGCGCCGGGCAGCGAGCCGATGCCGCCGAGCACTGCGGCGGTAAATGCCTTCACGCCCGGTACGAAACCGTCCGAGAAACTGACGACGCCATAATACATGAGGTACATGGTGCCGGCGACGGCGGCCAGCGCCGCCGCAATCACAAAGGTCATCGAAATAGTGCGGTCGACGTCGACGCCGACGAGTGCCGCCATCTTCTGATCCTGTTCGCACGCGCGCTGGGCGCGGCCGAGCCGCGTCTTGGTCACCAGATACCAGAACGCGAACAAGAGCACGGCGGTGATGCTCCAGATGATAAGCTGCTTGTAGGACAACGTGACCGCAAAATTGTTCTGATTGAACAGCACGAATTCGCCCTGGATCATGGGCGGGATCGACTTGTTGCGCGGTCCTTGCGTTACCTGCACAAAATTCGACAGGAAAATCGACATGCCGATCGCCGAGATCAGCGGCGCCAGGCGGAACGATCCGCGCAATGGGCGGTAGGCGACGCGCTCGATCACCCAATTGATGAGCGAGGTGAAGACCATCGCCACGATCAGCACGATGAAGAGCGCGAGCGCGATCGAGGTGATGCCGATCCAGGTGGTGAGGATCAGAAAGGCGATCAGCGCGATGAAGGCCGACACCATGAACACATCGCCATGGGCGAAATTCACCATGCCGATGATGCCGAACACCATCGTATAGCCGATGGCGATCAGGCCGTAGATCGAACCGAGCGTGATGCCGTTGATGAGCTGCTGGACGAAGTATTCCATGCGTCCGCCGCCTTTCCGATTCCCCGTAAAATTCTTAACAGGGGGGCGTCGGAGCGGCAACGACGCTCGCTGTCAGCGTTCCGGCGCCGGAAGCGGTCCGGCGTGGATGCCGCATTCAGTCTTGGCGAGACCGCCCCAGCGGCCGTCACGCACGGCGCCGCCGGGAGCGGGGCGGCCGGTGCAGGGCACACAGCCGACCGAGCTGAAGCCCAAGGCTTGCATCGGATGGCGCGGCAGATTGGCCGCGGCGAAGGCGGTGTTGAGTTCGGTGTGGGT
>Ga0208220_1001309_pt1 | contig 10462 bp, 9 predicted proteins | sample NGESurdeep092012_9_FD_184484 | JGI IMG/M metagenome (GOLD analysis project Ga0208220, IMG submission 184484) | Arctic peat soil microbial communities from Barrow, Alaska - NGEE Surface sample F53-1 deep-092012 (SPAdes) | ecosystem: Environmental > Terrestrial > Soil > Wetlands > Peat ... | reverse complement strand
GCCAGGGTCTTGCCCATCTCGGTCGTCATCATCGCCGCGATCTGGTCCTGCTCGCCGTCCAGGATGCCGGCGGCCTGGCGCATCCAGCCTGCCCGGTCGTCGAAGCTGGTCAGCCGGTAGCCCGCGTGCGCCGCGGCGGCGGCGGCCAGGCACCGCTCGACGTCGGCCTGGCTCATCTCGTCGTAGGTCTTGACGGTTTCCCCCGTCGCGGGGTTGACGGTCGCGATAGCCATGGTGTCGTCCCCTCCGCCGCCTGGCGACCTCGCCACGGCGGCCCCGTTCCGCCCGGCCCGGGATGGCCATCCGGCTCTGTCCCGGGCCCTGACCGGGCCTCTGCCCGTATCGCCGGAGGCTACACATGGCCCGGGCGAGCAGGCCCAGGACTACGCGGCCTGACGGTGCGCCGGCCGTCCGGCTCCGGCGAGGATGGCCGGAGCCGCTTCGCGAGCTACGCGGAGGTGTGCGCCGGACACTCGCCCGCGCCCATGCCCGGACCGGCGACGCCGCGGCGGTCTCGGGCTGCCTGGGCAGCGGGCCCGCTTCCGACCAGGCCATCGCCAGGTTCGCGGACGGCTACGCCGGGCAGGTCACGGCCGACTACGACGCGCTGGCGGCGGGGGTCCGGGCCGGCCGCGTCCCGGCGGTGCAGGAGGGCGGACGTGCGCTCGCCACTTTAAAAGCCCGAGAGTAAATCATTGCCATTTTATGACTTCCGGCTGAAGAGGACATGCTCGGCTACTGGGCTGACGAGGCGGCCGCCACCCGCAGTGGCGGGAACTTCACCCTCACCAGGGCCACCGGAGAAATGCCTTCCGTCCTGAACCAGCCTGCGGGCCGGGCGGAATTCTTCCGCTACGAGGCCAGGCTGAACGACGTCATACCGAAGTACCCGCAGGTGATCCTCTGCATGTATGACCTGGAGCGCTTCGGTGCCGAGGTGCTGATGGACGCCCTGCGGACCCATCCCAGGGTGGTCGTGGACGGCATGGTGCACGACAACCCGTACTACGTGGAGCCAGGCAAGTTCCTCGTCGGCCGGAACTAACGCCCGTGGTGCCGCCCGGCGGGGCCGGCGGCGAGGACGGCCGGTCCGGCCGCCGTGATCCTCTCCGGGAGCAGCTTTCCGCCCTCCGGAGCCTGCTCGTGCTGTCCATGCTCCTGACCCGGCAGGACGATGAGGCCTGGATTCTGCATCTCGTGGCGAACGCCGTCGAGTCTCTGGGGCACGGCGTGACGGAGCGCATCCTCCTGGACGGACGGTGGACCGAAGTCCGGCTGCCGCAGCACGAGCTCTCCGGCCCCGACCTCATCGGGACCGTGCTCCCGCAGGAGGGGGCGGCCTTTGAGTTGCGTGGTGTGCCGTGGGCGTGGGCTTATTCGCTGTCCAGCCCGCGCGGGCCGGCTGGCTTCCTGGTGGTCGGGGCCGGGCAGGAACCCGCCGAGGGCGAGCGGTTCCTCCTGCAGGTCCTGGCCCAGCAGGCCGGGGTGGCCCTGGCCAACGCGCGTCTGCACGCCCGCGAGCGGGATCAGTCGGAGAAGCTGCGGGCCACCAACCTGGCCCTGCGGCGCACGATGGAGATCCACGACCGGCTGACCCAGGTGGCGCTGACGGGGGAGGGCCAGGAAGGGATTGCCCACGCGGTGTACGACCTGACCGGTTATCCCGCGGCCATCGAGGACCGCTTCGGTAACTTGCGGGCGTGGGCGGGCCCGGGGCGTCCCGATCCCTACCCCAAGGACCCCCCGGAGCACCGGGACAGCCTGCTGCGGCGGGCCATGAAGGCCGCCGCCCCGGTCCGGGACGGCGAGCGCCTCGTCTCCGTGGCCGTGCTCGGCGGCAACCCCCTGGGAGTGCTCGTGCTGCACGACCCGGACGAGACGGCGGTGGAGGCCGAGCGGGTGGCGATCGAGCATGCCACCACGGTGCTCTCCATGGAGCTGGCCCGCCTGCAGACCGTGGCCCAGGCCGAGACCCGCCTGCGCAGCAACCTCGTCATCGAGCTGATCGAGGGCACGGACGGCTCGCAGGCTCTCAACCGGGCCCAGGCTCTCGGCTACGACCTGGGCCGCCCGCACCGCGTGGTCGTGATCGAGGGGGGCCGGAGCCACGAGGATCTCGACGCCCTGTTCCGTGCCGTACGCCGGGGCGCGCGCGAAGCGCGGATCGGGTCGCTGCTCGCGGCCCGGCTCCGCGACGTCGTCGTTCTGGCCGACACGAAAGAGGCCCCGTGGGCCAGGTTCTGGGCCATCGTGGCCGGAGAACTCCGCAGTGCTGACTGCCGGATCGGGGTGGGCGGCCGCCGCGCCGCCATGGCGGAGTTCCCGCACTCGTACCAGGAAGCGCAGCTGGCGCTGAAAATCCAGAAGGCCGTGGGCGGCCGTGAGCACCTCACGCTGTTCGACGACCTAGGCGTTTACCAGGTACTCGCGACCGCGCACGACTCAGCATCGCTTGAGCGCTTCGTGCACGAGTGGCTGGGCGCCCTGATGGACTACGACGCCACCCACGGCTCGCAGCTGGTCATGACCCTGAGCGAGTACCTGGACCGCGGGGGCAACTACGACGCCACCGCCCGGGCCCTCTCGGTGCACCGCAGCACGCTGAAGTACCGCCTCCGGCGCATCCGCGAGGTGTCCGGCTATGACCTCGGCATCCCCGACACGCAGTTCAATCTGCAGCTCGCGTCGCGGGCCTGGCGCACCGCGCAGGCCCTGCGCGAATCCTGAGCATCCCGGCACTTGTCCTCCCAGGACAGCAGGTTGGTCCAGATGGGACGGCGCGCCGCGCTGGCCGCCCGCGGATGCTGGGTCTCAGACAGTCACCGGGAATGGGGTGTGTCGTGACCCGCACAGAGGTAGAGCTGCACGCGTACGTCCATCAACTCGAGGACCATCTCCGGCTGGCCGTGTTCGGCGGGGACGCCGCGGATCCGGAGTCTGCGGTCCTGCTGGTCCGCGGGGCTCTGGCCGCTGATGACGGCGCCCGGGCCACGGATCTGGCCGAGGCGACGGAGAAGCTGGTCGCGGGCAGCCCCGGTGTTGGTGACATGGCGGCGGCGGGCGCCCACGTCCGGGGGCTGGTGGATCAGGACTCCGCTGCCCTGGAGTGGGCCGCGGTGACCTACTTGAGCCCGCTCGGCCGGGCCTGGGCGACCGAAGATGCCGGGGTGGCCTGGGCCCAGCGGGGGAACCGGGCCGCTGCGGTGGATCGGCTGCACGAGGCCTACTCCCTCTATGAGCAGCTGGGCGCCACCGGCAGCATGGACCGGGTCCGGGCCCGGCTGCGGGCCACCGGAGTCCGGGTGCGGCACTGGAGCTACGCCGACCGCCCGGTGTTCGGCTGGGACAGCCTCACCGACACCGAGCGGCGCATCGTGCACCTGGTGGCCCAGGGGTGCAGCAACCGTCAGATCGCGAGCCAGATGTTCCTGAGCGTGCACACGATCGCGTTCCACCTGCGCCGTGTGTTCGGCAAGCTCGATGTCTCCTCACGGGTCCAGCTGGCCGGCCTGGCCGCGGAACAGGTCAGGGAGGGCGTGGCCGCCGGCCGGCTCGGGTAGCCGGGCGTCAGCGGGGCTCGGGCCGATCAGGTGTCCCCGTCCCCGGGGCGCGGGTGCCGCGTCCGGCCTGATCGTCCCGGCCGGCGGGCCGCCAGCAATACGGGCATCCCGGGCCGAAAGCGCTGTGCAGATGGGTGCAGTCCACGAGCTCGGGCGTCATCACTGGGCTTACCACCTCGGATTCCCGGCGCGGGTGAGCCGGTGTGGCTCGGGAGCGCCTGCGGTGCTCAGCGTTTCCAGTGTCGCCCGGTCACCCTGCCCGGCCAGAGAACCGCAGCTCAGAGAGCGTGTCGGGAGTCCCTGCTCAGAGGAATTGGCCCGGCGTGTCGTTACCGCGGTCGCCGTGCCACACCACCGCCACCACCTCACGGGGGTCGATCACGGTCCACCCGGTCTCGCGCTCGAGACGGACCAGGCCGTCGGGGCGGACCTCCACGCCGGTCAGCCGCTTGTCCTCGGCCGTCGGGAAGGCGACCTGCCCGATCCTGCTGACCAGCATGGACATGGACCCTGACTTGCCGATGAGGGGCTTGAGCAGATCGCGCATCGTGTCGCCGGTCATGATCCGGCACCTCCTGCTGTCGCTATGAGCAGCATGCCCGCGCTCGAGCCGGACGCGCGCGGTTTGTCGGGTCACCGGCCGCCGTGCCGGGCTCTTCTACCATCCCCCTGATCTTGGATGGCCGGTCACGGGGGACACGAGAATGCTGAAGCGACGGACGTGGGCGGCATACACGGCGAGCCTGGCCACGGCCATGCTGATCGGCACGGCGGGCCTGGACGGCGCCAGTGCGGCCTCGGCGGCCCGGCAGGCCGGCCCGGCCGCCGGCATGATGACGCCGGTCGGCACGGCGCCGGGGATTCCCCCGGGGGCCAGGGTCACCGGCCCGGAGGCCAGCTCGGCCACGCTGCACATCACCGTGGCGCTGCGCTCCGCCGATGCCCGTGGCCTCAGCCGGCTGGCCGCCCAGGTCGCTGCCCCCAGTTCGGCCCGGTTCCGCCACTTCCTCAGCCCGCGGCGGATCCAGGCCCGCTTCGGTCCGCCGCGGTCCGCCCTGGCCGCGGTCCGCGCCTGGCTGCGCCGCCATGACCTCACCACCAGGCCAGCCCTGGGGGATGGCCTGCTGCTGCCCGCCACCGGGCCGGCAGGCCGGATCGAGGCGGCGTTCCGGACGACGATCGACCGGGTGCGGCTGGCCAGCGGCCGTACCGCGCTGGTTAACCGGCGGGCCCCGGAGGTGCCCGCCAGTCTGCGCCCCTGGGTATCCGCCGTGATCGGCCTCAGCACCGTGCACCTGCCCGGATCCAGCCTGGCGTCGGGTCGGGTACCCGGGCCCCGGGCCTGCCGCGCGGCCCGGCGCACCCGGCACGTGTACACCGCGGCCTGGCTGGCTCACGCCTACCGGTTCAACCCGCTCTACCGCGAGCACGACTTCGGGCAGCACGTCACCGTGGCCCTCTTCGAGCTGGCCGACTACGCCAACCGGGATATCCGGGCCTATAACCGCTGCTACGGGGTGCATCCCTCCGTCCGCCGGGTCCGGGTGGACGGGGGAACAAGCGTCGCGGCCTCGGGAGACGGCACGCTGGAGGTCACGGCGGACATCGAGGTCGTCGCGGCCATGGCGCCCCGGGCCAGCATCCTCGTGTACCAGGCGCCCCTGTCCGGCGGCGACCAGTCCATCGTGGACACCTACGGCGCCATCGCGCAGCAGGACCGGGCCCAGGTCGTCAGCAGTTCGTGGGGTGGCTGCGAGCCGCTGGCCGGTACGGCCGTCACGCGTGTCGAGGCGCAGCTCTTCCAGGAGATGGCCCTCCAGGGCCAGTCCATGATGGCGGCGGCCGGCGACTCCGGCTCCGAGGGCTGCCTGCCCGACGTGAAGGAGGTGCCCGCCCGCCTCGCCTACAGCCTGCAGGTCGGGAACCCGGCCAGCCAGCCGTTCGTGACGGCGGTGGGCGGCACCACCATCACCCGCTATGGCTCACCTCCCGTGGAGTCGGCCTGGAACCAGACTCCCGCCGGAATGGGGTTCCCGGCCCCGTTCAACGGGCGGCACGGTCGCCCGCGCAAGTACCCGGGCAACCTCGTCGGCAGCGGCGGCATCTCCCGGATGTGGTGGATGCCGTCCTGGCAGGCTGCCTTCCTGGGTGGTCGCCACGCCAGCGGGGCCCGCTGCGGTGCCCCGCGCGGAATGGGCTGCCGCGAGGTCCCCGACGTGTCCGCGCTGGCCGCGATCGGCACCCGCGGCACCCGCGGGTACGTCATCTACGGCACCGCCGGGGCGTTCAAGGGCCAGGGCTGGCAGACCGTCGGGGGCACCAGCCTGGCCACCCCGCTGTGGGCCGCGCTGACCGCCCTGGCCGACCAGCAGGCGGCCGGGCGCCGCCTGGGGCTGCTGTCCCCGAGCCTGTACCGCATCGCCCGGCAGGACCCCAGGGCTCTCACCGACGTCGTGGCGGGCAACAACGACTACCTCGCCGGCCACGGCCGTCACTCTCACCACACGTGCCGGTCCGGCGGCCGGCGGCGGCTGGCCTGCTACCCGGCCACGCGCGGCTACGACATGGCCACCGGGCTGGGCTCGCCGCAAGCCGCCTTTCTCGTCTCCGACCTGCTCCGGGAGCGCCCCAGTCGGCCCTGGTAGCGGCCAAGGGCCTGGAAATTGGCCTGGACAGGCGAGCGGGGCCGGATGACAGACTGCCAGCATGACCGGACCGGACCCCAAAGGAGATCTCCTTGGTTACCTGCAGGCCGGCCGCGAGGCAGTGCTGTGGAAGCTTGAGGGGCTCTCCGAATATGACGCGCGGCGTCCCCTCACTCCCACCGGCACCAACCTCCTGGGGCTGGTCAAGCACCTGGCCGCCGTCGAGCTGGGGTATTTCGGCGAGACCTTCGGCCGGCCGTCCGGCGAGCCCACGCCCTGGCTGGCGGAGGACGCGGAACCGACCGACGACATGTGGGCGACCGCCGCGGAGTCGCGCGACCAGATCATCGCCCTGTACCACCGGGCGTGGCTGCACGCGGACACCACGATCGACATGCTGCCGCTCGACGCGACCGGTCACGTGCCCTGGTGGCCGGCGGACCGGAGCGAGGTGACGCTGCACCGGATCATGGCCCACGTGACCGCCGAGACCCACCGGCACGCCGGGCACGCCGATATCGTGCGGGAACTGATCGACGGGGCGGTCGGGCGCCAGCCGGGGAATGACAACATGACGCCTGGCGACGAGTCCTGGTGGGAGGCTTACCGGAGCCGGCTGGAGCAGGCGGCCCGGGACGCCGGCCGCTGAGTCGGTCCGCCGCCCGGAGGAGGTCGTGACGCTCAAGGCCGCGCCCGGCACCCGCATCTTCGGCAACGGCGTGGTGCTGTCGACTACCAGCGGCCCCGCGACCCCGGTGCCTAGCAGGCCTGCTAGCGCACCCGGCAGAGGCAGGGCGTACCGTCAGCAGCGGCCAGTCAACAGGGCCGTTTGACCGCTGCGGCCTGGCCGGGCACGATCATCGCTGTGGACGCGGAGCGCCGGAGGGGAGCTGGTCGGGTGTGAGCATTCTGGGTACCCGGGTCGTGCGGACGGAGGATCCCGGTTTTCTGACCACCGGCGCGGTCTATACCGACGACGTGGTGGACGAGCGGCTGGCCGGTGCGTGTTACGTGTTCTTTGTCCGGTCCCCGATCGCGCACGCCCGGATCACTGCCGTCGACACCAGCGCCGCCCTGGAGGCACCCGGCGTTCTCGCCGTGTTCACCGGGGCTGACCTGGCCGACCTGGCGCCGCTCAGGCCGCCCATGCCAGATCTGGTCGACGGGCGGATGGCCCAGCCCCTGCTGGCCCGGGACGTGGTGCGCTATGTGGGCGAGCCGGTGGCCGTCGTCGTCACCGAGGACCCCTACCAGGGGGAGGACGCCGCCGAGCTGGTCAGCGCCGACTACGATCCGCTGCCCGCCGTCGTGGATCTCACGGCGGCCGCGGATAGCCCGCCGGCCCTGCTGTTTCCCGATGCCGGGACGAACGTGGCCGCCACCTTCGGCGACGCGGCCGCGCTCCAGGCCGACCTGTTCGACGGCTGCGAGGTGGTGGTCAGCCGGACGATCGTCAACCAGCGGGTGGCACCCGCCCCTATGGAGACCCGCGCCGCCGCGGCTGCCTGGGGCGACGACGGCCGGCTCACGGCCTGGATCCCGAACCAGGGCGCCCAGGGCACCCGGGGTGCCCTGGCCGCCATGCTGGCCCTGGACCCGTCCAGCCTGCGGATCATCACCCCGGACGTGGGCGGTGCGTTCGGCGCGAAGTTCGGCGCGGACCCGGAGCACGCGGTGGTGTGCTGGGTAGCCCGGCAGCTGGGCCGGCCCGCGCGCTGGGCGGAGACCCGCAACGAGAACATGGTCGCGATGACGCATGGCCGGGCCCAGCTCCAGACGATCACCATCGGCGGCCGCCGGGACGGGACCGTGACCGGCTACCGGCTGGAGATCCTGCAGGATTCCGGGGCCTACCCGCGGTTCGGCGCGTTCCTGCCCGCGCTCACCATCCTGATGGCCCCCGGGCCGTACGCGATCGGCCGGGCTGAGGCGGTCGCGCGCTCGGTGGTGACCAACACCACGCCGGTCGGCGCGTACCGCGGCGCGGGCCGCCCCGAGGCCACGGCGGCCGTGGAGCGGGCCATCGATCTGTTCGCCGCCGAGATCGGCCGCGACCCGGCCGAGGTGCGCCGGAAGAACCTGCTGCCCAGGTTCACCGAGCCGCACCGGACCGCGTTCGGTGCCGTCTACGACAGCGGCGACTACGTGACCGCGCTGGACGCCGCGCTGGACGCGGCCGGCTACCCCTCGCTGCGTGAGGAGCAGACCCGGCGGCGCAGCGCCGGTGACGTGGTCCAGCTCGGCATCGGCCTGGCCAGCTACGTGGAGATCACCGGCGGGGGAGCCGAGTCGGGTGGCCCCCGGGAGAACGCCACCGTCGAGGTGCATCCGGACGGCAGCGCGACGATCCTCACCGGGACCTCCCCGCACGGCCAGGGTCACGCCACTGTGTGGGCCATGCTGGCCAGCGAGGAGCTGGGCATCCCGGTGGACAGGATCACGGTGAAGTGGGGCGACACCGACCTCATCCCGGAAGGAGGCGGCACCGGCGGCTCCCGCAGCCTGCAGCAGGGCGGGGTGGCGGTGCAGCAGGCGTCACGGGAGCTGCTGGACGTGGCCCGGGAACGGGCCGCCGCGATGCTCGAGGCCAACCCCGCTGACCTGGTCTTCGAGCCGGAGCGCAGCGCGTTCGAGGTCGCCGGCGACCCGGACGCGGCGGTGCCGCTGGCCAAGCTGGCCGCGGCGGAGCGGCTGGTCGTCCGCACCGTGTTCATCGCCCCGGGCGCGACGTTCCCCTTCGGCACGCACGTGGCGGTGGTGGACGTGGACACCGAGACCGGCAAGGTGGTGCTGCGCCGGGTGATCACCGTGGACGACGCGGGCACCGTGATCAACCCGCTCCTGGCCGAGGGCCAGCGGCACGGCGGCATCGCCCAGGGCGCCGCGCAGGCGTTCCTGGAGGAAGTGATCTACGACGCGGACGGCAACCCGCTGACGGCGAGCTTCGCCGACTACCCGTTCCTGTCCGCCACCGAGGTGCCCAGCTTCGAGCTGGCCGACATGGCCACGCCGACCAGTTACAACCCTCTCGGGGTCAAGGGCATCGGGGAGGCCGGGACGATCGGCGCCACCCCCGCGGTGCAGAACGCGATCATCGACGCGCTGGCCCACCTCGGCGTGCGGCACATCGACATGCCCGCCAGCCCGCAACGGGTCTGGCGGGCCCTCCAGGAAGTTCCGGCCGGGAAGGACGCGTAGATGCAGATCGAGCTCACGGTCAACGGGGCGCCGCGCTCCGACGAGGTCGAGCCCCGCCTGCTCCTGGTCCATTACCTGCGCCAGCGCTGCGGGCTCCGGGCCGCCAACGTCGGCTGTGACACGACGTCCTGCGGTGCCTGCACGGTGCTGGTCAACGGCCGCTCGGTGAAGTCCTGCACGATGCTCGCGGTGCAGGCCGCGGGGCAGGAGATCACCACGGCGGAAGGACTGGCGGCCGGCGGCGAGATGCATCCGGTGCAGGAGGCGTTCCGCCAGGAGCACGGGCTGCAGTGCGGTTTCTGCACCCCGGGCATGGTGATGGCGGCCACGGGCCTGCTGGCCGAGAACCCGCACCCGACCGAGACGGAAGTGCGGGAGGGCCTGGAAGGCAACTTCTGCCGGTGCACGGGCTATCACAACATCGTCCGGGCCGTGCTCGCTGCCGCGGAAACGATGAGCGCATGATCCCCGCGCCGTTCGAGTACGAGGCAGCCGAGTCGGCCGGGCACGCCCTGGACCTGCTGGCCCGCTACGGGGAGGACGCGAAGGTGCTGGCCGGAGGCCATTCGCTGCTGCCCATGATGAAGCTGCGGCTGGCCGTCCCCTCGGTGGTGATCGACATCGGCCGGGTCAGCGAGCTGGCCGGCATCCGGGCCGACGGCGACGAGCTGGTGATCGGCGCCACCACCTGCCACGCCGACGTCGCCGCGTCCGACCTGGTCCGGTCCCAGACGCCGCTGCTGGCCTACGCCGCGGCGCAGGTGGGTGACCCGCAGATCCGGCACCGGGGCACCATCGGCGGTTCCCTCGCGCACGCCGACCCGGCGGCGGACCTGCCGATGGCGCTGGTCGCGCTGGGCGGCTCCATGGAGATCGCCGGGCCGGGCGGGCAGCGCACGGTCAGCGCGGACGACTTCTTCGCCGGCTTCTTCGAGACCAGCCTGGAACCCGACGAGCTGCTCACCGCGGTCCGGGTGCCGCGCCGCCCGGGCCCGGACTGGGGGTACCAGAAGTTCGTCCGGCGGGCCAACGACTGGGCGATCGTCGGGGTTGCGGTGG
>Ga0208220_1001308_pt1 | contig 10466 bp, 6 predicted proteins | sample NGESurdeep092012_9_FD_184484 | JGI IMG/M metagenome (GOLD analysis project Ga0208220, IMG submission 184484) | Arctic peat soil microbial communities from Barrow, Alaska - NGEE Surface sample F53-1 deep-092012 (SPAdes) | ecosystem: Environmental > Terrestrial > Soil > Wetlands > Peat ... | reverse complement strand
GGGCAGCCGCATGAAGATGAGCGAGACCGACGGCATGCCGTTGAGCGTGTACAGCGGCATCGGATGGCCGGAGATCCCGGCATCAGTCTGGGTCCAGGTATTGCTGACCCCGGCCATTTTTGCGTATGCCGCCTGCATGCCGCTCACGCGGCCCTGCCAGTAGGTCGTCGTGGACCCGGCGTCGCCAGCCGTGACGTAGATCGTCCGCACGTTGCCGCCCGCCTGAATGGCGTGCAGCAGGTTCGGGCTCAGGAACAGCAGGTCGTCGTCCTCGTGGGCCACGATGTTGAGAGTCGGGGCCGCCGTCATCACCGCCGCCAGTGCGTGCCGCGCCGGGCCGAGGGCCACTACCGCCGACAGGGGCACCAGCCCCAGGAAAGCCCGGCGGTTCAAGTTCCGGCGGGATTTGTGCTCGTTCGCGCCCGGTGACATCGCCATCGCGGCGGTCCTTCCCCAAAAATGGCGCGCCGGCGGCCGCCGGGCACGGCTCCGTTAGCTGAAAATGATCACAACACGCGCTTGTACATACGCTTCAGCCCCGGAAACTGGTTTCCGACGGCCTGGCGGAACTGGCTGAACCGGAATGCGCTCCGCAGGCGCAGGCGCTGCGGCATTCCGACGAAACTGAAGTCCGGGTAACCCCGGTTGAAGGGCTGGTCGAACCAGTCGTCCTCGCTACTGGGCAGGGCGAGCAGGGTCAGGGCCGCCGCGCGGTGGTCGCAGATGCGGTCCAGCCGCCAGTTGGGCTCCAGGCTCATGTGGCGGAACACCTGCGTGACCACGGGGACCGGTATGTCGTCCATCAGCAGCCTGCCGCCGACCTTGAGCGACCGGGTGACGTAGTACCAGTCGATCACCGGAATCGGGAAGGAGTGCGCACCGTCGATGAGGGCCACGTCCAGGGTCCGCTCGCGGCCGAGCAGGGTGGGCAGAACATCATCGGACAGGCCGACGGCAAAGCTGAGCCGGCTGTCGTCGACTCCGATCTGCCGGCAGTAGGCGCGGACCCGCTCGTGCTCCCCCGGGTCGGGGCTGATCGCCGTGTGGCTGGCACCGCAGGCCGCGAACACGACCGTCGAGACACCTACTCCGACCTCCAGGGTCGTGTCGCCGTCGTGCACTGCCTCGCGGATCGCCTCGAGGGTTCCGGGCAGGGCATCCCAGCGGGCTTCGCCGCCGAGGTGGAAGTGCGGCTTGTCGGCCAGCAGCCGCTGGACGATGTTCAGCTTGTCGGCGCGGGTCGCGTTCAGGCCGTCCGTACTCGTCATATGCCGATTCCCGGTGATTGTCACTTAACAGAAAGCATCTGGTCGGTTACAAGGCGCTATCAGGCTCTTGTTCCCTTGCATGTGTGACGCGTAGATCACTGCGCAGGTTGGCCTGGGTCCCGCAGATTCTGACGGTCAGCCGGTATTGACCCCGAACGTGACGTAGCTGTCGCGGCCCGTCGGACGGGCGGGGTTGCCGACATAGACCTGGCCCGGCTCGGTGTCCTTGACGACGACCGCGCCGGCGCCGATGATGCAGTCCTCGCCGATCTTGACCGAATCCGACAGGCAGCACCCAGCGCCGAGGAACGAGCCCCGGCCCACCGTGCAGTTCCCGCCGATGGCCACGAGCGGGCCGAGGGTGCAGTCGTCCTCGATCACCGAACTGTGCCCGACGCACGTTCCGGCGCCGACGTAGACCTTGGCGCCCAGCCGGATCATGAACTCCAGCGAGGCGTTCTCCTGCACGAAGCAGTTCTCGCCGATCTCGGCGCTCGGCAGGGCGAAGGCGTGGCTGCTGACATAGGAGATGCAGTCGAACCCGGCGTCCTTAACGGCGCTATGCAAACGCCGCCGCACCCGGTTGAGCTGCGCCTTGGACGTGGCGACGAAGGCCCGGAACTCGGCCGGCGGGTACCTTGACGCGAGTTCCCCGAGCGGCACCACCGGCAGGCCGCAGTATTCGTCGGTCGTGATGAACGCGGCTTCGGTGCTAAAGGCGACTACCTTGTGCGGGGTGTCGTAGCTGAAGTACTCAAATGCCGTCGCCGCCCACTCGCCGGTACCGACAATCACGACGCGCTCGCCCTTGGTTACCCGCAGCAGAGGATGCCTGAGTCCCCGCGGCGAGGTCTGCTCTGTACCGGGCATGGTAAGCCTCCCGAAATCGTTCCGGCCGGATCTGCACTGACGGCTACCGGGCCGAAGATAAGCCGCCTATCGCCCCGACTGCTTCGCCGACCGGAGTCGCCTTCCCGATCAGCAGGGCCTGCCAGGCGGCGGCCCGGCGGGCGGGTGCCGCCGTCATGCTCTCGCCCGACCACGAGGTCACCGGCCGAATGCCGTGCAGGGCACTCGCCGTCCACAATTCAAGCCCGTCCAGGTCCTCGGGCGGGCAGACTTCGAGCCGGACGTCGGTCCCGGCTTCCGCGGCTATTTCCAGGAGCAGCCGCCGGGTGACGCTCGGCAGAATCGGAAGACTCAGCGGCGGCGCGCACAGGACGTCGCCGCGCCACCACAACAGGGCGCTGAGCGCCCCTTCCAGGACCTCTCCGGTGCCGGACACGAGAAGAACCTCGTCGGCGCCCAGGGCGGCCACGCTCTGCCGCAGGCCGGCCAGCATCTCTAGATCGGGTCCCTTGACGAGGGGAGTCCGGCGCCGGTCCGGGCCGTCGGCCCGCCGCAGCACGACCCCGGCGCCGGGCCGAGGGGCCGGGCGCAGCCTCAGCCGGAAGCCCGATCCGGCCGCGAATTCGACGCGCGGGAACCATCGTCCGGCCTGCGGCCAGGCCAGGCAGGCGGCCTCCAGGAACCGCGTGGTCACGGCCGCGTCGATGCCGTGCCGCAGCTGGCACGAGGCGACGAACCTCTCGGCGTGATAACGCAGTCCCCGCACCATTCCGTCGTCCACGAGCCACGAGTCGGCCACGTCGAGGCGGTGGCCGACTGGCCCGTGGCTGGTGGCGGAGACCGGCAGCAGCCGGCTATCGCCTTCCGACCAGTCCAGCAGCGTATCCGCGGCGTCAGGCAACGGTCTTTCCTGACATCGTGGCCACGTCCGGGCGGACGACCTCCCACGCCTGTATCGACGCCGTCGCCTTGAGCACCATCTCGTCGAACTCAGCCTGGGCATCGGAGTCGAGCACGATGGCGCCGCCGGCGCCGACGGTCAGCTCGTCCCGCCACCGCACTGCCGTGCGGATCACGATGCTCAGGTCGGCCGTGCCGGCGAACCCGAAGTAGCCGAGCGCTCCCGAGTAAACGCCCCGCGCCTCGCTCTCCAGGGAGTCGATGATCTCCATCGTCCGCAGCTTAGGCGCGCCCGTCATCGAGCCGCCGGGGAAGCAGGCCCGGACGCCCTCAAGGCCAGTGACGTCCCGGCGCAGCTTGCCACGGATCGTGGACACGAGCTGATGGACGGTCGCGTAGGACTCAGTCGCCATCAGCTTCGACACGACGACACTGCCGATCTCGCACACCCGGCCCAGGTCGTTGCGGAGCAGGTCCACGATCATCAGGTTCTCGGCGCGCGTCTTCGGGTCCGACAGCAGGTAAAGCCGCATCTTCTCGTCAAGGTCGGGGTCGGCGCTGCGCGGGGTGGTGCCCTTGATCGGCTTGGTTTCGACGATCCGGTCGGAGTCGATGCGCATAAATCGCTCCGGGGACGAGCTGAAGACCGTCAGCTCGCCGATCCGCAGCAGCGCGGAGTAGGGCGCCGGGTTGAGCCGTCGCAGCCTCCGGTAGAACGCCAGGTCGCCCTCGGGCGCCGGCAGGTGCAGGTTGTTCGTCAGGCAGATCTCGTAGCTTTCCCCGAGCCGCAGCTGGCGCTGGCATTCGGCGATATCGGCGAGGTACTGCTCGCGGGGGCGGACCAGCCACTGCTCCGCGGGCACGTTCGCGGGGGCCGCGAGATCGTCCCCCTGCGGGGCGGGCTGCGGCAGCCGGCGCAGCTGCGCGGCCGTCCGGTCGATCCAGGACCGGGCCTGCGCGGCGACGGCCGGCTCAGCCACGGCCACCACGTAGGTCTGCTGCTGGAGATGGTCGATCGCGATGAACCGGTCGGCGCGCAGCCACACGGAGTCCGGCGCCTGGGACCGGTGCACGTTGACGGAGCCGCAGATCGCCTTCAGCTCGTACCCGAAGTACCCGACGTAGCCGCCGGTCAGGTCGAACGGGAGGAGGCCGGCGTCGACGATGTCGGTGCCGACCCGGCGGTCCAGCGCCTCGAAGATGGTCCCCGACTCCGAGTAAGGCGTCCGTCCGGAGGGCTCCACGGTCACGGAGTTGTCCCCGACCCGGAAGGTGAGCACCTCGCTGTCCGGGCCGCCGGCGTCGCCGAGGAAGGAGAACCTGGACAAGCCGGGCTCCACGCGGGCGCTGTCCAGCCAGAACGCCCGGCTGCTCTCGCCGTAGAGCTCGGCGAAGGCCGCCTCGGCGTCGACCGCCATGTCCAGTCGCACCGAGTAGGCCTGCGCCACGGCCGGCCGAAGAGCCGGCGGGGCGTCGGTCTGCTGGCCGGGAGCGGTCGCCCGGGCCGCCGGGCGGCCGCCGACGGGGGCCGCCGCCCGGTGCCCGGCGGCGAGCGCCAGGTCGCGGAAGTTCGCCAGGAGGCGGGCACCGTACTCGGTGCAGATCGACTCGGGGTGGAACTGAACCCCCCACCGCGGCAGGTGGCGGTGGCGGATCCCCATGATCACGCCGTCTTCCGCCCAGGCGACTGCCTCCAGCTCGGATGGCAGCGGCTCGCTCAGGCACAGGGAGTGGTAGCGGACTCCGGTGAATTCCTGGGGCAGCCCGGCGAATACGCCGTCGCCGGTGTGGTGCACCTGAGTGAGGTGGCCGTGCCGCGGCTGCGGTGCGCCGTGCACGTCGGCGCCGTAGACCAGGCCGATCCCCTGATGTCCCAGGCACACCCCGAGGACGGGCAGGTCATCGCGCGTCAGCGCGACCCGCGACTGGCCGAAGTCCCGGCGCGACGCGGGATGCCCGGGTCCGGGGGAGATGACGGCGCCGTCGAACTCGCTCAGGTCGAGCGAGTCCCACGCCGGGTCGTCGTTGCGCACCACCACAGGAGCGGTGCCGTACACCTCAGCGATCAGCTGGTACAGGTTGTACGTGTAGGAATCGTAATTATCGATCAGTAGCGTCCGCATGGCCCCGCCCAGGTGATTCGGCCCAGATCATCAACTGCCGTCACGCGCCTCGGCTAGGAGGCCACCCATCCCTTGAGGGGCGGCGCGGCGCTGCGCTGGCGATGATCTCTAAGTTGACGCGCAGGCCGGCCGTGAGGATGACATGATGATCACACTTTGCGCTAGTGTGCCAGAACCTGCGGTGCCGTTGGCGCTTTTGTGATCCCATGAAGGCAGCGCAGCTCGTCGCGCCCGGTATGACGGTCCAGGCTAGGGACCGGGGGGCATTTTTCGCGTTCTCCTTGACTGGTGCGAACGGCGGATGATAGTGCTTTTTGCTGCTTTACTTCCCTGGGGGGCCACCCGTGATACTCACGCCATCCGCGCATGTCGACACGTTCTGCCGGGACAACCTGCCGCCCGACGGCCAGTGGCCGCAGCTGCGGTTCGACCTGCCGGAACTTCAGTACCCGGACCGGCGCAACTGCGCTGCGGTGCTGCTGGATGACGTCGTCGCGGCCTACGGGCCCGACCGGGCCTGCCTGCTCACCCCGGACGATAGCTGGACCTACGGTGACCTGCTCGCCCGTTCCAACCAGGTCGCTCGGGTCCTGACCGAGGACTTCGGCCTGGTCGCCGGGCAGCGCGTGCTGCTGCGCGGGCCCAACAATCCGTGGCTCGCGGCGTGCTGGTTTGGCGCGCTCAAGGCCGGCTGCGTGGTCCTGACGACGATGCCGCTGCTGCGTGGCGCCGAGCTGGCGCCCCTGGTGGAGCTGACGCGCCCGGCGCTGCTGCTGAGCGACCACCGGTTCGCCGCCGAGCTGGCCGAGGCCGCCCCCGGCTCGCGGCTGCTCACCTACGGCGACGCGGGTGACGACGACCTGATCAGGCGGTGCGCCGCCAAGCCCGCGACCTTCGCCACCGTCGACACCGCGGCCGACGACGTCGCGCTGCTGGCGATGACCTCGGGCACCACCGGCACGCCCAAGGTGACGATGCACTTTCACCGCGACGTCCTGGCGGTCGCGGACACCTTCGGGAAGTACCTGCTCAAGGCGGAGCCGTCCGATGTCTTCGCCGGGACGCCGCCGCTGGGCTTCGCCTACGGCGTCTGCGGACTGCTGGCCCTGCCGATGCGCATCGGGGCGTCGGTCCTCCTGCTGGAACGCCCGGCGCCCGCCGAACTCGCCGACGCGCTGGTCCAGTCCGGGGTGACGGTGCTGTTCACCACCCCGACCGCGTATCGGGCGATCCTGAGGTCGGGCCAGGCCAGCCGGCTGACCGGACTACGGCGAGCCGTGTCGGCGGGGGAGCACCTGCCGAAGGCGGTCTGGGAAGAGTTCTTCGCGCAGACCGGCGTCCGCATCATCGACGCCATCGGCAGCACCGAGATGCTCAACTTCTTCGTGGGCGCCGCCGACGACGACATCCGGCCTGGCTCCACGGGCAAGGCGCTGCCCGGCTACCTGGCCGAGGTGGTCGGGCCCGATGGGCGCCCGGTCCCCGACGGCATGCCCGGAAACCTCGCCACCGTCGGGCCGATCGGCTGCCGGTATCTCGCCGACCCGCGGCAGGCGGCCTACGTGCAGAACGGCTGGAACGTCACGGGTGACACCTACATCCGCGATGCGGACGGCTACTTCTGGTACCAGGGGCGCAGCGACGACATCATCGTCTCCTCCGGCTACAACATCGCCCCGACCGAGATCGAGCGCGCGCTGGAACGGCACCCGGATGTCGTCGAGTGTGCCGTGGTGGGCAAGCCCGACGCGGACCGGGGGATGATCGTGCATGCCGCCGTGGTGCTGCGGGCCGAGGTTTCCGGTGACGCCGCCCAGGCCGCCGAGCTGCAGGCGTTCATGAAGGAGCGCATCGCACCGTACAAGTACCCGAGGTCCATCGAGTTCGTCGCCGCGCTGCCGAGGACGGCGACCGGCAAGGTACAGCGGTTCCAGCTGCGGGATGCTCTACTGGGGGATGCGGTAGCGCTCTAGCGGCGCGGTCAGGTCCCCGGGCGTGTGCCTGAGCCCCGGCATGGCCGGGGATACCGGCCTGGCCAGCGACATCAGCACCTCGAAGGCCGAGGCGCCGGTCTGGATCATCTCGGGCGGCAGGGCCGCCGCCGCGGCGTGCCCGAGCCCGTACTCGATGCCGCGGCGCGAGCCCTTGGCCGAGTGCCGGCCTCCGGCCGACAGCCCGACGAGCCGCGCCCCGGACAGGTACCAGCCCAGCACGCGCGCCCCGCGCTGCCTGGTGCCCTCGCCGCGGTTGAGCAGGGCGATGAACTGCGGGGCGGTGGCCAGCAGGTAGATCAGGCCGCCCGCCGCGGCGCCGGCGATCAGCTGGACGAGGGCATTGCCGAACTGCGAAGCCGCCCCCCAGGCGGCGAAGCCGGCGGCCGCCGCGACCAGCAGCGCGGGCAGGACGGCCCGGGCCAGGCCCCAGAGCCGGACGTCGGCGGTCCGCTTGAGCGCGATCAGGTAGCACGGCAGCACCATCGGGCCCAGGATCACCACGTGCGCGATCGCCGCGCCGACCACGCCGTCGTAGTGCACGCCCACGGCCATCGCGGGTATCAGGCCGACCAGCCACACCAGCTGGACCACGAACAGCAGCCGCGACCGGCCCAGCCCTGCGAGGATATTCGAGAACAGGACGCACATGATGGAGATCGCCCCGTACAGCGCCAGGATCACCAGGACGCTGGCCGAGGCCGCCCATTTCGCGCCGTACAGCGTCACGACCAGCGGGCCGGCCAGCGCCATCGTGAGGGCGCTGATGGGCATGACCACCAGCGCGACCGCGCGCACCGCGTCGGTGATCGCGGGTCCCAGCGCCTGCGGATCGTGCTTGACCCGCGAGAAGGCCGGCATCGAGACGTTATTGATCATGGCGCCGAGCAGCGCCCCCGGCCAGGAGGCCACGTTGAAGGCCAGGACGTAAATGCCGAGCGCGACGGCCCCCAGAAGATGGCCGATGAGCGCGTAGTCGGTGTTCAGGAGGATAAAGCTGATGACGTTCGCACTGCCCAGCGGCACGCCAAACTTCCACAGCACGGACAAGGCGCTGCGCAGCAATCCGGGCCGGTAATTCCGCCGCACCGAGAAGAAGAGGATCAGCCCGGAGACGACCTGGCCGACGACGCGGGACCACGCGAAGGCCATCGCGCCGCTGCCCGAGCGGGCCAGCAGGATAAGCACGGCGGTGGAGAATACGAAGCTAATAGCCTCGGCCAGAAACAGCTTCTCCTGCCGGAAAGTCCTGACGAGCTGAGCGCTGGGCACGGCGAAAACGCCCACGATGATCAGAACCAGTGCCATAACCCTAATCGGGCCGGCGGCATCGGCTGATCCGAGCGCTGAGGCGATGGGCCGGGCAAACGCGTACATGGCGGCGGCCTGCAGGGCGCTGGTGACCCACGACACGGTGACCATCGTGGGAGCCAGTCGGTCTATATCGAGGTCGGCGCGGATCAAGCACGAGGAAACGCCCAGCTCACCGACGCTGGACACGATGGCGTACGCCGTCATCGCGACGGTGAATACCCCGAAGTCCCGGGGATTGAGGATGTGCGCGACAACGGCCGTGATAAGGAGGCTCGCCACTTTCAGGAGCGCCGTGTTCGCGAGACTCCAGAAAGCCCCCCGGCGTACTTTCGCAGCCAGCGAGGAGGAATCTGCCTGAGGCATGTCGTCCGGATCGGAGACCATATTCCGTCGCGCTGCGGCAGAGTCAGTCATCGGATGCTATTCGCTCCGGACCGGGGCCGCCGCCGGTGAAACGAAGGGCTGCAGTTGGGAGCTCACGTCGATAGTGCTCGACCGAGCGCGGCAACCGCGAATCATGACTCGCCCCCTTTCGCCGGAACAAACCCTTTGCCAGACTTCCCACAGCCCTGCTATATTTTAAGTAGTATTTCCAAGGATCTATCCGTCACAATATACTAACGTTGACATATCAACTTTAGCATACCCGTAAAACTATTCCAGCCGCTGGCTCGATTAGTTAGGGGCCAGGAACGGTCAGGCCGGTCCCGGCGCGCGGGCCAGGGAGTAGCTGCCGCTCGCCGCCGCGCGGAGCAGCCCGGCATGCTGCCGGAGGCAGTCCTGCGCGCTGAAGCGTGCGGCGGACTCGGCCGCGAGCGCGCCGCGAGTGCGCAGGTAGCGGTCGCGGTCGGCGACCAGGCGTTCCATCGCCGCCACCAGTTCGTCCTGGTTGGGCTGCGCGCGAAAGCGAGCTGCGGCCACTGACTCCCAGTCAACGCCCAGCGGGTCGCCCAGCGGGTTGGCCACCAGGTAGCCGCGCCCAGCGTCCTGGCCTATCTGCTCTCGCGCCCCGCCGACATCGCTGAGGACCACCGGCACGCCCGCGTGCAGCGCCTCCATGGACGCCAGGGACCAGCCCTCGAAGAACGAGTCGAGCACGAAGCCGTCCGCCGCGGCGAGCAGCTGTGCGGGCTCGGACAGGTGATCACGCAGGTGGACGCGGTCGCGGCACGGCATGCTGTCGCGCAGGCTCAGCACGCGCCGGTAGTAGCGGAGGTCGTCTGGTCGCCCGGCGACGACGAGGTGGGCCTCCGGGCGGCGGCGCGCCAGTTCCCCGAACGCGCTCAGCAGGCCATAGGTGTTTTTCTGCAGGCTGTACCGCGCGAGACAGACGAACAGGTACTGGTCGGTAAGACCCAGCCGGCCGCGGACGGCCGCGCGGTCACCGCCCGGCCGCCGCTCGTCATCGACGCCGTTGGGTATCGTGACGATCCGGTCGGGCGGGAACCCGGGGTTGTCGGCCAGATACTGCTGGCGCACCAGTTCGCTGACCGCCACCACTGCGGCCAGGCTCGTGCCGTGGGCCGCCTGAGCATGCCACTGCCAGTCCCCCCCGAACAGCCGGTACATGCCATGAAGGTTGTCGACGTAGGGCACGCCGAGACGCTCGGCCAGGGCGAAGGCCCACCTGGGTGCGCCGTGGGCGCTGATGACGTCCGGGTGCCATTGCTCAACCCACTCCGCGGCGCCGCTCTCGTCCGCCTCGAGGATCGGGATACCGCTGTCGCGGAGCATGCGCGCGAGACGCCCGCTGAGATCGCCGGCGGGGGGCGGGGTGGGCGCGGCGTGCAGCACGGCGGTCTGCAGCCGCTGCGCGGGCAGCCGCCGGGCCAGGAAGGCCACCATCTCTTCCAGGCCGCCGACGTCCAGGCGGCTGGTCACGACCAGGCACCGCAGGAGCGGCAGGTCCGGCGGCAGGGTGCCTTCGGTTACGGTGTTTTCGACCACGTGGCTGTCGACCACGTGGCTGTCGACCACGTGGCTGTCGACCACGGGGCTGTCGACCACGGGGCTTTCCACCA
>Ga0208220_1001307_pt1 | contig 10466 bp, 8 predicted proteins | sample NGESurdeep092012_9_FD_184484 | JGI IMG/M metagenome (GOLD analysis project Ga0208220, IMG submission 184484) | Arctic peat soil microbial communities from Barrow, Alaska - NGEE Surface sample F53-1 deep-092012 (SPAdes) | ecosystem: Environmental > Terrestrial > Soil > Wetlands > Peat ... | reverse complement strand
GACGGCCGCGCTCTTCTGTCTCGCGTTCATTTCGGTGTTCGTCACCGGAGGGCTCAGCGGATTCTTCCTTTCGCAGCCATCGATCGACACGTATCTGCACGGCACGTACTTCGTCGTTGGCCATTTCCATTTCGTGATGGCCGTGGCAGCCATGTTTGGCATCTTCGCGGGGACGTACTTCTGGTTCCCGAAGATCTTCGGCCGGATGATGAACGAGGCGCTCGGCAAGTGGCACTTCGGGCTCACGTTCATCGGCGTGTACGCGACGTTCATGCCGATGCACTGGCTCGGCCTCACCGGCAACGTGCGTCGCTATTCGTCATTCCCGAGCGACTACATGCACGGCTCGCTGCCGCTGCACCGGTTCATCACCTACTCTGCGCTCTTCCTCGGCGCGGCGCAGCTCATCTTCCTCGTCAATCTGATATGGAGCCGGTTCCGCGGGCCCATCGCGCCCGCGAATCCGTGGGAAGCGACATCGCTCGAGTGGGACACGACATCACCGCCGCCATTCGACAACTTCGGCGGCATGCATCCAGTGGTGTACCGCGGTCCGAACGAATTTGGTGTCGCAGGCCCGCGCGGCGACTACGTGATGCAGACTGATCCACCCACCGCCGCCGCGGCGACGGTGTGACGATGCAGAAGACCATGGCACCGCCCTTCGCAGCGCGCACTGGAGTCTGGGTAGGCATCGCGGCGATCACGATGTCGTTCGCGGCGTACTCCAGCGCGATGGTAATCAGACAGGGGCCGGTTCCCGAATGGCAGCACTTCAGGCTGCCGCCCATTCTCTATCTGAACACGTTCGTTCTCGTGATCAGCAGCCTGACGCTCGAGCTGGCGCGTCGCCGAGTGGGAGGACCGTTCGATTCGCTGGGGCGACTGGACTTGTCGCAGGCCGATGCGATGCGGCGGCGGCTCGTGTGGATGTACGCGACGCTCGGGCTCGGGCTTCTGTTTCTCGGCGGACAGTATCTGGCGTGGACTCAGCTCTCCGCGCAGGGCGTTTTTCTCTCCACGAGCACTAGCAGCTCGTTCTTCTACGTTCTGACGGCCGTGCACGCGTTGCACCTACTGGGGGGATTGGGTGCCTTGACGTACGCGCTGCGCAGCCTTCGGGGCGATGATGGCCCGCGGCCCGTGAACGTGCTCGGTGCGGCAGCGTTGTACTGGCATTTCATGGCGGTGCTGTGGGTGTATCTCTTCGTGATTCTCGCACTCTGGGTGTGACGTGAGCGATTCGGTCATGACCGCGGGCGACGTGCATGGCGCCGCCATGGAGCCATCGCCGTTTCTGATTCAGAGCAAGAAGCTGACGGTGTGGCTGTTCATCGTGGCGGACGCCGCGACGTTCGGCGCGATGCTCTTCGGCTACGGCTATCTGCGCTTCGGGAGCCCGAACTGGACGAAGCCATTCAACTTTTCGCCGTCGATCATCAACGCGTTCGTAATGACGGTGATTCTGCTGACGAGCAGCCTGACCATGCTCGGCGGCGTCGCCGCGGCGCGCGAAGGACGGCGAGCCGCGACGATGAAGTGGCTCGCCGCCACCGTGCTCCTGGGCGCGCTCTTCGCAACGCTGCATCTCCGCGAATGGGTGACGATGTTCCACGACGGATGGAGTCTGACAGCCAATCCATTGGGCGGTTCGGTGCTCGTGGGCGCGACGTTCTTCTCGATCACCGGACTGCACTTGCTGCACGTGATCTGCGGCGTGGTGGCGATCATCGTGATCGCGATCGGCTTCGGCACGGGGAAGTTCACGGCGGGCCACGTCGAGACGACGGGGCTGTACTGGCACTTCGTGGACCTCGTGTGGATGTTCGTCTTTCCGCTCGTGTATCTTCTGAATCTCCGCTAGCTACCAACAGGAAACGTGGCATGACGACAACGGAGTTGAGCTCGGGTCCGACGTTCAAGATATACGTCGCCGTGTGGATGGGGATGGTCGTGATCGCGGCCATCGAGGCGTGGCTGGCGTACATGCACGTATCGCGGGTCACGCTGCTCGCGACGCTGCTGGTGCTCGCGGTGCTCGAAGCCGCGGTGGCGCTGCGCTATTTCATGCACCTCAAGTACGAAGTGCCTCTGCTTTTCTGGACGCTGATACCGGGGCTGGTGTTCGCGTTCGTGATGATGAATCAGTTCTGGGCTGACTCGGCGCGCATGAGCAGTCTGCGCTTTCCGATTCCGTAGGGGGACCGATGCAGCCAATGGCGAACATGGTCGGGCCAATGATGGCCGCGATGGTCGTGCTGGGCGCGCCCGCCTGCATCGTCTTCGTGGTGTTGATGGTGCTGACCTGGCGTAAACGCAAGAGCGACGGCGCGTTGTAGCCGTCCAGGCGTCGTGTGGCTATCAGAACGCCGAGCGGGCAGCATATTTGCGGGGAATTCGAGGTTTGCCGTTTCCTCTTCCTTCGCAAGTGCCCGCGACGTGAGCGACCTTACGCCGGACGCAAATCAGACCGTACGGGCACGGACCACGGCGATTCTGGACAGTCTCGCCGACATGGTCGTCGCGTGCGACTCGGAGTGGCGCTGCCTCTACCTCAATCCCGCGGCGCAAGCGGCCGCGCGGGCGCTTGGTCTCGTTCACCCGGACCAGACGATTGGCTTCGTGGTGTGGGAGACGATGTCGCGGCTCAAGAGCACTCGCTTCGAGGTTGACGCGCGGCGTGCGTTGGCCGAGGCGCGAATCATCGAGCGCGAGGACTACTTCACGGAAATCGGCAAGTGGCTCGAGAATCGCCTGGTGCCGAGCGCCGACGGAACCATCACCATGTATTCGCGCGATGTTACCGATAGGCATCGCGCGCTCTCGGTCGAGCGCGTTGCAGCTGATCGCGCGCGTCGCCTCCTCGCCGTGTCCACGGGATTGGGCGAGGCGATTACGCCGGCGCAGGTGGCGGACGTGATCTTTCGCGAGGGAATGCACGCGGTGGGCGCGGATGCCGGCTCGCTCGCGCTCGTGCGCTACGGTGCGAGCGGACCGGAGGAGCTCGAGATCGTGAAGACGACGGGTTTTTCCGCGCCGCTCGTCCAGCGATATCGCCGATTCCCGCTGCACGCGGGTCGTCCGCTGTCGGACGCGATACTGACGCGCTCTCTTTGCCTTCTGCGCAACAGCGTCGAGTGGAGGGAGAAGTACGCGCAGATGGCGGCCGAGGCGGGCGACCTTGGCTACGAGGCATTCGCCGCGGTGCCGGTGATCTCGGGGGGGAATGCGCTGGGCGGACTGACGTTCAGCTTTCGCGAGCCGATGGAGTTCGACGAGCGCACCCGCACGTTTCTCTCGACGCTCGGCGAGCAGTGCGGACTTGCGCTTGCGCGCGCGCGGGCATTCGAGGCAGAGCTGCGTGCGCGCGAGTCGAGCGCGTTTCTGGCGGAGGCGAGCAGGCTGCTGGCGGCATCGCTCGAGTACGAAGCGACGTTGAAGACAGTCGCCGAATTCGCGGTGCCGAGGCTTGGCGACTGGTGCGCGGTGGACATCGTGCGCGATCCGACGCGGCCGAAGTGGCCGCCGGAACTCGACCGGGTGGCAATCGTGCATCCGGACCCGGACAAGCTCGCGCTCGCCGCGTCGGTCACGGAGCGCTACCCCACTGACTGGTCGGCGGATGCCGGAATGGCGTCGGTGTATCGCGAGGGGAAAGCGACGCTCGTTCCGCTGGTCACGGATGCGATGCTCATCGCCACGGCGCGTGACGAGAAGCATCTGGCGCTGCTGCGCGCGCTGCAATTCTCGGCGGTGATCATCGTGCCGCTGGTTGCGCGCGGGCTTCGGCTTGGCGCGCTGACGTTGTGCATGGCGGAATCGGGGCGCAGCTACGAGGCCGCCGACGTGCAGCTCGCTGAGGATCTGGCGCAGCGGGCCGCGATGGCGGTGGACAATGCGCGACTGTTGCGCGACGCCGAGCATGCGCGGCGGGCGGCGGAGGTGGCGAATCAGGCGAAGATGCGCTTTCTGGCGAACATGAGTCACGAGCTGCGGACGCCACTCAACGCGATTGCGGGGCACGTGCAGATACTGGAGATGGGGCTGCGCGGACCCGTGACGGAGGAGCAGCTCGAGACGCTCACGCGGGTGGGGCGTGCGCAGAGGCACCTGCTTGGATTGATCAACGATGTGCTCGACGTCGCGAAGCTCGAGAGCGGACGAGTGGAGTATCGGATCGCGGAGACTGCGCTCGACGAGATCATCGCGGATGCGATAGCGATGATCGAGGAGCCGTTCCGCCTGAAGGGACAGCAGCTTGTCGCGCCGTCGCTTGCGGTGGATGCTGGTGGAAAGCCGATTCGCGTGTGGGCGGACGAGGACAAGCTGCGGCAGGTGCTGCTGAATCTTCTCTCGAACGCGGGCAAGTTCACGGCGGCTGGTGGCCGCGTGTGCATCGAGATCGACGTGCAGCCGGATCTCCCGCAGGTGGTGCATCTCCGGGTGTCGGACGATGGCGTCGGCATTCCGCCGGACATGCTGGAGGCGATCTTCGATCCGTTCGTGCAGGTGGACTCGAGCTCGACGCGATCGGCGGAGGGGACGGGATTGGGGTTGGCGATCAGCCGGAGTCTCGTCGCGGGATTCGGGGGCGCGCTGTCGGCGAGGAGTATGGAGGGGAGCGGATCGGTGTTTACGGTGTCGCTGCGGCGGGTGATGACGGACGTGGCGGAGGGTTGAGGAAGTTCAATCAGAGCAGTACTTTACGCACTCTTCGGCCAGGTAGCTCAGTTGGTAGAGCAGCGGACTGAAAATCCGCGTGTCGGGGGTTCAATTCCCTCCCTGGCCACTGCGAGCAGAACAGCGAGTTGGCTACAAATCGAACGACCGATTGCACGTGCCGCTGGGGGGACATCTGGCGGGACTCGTGCGGAATCGGTCGTTTTTAGTCACCGCACGAGAGATCTCCTGAGCGTTGATGCAGAGGGATCCTGGTGCTGAAATAAAAAGTTCAGGAGATCTGTGGGACGAGGGCGATGCCACAGATCCGAGACCCGAGCGGTGATCCTGGTGCTGATCGAGACCGCGGTCCTTCGCGTGAAGTCGTATCAGGCGACTTAGCTCACGCGTCACGAGGTCATGAGCTCCGTCTTTCTCTTCGGCTCCTCGCCGAGCCATTCCGGATGTGTCGCAGTCGAGTCGAAGATTGACGATGTCTTGAATGGCTCGAACTCTCCGCGCGCGGCGGCCTGCTTCGTCTTTGCAAGGAGCGCAGCGACTTCATCGGTGCTCATCGGACGGAACGTTCGCGCCGCTTCGATCGCCTGATCGAGAATCGCCATGCTGTCGCAGCCGGTGATCACCACCGAGGTCGGCAGGTTCATCGCGTAGTGAAGACATTCCGTCGGCGTCACGGTTTTCGAGCGCAGGATGATTCCGTTCGCCATGCTCTTCATGCCGAGCACGCCGATGCCTTGTTTCACGAGCTCGGGGACGACGAGCTTCTCGAAGCTGCGATAGTGCGCATCCATCACATTGAGCGGCATCTGCGCGGCATCGAAGGTGAAGCCTCGATCGCGTGCGACCTCGAGCATGTAGAGATGCACGTGCGGATCCTTGTGTCCGGTGAAGCCGATGAACCGGAGCTTGCCTGCCTTCTTCGCATCGAGCAGCGCCAAGTGGGCGCCTTCTTCATCGAAGATCCGATCGGGATCCTCGAAGCGGAGTACTTCGTGATGCTGAACGAGATCGATGTGATCGGTCTGCAGTCGCCGAAGTGACTCGTCGAGTTGCTTTGTAGCCTCGCGTCGCGAGCGGCCATCAATCTTCGTCATCAGGAAGACCCTGTCGCGATATCCGTCGCGCAGCGCCTTGCCCATGCGGATCTCGCTCGCGCCCTCGTTGTAGTCCCACGAGTTGTCCATGAACGTGATGCCGCGGTCGATCGCGCTGCGCGCGATGCGAATGCTCAGCGGTTCATCGACGTGCTTGAGTGCGAGGTGCCAACCGCCGAGTCCGATCGCGGAGAGTTTTTCGCCTGTGCGACCCAGCTCGCGGCGGGGGAGTCCTGCGGCGGCCGTATTAGAAGCAGGCGGATTGGGCATTCGGAGCATCTCCCTGAGCGTTGGTGGCTGTGCAGCGCCTTCGCTCGTTCGCTGGACGGCCGAGCGCCGGCGAGCGTCGCAAAAGCTGCACCTCGACGCGCGGTGGGCGAAGCTGCGTGATCGCTCACCGACGAGCGCACCGTTCACGGCGAGGCCGAGGCGGTAGGACAGCGACCGCCGGGACTGCTTGTGCTGGAAGCTCCGAAGCTGATCGCCAGGTGACAGGCCGGCTTCCGACGCGCGCATGATCTGACGCTTGCCAGCGAGCCCAGCGAAGGTCGTTGTGATAAATTCGCGGCGGTGTAGGGTTCAATACGCCACTCAGTGTTGCATCGTAGGGAGCGATACGCGCGTTTCGCCACATTGACAGGAGGCGGCGTGGAGTCAATAGTCGACGAGTCAGCCTTTGTCTTCAGGGGTCGTGGTACGTCATCCACGCTTCGAGTCTCCCGAGGGATTGCACCGAGTCGGCGATCGGCTAGTGCTCACGCTACGCGGAGCATCGAACTGGCACGCACGGTAATCAGAACGCGAGTGCCGCTCTTCGAGAACGGGTGTCAGTCGTCGCGGAGTCCGACGCATCATGTCTGAGAGCAACGACATGTTGGTTGGCCACGGCGCCGCCGACTCGGCGCTCTTCAGCCACGTTTTCGAAACGCACCGAGTCGCACTGCGGCGATACGCCGAGCGATTCGTGAAGTCACGCGACACCGCGGAAGACCTGGTGCAGGACGTGTTCTCGCGTCTCTGGGTGCGCTGGAAGGGAATAGACGTCGGAGCCAATGTGCGCGCCTACTTGTACCAGGCAACGCGCACGCATGCGCTCAACCACCTGGAGCGCCGCCGCATCGAGCAGCGCGGACTGCTTCGCTATGTTGGCCCCGTGTCCACGGATGTCGGGCCAGCCCTTCCGCCCGAAGGTGAAACGCGCGTCCACTCCGACGACATCACGCGCGCGGTCGAGCACGTGCTGCGCCTCATGCCGCCGAGGCAACGCGAGGTCGCGAGCCTTCGCCTGCGGGATCAGCTCACGACGCGAGAAATCGCGGTCAAGCTTGGCATCTCCCCTCGCACGGTCGAGGTGCACATCGCGCGGGCAACACGATTGCTCCGCGACCGCCTGCCCACATTGCTCGGTCAGCGCCGGCCCACAATCAGCTAGCCGCAACGCCGCAGCACGACGCACAGAACGGCGGTGATGCGAGCGAATGCGATGCTGGGAGGAGAATCGATGGTGCGTCACACGCGCCATCACTGACTACTTGCGTTCGTGTACGTAGTCCCAGGTCGTTCTCTTGTTCAACGACGTATGACGAGTCGCCATGATTTGACGACCGTTTCCCATCCAACCCCTGACTGTCATGCTCGACATCGACTGGGAATTGATGTTCCGCTACTGCGGCAATGAGTGTACACCCGAGGAACGAGAGCTATTCGAGCGATGGCTCGCGGCGAACCCGCGGCATCGTGAGTTCTTCGACGCCGTGGTGCTCGGCGCAGGGCGCGCGGTGGATGCGCCACCCCCCATGCCGCCGACGACACCGACGCTTCGAGTACCACTCAACGCAATGTCGCGACGTCGCTCTGCGTCGCGAACGATTCCGTGGCGCGCGTGGCTAGTCGTGGCGGTAATCGCCACCGCCATCGTGTTGGCGAAGCGCACAGGCCTCTTCGATCGAATCCCGATCGGCCGTCACGACGCGGTCGCCGAGCGGACCATCACGACCCATCCGGGCGAGCGCGCGCAGATCAATCTGGTGGACGGTTCGCGGATCATGCTGGCATCGGAGAGCACGGTGCGCTATCCGGTCGACCTGTCGGGTCCGCGCCGCGAGGTAACGCTAAGCGGCGAGGCAATGTTCGCTGTTGCGCATGACGCCGCGCGGCCGTTCGTCGTGCGCGCCAACGGCGCGATGGTGCAAGACGTCGGCACGACGTTCGACGTTCGCTCGTACCCGGGCGACGCGCGAGTCCGCGTCGTCGTCGTAGAGGGAAGCGTCGACCTGGGTGGCGCTGAACCGACGGGTCCGACACAGCGACTGCGGCGTGGTGAGCTCGGACGACGCGACACGCACGGCGCGATCGAGGTCCGCGTCGTCGACCCTTCACGCTATATCGCCTGGACGGATGGGCGACTGCTGTTCGACGAAACCCCGATGCGCGACGTGGCGGCGCAACTCGGCCGGTGGTTTGGCACGCCGGTCGTCATCGCCGACTCGGCGCTGTCCTCACGCGACTTCACCGGTTCGTTCAATGGCGAGGCGCTGCCCAATGTGCTCGCCGTGATCGCTGCCGCCGTACATGCGCGGGTGGAATGGCGCGCCGATACCGCCCGGTTGTCTTCACTTCCCGAATCCAAATGATCTCGCGCCGTGCGCGACCGAGCGCGCGGCTCACCGTGGAGGATGACAGAATGCAGTTCGCTGGAGTGAGAAAGAGAGTGGTGATATTGGTGGCGCTGCTGTTGGTCCTTAGCGTCACGGCGCGCGCGCAGAACGTACGCCGCTCGGAGCTGGGCAGTGGAAGCACGTCCGCTGCGCAGGAGAGCAATCCAGCAACGTCTGCGCTCACACAGGCGCGGACGCCGTCTTCGATGCTCGTCACTCTGGAGGTGAAAGCAACCCACCTTCGCCGCGTGCTGAGCGAGATCGCGCGCCAGAGCGGGGTCCATCTGTACTACAGCAGATATGCCGTACCCCTTGATCGCCTGGTGTCTCTCAGTGTGCAAGGAGCGACCGCCACTGAGGCGCTCGAGAAGGCGTTGGACGGGACAGGCGTCGGCATCCACGTGTGGGCGCCCGGCCAGATAGTTCTCGAGCGCATCGAAACTCTTTCGCACGCGAGCCGCCTGCGCCGGCTCGTGGGTTTGCAGGGGCACGTCGTGGATGCAAAGACGGGGGCTGTCATCGCCGGCGCTCAGGTCACTATCGACGGTACATCTCTCGGTGCCGCCACTGATAATGACGGGGCGTACAAGATCGCGTCGGCGCCGATCGGCGAGCACGTCGTCACTGCGCGCCGCATCGGCTACTCGCCGCAGTCGCTGCACGTGACCATCGCTGCGGACACGACCGCGACGCTGGATTTCGCGCTGCAGCTTTCGGTCAACGTGTTCGACCAGGTGGTCGTCACGGGCACGGTCGCGCCCACCCAGCTACGCGCTGTCCCAACGCCGATCACCGTCGTGACGGCCAACGACATTGCGCGGCTCGGGATCACCGACTTCACGCAAATCTTCCGTGGCTCGGTTCCGGGCGCGGTCGCGGTCGACGCCGGGACGCACGATGGATACCCTGGCCTGTCGTTTCGTGGTGGTCTCGACTTCAGTCAGGGCTATTCGGATGAACCGGCCAAGGTCTACGTGGACGGCGTGGAGATGTCCTACAACAACGCGCTGTCGCAGATCGACCCCAACACGATCGATCACGTCGAGATCACGCGCGGCCCGCAGGCGTCCACGCTCTATGGCGCGGGGGCGATGGCTGGAGTGATACAAGTCTTCACCAAGAAAGGCTCAGCCGGGCTTGCCCATCCGGAGATTACTGCGCAGGCAGCAGGGGGCGGACTCCAGAGCCAGTGGAGTGGAACCACCGCGCATCAAGACCACTCGTTGGGAATTGATGGTGGCGATGGTGCGCTCTCGTACGCGGCGCACGTTTCGTACACTAGCACGGGCGAGTGGGTGCCCGAATACAAGTCCCAGCGTGCGGTGTATTCGGGGAGCGTGAGCTCGACGGTGGGTGTACTGCACGTGGAGCTGAGTGGACAGTACTCGCATCGCGTATACGACCTTGCGCCGCTCGACCCGCCGTTCGTGAACCAGATTCGCGATGGCCACTGGCATACGGGAGCCGACGCCTTCTTCGCGACACCCTTCTACCCTGACGACTCACGTACCGACGGCACGTACGGATTGAATCTCACGTATCAACCGGCCTCGTGGTGGACGAACCGGCTGGTGCTGGGCTACGACGGCTTCGATGAACCGAGCGGGCAGACGCAGCCTCGCCTGACATCGCCGAGCGACACCATGCGGACCTACAGCGACTACCAGAGCTCGCGCGCCTCGGTGGGTTACAACAGCAGCGTAGAGACGAAGCTCGGACCGACGCTCGCCTCGACACTTACGGTCGGTATCGATCACTGGCAGACGCACGAGACCGCGCAGTCTGCGAGCGAGCATGCCGACGGGACGTTTGCACCGGGCGCATCCTTCACCAAGTACCGCTACGCGAACACCGGCCTCTTCGCGCAGGAGCAACTCGGAATTGCGAATGCGCTGTTCGTCACCGTCGGCGTGCGCGGCGATCGCAACGACAACTTCGGCGGAGGTTACGGGACTGCCGTGGCGCCGCGCGTGGGCGTGTCCTACGCCAGCAGCGCGGCGAATCAGGTGAGTTACAAATTGCGAGCGTCGTACGG
>Ga0208220_1001305_pt1 | contig 10474 bp, 9 predicted proteins | sample NGESurdeep092012_9_FD_184484 | JGI IMG/M metagenome (GOLD analysis project Ga0208220, IMG submission 184484) | Arctic peat soil microbial communities from Barrow, Alaska - NGEE Surface sample F53-1 deep-092012 (SPAdes) | ecosystem: Environmental > Terrestrial > Soil > Wetlands > Peat ... | reverse complement strand
GTCAACGCCGCAGTTGTTGCTGACAGTCTCAAGGTTGGTCGCGCCCTGTTCCAACAGCGCGTCGATCAGCACCGAGGGGACTCCGCACAGGCCGAATCCACCGATCGCGATCGACGCGCCGTCGAAGACATCCGCCACGGCCTCGCCAGCCGACGGCACTACCTTGTCCACACGCCCCTCCGCTGACTAACAGAAGCCTCCGGTCACTCCGCGCCGTCCAGGTGCTACGCCTCGACGAGGATCACCAGCGTCTCAGGCAGCACGCCGTCGTGTGCCATTGCCTCGCCCATGCGCGGGTCTTCCTGCATCGCAGTCATCAGGGCGTCCAGGTCGGCGACGTCCATGATGATCCCGACCTGGCTCGGGTTCTGCGGGTCGACGAACGTGCGGATGTTGGTGATCCCGAGCGGCCCGAACACCTCTTCGCGCTTGGTCGAGGCCAGCCAGTGATCCTTGTCTTTCACGTTGTGGTGGGCAAGCACCGTAGGCATGTCGACTCCTCGCGTTTTGTGGTCCAGCGCCATCGGTGGACCCGTTCCGCGGATCGTAGGCCCTAGCTCGGTCCAAATCCATGACGGTTCTTCACCTCTTAGGTCAAGAACCGTCATGGATTTCATTTTCATCACCGCCGGGTGGGCGCGCCGGTCGGCTAACGACGGCGCTTGAACACTGACGGCCGAACCCGGTGCGGCACAACCGATTGCCTCGCGCGTACCGCACGGCGCACCGCGCGCGGCGTAAGCAAGTGGCGGACAGTGCGAGTCACGAAGCCCATGGCATCACGTTATGCCGAACGCGTGCCAGCACATGGGGTCCTGTTCCCAAATGCCGGCACGCGTTCCGCAAACCCTTAGTAGACCTCTCGATGTTCGACTACCTGCTGTGTTGTCACACCCGCCGGGACGGTCGCGACAGGCGTCGCGGCAGGGGCAGCAGCAACCGGGGCCGCAGGAGCGTCGGTCGTAACAGTCCGTTCGGAAGCGACGCCGGTGACGCCCCTACGTGGCGCGAAGACTGTCAAGGTGGCAGCGAGGCCGATGGCACCGGCGATTATCAAGATGACACCGATGGTGTGGATGTTCACGCCGGTCGCAGTCTTGTGTACGGCGAACAACAGAATTGCACCGACGGCCATGAGAAAGACCGAGAAGCCGATCCGCATGTGGACTCTCCGTTCAAGGGCTGCGACGCAGCCGATTACAACGGAGTTACCCGACGCGTCGGCCAGCGAAACGCGGCACTCGAACTACGGCGCCTAAACCCACACACACACACCTAACTGCGCCTTATCAGTTCCGAGATGTTTCGCTGCGTGCTTTGTTACGTTTGCGGCGCGCGGCCGCTCGCGTCCGCACCAGATCAGCGGCTCAGCCAGTCACCACGATGTGCCATGAGCACTCTGAATCGACCTGCAAGTAGTAGGTGCCGGCGCCGTGCTCGACGGTTGAATCCTGACCCTTGATGGCAATTGCGTTCGCCGCGATGTCGGAGGGTGTGCCGTCGGACGTGTAAACGGAGACTGAGAAGTTGCCGCTCTGGCCGAAGGCCGTGCAGTCGAAGGCGTATGCGATCGTCCACTGGTCCGCCTGGACGTTGAAGTTCCCCGTCTGCTTGATGCCGTTGCCCTTGATATCTGCGATGACTGCTGGCTTTGCTACCGCGGGCGCGGCCGTCGGGGTTGCCTGAACGGGCGCAGGGGCTGTTGCCGTCACGGTGACAGTCGCTGCGGCTTGTGCGGGGGCGGATGCCTGAGCCGTCTCGGTAACCGTCACGGTCGCGGGGGTTGCTGCGGCGGCCGACGATGCCGTCGTGGTCTTGGTTTTGCTGGTGTTGCCGATCCCTATTCCGACCAGCAGCGCTACGACCCCTACCGCGGTCGGGACGATCCAGCGTCCCCGTCGCTTCGGCCCTCGGCTCGGAGTCGGCGAGGTGTCGTCGACCCAGAGTTGCCAGCCCGCGGGCGTTGGACCCCACGACGGGTCAGGCGACCATCCAGCAGGTGGCGTCCAACCTGCGGGTGACGGTGGCCAGTTCGGTGGCGGATTGAAGCGCATGATCGATCTCCCCGTTTATAGATGCGCGCTGAGCGTAGGCCTCGCCGTCTGCGGCCGTAAGGGACCAAAGGTCATCGAGGGCGGCTAAAAGATCACCCGGCGGAACCAAGAATCACTGAGCACGTCGGTTTCGCTGCCTGGCGTGTCGTGCTGCCCGACGGGCATCCTGGCCTCGGGTCGGGATGCGGAGTGCACCATGCCGACCTTGTGGATTCACGGCGGTATCATCCCACCCTGCCCGTGCGGTGCGCCGGCCGAGGACCAGGTGCGTCGCTACGGCGGCGGGGCTGTCGTTCACTGGTTCTGCCACGTTTGCGAGCGCTTCCGCGACCCGCCTGCCGGCTGGGACGACCCACTGGTGCCGATCAGCCTCGAGGACTGGCAGTGCTCGTTCAAGCGCTTCGCGACGAGGGTCTTGAGGTCTCGTACGAACCACCGCAGGAGTACCGCGGCGCCGGCATGGGGCAGGAAGTCGAGGTCGCACTCATCGTGTCTGCGGCTGGGACGGTCGGGAAGGCGCTTGTGGCGCAGGCACTGGGGAAGATCCGCGAGCGCTGGCCGGGCGTGAAGGTCCGCGGCAAGCACGAGAAACTGTAGGCCGGTAGATCCTCGTCCGCACGGCGGCGAGGACGGACCGTTCGTATGGTGCCCGCCTGCAGTAGCGGAAGTAACTTGAGGCTCGAATCGCTCTGGGCATGTTCCCGCTTCCGAGCAGCCCCGCTTGCCAGCCGACCGCCTGGAGGACAGATGAACCACTCAGGGGCAATCAATGAGGCCTCGAACGACGACCCGCTGCAGTCGTTCCGGGACTGGCAGAAAGCCTGTGCGATCCGGCGGGTCGCCGAAACACGCGGCGATGACAACAGAGACATCGTGCGTTTGTCGGGGGAAGTGGTCCGCACGCGCAACGCGCTCACCTTGGACCGACTACGTGCAGGCCGCAACGCGCCCGAGGACATCGTTTGGCACCTCACCCTCGACGACCTACTACTTCGCGAGAAGGACGACGCGGGCCGGTAAGTCAGACGAACCTCGGCAAGACCCTGTGCTGCGTCGACCATCTCGTGCGACTTACTCGGGAGCAATTGCGTTCTTGATGTTTGGCCTCCAACTCCATGTCGTCGAGCTCGTCTGCAGTGCTCAGCAGCAGCGTGCCAAGGTCGCGCACCTGTACAGCGCTAAGGCGCTCGTACTCGACGTGGAAGTAGATGTACGGATGGCTCGTCTCGACGACGCCGTTTCGCATCGTCTCTTCTGTGCTGATGAGGAACGAATACGGCTCGACGCCGATCGAAGGACTCGTGATTGCGCACCAGGCCCTCGCCGCTACTGAGTGGCTCGAAATCGTGTCCTGCTGCGTGGGCCTTGTGGTCGCGCCACGTGCACCACTCCGGACACGCCGGAAGGTTGATCGGGGCGGGTCTCTGTAGCGTTGCTCGTGGGTTCCAATTCCTTTCACAGAGGGTTGGGATCAAGGCCTCGGTTCGGTGCTCGCTACACCGACCGAGGCCGTCTGTTCGTTCTGTAGCGGACTGCGCTGACACTTCATGCCGCGTTGCCGAGAACCGGCGGGAGCAACTCGACGACGCGGGCTGCTTTTCGGATGGCCCACCCGTCTGGCACATCTGTGGCACGGAGGCGGGCGAGTGTCTCCAATATGGCCTCTGACCTGCGAAAACGTATGTGGGCGCGACAGGGTTCGAACCTGTGACCGCCCGGGTGTAAGCCGGGTGCTCTTCCGCTGAGCTACGCGCCCGTGGCTGCCCGACGCACAAGCAGCGCGCGGGTCAGCCTACCGATGCCCACGCGTCCACCGCAGTCCGGCGAGGATGCGGTCGCCCACAACGGCATGATCGCCCCCTCATGTCCTCACTCGGTTGAGCCGAAACAGAGAAGTACGAGAGTGCATACCCAAACGCCTGACATGACGGTGTGAGTCAACGGACGGGGGGGCGCGTTGACGATCGGGTGCCCAGGCTGCGGTGACCAGGTCAGGATGCCGGCTCAGGCATGTGGAGGCTGCGGGCTGCGGCTCGTCGGGCCGGCCGCTGCCCGCCTCTGGCAAGTCGACACGACGCTTGCCGCACTGAGCGCCGAGCGCAGCTACCTCCTGGGCGAGCTGCGGCAGCCAGCGCGGGCCACCGCGGCTACGTCCGCTGGTTGGCATTGGCCCTCGGAGCCGTTCAGTCCCACGCCGTACCCACAACCCGATATCGAGGACCCCTTCGCGCGGACGCCAACGGCAGCCCGACGCGAGTTCTCTCCGCAGCAACTGCTCCTCGGCCTCGGCGCTGCGCTGATGTTGACAGCATCGATCGTGTTTGTTGCTGTCGCCTGGAACGACCTCGGTCTGATCGTCCAAGCCGTCGTCATGCTTGGAGTCACCGCTGGGACGACGTGGGCATCGGCGGTCACGGTACGGCGACGTCTGAGGGCGACAGCCGAATCGCTCGGCGTCGTTGCGAGCGGGTTGGTGGCCATCGATTGCTCGGCATTCTGGCGGCTGGATGCCCTTCACGTTCAGCACATGTCGCTTGCCGCCTACACAGCCGTCAGCGCGCTGATTGCGACGCTGCTGTTAGCCGCCGCCAGCAGATTGATCCCGGAGGTGAAGGCATTCGGGGTTGTCAGCGTGCTCTCGGCTCAGGTGCCGGTCGTCTCAGTCGTGATCGCTGTCGTGAGTCATGGTCACGAGCTACCCGTGCTGCTAGCTGCTGCTGTTGTCGGGATGTCCGCGATGGATCGCGCCCTCGCGCTGCGACTACCTCAGCTGGCCGGGATCACAGCGCGCGGCTTCGCCATCGGCGGCTGGATCGCCGGCGCAACGGTCGCAACATTTACCGCCATCTCCTCAGACGGGATGAGTCCGAGGATCGGCATGGTCGTACTCGCCGTTGCGGCGATGTCTGCCCTGCCGCCGCTGTCTCGAGACGTGCCTCCGAAGCTGAGACTCTTCGTGACCGCCACTGCAGTGTTCGCCGTGGTCCTCGACGCGCGGCTTGCCGCCGCGACGCTTGGCGGCGACACCGCCATGTGCGCACTTGGTGTCATCGGCGGCGCATTGATCGCCGTCCGGTCAAAGATACGCATCGTCGATCGTTGGCTCCTTGCCGCTGGCATCGGCACCGTTGTCCTCAACGGCCGCGCTATCGCGACCGCACACCCCCATTCGCTGTCCTGGATCGTGATAGCTGCCGCCGGTTTCGGCTTCCTAGCTCGCGGGTTTCGTTCCCCATCCGACCGTAGGTGGGCCGTCCCTGCGGGCGCAGCGAGCCTTGCACTCGCCGCGGCAACCTCGGCCGCAGCGTGGCATGCATCGACAACGACGGTTGGCGGCGTGCTCGTGCTTGCAGGCAGCTGCGTGCTGGGCACGGCCGCTCTGCGGCGTCGCGAGCCGGAGGAGTTTGGCCTGGTGGCAGTGGCCTGGATCGCCGCGCTCGCGGGCGTCGCGATCATGGCCGCGCAGGTACCTCACGACAACGTGCCGTACGTCGCAGGCGCGCTCGCACTAACTGGCGGTGCCTGGCTGATGTTCTCGGCGTTGCCCGAGCGCACCGTCCTTGTCGCGCCTGCGCTCGTCACGTTGGCCGCTGCGCAGATGTGTCAGCTTGCCGATGCCCGAGTCAATCCGGTCGAATACCTGACGGTCGGTCTCGCCGTACTCGTAGGGGCGGCAAGCAGGGCGCATCGCGGCAAGGCTCGGAGCGTCGTCGGCGTCGCAGGCATTGCGTTCGGGCTCTTACCATCGGCGGTTATCAGCGCGTTCGACCCCGGGTTAGTCCGGCCGACGGCGACTGCTGCGGCCGGCGCCATCGTGCTGTGGTTCGCCATTGAACGGGCCGATCGTGCGCTGGTGGCCATCTGCGCAGCGGCATTCTGCTTGGTCGGCGCCGGACTCGTGCACCAACGGCATTACGCAGTCCTGGCCGTCGTGCTCGGCCTTCTTTGTGTGCTCGTGGCTGCGCGCGAGAGCTCCGGCAGCAAGTTCGACCACAGTGAAGTACCCGTCTCGGCGTCGTTGGCGACCGCAGCCTTGGGGACCGCGTTTGCAGCCGCACACTTCAGTGCGGGCCAGGCCGGCGTCTGCTTCGCCGTGCTCGCGGCGCTGTGGGGCGTGCTTGCCTTGGTGTGGGCCAGCAAGCCGGAAGGCCGCGGACTGCTCGTCGTCTCGGCCATCACCGCAGGTGCGGGTATCGGCATAGGCCTGGCCGACGCCACCTCAAGCTTGTTGTCGGTCACGCTTGCCATCACCGGAGCGACGTGGCTGACGCTCGCCTGGCGGCGTAGGCAGTTCGGCTGGACACTGGTCGGTGTCGCATCTCTCGCAGCCTCGTGGTCGGTGCGGCTTGCCACTCTCGGCGTGCACGTGCCTGAGGCTTACACGCTGCCGGTTGCGGTGCTGTTGCTCGGCGTGGGACTCGCCTACCTTCGACGGCAACCCGCCGCCTCATCGTGGCTCGTTGTGGGCCCGGCGCTGCTCGTTGGTCTCGTGCCGTCAACAGCACTGGCCATGTTCGACGAACACCCGCTGCGCCCGATGCTCGTCCTCGTGGCAAGCGGCCTCGCCACGATTATCGGCCTACGGCTTCGGTGGCAGGCACTCATCGCTCCCGCCGCATCATGTCTGTGTGCCGTCGCCCTGGCTCAGCTCGAGCCGTACGCGGTCGGCGCACCGCGCTGGCTCACGCTTGCCATCGTTGGCGTCCTGCTGATCGCAACAGGCGCGCGATACGAACGGCGACTCAAGGACGCCCGCTCCGTACGTGCGTGGCTCGTGGGCCTTCGCTAGTACCGCAGGCCAAGGATTAGCGCAGTTCGGCGAGCACCCTGCGGTACTCCTGCGCGTCGCGGGCGTCCGGAATGCCGCGTACCACCGACCAGCGCACGATCCCGGAGCGGTCGATCACGAACGTCCCCCGCACCGCCGCACCTTTCACCTCGTCGAAGACGCCGTACCGACGGGCCACCTCGCCGTGGGGCCAGAAATCGGCGAGCAACGGGAACTCGAAGCCCTCGCGCTCAGCGAACTGTCGCTGCACGTACTTCGAGTCGATCGAGATCGCCAACAATCGTGCGTCGTCGTTCTGGAACGACGCGAGATCGTCGCGCAAGACACACAGCTCGCCCGTGCACGTACGCGAAAACGACCAGGGATAGAAGACGAGAAGAACGTTGCGCACGCCCCGAAACGACGAAAGCCGCACCGGGGTGCCGTGCTGATCGACGAGTTCGAAATCGGGAGCGACCGCACCCACCGCCGGCAACCCGCCGTCCGGCACGAAACCGCTCGGCGACAAAGAGGTCAACGCTTGCGAGAGCTCTTCGGAGCGACGAGGCGGGCACCGGACCAGTCAGGACCTGCACTGATCGAACTGGTTTGGCTGAGCCCAGCAGTAGGGGCGGCCTCGGTGACGTCGCTCGGCTCGATGTGACCCGCACGGCCAGCCTTCGGCGACAGCAGCCAGATCGTGCCGCCATCGGCGAGTGAGGTCAGCGCGTCGACGAGCGCGTCGACCAAGTCGCCGTCGTCCTCGCGCCACCAGAGCACCACGGCGTCAATGACGTCGTCGTAGTCCTCGTCGACAAGCTCGCTGCTGATCGTCTTCTCGATCGAGGCACGCAGGTCCTCGTCGCAGTCGTCGTCGTAGCCGATCTCCTGGACCACCTGCCCCGCCTGGAAGCCGAGCTTCTCCGCCCGGCTACGTCCAGCCTCCGCGTGGTCCGCGGTCGCGCTCACGAAGATCCTCCCCTGCGTTGTCGTGCTGTCGGCACCGTGACGGTGCCAACTTCCCGGCCCCGTGGCAGGGCTTAGTCGATGTAGTCCAACGCACCAGGGCCCTGTGCGCAAGTGCTGGTCTGTAAACAACAGATGCCCTGGGCCGCAAAGCGCAGCGCTGGAGACCCCGAACGCGGGGTGATGAGACAATCGACAGGTGCGTCTTAAGGCAGCTCCAGCGTGAGGATTCCCGTGGCCCAGGTCGGTAAAGCAGGAGACCGTCCTCCGGTCATCAGCGACGGTTTGCCGAGCCAGCTGCCCGACATCGATCCCGAAGAGACGTCTGAGTGGCTCGAGTCCCTCGACGCCGTCGTCGCTGCCCAGGGCAAGACACGCGCCCGCTACCTGATGCTGAAACTGCTCGAACGCGCCCGCGAGAAGCAGGTCGGCGTCCCTGGGCTGCGCAGCACTGACTACATCAACACGATCCCGCCCGAGGCAGAGCCGTGGTTCCCCGGCGACGAGCGGCTCGAGAAGCAGATCCGCCGGGCCGTCCGCTGGAACGCCGCCGTCATGGTCTCGCGGGCCAACCGCCCCGAACTCGGCGTCGGCGGCCACATCGCGACCTACGCGTCTGCGGCCAGCCTCTACGAGGTGGGCTTCAACCACTTCTTCAAGGGCAAGAACGGCACCGACGCCGCCGGCAATCCGTCGTCCGGCGATCAGGTGTTCTTCCAGGGCCACGCGTCCCCCGGCATCTACGCCCGCGCGTTCCTCGAAGGCCGGTTGAGCGAAGCGCAGCTCGACGGTTTCCGGCAGGAAGTGAGCAACCACGGCCTGCCCAGCTACCCGCACCCGCGGCTGATGCCGGACTTCTGGGAGTTCCCCACCGTCTCGATGGGCCTGGGTCCGCTCGACTCGATCTATCAAGCCCGCTTCAACCGCTACTTGCAGGCGCGCGGCATCGCGGATACATCCGACTCACACGTCTGGGCATTCCTCGGCGACGGCGAGATGGACGAACCTGAGTCACTCGGTGCCATCGGACTCGCTGCGCGCGAAGAACTCGACAACCTGACGTTCGTCATCAACTGCAACCTGCAGCGCCTCGACGGCCCGGTGCGCGGCAACGGCAAGATCATCCAAGAACTCGAGGCCTACTTCCGCGGCGCCGGCTGGAACGTCATCAAGGTGATCTGGGGCAGCGACTGGGATCGTCTTTTCGCCAAGGATGTCGACGGCGCACTCGTCAACAAACTCAACGCGACCCCCGACGGCCAGCTGCAGACCTACTCCGTCGAATCCGCGCAGTACATCCGCGACCACTTCTTCGGCGACGACCCGCGGCTCCGCAAAATGATCGAAGGCATGTCGGACGCCGATTTGCGCCGTCTGTCGCGGGGCGGCCACGACTACCGCAAGGTATACACGGCGTTCGCCGCCGCCCGCGCGCACGTCGGTCAACCGACCGTCATCTTGGCGCACACCATCAAGGGCTGGACGCTGAACAGCCTGCAGGGTCGCAACGCGACCCACCAGATGAAGAAGCTGACCAAGACCGACCTCAAAGAATTCCGCGACCGCCTGCATTTGCCGATCACCGACGCCGCTCTCGAGGCTGACTTGCCGCCCTACTACCACCCGGGCATGGAGTCGGAAGAGATCCAATACATGCTCGAACGGCGGCATGCTTTGGGTGGCTCGTTGCCCTCGCGCGTGAACCGCGCAAAGCACCTGACGCTGCCAGGCGACAAGGTGTACGCCGAACTGCGGCAAGGGTCTGGCAAGCAGAAAGTCGCGACCACGATGGGATTCGTGCGGTTGCTGAAGGACCTCATGAAAGAGGACGGCCTCGGCGAGCGCATCGTCCCGATCATTCCCGACGAGGCACGCACGTTCGGCATGGACTCTCTGTTCCCGACGGCGAAGATCTACTCCCCGCACGGCCAGCAGTACGACGCCGTCGATCGCGATCTCGTGCTGTCGTACAAGGAGTCGACGACCGGCCAGTTGCTGCACGAGGGCATTACCGAAGCCGGTGCGATGGGCTCGTTCATCGCGGCCGGATCTGCGTACGCGACCCACGGCCAGTACATGGTGCCGGTCTACATCTTCTATTCGATGTTCGGATTCCAGCGCACTGGCGACCAGATCTGGGCAGCCGCCGACCAGATGTGTCGAGGCTTCCTGCTCGGCGCCACAGCGGGCCGCACGACGTTGACCGGCGAAGGTCTACAGCACAACGACGGACAATCACCGTTGCTCGCTTCAACCAACCCGGCGGTCGTGTACTACGACCCCGCGTTCGCCTACGAGATCGGCCACATCGTGCATTCGGGTCTGCAACGAATGTTCGGCGGCGACGAGGCACACCCTGCGGGCGAAGACATCTTCTACTACATCACCATCTACAACGAGCCGATTCTGCAGCCTGCGCAGCCCGAAAACCTCGACGTTGAAGGCTTGCTTGCTGGCATGTATCACGTCGCGAGCCCCTCGCCGTCCGTGCTCGAAGCACCTCGTGCGCAGCTGCTCGCCTCGGGCGTCGCCGTGCCGTGGGCACTCGAAGCCCAGCGACTGCTCGCCGAGGACTGGAAGGTCGGAGCCGACGTGTGGTCAGCAACCAGCTGGACCGAGTTGCGGCGCGAGGCGCTCGCGTGTGACACCTTCAATCTTCTTCACCCGGACGCCGACCAGCTGGTGC
>Ga0208220_1001302_pt1 | contig 10482 bp, 13 predicted proteins | sample NGESurdeep092012_9_FD_184484 | JGI IMG/M metagenome (GOLD analysis project Ga0208220, IMG submission 184484) | Arctic peat soil microbial communities from Barrow, Alaska - NGEE Surface sample F53-1 deep-092012 (SPAdes) | ecosystem: Environmental > Terrestrial > Soil > Wetlands > Peat ... | reverse complement strand
CGTTGTTGGTTGTGACGGCAACCCGATTTTCTCGGGTCCAACCCAACGACTGGTGGATGTCATTTTGCGTTTAGCGCTCCGTACTCCCTGATCAGGGACCTATCGCCTATCCGCGCGGCCTCTTAGCCTCGCTTGCATCGCACGTTGCGCTGATCTCCTGGAAGGCGAGCTACTGCTCTACAACGGAGGACAGTGGTCGCTAGCTCGGATTCTGGGGCGAACCCTCACCGAGTTCTGGCTCTATGGCCAACACTTCCTCCTCGACGGTGACAGAGCCGTAGAGGAGTTCATGGAGGAAGACCAGCGCCATCAGGCGACTCAAGAGTTCGGCCACAATCAGGTTTGGGAGCAACTCGAATCGCACCGTACTGGCGGCATCGACACCAGAACGGGCTACGAAGAACCCACTACGGCTCGACGACCAAACCTCAGTGTTCTGGCCGGACGTGTCCGGGAACTTCGAGATGAACAGGGCTACAGCGGGGGCATTGCGGTGGTGCGGTACAACCTGTCGTACCGCTGGGACTCAGCAGTTGACGTCCACCCCACCTTCGACCTCCTGCGCCGCTATTTCCGCATCCGCCCAGACAACACGTTGGCCGTTGAGCCAGTTCCCGAAGTCGTGGACAACCGGGACCTCTCGACACACATCAACGAGGAGTTGCGCTTGGACGCGAATCTCCTTGCCGATCTGCTCGGCATTTACTTTCAGGTGAGGAACCACACCGATGGGATGAGCCGTCTTCAAACGGCGCTTGCCACCGCGAGTGGCCAGGACCCTTAGCTCCGGGATGTGCCGTTCCGGTACGAGTCCGTGTCAGCGGCAAGCCGTCCTGACGGTCGTGGGCTAGGTGCATATCCGGCGTTCAGGCTTGTCCTCTGTGCCATATCTATACCCAGATCCAATTCAGCGAATTGTACGGGTGCTGGCAACAGGGGTTTCGATGGGGGTTGAATTGCCGCTAGCGATCCTCGTGACCAGGTTCCTTCAATGATTTCTCAACCGACTGACGTGAGATGCCGAGTTGTCGGGCGATTTCCGAGTCATTGAGTCCCGCTCCGTGTGCAGCTCTCAGGAACAGCCATCGCATGTCATGCCGTCGGAGCAGATAGTTCTCGTGGGCATCGGCCCATGCCTGGCGCATCGCTGCAGGCCGTTCCCCGGCTGCATCTACGCAATCGGCCATGTCAACCCCGGCCAAGAGCGCCGCGATCATCCGATGGCCAACGGCCTCACTACGTAGGAGCTCCTCTCGTAAGGCAATAGAAGCGTCGATCGATGCTTGGACCGCGGCAATGTACTCGTCCCGATTGATGGTCATCGTGACATGTTAAGGGCGGCAACATAAATGGCCGTTCCGGATCGGCGTCGATCGTGGGTACGAGTGTTCTGGCTGCGAACTGGCTGCGTGGCCCCATCGGCACTGCCCCAGTCGTGCCGGACTCGGTCACCGACCCGGCGTTGTGGGCACCCTCAGTACGGTTGACAGTTACGTCGTTATGGGACACTTGTCGCTCGCCGGATCCGTTGATCGGCGTGCTCTTGAACCAGAGTCGATCGATGGCCCGGGCGGTGCAGATCGAATAATCGGTCATGGTCGCGACAGCAAACACTCCTGGGGTCGGACCGCAGAGAGCGTCACCCGAAGCCGGTTGGTCTGGGGCACCCCAATCGGATAGTCCTCACCCGCCATCGTGGATCCGAAAAGTGGCCGTTCCGCAATGGTGGTCAAGTGACCAACAGACAGGATTGCAGTGTCCGGGCGCAACCTCTCACCCGTGGTCGGCGTCTTGAACTGATCACTCTGGGTTGGAACGTCATCGGTTTGGTTGTGCGCGCGATCGCAGTAATACAAGCTCTCTCGGTTGCGTTGGTTGGCTTCGCCGTGGATGGCTGACGGTTCCCCCCTGAGCGGTCCACTTGATCAGTTCAAGGGGACGAGGCCGCGCCCTGGGAGCGGGGGAAGCCGCTCCACTTCTCACGCCGCGGCCGCCGCCCGAGAGGCAGGCCGGCGGCTGGATCACACGTGGGGCTTCGCTCATTGCTCCGGCTCGAAGGAGCAGGGCCAGGTCCTCGAAGCTACCGGGGCGGCCCAAGTAGAAGCCCTGGCCGTAGGAGATGCCGAGGTCGATGAGTACGTCGAGTTCAGCCGCGGTCTCGATCCCCTCGGCGACCACTTCGGCTCCGGTCTCATTGCCAAAGGTCACCATCGCGCTGGCGAGGGCACGCCGGACTGGATCGAGATCGATGTTGGTGATTAACTCCCGATCGAGCTTGATGAATTCTGGGAGGACCTCGAGAACCAGCGAGAGGCTCGCGAACCCCGTTCCGGTGTCATCGATGGCCACCTCGGCACCGAGTGTCCGCAATCCCTTGCAAGCCCGGTGCAGGGCCGAGATGTCCTCGATGCCGACGTGCTCGGTGAGCTCGACGACCACCCGACTTGGCGTGCTCGTTCTGAGCAGATCGAGCAGTTCAGTGGAACAAAAGGTGTCTGGTCCTGCATTCACTGCCATGCGGAGCGGTTTGGGCAGATCCGGCAGCAGAGAGAGGGCATGCTCGATCGCACAGAGCTCGAGCGCTCGACCGAGCCCGACCGAGGCTGCCTCGGCAAACCAACGGTCCGGTCCACGCGCCGGAGGGGCAGCAAACCGTGCCAGTGCTTCGACCTTGACGACTGTTCCGCTCGAAAGCGAGACGATGGGCTGGAGCACGATGGTGAGCCCGGCTCCGGTGAGCGCCTGCTCGATGCGATCCCGACCGGCCCAGTCGAACCCGGCGCCAGGGCATACGACGTTCGCGACAAAGGCCGACCGGGCACGGGCAGCCTCGCTCGAACCGCCGAGGTGGCCGTGCCCAAGGGTGGCCGCTGCAGCTATCGGGCACGGTCCGAGCAATTCGGCGGTGCACGAGGCCAGGTCGACCGCAGCGCCGACCACGCTTGAGACGAAGTGCGCCAGACCCGCCAAGGTCGTTTCGTCTGCTGGGCCGAAGGCAGACGCCTTGCTCGAGGTAATATTTAGCACCCCGAGTCGCTGGTCGCCCCTGCCTAGTGGCACGCAGATCATCGACAAGATTCCGAGATCGCCAGCGAGTGTTGTATCCACCCGAGGGTCGGTCGTCGCGTCGTAGCAGCGCTGGGTGACGCCACTTCGGATCGCGAGGCCCGAGAGGCTGTGTGCAATCGACACCACCGAGCCGACCGATTCCGCGACGTTCCCGCTCGCTGCGGTGCAGACGAGGGAGCCCAACTCATTGAACAACTCGATCACGGCACCCTCGGCCGAAGGGATGAGAGTCAGCGCCTCAGCCAGAACCCGTTCCATGACGCTTGCAGGATCACTTGCAGTTGTGATCGCCTCCCGTGGTCCCATTGTCGCCCCTTGGTGCATTCGGGGAATGTGCTCATGCTCCGCATGGGACGCTTGAACCGGGCCATAGAAGCAAGAACTTCCGTCACTGCTATCGGCAGGGTGCACGTAAGACTTGAATAGTTTCTCACCCGGCAAGGCACCGGTCCCCTCCTCGCCCCTGCGACGGCGGCGGCGTGGCGCCACGGCCTGTCCCCGATGTGCCGTTCCGGGCGCAGCAACAGGAGCAAGCACGCAGACCCACGGCGCTTGTCGCGAAGCGCACGGAACAACTCTCGGCATCCGATGCTGTGGGTGCGGCCGATCGCACCCAGTCGGCCCAGAACATCGCGCCAGAACGACGGTCGTCGCCACCCTGGCCTCAGCGCAGAACGGCACCTCTCGCGTGCGTCGAGCGTCCCATAATGTTCATGGCGAATCTCGGGTTCTCGTGCCCCCGACCGCCGACTATGTGAGCGCATTCTCGCCGACGCCTCCTCAAGTGCTGGCTATCGCGAGCGCGGGATTGTTGGCCTCGAAGTCCGAATTGATGAGACCGACGGCTGCTCGTCAGCAGATAACCGACCCGCAATGGTCTGGCGTTCGAGTTGAGGCCCTCGAATCGAGGTAACGGGACTCGAACCCTGATCGATGCGGTGTGTCCTCAGCCGGCGGGTTAGCTGAGGACACGGACGATGTTCTCAGCTAGCTAGGCAGAGGACGGGCCCGGCCCGGCCTGGAACGCGGGATAACCGGCCCTTCGGAAATTGGCGGGGTGCGCCAACTCGGCTGACGTAGTGCTCGCGCAAGTTGCCTGCCCCGCAACGGCACTTCTGCCACGGTCGGTAACTGCTTGCTTCTAGGGTGCACCACATGGTCTTGGCGGAATTCCTCGGTGTGTTTGTGGCGATGTGCGTAGGCGGTGCGATCGTGGTCATCAGGTCAGACCGGAAGCGGGCGCCGAGAGCAGTCGACGGGAGTGCGCCGAACCTGGCGCCGCTGCCGCCTGGTACCCCTGTGGATGTGTTTGTTGACCCCCACGCCGCAACAGGGATTGCAACGAGAGCCATCCAGAAAGTCGGTGGCCACGACATTTCGGTCCTCGATGATGGGTCGGTCGTCGGGTGGATCGGATCATCTTTGACGAACATCCCGAGCAAGGCCGAATACATGGTTGCGGTCGCCCGCATGACCCAACCTGACGGTTCAATCGTCCTGGCGTGCTCATCTCAACCGAGGTTCTCCACGATGGCGTTCGGCGGTCGACGGAGTGCCGGCCTCACTCAACGCCTGGTTGTCGAAGTCACGAACCTGGCATCGAACCCCACTGCCTGAGCAAGATTCGGCTCCCTGCCTCTCAACACCGGGACGGAGTTCCACGGCGGAACGATCAGCTCAGGATCGGCCGATTCAGTAACCAGACAGAAGTACTTGAAGCCGAGCGAGTTCACTTTGGGCCAATTGACTGCGGAGTCGTCCATATCCCTGCGGGTGTCGACCCCAGATGAAGAGATGCCGGGCGGCTGGGTCGCACATGACACCGAATTCGTCGGAGGAGGAGTCGCTCCAACTGAGATCCGCCTCTCCATCCCGAACAAGTACCAACAGATCTCTGGCTCCTTCCGAATGAAGACAGGCGTGGAAGTCTTTGTCGGGTGCGGGATCGCGAGACCTGCCGGCAACGAGAAGTATCCGCCCGAGCACCTCGACGGAGTGCTCGGTCAGATCGGCCTGTCCGAGGAGTATGACTCCCACCTCGTCGTCACCGACAACGTCCCATCGATGCAGAGCATGCTCATTGCGCAGGTGCGGGATGAACTTGGCGACCGCCATGCGTCGCCCAGTCCAAGGGATGGCACTGTGCGGATTCAGGTCGAGCACGTCGGCAACGAGATTCCGCATTTGCCGTTCTGCAGTGTCGAGGCGACGAAGAAGATCGTCATGATCCATGGTTTGGAGGGGGCCTTCGCGCTCTTCAAAGCTACGGGTCTTCGGAACCGGGTCACCCTGCAGAAAGGGGTCAAGATGCCGATTGACCTCCACAGCAATACCTGTGACATGGGCTGCGATTTCATGGGCCGTCCATCCGTCGCATGAACTTAATGAGCCGGGGTCAATACGATCGATGGACTCGAGGAACTCGTCCGCTTCGTGACTTCGGTCGATCACATTCGTCCCATGACTGACCAGTCCACGCGGTCAATCTATCCGGAGTTCCAAGGTGCCTTCGAACATTCAGCCGGCAGTGGGCGCATTGTCGAGGACCGGGCGCTTGCCACCCGCGAACTGCCACACTCCGGCACGACTGGCGCCCCGCGGGCGGGTCGCATTAGCGATGATGACCAACCATCAGCGACCCGGAACCCGGGCAGGGCACCCCGGCCAGGAATCGAACCCAGTGCACACGCTTTAGAGGGCAACAGCCAGAGAGGGCATGAGCCTCTGTGGATCCCAGGGCTCTTCAGGGTGCATTCCGCGGGGTCCTTCCGGTCACCATTATGTGAGAGGTGGCGCACAACAATGCTGGCTCTGACTCGGTTCGACGGGCGGCGAAGAGCTGCAGGTCGAGGTCGTCGGGGTCTTCGACGATCCAGCCGGGGCCCTCGACAGCAAAGATAGACACGTCTTCGAGGCCCACCTGTTGCGCTTCTCCTCGGAGTTCGTCAGGAAGATGCATATAAGCAGTGGTGAACCACTCTGGGTGCCCGGCAACGTCGGGATTGCGGTGAACGCCGTCGGTAAGGTCCTGCTCGACGATCGCCCGGAACGTCAGATCGCCCAGGATTCGACGCTTGAGGCCGTCCATGAGCGAAGCGAACCGGGAAATTCCCACTGCTATCACTACACCGCTCGGCCTGGTTGCCCGCATCGCCTCCTCGAAGGCCAGTAGGCGATCGCTACGGTCGGGCAGGTGATAGAGAGGTCCGAGCAGCAGCGTCGCGTCAAACCCCTCCCGGAAAGCAGCAAGGTCCCGCGCGTCGCCCACCGATGCAGTGACACCAGACAGCTCAAACTCGTCGGCGGCATCTCTCGCGCTGTCTACGTGGAGCTGAATCGGGTCCACTACATGCACCTTGTAGCCCTGTTGGGCCAACGGCACGGCGTAAACACCGGTTCCGCCCCCGACGTCGAGGACCTCGGCGGGCGGTGGGGGCAGCAACCTGCCCAGCAACTCGAGAGTTCGTACATACTCCAATCGGGGCCGACCATCCTTGAACAGGCGAGACCCCTCCAAGCCCATTTCGTAGTGGGCGACCACGTCTGGATCGATCATCTACCCATAATGACCCAGCAACGCATCCGCAACACCCGATCAGCCACCGACCAGATGCCAGCCCGGCAACCATCCCAACACGCTCCACCGGGGACGGCCACCAGGTCGGCGCCCAAGGAAGAAGTAGCCCCTAATCGCAGCTATCTCGCTAGGCCGTCGTGCCCCAGATCGCTGCCGGCTGTGGGCGCACTGTCGGCGTCGAGGTGCTTGCTGGGCGCGAGCTGCCACACAACCCCACGACTGGGGCAGTCTGGCGCGGGCGGCGTAGGGCGGCGAGGTAGAACGCTGGAAGTCACGCGCCGCTGGAGCGCGATCCACAGCGGCGCAGGGGTTTCACAGGTTGAAGGTCATGGTCTTACCCACATGGTCCCTATCATGAGTGGATGCGAATCGGCGTGCTCACCGGTGGTGGTGACTGTCCTGGGCTGAACGCGGTCATCCGGGCCGTGGTGCTCGGTGGTTTCGTCCATCACGGTGACGAGTTCGTCGGCGTCCTCGACGGCTGGCGCGGGCTCATCGAGAATCGGACTGTCTCGCTCGAACCTGATCAATGCCGGTCCATCTTGACGAAGGGAGGGACGATCCTAGGATCGTCCCGCAGCAATCCGTTCGCCACTGACGATGGTGCCGACCGTGTCCAGGCCACCGTCAACGCTCTCAGGCTTGATGCGGTTGTGGCCATCGGCGGAGATGACACACTGGGCGCAGCGGATCGACTGCACCAGCGGGGCCTCCCTGTCGTCGGTGTGCCCAAGACCATCGACAACGACTTGTCGGGGACGGAAGTGACGTTCGGGTTCGACACGGCGGTCCAGATTGCCACCGAGGCGATCGACCGCCTGCAAACCACAGCCGAGTCCCACCACCGGGTCATCGTGTGCGAGGTGATGGGCCGAAATGTGGGCTGGATCGCCGTCCACGCTGGGATCGCAGGAGGGGCGGCCGAGATCCTGATCCCTGAGGTTCCATTCTCACTTGATGAGGTGTGCAAGCGGCTCCTGCAGCGCCATGGCGATGAGCAGTACTTCTCCACCGTGGTGGTGGCCGAGGGAGCACACCCCAGAGACGAGGGGTCGGCTACTTCGTCCTGGAACTCGCAGGGATCGGGAACCGCCGACCAATTCGGCCACGTCCGCCTTGGTGGGATCGGGGACTTTCTGGCGCAGGAGATCGAGCGACGAACGGGATTCGAGTCCAGGTCAGCCGTGCTCGGGCATATCCAGCGTGGTGGGTCCCCTACGGCTTTTGATCGTGTTCTCGCCACCCGATTCGGGGCCGCCGCCCTCGATGCAGTGCAAGACCACGACTTCGGATGCATGGTGGCGCTGCGCTCTGGGGCGATCGTCCGGATCCCGTTGAGCGACGCCGTCGGAAATCCTAAGCAGGTCGACCCCCACCTTTATGAGCAAGTGGCCGCGCTCTACCTTGGCTAGCGGGAGGCCGGAGAGAGGCCACGGCCCCACAGCGTGTGGGGGTAGCGCATACGTGCCGATATCGAGCGGGTCCGAGGGTGTCCCAGTCCGCCGGGTGGGGGGCGACTATCGAAGGACGCCTGCTTGCTGAGCGCGAGCTGTCACACTTCGGCACTTGCGGGCGTGGGGAAAACGCTCCGATCCACGGACATGCCCCGACTCTTCGATGCATGCCAAGATGACGAAATGGGTCCCGGCGAGCTTCAATGCAGCTTCTGTGGCCTTCGACGATCGGGCGGTGTCGCTGGTCCCACGCCATCGGTTTACATATGCCCCGATTGCATCAGGTTGACATATCAAATGCTGGAAGAATCACCGCTCCATGATCCTGCAGAGGAACCTCACCCTGTCGCTTGGGGGGCCCTCCTCGGTGTGTCGTGCAAGTCGGCCACCTCTTGCACGGCGGTCGGTTACTACGTCAACGACAGCACATCGGTCACCCTGGCTGAGCGGTGGAACGGGACGTCGTGGACGATTCAGTCCACGCCAAACCCAACTGGGGGGTCACTGTTGCAACTTAACGGCGTGTCGTGCACGTCGACCGTCGCTTGCACTGCGGTCGGTCAGTACATCATTACCAGGGTGCAAGTCACGCTGGCCGAACGCTACTCCTGAGCCCACTTCGCACGTGAAGTTTGAGACCAGACCGGCGATGCCAGTTCATGGCACGTTGCGCTGGTTATCCCAGATTCAGTATGGAACGGCCGGCTCCTGCGGCGTCCGCATATGCGTGGATCATTCACTTGTGCGGTGAATGGAGCCGACATACGGACGGAAGGAGCCAGCCATGGCCAGTATTGCCCACCGAGAGTTCGTCCACTTAGGGATGGACGTGTCGAAGGACTCGATCGCAGTTGCGGTTCTAGCCCCCGACCGAGACACCGCCGAGGTCGACAAAATCTTTCACGACACCGATTCGGTGCGACGCCTGGTCAAGCGCATCGGCCGCCCCAAAGGGATCTGGGCCTGCTACGAAGCAGGCCCCACCGGGTATGACCTCCAGCGCCTGTTCGCCTCGATGGGGGTGCGCTGTGACGTGGTGGCCCCCTCCTTGATTCCGAAAGGTTCCGGCGATCGGGTGAAGACCGACCGCAGGGACGCCCGACGACTGGCCGGGCTGCACCGTGCCGGCCAGCTCACCCCGATCGCCATCCCCACGCCAGAACAAGAGGGCGTGCGAGATCTCTGTCGGACACGCGGGGACATGGTCCAGGACCTGACCCGGGCCCGCAACCGGTTGAGCGGGTTCCTGCTCCGACACAGCGTGGTGTGGCGAGGAGGGTCAACGTGGACCGAACGCCACCGTCGGTGGCTGAACACCTTGTCGTTCGATGACCCGGCGATGGCTGCCACCTACTCCCACTACCTGGCCACAGTGAAGCTGCGAGACACCGCCCTCGAGGCGGTCGAGCACGACCTCCTCAGCTGGTGCGACACGGAGCCTTTCGGCCACCAGGTGCCACGACTGGCCGCCTATCGGGGCGTGACCAGAATCGGTGCGCTGTGCTTGGCCGCCGAGGTGTTCGACTGGCGACGCTTCCCGAGAGCCCGGCCCTTCATGAGTTTCACCGGCCTGGTGCCCGGCGAGAACTCCACCGGACTCACCCAACGCCGGGGTTCGATCACCCGGGCCGGCAACGCCCATCTACGGGGCCAGCTCTGTGAAGCAGCCTGGGCCTACCAGCACACCCCCAATGTCGGTGTGGGCATTCGAGAGCGCCAACTTGGCGTCCCGCCTGAGACCGTGGCCCGCTCGTGGGCCGCTCAAGTCCGACTGTCCAGGCGGTTCCGGCAACTCGCCACCCACAAGAACGTGCGCTCGGTGGTGGCTGCCGCCATTGCCCGTGAGCTCGCCGGGTTCCTCTGGGCCGAGATGGTGGCCGAGGTCTGACCGTGATCTTCCCGTCGACCAGCGTGCGATCGGCGCCGCGTCTGGTCGAGCCCTTCACGACGCGCCGGAGTACCGCCGCAGCAGATCCGATCCTCGCCGGTGTTATGCCCACCATCGCTCGTTGGGGTGATGGCACGGGCGCCCTGATTCAGAGGCAACCAACTGCGCATGGCTTTACTGCGATTTCGATTCGCGTACATCATCGTGGCGGTTCTCCGATCCACTGCGCTCCGGCGCGTCGTCGATGGCTCGCCCGGCCGCCTCCACCCTGCGAACGGGGAGCCGAGTAGCAGCCTCCACCCCGACGTCAACACCGTTCGTCCTCACCCTGCGGGTTGCGGGCGCTCCGTGTTGACGTCGGGGCCCCACCGACTGCTCATCAACAATCAGGCGCCGCACCATTGGTGCGTCGCGGTTCAAAGGCAGTGAAATTGCGTCTCGCGCGGGAGGTTGACATGCCGTTCCACATCATCACCGGGTCGGCGGCTTCCAGT
>Ga0208220_1001301_pt1 | contig 10483 bp, 9 predicted proteins | sample NGESurdeep092012_9_FD_184484 | JGI IMG/M metagenome (GOLD analysis project Ga0208220, IMG submission 184484) | Arctic peat soil microbial communities from Barrow, Alaska - NGEE Surface sample F53-1 deep-092012 (SPAdes) | ecosystem: Environmental > Terrestrial > Soil > Wetlands > Peat ... | reverse complement strand
CGGCTCGCGCACCGCCCGCCGCAGGCCGCGCCGGAACGAGCCGCGCGGCCTCGGCGGCCTGGGCGGCGCAGGCGCCCCCGGCGCCATCACGCCCGAGGCCGCCGGCTGGGTTGGGACCATGCTTCGATCATCGCCGCGCGCCCGCGCCACGTCCATCGTGCGGCCACCCGAGTCGGCGGTACGGCTGGCACGAAGGACGCGGCCGGGGCGCGCGGCTACCCGATGATCTGGGTGCTACCCGATGACCCGCGTGCTCTCGCCGTCGTCAACGGTCTCGTCCTCGGTGCTGGCGGTCTGCGCCGGGACCACCGGCGCGTCGGCCACCAGGCGGGGAACGGCGGTGATGCGGCCGGCCGCGGCGGCCGAGATCAGCACCAGCGCGACGCCGAGGCCGGTGAAGAACCCGATCTGCTCCATCGCCCGCATCAGCGTGGTGCTGCTGGCCGGGACGCCGGCGTTGGCTGTCGTCGTCCACAGCGGGGCGAGCACGTTGCCGAGGGCGAACCAGGCCCCCGCGATGATGCCGAGGAACGCGCCCAGCAGCGCCACATGCCTGCTGAAGGCGTAGATAAGCAGGACCCCGCCGACGAACGCGACGGAACCGGGGACGATCTCAAGCAAAAGCCGCCCGTGGTTGTACGTCCACGCCTTGTCCGGCGTGTACGCGTAATGGAAGTACGGGCCTACGAACGGGATCAGCGCACCCCAGATCCCGAGCAGGGCGACCAGTACCCCGCCGAGGATCCCGTGCGTGCGCCGGATCCGCATGATTCCCGCCATTGCTATCACTTCCAGATCAAGTGTTGCTTTCGGCTATGTCGGACAGCGGCTCTCGCTACCCGGCGATGCGCGAGGTATGCACCGGCGACCGGGCCAGATCGGCGGGAACTTCCGGGCCGGGCGGAGAAAAGTGTTGAAATCGATCTCTCGGGATCTCTTGACGCCAAACACTACCGGCGAGTAACTTTCCGGCAGTGAGGTGGTGTGGGTTAGCTCACACTGGGACAAATTCCTTCAACGGTGCCTGGAGGGTGGGCCAATGTCGGCCGAGGGCAGTACGAGCAGATTTCACGTACCAGGGAAGACCAGGTGGCGGCGGTTCGCTATCGTCGCCGTGCCGGCCGTCGCGATCGCGGGCGTCCTGGTCGGGCTGACCGCCGAGGGCGCGATCGCCTCCAGCATCTCGGTCTCCGGCGAGGAGTACACGGTCACCGCCAGCCAGCTCAGCGGCACCGGGTTCGAGCAGTTCGGCGGCGAGGTCAGCAACGCCAAAGGGCCGCAGCCGGTCATCGTGTCCGCCATCAACCAGGCGAAGCTGACCGACCTGTGCCAGAGCGTGACGATCGGGCCGGTCACGCTGCGCCTCACCGCCGGCGACGCCGGGACCCCGGTGAGCGCAGACAACCTGATCGTCGACGCCAGCGGGCAGACCGGCAGCGTGGCGACATTCACCAACATCAGCATCGGTCTCGACGCCGGGACGCTGACCCAGGACCCGGGCACGACCGGCGGCGCGGGCAGCTTCGGCGAGCAGGCCGACAGCGTCACCATCGACAACCTCAACCAGGACACCTGGCTGACCACGGCGGGCACGTTCACCCTGCCGGACCTCCGCCTCGGCTTCGGCGGGGGCTGCTGACCGCATGACGACTGACGACGCGGGTTCCGCCCCGGAGGCGGACGCGGATTCCACCCGTCTCTCCCCCGGGACAACGGAGCCCGCGCCGCCGGCAACGACGCTGCCCGGGGCTCATCGCCGCCAGCGGCGCCAGGCGGCGCGCGCCGCCTGGCGCCGCTGGCGGCGCAGCCGCCCGTTCTGGGGCGGCCTGCTGCTGGTGCTGGCCGGCCTGGAGCTGCTGGCGCTGCCGCTCACCGGCGTGCTGATCCACGGTGCGATCAAGCTGGTGGTCTACATCGGCATCGGCGGCGTGTTCGGCGTGCTGATCGGCATACTGCTGATCGCGGCGGGCATCGTGCTCTGGGTCAACCCGACCCACCGGGTGTTCTACGGGATTGCCGGGATTGTGCTCGGCATCATCTCGTTCCCGGCGTCCAACCTCGGCGGGTTCGTCCTCGGCATGCTGCTCGCCATCATCGGCGGGGCGCTCGCGTTCGCCTGGGTGCCGGCCGAGCCAGACTCCGTCGACGCCGATCCGGCCGGCCGGGCGGGCGACGACGCGTCGGCCGACCGAGACGACCGGGGCGGGGAACCGTCCGCGGGGCTCGGCCTGATCACCGAGCCGCGCGCGGAATGGGAGGGGACCGCCACGATCGCGGAGGAGGCTGCCCCGGGATCGGACGGCGGCGGCCTTCGCGTTGGCGACGCGGCCGGGCACCGGACGCTGGCGGTCGTCGCGATGCCGGCCCTGCTGGTGGCCGGAATGCTGGGCACCGGCTCAGTGGCCAAGGCCTCGGCGCAGCCCGACAGCAACTGCATCCTCGGCGTCATCTGCCTGCCGTCCTCGTCACCCACCCCGACGCCCTCGGGCTCAACGCCGAGCCCGACGCCGACCGCGTCGTCCTCGCCGTCCGCCGCCGCCAGCCCGTCTCCCACCCCCTCGGTCGGGCAGCCGGGGACCGCCTCCCCGTCGGCGACGCCGACGCCCTCGACGTCAGCGAGCGCCTCCCCGTCCCCGAGCGGCTCGTCGACGAGCCGAGCTGGCGCCAAGGGCAAGAAGGCCGTCCGGAAGAACGCCGCGGCGCCATCGGCCATCACCGCCTCCGGCGCCGCCTCGGTGCTCACCGCCGGGTCCGTCACGCTGACCGATTTCCATTACCAGGGCAACGTGCCCATGCCCGAATCCGGCGGCGCGACCGAAGAGATGATGGAGTTCACCGCCAGTTCGGCCTCCTTGACCGGTGACGTCACCGTGTCGGTGACCCAGGAAGGGCTGACCACGGACACCAGCAGCCCGAGCCTCGCGTTCGGCGACGGCATGACGCTCTACGCCACCAGGCTCTGCGGCAACCTGTTCGGCGTGCTCCCGGTCTGCTTCACCCCGTCGACGGTGAGCGCGGTCCTGCTGTCGGTCGCGAACCAGCTGACCGCCGCCGTGCCGGTCACGATGACCGACGTGACGACGGACCAGCCGCTGACGACCGCGGGCACGCTGCAGGCCGGCGGGCTGACCATCGGGTTCTAGGCCTGGTGGCTGGGTCCGGTTCTAGGCGCGGTGGGCTAGGTCGAGGTTGAGCCAGGCGGCGAGGCCGGCGATCTCCGCGTTGATCGCGTCGGCCATGTCGGCCGTGAACGGAACGTCCTCGTGGACGGCGTTGACCGTGAGCACGCCCGCCTTGCGGTCGGCGGCGGCGTCCAGCTTGCCGACCAGCCGGTCGCCGTACAGGATCGGCAGCGCGTAGTACCCCCAGCGCCGGCTCGCGACCGGCTTGTACATCTCCAGCTGGTACTCGAACTCGAACAGGTCGGCCGCCCGGACCCGGTCGTGCACCAGGCGGTCGAACGGGGACAGCAGCGCCGCCCGGACCTCGAAGGGCCCGCCCAGCCCGGCCGGGCCGTCGAGATAGGCCGGGTCGACCTGCCACTCGCCGCGGACCCCCTCGACCACCGCGGGCTGGCCGGCCGCGCCGACGACCGCGGGCTCGAACGACTGCGCCGGGCCGGTCACCCGGGCGATGCCGAGGGCGCGCAGCCGTCGCCGGTCCCGCTCCTGCGCGGCCTCGGCGGCCGGGATGACCGGATGGTCGGGGTAAACCCGCTCGGCCAGATCCCAGAGCCGCTCGCGGCCCTTCCGCCCGGCGACCGCGACCTCGCCCCGGCCGACCATGAAATCGAGCAGCCTGGTGACGTTCTTGTTGTTGGTCCAGCCGGTCGACTCCCACGGCTTGTCGCAGGTGTCTGGGAGCTCACGGGACGGCAGCGGCCCCTCCTTGCGCAGCCGGTCGAGGATGTCCAGGCGGCAGCGGTCGTTGGCCGCCACCCACTCACGCCGGAAGACCTGCCACTCGCTCGCCTCGCCGTTGCCCGCCCACTCCGCCATCTGGCCCCGGTACAGCGCCAGGTCCTCGGCCGGGCGCAGGAAGGCCAGCAGCTCGATGAGGTCCCGGTCCGCCACCGCGCCCTGCAGGTGCTTGGGCTCGTAGGCCGGCCCGAGCCGGGACCACGCGACCATGTCGGCGCTCGGGGCCACCGCGCTGACCGGGTCGAGCTGCAGCATCGTGAGCTGGCGGACCACCGTGAGCAGATCGGGGGGCCGTTGTCCGGTTAGAAGCTGTGCCCGAACGGCGATCCGCCGCGCGTCCGGCCGGGTGAGACGGTGCACCTGCGCCATGAGCGGAGCCTAACTCACGCGGTTCTCGGCCCGCGCTCCGAGGACCGGCTGCCCACCGCGCCCGCCCCGGAAACCTCGGTCCCAGGGCCAGCGGCCCGTCCGTCAGCGGCACCCGCTCTCCCGGCGGCGGCGGGTCCGCGTGCACGAAGTGCGCGGCGACGCCGTTCACCAGGTCGGCGGCCCGCTCGTGGGGCAGGCCGGTGACGACGATCTCGGGCTTGCCGTCGTCCTTCCCGGCCGGGTCAGCCGGGGAACAGCGCCCGCGCGACGTGCAGCGTGTCGGTGTACTCGCGCACCGGTTGATCTTGCCGTCCCGGACGGTGAAGATACCGACGTTGCGGTTGTGATACGGGTGCCGTTGCGGCCGGTTGCCCGCGAGGTCCGCTCGGCCGCACCCGATTGCCGTCGGCGATCGCGCTGACCAGTTCCCCCGGCGCCTGCTGGCAGCGGGGGAGCTCGCGGCGGCAGCCGCGCGCCAGGAGGAGCGCACGCTTCGGATTGACGTCTGGGACGATCATCATCCACGACTGGCCGGGCTGCTCGAGTCATTCGGGGCCGCCGGGCGCGCCTCCCGGTGGCTCGAGTTCCGGCCGGGCGCGGACTGGCTTCCCGACCCCGATCTCAGCCTGCGTGCAGGATCCGAAACCGATCAGGCTCGGCCGGATCCCGGTCCGCGACCTTGACCGGCGGCCAGGCCCACTGCCAGACGCTGATGCCCGGCACGCGGGAGAACGTGATCTGCCCGCGGGTGCCTTCGACGGAAACATGGGGCCAGGACCCGGCCACACGGGCCCGGTCCGCGTCGGCGGAGCAGAGCGCCTCGGCCAGGACGGCGATCGTGTCGTAGCCCTCGAAGGCGACGAAGGAGGGCGCCTCGGCCAGCCGCTCGCGCAGGGCCGTCTCCACGCGCGCGCCGAGTGGGGTAAGGCGCTCGGGCAGGTAGCGCAGGAACGGGATTGCGGCGCCGTCGTCGCCAAGCAGCCTTGTCCATTCGGCGAACTCCGGCTGCCCGGCGGGCGCGCCAATCATGATCCCGGCCAGGCGCTGGTCGCGGCGGACGAACCTGACGATCGACACGGCCGGCTCCGGGTACCCGGCCAGCAGCAGGAGCGCGGTCGCGCGACTGCCGGCGACCTCGTCGCACAGTGCCGCCGGGGTGAGCGTGCGCAGGCCGAGTTCGATGGTGGTGCCGCCGTGGGGAGCGAGGCACTCCCGCAGAATACGGGCCCCGGACGCCCAGTAGACACTCGGCTCGGTTGCCACCGCGATCCGACGGTGGCCCGCGCGGAGCAGGAAGTCCGCGTAGATCTGCCAGCCGCGGGACTGCGCCGGGGCGAGGCGCGCGACCCAGTCCGTTGGCCGCTCGGTCAGCCCGTCGAGCACCGCCGACGAGCACAGGAACGGCAGGCCGAGGGCGTCGGCCCGGGCGGCGGCGGCGCGGGCGACGACGCTGTGATACTCCCCGGCCAGGGCGGCCACGCCCAGGCGAGCCAGCTCATCCACCGCCGCCGCGGCCGTCTCCGGATCGGCGGCGGTGTCTCGGACCACCAGCTCGAGTGGCCTCCCGAGAATCCCGCCGGCGTCGTTGACATCGCCGACGGCCAGCTCGAGGCCGGCCAGCAGGTGCCGGCCGGCCTCGACCCAGCCGGGCCGGGTGAGCGGGACCAGGGCGCCGATCCGGACGGCCGAGTCGCCAGCCGGCTCCGCTCCAGGCGCCGAAGGCGGCATGTTCACCTCAGGCGCGGCGGCTGTACCGGCCCGGGGCCTCGGGGTCGACGCCCCAGCTGGTGACCCAGGTGGGCGTGACGCGGATGATCTCGCGGCTCATGAACGGCACCGGCGGGTCGACGTCCTCGAGCGCGACCGCGGTGCCGCGGATCTCCAGCCCGCGCACCGTCCACGGGTCGCGCGCGACCAGGTCGTCGATGACCAGCGCGACCTGGCCGTTGCGCTGCACGTTGCGGAACTTGCGGCTGGCGCCCATGGCGTGGCCGCCGATGATGATGTCGCCGGTCTCCTCGTCGAGGAACACGCCGACCGGGTTGTTCTGCGGCGCGCCGCCGCCATCGACCGTGGCCAGCCGGGCCAGGGGCTGGCTCTGCAGGTAGGCGCGCTCAGCGTCGGTCAAGGTGACGGTCATCCCCGCAGTTTAGGGCGTCGGCGCGGCCGGCGACAGGCCGGCCGCGACCGGGCTCGGCTACACCCGGGGGAGCAGCGCCGCCAGAAGCTCGCCGACGCGGGCGGCGGACCCCTGGGTGGCGGCCAGCACGTCCTGGTGATTGATCGGCTCGGGTGACAGCCCGGCCGCCGGGTTGCTGGCGATCGAGACGCCGAGCACCTCGGCCCCCAGGTGGCGGGCGGCGATCGCCTCCAGCGCGGTGGACATGCCGACGAGGTCCGCGCCCGCCGCGCGCAGCATCCTGATCTCGGCCGGGGTCTCGAAGTGGGGCCCAGGAACGGCGGCGTAGACGCCCTCCGCCAGCGTCGGGTCCAGCTGCCTGGCCAGGGTGCGCAGGCGGCCCGAGTAGGTCTCGGTCAGGTCGGTGAACCGGGAGGGCGCGTCGTCAGGCAGCGGCCCGGCCAGCGGGGAGCGGCCGGTCAGGTTGATGTGATCGCTGATCAGCACCGGCTCCCCGACCGCGTAGTCGGCGTTGATGCCGCCCGCCGCGTTGGTGAGCACGACGGTCCGGCAGCCCGCAGCGATCGCGGTGCGCACCCCGTGCACGACCGCGTGCGGCCGGTGTCCTTCGTAAAGATGAATTCGCCCGAGGTACAGCAGGACGCGGAGCTGGCCCTTTCTTATATACCGAACGGACGGTGTGTGACCCTTTACCGTCGGTTGCTCAAATCCGCCCAGGTCCGCAACGGAAATCTCCGCTTCCGCCGCCCCGATCGCGTCGGCCGCCGCCAGCCAGCCGGAGCCCAGCACCACCACGGCGTCGAAGCCGTCGGCTCCGGTGAGGCTCTTCAGCGTGGCCGCGCTCGCCGCGGCGCGGGCAAAGGGATCCGCCGCCAAGTGGGCCGCCGAGGCTGCCGTTCTGTCGTTCATGGCGCCGATCATCTCGTAGTTTGCGGTCCCTGTCATGCGGCCGATCACGGTCCGTGTTATTGTCCCGTGATTCGCGTCACAGAATGGTAAGGGAACCGCGCGGCCTTTCTTGGTGAAGTCGCGGGCGGTCGATGTCTCCTTCTGGCATCGTTGTTCGGCAGCGGTAGATGGGTGCGGCATATGCACGACATGCACCGGAAGGGACTGCTTTGTCACGACATCGGACGGCGATGCTCGATGCTACGACTCCGGCACCGGAGAGCGACCCGGAGACTCCGGTTGCCCCTCCCGTCGGCCCGGTCGGGCCGCGGAGCGCGCGGAAGAAGAAGCGGGGCCTGTTCCACCGGACCGGCGTTGTCGTCCCCGCGCTGGTGATGGCGGTGCTGCTCGTGGTCGGGGTCCTGGTCGCGGCGAAGGTGACGGACAGCAGCGGCAGCGGCGCCAGCGGGCTCTTCCAGTCCATCGACTCCCTCGGGCACAGCAGTCAGGTCACCGCGCTCGAGAACGAGCGGGCGACGATCATCGCCATGAACGACGCGGCCGAGACGCTGACCGTGGCCGCCAAGCCCGCGCAGGCGGACCCGACGCAGATCCTGGCCGCGAAGAAGGCCGCCAGCGACGCCGCGTCCGCCTCCAGCATTCAGACCGGCACCGGCATCACCGGGTCGCCGCCGCCCGCCAACCCGAGCTCAGCCGAGGTCATCGGCGAGAACGAGCTGGTCGCCGAGGGATTCAGCAAGGCGTCCCAGTGGCCGTGCCTGTACGACCTGTGGCAGCAGGAGAGCGGCTGGAACGTCTACGCGGAGAACCCGTCCGGCGCCTACGGCATCCCGCAGTCGCTGCCCGGTGACAAGATGGCGAGCGTCGCCTCCGACTGGCAGACCAACCCGACGACGCAGATCATCTGGGGCCTCGGCTATATCAAGTCGGTCTACGGCACCCCGTGTGGCGCGTGGTCGCACGAAGAGGCGGACGGGTTCTACTAATTCCATCCGATTGCGTTATTGCGCAATTCGCTTTATTCGGCGGAATGGCACCAGTGCATTTCCGAATAACCGATTATCCGATGGAAGCGGATGGCGCGGATCGAATGCCGCGCTCTAACTGGATGTGATTGACCTGTGCCGGGGCGTAGTTCGCGCCACCGGGCCGCGCTCCTGTGGCGGACCTCACAAATGTTACCGATGGGTAACTAGAACCGCTGCTGAGCGCCGTGTTTCGCGCAGGCTGCCGACCCGGCCGGGATCCGGGCAGGGCGGCCACGGCGGAATGTTGCGGCCGCAAACGATTGTTCCATGGCATCGTTAGCAACCGACAGCACCCCGCTCGCGAGATCAGCGCTGCTCCCCCAGCAGCCCCGACGCCCTGCTCCCGCGTCTAGTCCGCGTGCCGACGCGCGCCGCGCTTCCCCAGCGCGAGCATTACCGCGTCAGGGGTGGAAGAAGATCGCGATAGTCGCGCTACCCAAGGTTCACTTTTGTCACGCCACCTTTCCCTGCCCTCCTTCCTGTCCTCGAAGCGCTCCAAGGTGACGGCCGTTGCCGCGGCGGGCACCCTGGCCGTCGCGATAGCGGCCGGCTCCGCCGCCGCGACGCTTCCCTCGGGCTCCGCGGCCGGGCCGGCCGGCGCGGCCGACGCGTACCTGGCGGTGGTCCACGGTCACCAGGGCGCTACCAGGGCGGCCCAGGCCGACGCGATGAGCGGAGCTCAGCTCGTGATCGGCAGCGAACGGGCCCGGTTCGGCCTCCAGCACAGTGAGAACGTCGCGGCCGCGAAGGCTGCCGCCGCCAACGCCGCCGCGGCCAAGGCGGCACTCGCCGCCCGGCAGGCAGCGGCCCGGCAGGCGGCCGCTAAGCAGGCGGCCGCTAAGCAGGCGGCCGCTAAGCAGGCGGCGGCCAAGCAGGCGGCCGCGCAGCCGACGCAGGCGGTCGCGGCCCGGCAGGCGGCCGAGCCGTCCGGCTCGCCGCAGCAGATCGCCCAGCAGATGCTCGGCCAGTTCGGCTGGTCGGGGAGCCAGTTCTCGTGCCTCGAGCCGCTCTGGGAGCGCGAGAGCGGCTGGGACGTGACCGCCGAGAACCCCAGTTCCGGCGCGTACGGCATCCCCCAGGCGCTGTCCGGCTCGTTGATGGCGAGCGCCGGCCCCGACTGGCAGACCGACGCGGCCACCCAGATCCGCTGGGGCCTCACCTACATCCAGGGCCGATACGGCTCGCCCTGCGGTGCGTGGGCTCACGAAGAGGCCGACGGCTGGTACTAGCCCGTCGCCGCTGAGCCCGCTGGGCAGCTGAAGACCGCCCGGTCTGCGATCACCCCCCGGTCGCAGACCGGGCCTTTCACGCTAAGCCGTCGCGACGGGCGCGAAGGTCGGCAGGATCTTCTCGAAGGTCGGCAGGTAGCTGCTGTTCCACCCGTTGTCCGGCGCCCGCAGGTAGACCGCGTAGGACTGGTGGCCGGCCGAGGTCGGCAGGACGAACAAGATGTCGTCGGTGCGCATCCGGACGTTCTTCAAGGACCAGGTGAACTGCCAGAACGCGCCGTGGGCGCCGCGGACCGGCACCCCCAGAAGCTGGAGACGCTGATAGCCGGGGAACGCGTCCCCGAGCACCGCCTGCTGCTGCTGTAGGTGCTCGGCCTCCGCCACCATGTTGTCGGGGTACGTGTGCGGGCTCAGGTCGATGTCGAGCACCATGTCGTTGGGACCGTAGAAGTAGGTCGCGAGCCCCTTCGGCTTCTCGGTCCAGCCCGGCGGCACGTCGACCGTGAAGCCGGCGGTCGTGTTGTGCGCCGACGGCGGCACCGTCTCAGCCGTCCAGCCCGCCGGGAGGGCGGTCGAGGAGGCGTTGAGCGCGTTAACCGATCCGAACGGCGTCTTGGGGCTGCCCTGGATCCCGGTGCCGCTGGTGCCCCCGTTGCCGTGGCTGAAGGCGAGGGCCGCGCCCGCGCCGATTGCCGCCGCGACCAGCACCGCGCAGATCGCCACCAGGATCCACCACCGTGATCCTCGGCGGCGCGGCCCGGTTCCGCCGGCCGGCGCCGGCGGGTACTGCGCCGCCAGGTCGGGGTACTGCTTGGATGGCCCCCCGTACTGGCTGCCGGAGGCCGGCCCGGCGGTACCCGGACGCGGGCCGTACTGCGGGGACGCTCC
>Ga0208220_1001299_pt1 | contig 10486 bp, 9 predicted proteins | sample NGESurdeep092012_9_FD_184484 | JGI IMG/M metagenome (GOLD analysis project Ga0208220, IMG submission 184484) | Arctic peat soil microbial communities from Barrow, Alaska - NGEE Surface sample F53-1 deep-092012 (SPAdes) | ecosystem: Environmental > Terrestrial > Soil > Wetlands > Peat ... | reverse complement strand
TGTGCATGCTGTGCACGAGCGGAACGCCCCATCGCTCCTTGGCGAGCCAGCCCACCTGGCCCGACAGCCAGTAGTGAGAGTGGATCAGGTCATACCAACCGGGTTCCCTCGCTGCCTCAGCCCGCAGGACTGCGGCCGTGAAGGCACAGAGCTGAGAGGGCAGATCCGATTTCGGCAGCGGCTCGAGCGGGCCGGCAACCACGTTGCGGACGATGAAGCCTGGCTCGATGTACTCGATTGGGGGCACGTCGCCCGACCTGGCGCGGGTGAATACCTCGACCTCAACGCCTTGAGCGGCGAGCCTGCGGGACAGTTCCATGATGTAGACGTTCATCCCACCGGCGTCGCCAACACCGGGCTGTTCGACCGGCGACGTGTGGAGGCTCAGCATCGCCAGGCGCTTGAGCGGAGGGCGGGCACCTGACAACAGGGTCACCGGCGGTCGCGTCGCGGTGCCTCGAGGTGCGCTTACTCGGGGGGACGCGAGTCGGGGTGAGCGCCGACGCAGTTTCGCGACGGTCTGGAGATCGTCCGACAAGCTTCCTCCTCGCGCTCGCTCGGTCATCACAACTTACGCCGCTCGAGGTGGCGCCGTTCGATGGCAGCTGCCACCTCGATGCGCAACGTCCGCGCCTTACCTGCCATTCCCGCTCAATCTGAGGAGAATGGCCACCCCTGCCCTGGCTACCCACCTCTGAGCCCGGCACTGCCAAGATTCCCTCATGAGCACAGGCCCAACCACTGAGCCCCCAACCAGCGAGCACCCAACCACCGAGCACCCACCCACCGAGCAATCGTCTCGGCCGGTCGCGGTGGTCACCGGTGCCAGCAGCGGGATCGGAGCGGCCACCGCGCGCCGACTCGCGCGAGAAGGCTTCGACGTCGTGTGCGCGGCCCGCAGAGCCGATCGGATTGCTGACGTCGCCGCCGAGATCGGCGGTCGCGCAGTCGTCCTCGATGTCACGGACGCTGCATCGGTGACCGCGCTCGCAGCTGCGGTGGCCTCGTGCTCGCTGCTCGTCAACGTGGCTGGCGGCGCGATCGGAGCCGAGCCCATCTCGGCGGCCAACCCAGACGACTGGCAGGCCATGTACGACACCAACGTGCTCGGCGTCCTGCGGGTCACCCAGGCATTGCTGCCGGCGCTCATCGCATCCGGAGCCGGTCACGTGATTGTCGTCGGCTCGACCGCAGGCCGGATTGTCTACGAGGGCGGCGGCGGCTACACGGCCGCGAAACACGGCACGGCTGCGCTGACCGAAACCCTGCGCCTCGAACTGAACGGTCAGCCGGTGCGGGTGACCGAGGTTGCCCCCGGCATGGTGCGCACGGAAGAGTTCAGCCTGAACAGAAACAGAGGGGACGCCGAGAAGGCCGCGGCGGTGTACAGGGGTGTCGCCGAACCACTTACGGCAGAAGACATTGCGGACTGCATCAGCTGGTGCGCGACGCGGCCGCCCCATGTCAACGTCGACCTACTCGTCGTCAAGCCGCTTGCCCAAGCCGCTCAATACAAGGTGTACAGAACCTCATGACACAACCCCCCGCCGATCACGTGCACACCGTCAACAACGGCAAGCGCGACCTCACGCTTGATCAGCTCGCCGCCACCCAACCGGGGTTGGATCGCCTGATGGCTGAGCTCGGCCCACGCATGCATCGGCTGTATTTCGCAGGCAGAGTTGGGAATTGGCGACTCGCCGAGTATTTCTTCCGTTCGGTGGTGAAGCAGCTCAGCCTGTGTGCATTCTCACGACCGAAGTACGAGGAAGCCATCAACACCTACATCACCACCGACTGCGAGCCAGTACGGATCGCCATCAAAGCTGCGGACGGCGATGCCTTCGAGGCCGCGTACAACGCGATGGTGGGACGAGCCAACGCCTACCACGACGAGTTCGCGAAGCCCTATCTGCATTGGGTGTGCCCTACGACGCCACCGGAAGACCTTGACTTTGCTGCTGGTCTGACCTGACCTCGCTCGATCCGTAGCGGATCGCCAGCGCGATCACTCCCACGCAAAACACCAAGACCCACCACGAGCCCACGACACCGCTGGTGATGGCGAAGCTGCAGGTGGCGAACACCATCCATGCCCCGGTCACGAGGCTGCTGCCAAGTGTGGTCAATCGACCACTTGCCCACTGCCCAAGCAACAGGCAGACCAGCACCGGCGGGTAGTAGTACGCGATGTTGCGTGGATCCACGAGTAGCCGAGCCGCGATGGCCGCCGCCGGCACCAGCCAGACCGCACAATTTCGCCCTCGCGTTCGAAACAAGACCACGAGTCCGACGCTCGTCGCGAGAGCTGCTTGGAATAGCCGCAGCTGCCAAGTAAAACCCGTGCCGTCGTGAAACAGCAGGTTCAACGGAGCGTCGTGCTCGATCTGCCACGAGCCGTGGAACATCTCGAATCGACCGAAGACAATGAACGGTCCGTAACAAACCGCGACTGTCGCAGCTGCCATCAAGCCCGCATACACACTGGCGCGCCTCGAGGCACGAATAAGCAGTACGGCGACGGCGACGAGCGCCCAGAGCTTGACGCCTGCCGCGAGGCCGAAGATCACGCCGGCTTGGCCATGACGGCCGGTCGCAGCACGGCCCGCCGCAATCAATACCAGCAGGGTCACCAGCAGGTCATCTGGGTGTGCGTACATTGCCACGACCCAAAGGCCACCCGTCAGTGCGAAGACGATGCACGCACTGAACTCGCGCGCCGCCGTCGTCCGGCCGTCTAGCAGGTATGCAGCGAAGACGGCGCGGCACGCAACCACCATGAGCAACGCACATGCCAATGCAGTGACGAGCCCGCCACCGGTCCAATACGGCAGACCGAAAGCATCGCCGAGGCGCAGGCCGATGCCCTCGAGCAAGACGAAGATTGGCCCACTCTGCAGGGTCGAGCTCGCGAAGGTGTCGGCCCAATGGGACGAGAGCAGGGTGTGGCCCGCACCGGCGAAGAGGAACGCGTCCCCGCCCGGACCGTTCAGGTCTTGGCCCACATACGCGATCGCGAGGTACACGGCGATGACGATCGGGACCCGAAGGCGAAAGAGCCGCGGGAACCGCTGCGCGGCAAGTGCGTAGCGGCCGAACAGTCGCTCTTCTTCACGGCGCAGCCAGTCCGCAGACGTAACCGCGGCCTCGCTCAGGACAGAGGACATCCCCCATCCGTCGACCAAATCGCGCCACGCCTAAAGCCGATCGACCGCCGGTTCGGCGCCGCGTGACCGAGCTAACGTCCGCGAACCCGCCTCAACGCCGGCCGCACGTCGACGAAGTACACGATGGTGGCAATGATCGCTGCCAGCCCGAGCGGTCCGAACCATCCGCTCAACAAAACGACGATCACCGCCACGGCAAGGATCGCCAGCCAGGCCTGCTTGGTTAGTTTCCCGGCCGCGACATACGCGGCCGCCGGGGCGAGTGCAGCGTCGATCAGCGCATAGACCTGCACGACCAGCGCGGCAAGAAGAACAACGGTGGTCAACGACGCGGAGAGGTGCAACACACCATCCACGGTACTGCCTTCAGGAGCGGCGCGCGGCGCCCGTGATGCCGTCGAGCTCGACCAGATCGACGGACGCGGGCTCCCACGCGGCCGCGCGCGCATTCGCCAGCACCTGCTCAGGTTTCGTGGCGCCGACGATGACGGTACTAACGCCGGGCTGCGCCGTGAGCCCACCGATCGCGACCTCAAGCATGCTGAGACCGCGCGCATTGGCAAACTTCTGCAAGGCCTCGATCACGTCCCAGTTGGCGCGCTCGAGGAGTTCGGCGTCCCCAGCCAGACGGGTGCCTTCAGGGGCAGCCTGCCCACGCGTGTACTTGCCGGTGAGCAAGCCACGTGCCAGCGGATAGAACGGAATGAAGCCGACGCCGGCGTGCTCTGCGGCCGGGAGGAGTTCGTTCTCGGCGCCGCGTTCCAGCAGGCTGTACTGGTTCTGCGTGCTGACGAAACGTGCGCCGCTGTTTGCACGTGCAGCCCAGTCAGCGTCGACGACCTGCCAGCCATCAAACTGCGATGAACCGATGTAGCGAACCTTGCCTTCGCGCACGAGTTCGTCAAGCGCAGCAAGGGTTTCTTCTATGGGCGTCAGGCTGTCTGGCCGGTGTAGCTGGTACAGGTCGATGTAGTCAGTACGCAGCCGCCGCAGTGATCCTTCGATCGACGCCCGGACATAGCGACGCGACCCGCGAGCCTCGTGCGCTGGCAACGTCATCCCGCCCGTGGGCAAGCCGAACTTGGTGGCAAGGACGACGCGGTCACGACGGCCCTCGAGCGCCTGGCCAAGAAGGTCCTCGCACGCCCCAGGCGTACTGCCGTAGACGTCGGCAGCGTCGAAGAACGTGATGCCAGCGTCAAAGGTTGCGTCAACGACCGCTCGAGTGCCCGCGAGGTCGAGGCGGCGCCCGATCTGATTGCAACCAAGGCCGACTGTAGACACGGTCAAGCCGGAGTCACCAATTTGGCGGTACGTCATGTCACCCATACGACCACCCTACGAAACGCACGTTCGCGGTCACGTGAGCGGTCCGGTCGCACCCGCGGAGCGACTTCGCATCCCTGGTGGTCGTACAAACCGCGGGTTTGCTGGTGCATCACGACCACTCGGGATGCGAAGCGTGGATCTCGGACCTCAGGCGGACGTCGTTTTCTTGCCGCCGACCTTGGCTGCGGCCTTTTTCGTCGGAACCTTCTTGGTCGCTACCTTTTTCGCCGCGGCCTTCGTGGACGCCTTTTTTGCTGGCTTCTTTGCGCTTTTCGCAGCAGCGTGCGAGGTCTTCTTCGGGGCCAGGCGCCGAACAGGCTCGGGCATGAACGGCTCGTGGACGAACGGCTCGTCCTCTTCGGCGACCACCTCGTCGCCGCGCATCTTCGTCATGACGTCCTGACCGCGTCGGGTGAGTTCGTCGTACAGCTCGCCAACCTTCAGATTCGCGCGGAACGCAGAACCGATCAACACACCTGCGGCCCGCATGGGGAAGTCGCGGTTCTCTTCCTGCCATGTTGTGACCGCGTCTGGCAACTCGCGCAGCTTCTCCGACACCAGGTCGCCGACGCCGACGAGCAGTTGCAACGGGCGATCGCCGACCGCCTTCTGAACGCTGTTCAACAAATCGTCTGTGCGGCTCATCGCGATCTCCTCGGCGACGTCGAACGGGACATCGTGGTGCGCAATGGGGTGACTCGAGCCGATGGGGCGCTGACGGCTTTCGCCGAGCCGGGGTGACCGGACGTGTTGTGTCTAGGCGCAGTGTGTTCGTGACCCGATGCGGACCCGGCGGCCGAAGACGCGTGCCCGGCGGCGTCATCGAGCTCAATGGCGGACGCAGTTGCACTCGACGCCTGCGCACGATTGGCGGCGGCCTCGTCGGCGTCGCGCCTCATGTTCTCCTTGCGGAACGAGTCGTACACCTCGACCATCACCTGCTTTTGGCGCTCGGTAATAGTCGGGTCGGCGATGATCGCGTCAATAACGACGCCGCCGACGACCCGTTCGTCAAGAATGCCCGCCTGGACGTACAGCGCCTCAGCGGAGATCCGCAGGCCCTTCGCGATCTGCTGCATGATCTCGGCGCTCGGCCGCCGCAGCCCGCGCTCGATCTGGCTCAGGTAGGGGTTGGAGACGCCCGCCAGCTTCGCCAGCTGCCGGACCGAAATCTGTGCCGTGCGCCGCTGCTCACGGATGAACTCACCGAGATCGAAGTTCTGTGCCATGCGCCCAGTTTCGCTCGGCACGCTAGCTATTGCAAGCGCCCCGCTAGCACGCCGGCTCCGAACATGGGTGTCGGCCGTTAGCCTGGGAGCAGCTCCTCGCTCCTCGGCAGCCGCCCAGCGGAACCCCGCGCCACCGTCGAAACGGGTCCAACCTTGTCGCATCACCACCAGCGCCGGGCAGTCGCGACTGCGGCCAGCGCCGCGTGTGTCGCACTCGCTCTCCTCAGCGCGTGCACCTCGAAGAGCGTCAGTAGCGGTCCGGCGCCCACGGTCTCGGCAGCAATCGGGTCATCAGCACCGGCCGCACCGTCCGCCGCTGCCTCGTCGACCACTGCGGCTGCGTCAAGCCCGGCGAGCGGCGCAGCGAGTGCTGGCAGCCCGATCGCCAGCTCGAGCAACGACGGCCGCAGCGATCCGGGTGCCTTCGCGAGCAACCTCAACTGGACCGACATCACCAAGCAGCTCAGCGGAGCGGTGGGCGACAACAAACACACGTTCTCGTACGCCAAGGCGACGATGCAGGTGCCGCTCAACTGGGCTGACGTCACGAGCAAGAAGATCAGCATCACCGTGCTGCGGATTCGCTCGGCGAGCCAGCAGAACCGCATCGGCTCACTCGTCATCAACCCTGGCGGCCCAGGCGGCTCCGGCGTCGAAGCGGCGTTGTCACTCGCAGTAGACGAACTGCCGCAAGCGATTCTCGACAGGTTCGACATCGTCGGCTTCGACCCGCGCGGGATCGGCCTCAGTGATCCGATCCAGTGCATCACCGACAAGCAGAAGGATGCCGAGCTCAATCTCCCTGCTGACCCGAAGACAACCGCACAGTGGCAGGAGGAAATCGCCGATGCGACCAAGGTTGCGCAGGAGTGCTACACCGAATACGGCTCGGACCTGACCTACTACTCGACAGCCGAAACGGCGCGCGACATGGAAGCGCTGCGGGCGAAACTCGGCGATCCCAAATTGACGTACCTCGGTTACTCCTACGGCACGCTGATCGGAGCCGAGTACGCATCGGCGTATCCGGACAAGGTCCGCGCACTTGTGCTCGACGGCGCGGTCGACCCGACGATCTCCTCGACCGACCAGGACAAGACGCAAGCGGCCGGCTTCCAGCTGGCGTTCAGCCACTTTGCGGCGAGCTGCACCGCGAAGGGCTCAAGCTGCAAGCTCGGATCCGATCCTCAGCAGTACGTGCTCAACCTGATGACCAAGGCCGCGGCGCATCCGATTCCGAGCGGCGACTCCGCCGACAAACGCACAGCCGACGACGGCGCCGTCCTGCTCGGTGTGATCTCAGCGCTCTACGACGAGACCCAATGGCCGGACTTAATCACCGCGCTTGCCGACGCGAACAAGGGTGACGCGTCGGGCGTCTTGTCGCTCGACGACCAGTACAACGAGCGCAACACGGATGGCACCTACACGAACCTCGAAGATGCGAACGCCACGATTGGCTGCGCCGACGCAACGCAACGGCCGACGGTCGCGCAAGCGCAGGCGCTGCAACCCGTGTGGCGGGCCACCAATCCACTCTTCGGCGGCTCTGCGGCGTCCAGCCTCGGCTTTTGCAGTTTGTGGAAGGCACCGGCCGACCAGCCGATCACCGTCGCGAACAAAGGCGCGGCCCCGATCCTGGTCATCGGCACGACCGGCGACCCCGCGACACCGATCTCGGGTGCTCAACACCTCGCCGCGCTGCTTGGATCGGGCCGGCTGCTGGTCTGGCAGGGCGACGGGCACACCGCCTACCCCAAAACGACGTGCGTCACGAACGACGTGAACAGCTACCTGATCAACCTGACACTGCCACCGACCGGAGCCACCTGCCCCGCGAGCTGACGGTCAGTTCTCGCTCGGCAGCAGCGCCGACACGTCGGCCTCACCGTCGCGGTAACGCCGGGTGATCTCGTGCGCGGCGGCGTCCATGACGATCTGGACGGCGTGGCGTTGCTCTGAGATTTGCCGTTCCTGGTCACCGAACCGCTCGAGCGTCTCCTCGAGTTGCTCGGCCGTGCGGCCGGCGAGGGCCGACAGGTCCGAGTCGCCGACGAGCCGCTCGACCAACCTGCGGTGCTCGTCGACCCGCGACGGCTCGATGACCGTGTGCCGGCCGAGGCCTCTGGCCGGCGAGCGCTCGTCGGCCAGGATGCGCGGCAACTGGTCGATGATGCTGCTGCCATCGCCGGCGTCGCCGCGGCGCCGGGCAAGCTCGGCGTTGATGATGTCGACCCGGCCCTGGAGCATCCGGCGCAGGTACGACAGATCTGCTTCCTCCTGCTCGGCCTGGTCGCGTAGTTCGCGAACCTCAGACAGCGGCAGGCTTGCCAATCCATCGAGGTAGCCCTCGGACAGCACCCGATCAATGCGGCGGTGACCGCTCGGTGCGTCACTGCGGTCGTCGGACACCTGGTGCCTCCGTGGCTCGTCGTACGCGCTACTTCTGCCAAGCATGCACCTCGTCGATTAACCCGTTCGGTTAGCCCGTTGGGTTAGCCCGATTGGAGTAATGCCGCGAGGCATTTGGAGTGACGCCGCCCATGGTGCCATGCCAAGGGACGAGCTGGCACGAATCCGTACGCTCGGAGACGCCAAATACGCCTGGATGTTCGACCGGATGGCTCAATGCCCCCGCCCCAGTTGCCGATGGCAACGATGCAGGGTTCATCGGCACCCTTGCGTCCATTTGCGTCAGCGCAACAGCCGTTCCAAGGTGGGAGGTCGCCCGTGCTCAAAGGCGAACTGACGACCACCCCCATCGAAGTTGCCCTCAGTAGCCTCGCGGACGAGCAGGCCACTGGCTGTCTCCATGTCGTCGACGACGTCGGCAGCGAGGCTCTTATCTACCTCAAGGCTGGGCTGGTCTACGCGGTTTCGGTACCGGGCCAGCGTCCGCAGCTCGGCGCTCGGCTGATCTCGAGCAATGCCCTCGTCCCAGAGAACCTGGCCGAGGCACTCGAGGCGCAGCGCACTGAACTTCAGGGCTGGCGCTTGGGTGAACTGCTCGTGCACCTCGGCTTCGTCGAACAAGACGTGGTCGAGGCGTTCGTGCAGGAGCAGGTCCGCGACGGGTTGACGGACCTACTTGCCTGGACGTCGGGCCGCTGGCGTTTCCGGAAGGGCGAAAAGACCCGCGAGGACGTCGCACCGCCCACCCCCTTGAACCAGTTGCTCGACCAGGTCCGCATCCGGAAGTCGACCTGGGACGAAATCGTCGATGCAGTCCATGGCCCGAACGCTGTGCCGATGCTCGCTGCCCACGGCGGCGAGGCCCACATCACGCTCGACTCCGACACGTGGTCGCTGCTGTGCAAGATCGACGGCGAGCGCAGCATCGCCGACCTCGCGCGCGAGTGCGGGTTCACCATGTTCGAGGCCGGCACCGTCGTGCGCGTTCTCGTCGAGGCCGGTCTGGTCGACGTCGAGGAAGACATTGGGCCGGACGGCGCGCCAGTGTACGAAGACGACGATGAGCCAGCCGACGTCCAGCCTTCGGACGACGACCAGGCCTCGGACGACGACCAGGTGGCGGTCGAGCAGACCGACGGGCCGATGCGTGACAACTTCTCTAGGACGGCAGCTCTCGCGGCAGCCTTCGCGTTGAGCGGGCGCGAACCTGTCGCAACTGAGTCTTCGGAACCGCTGCCAGCCGTCGCCGACGAGCAGCACGAGTGGACTGGCCCGGAGTCCCGAGAGGCGACGGGCATGTCGTCGTTGGCCGAGGTGTCCGAGGCCCTCACGAAAGCACTCGGGCCGCGCACCGATTCCGGGCCCTCGTTCGTTGACCCGTTCCACGTACCGGATGAGATCCGGCTACGTGCGGCACCGAAGGCAGTCGCCACTTCCGCCGTCCCGAGCGAGGACCAGCTCCGCAGGGATCGGATCAGAAAGGCTGCGGCTGCCGAGCTCGCAACCGCGCACGCAGAGGCTGAGGCCCAGCACAACGCCACCAAGCGCACCAGCAAGGCTGGTCACATCGCTCAGGTCGTCGACCTGGAAGCGCGTCGCGAGGCCGCCCGGGCCGAGAACGAGCGGCGCGAAAGTGAGCACGCTGAGGCGACTGTCCGCCTCGAAGCAGAGCGCCTCGAAGCAGAGCGGGTGGCAGCGGAAGAAGCCGCCCGCCTCGAGGCCGAGCGCGTCGCTGCTGAAGAAGCCGCACGACTTGAAGCCGAGCGCGTCGCCGCCGGAGAGGCTGCCCGCATCGAAGCCGAACAGGTTGAAGCGGAGCGCGTTGCCGCCGAAGAAACTGCCCGTCTCGAAGCCGAGCGGATTGAGGCAGAACGCCTCGAGGCAGAACGCCGGCTCGAGGTGCAACGCCTTGCCGCCGAAGAGGCCGCGCATGCCGCCGCCGAGGAAGCCGCACGAGTTGAGGCCGAACGCCTCGAAGCAGAACGAGTCGCCGCCGAAGAAGCAGCCCGCATCGCTGCCGAAGAAGCAGCGCGCATCGAAGCCGAACGTCTTGAAGCCGAACGAATCGCGGCAGAGGAGGCCGCGCGTCTCGCCGCGGAGGAAGCCACTCGGATGGCCGCAGAAGAAGCCGCGCGCATCGAAGCCGAACGCCTTGAAGCGGAGCGCGTCGCCGCCGAAGAGGCTGCACGCATCGCTGCGGAAGAAGCAGCCCGCATCGAAGCAGAACGTCTCGAAGCGGAGCGGCTCGCCGCTGAAGAAGCTGCCCGCCTAGCGGCGGAAGAAGCGGCTCGCGTAGAAGCAGAACGCGTCGCTGCGGAGGAGGCTGCGCGTCTCGAGGCCGAACGCATC
>Ga0208220_1001297_pt1 | contig 10492 bp, 7 predicted proteins | sample NGESurdeep092012_9_FD_184484 | JGI IMG/M metagenome (GOLD analysis project Ga0208220, IMG submission 184484) | Arctic peat soil microbial communities from Barrow, Alaska - NGEE Surface sample F53-1 deep-092012 (SPAdes) | ecosystem: Environmental > Terrestrial > Soil > Wetlands > Peat ... | reverse complement strand
CCAGCGCTCCGCGGTCGGTCGACCGGGCCACGCAGATCACGGCCCGCGCGTCGGTGGGGTCGATGTTGCGGTTGACGCCGAGCGTTTCGAACACCGCGGCGGCGTCGGCCGGGATCGAGTCGCCGGCTTGGCCCGCGAGCAGGATCGCGCGCAGCTCGCTGACGAGCCCCGGATCCCCGCAAAGAAAGAACTTGAACGGACGGCGAGCGCCCGCATGGACCGCGCTCGGGTTGAGCGATCCACGCAGCCGTTCGAAGGCGGCGGCGGCAGACGAAGCGTTCACATCTACGGTCTACCCCGCTGGGCGAACGCGGTTACGTCCGGCCGCGCGCCTCTTTGTCGGGGTCGTCCGTATAGTCGAGGTACACGAGCCCGAGGAAGATCTCGAGCGCCTGCGCGTACATCCCGCGCGAGTTGGCCAGATCGACGATCGTCTTCCCGTCGGCCTTCGCCTCGGCGAGCACGGCCTGCGGCGCCGCGTTCGTATCGGCCCCGACGATCACCGCCGCGGCGACGTCGCCCGGGGTGAGATCCTCGCGCGCGAGCTGATCGTAATCCGGACCCTTGGTGTGGAACCGCACGTCGAGCGCGTGCTGGAAGGTGGCGTAGCGGTCGGGGGACTCTTGCAGGCCCAGCATGTCGATGCGCGTCTCGAGCTGGCGCGCGCGCGCCATGTTGTACAGCTGCGACGCTTGCGTCGCGCCCACTGCGGCCTTGTTGAGCGAGTCGACCGCCTTGGCCACCAACGGCTCGATGCGATGGTAGTCGGCCATCGCGATGTCGCCGGTCCCGTCGAGGCCGACGTGCCGCAACTCGTTGACGAAGATGTTCAGATCGCCCAGACCGACGTCGAGCATCGCGAGCGACGCGCGCGCGGCGTCGACGCCCCGTACCATGTCGGCGTCAGCGGCGCCGACCGAGACGAGCATCTTCGGATAGGACGGGAACGTCGACAGCGACTGCGGCGGCGGGTTGTCGAGCTTGAGCGGCGCGGCGAGCTCGACCAGGATGTCGGAGTTTTCTTTGAGCAGGCCGCCTTCTTTGTTGCGCTCGAGCGAGCCGACTCCCGAGATCGTCTCGGATGCTTTCCCCGTCGCGACGTCGAGCGACTTGCCCATCAAGTTCACGTTGTGCAGCAGCGTGTCGAGCCGCGAGTCCTTGCGCGGCTGCACGCGCGAGAAGTCGGGGATGCCGTAGACGATGTCCTGGATGCGCGCGCGCAGCGACTTGAGCTGATCCAGACCCTGCTGGCGGCGCAACGCGATCGCGGTCGCGGCCTGCGTCTGTTGGGTCTGAGCCGTGGCGAGCTGATCGCGCAGCGGGCTGAGGTCGGGATGGAGCAGGTCCAGCCGGCGTTCCGCGTCGCGCAGGGCCTTGATGCGCACGTCGGCCAGCGCCTTGGCCTGCGGCGAGACTTGCTCGGCGGCCGCGGCGAGATTTTGTTCGCCCTTGGAGACTTGTCCGAGCGCGAGCTGCGCTTGGCCGAGCTGGAAGCGCGCCGTCGCGTCGTCGGGCCGCCGCTTGAGGACGTCGGTGAACTTCATCGACGCGATGTTGTAGCGCGCCGTATCGAAGTCGTGAATCCCTTGCGCGACGCGCTGGTCGTCGGTACGCAGCGCCGGGTTGAGCTCCGGGTCGCCGTTGAGATTCGCCAGCCGCTTCGGCGTGCCGGGATGATCGGCGAGATACTTGGAGAGCGCATCATGGCTCTCTTGCTCGACCGCGCCGAGATGCGTCATGAACGTGTGCATCGCGTCGGGATCGTAGCCCGCCCGCGCCATGAGCATCAGACCGTACTTGTCGGCTTCGTTCTCGTCGTCGCGCGAGATACGCGCCTGCAACCCCGCCTGCGCCAGCTGTCCGAACCGGTACACGAGCGGAATGAACATCGCCGCGACGCCGAACAGCACGTTGAGGATCGACGCCTTGTTGTTCGAGGTCACCGCATGGCGGCGCTCGATGTGGCCGGTCTCGTGACCGATCACGCCGGCCAACTCGTCGTCGCTCTGGACGAAGTCCAGCGTCCCCTCGTTGATGTAGATGTAGCCGCCGAGCGTCGAGAACGCGTTGATGTCCGACTCGTCGATGATCTTGATCGAGTACGGGATGTCCTTGCGGGCCGTCTGCGCCCACAGCTTGTTCGAGATCTCGTTCACCCACTGATTGAGCAGCGGGTCGGTCACGATCACCGATTGGTCGGTGATCTGCTTGTCGTACTCCTTGCCGATCTGGATCTCGGTCGGAGTCGACAGCGCCGATGCGGGTGCCGGGATGGTGGCACTCGCCATCGACACACTCAAGGCGATGACGACAAAACGGCGGAACAGCAAAGAAGTGTCCTCGGGGGCGGCTCGTCCGGTCTACGCCGGAATCCTCACGATTCGACGGCGCGCGCCGGAACTCTCCACTCCTAGCGGCCAAACCTGTGGGATGTATGTGGACAACCGCACTTTCTCGTGCATGGCATGTGGAACGCGCAGGGCGGCTTCCGGCCCGCTGGGAACGGCGGCCGATCATGAACCGCGAGGGACGCCGATGAGCACCGTGCGCGGGCGCGGCCGCAATCTCGAGATCGCGGTCGACCGCGCTTTGACGGCGGCGGTCGACGAATTGCGCTCGCAGTTCGCGGCACGCCCGGACTTCTACCGAGGGAGTCGAGCCGTTGCCAACCTCGGCATCCTCGAACCGCCGGCGATCGAGATCGCGGCGTTCCGCGACGCCCTGGCCGAGTACGGCATCACGCTCGACGGCGTCAGCGGGGTCGACTCGATCGCGGCCGTCGTCGCCGAGCTCGACCTGGCGTATCTCGGCTCGGCACCCGAGGCCGCCTCCGAGGTTGCGGCGCTCCCGCGTCCGCCCCGTGAGCGTGACGTCAGCATCTCCGAGGAGGCCCGTTCGCTGATCGCCGACTTCGCCGGCGCCCGCCAGGACATGGTGCGCCGGCGTCAGGTCCCCGGCGCGGCGGCGACCTCGACCCTCGCTTCGGCCGGCGTCGCGCTCCCGCAGACCGCCGCCGCCCGCGCCGTGCCGGTCGGTATCGCGACGCTCTATCACCGGGGGACGCTCCGGGGCGGGCAGGCGCTGCACAACTTGGGGAACCTGGTCGTGATCGGCGACGTGAACCCCGGCGCCGAGCTGGTCGCCTCGGGCGACATCGTCGTGTTCGGCGCGTTGCGCGGCGTGGCGCACGCCGGTGCGCAAGGCGACCGCGGCGCGCGCGTCATCGCGCTCGAGCTCGCGCCGACCCAGCTGCGCATCGCCACGCTGATCGCGACGAGCGACGCCGGGACCAAGCCGCGCGGACCGGAGCACGCAGCGATCGTCGACGAGCGGATCGTCGTCGTCCCCTTCGCCGAGGCGGATCTCCGCCGGGAGCACACATCGTGAGCGCACGCCGTATCGTTCTCACCTCGGGGAAAGGCGGGGTCGGCAAGACGACCACGACCGCGAACCTCGGCGCCGCGCTCGCGCTGCGCGGCAAACGCGTCGTGCTGGTCGACGCCGACATCGGGCTGCGCAATCTCGATCTGGTGCTGGGCGTCGAGAAGCGGATCGTCTTCGATCTGGTCGAGGTGGTCGAGGGCCGGTGCCAACTGCGCCAAGCGCTGATCAAGGACAAGCGGCTGGAGAATCTTTCGATCTTGCCCGCTGCGCAAACGCGCGACAAGACCGCGGTCAGCGAGCTACAGATGTCCGACGTCGTGGCGCAGCTGGGCGAGTTGTGCGACTACGTGCTCATCGACTGCCCGGCCGGGATCGAGCACGGCTTCCGCAACGCGATCGCCGGCGCGAACGAGGCGATCATCGTCACGACCCCCGAGGTCAGCTCGATCCGCGACGCGGACCGTGTCATCGGCAAGCTGCGCGACCGCGGTCTGCCGGTGCGGCTGATCGTCAACCGGTTGCGACCCGAGATGGTGCGCAGCGGCGACATGCTCTCGGTCGACGACGTGACCGACATCCTGTCGGCCGAGCTGCTCGGGATCGTACCCGACGACGAAGAGGTGATCGACACGACCAATCGCGGCGAGCCTGTCGCGCTGCAGAGCGAGTCGCGCCTAGCGGTGATCTACGACAAGATCGCGCGCCGCCTCGAAGGCGATGTGATCGCGTTCACGCAGTTCGGCACGCCTGGTTTCTTTGGGCGGCTCTTCCGGAAAGCAGGGTGAACGGGATGCACGAGATGATCCAGGAAGAGGCGCCCGCGGCGAGCGCCGTGCCGCGCAAACGCGGTCGTGCGATCGTGGTCACCAGCGGGAAGGGCGGCGTCGGGAAGACGACCACCACCGCGAACACCGGTGCGGCGCTGGCCGCGTCCGGCGCGAGCGTCGTCTTGGTCGACGCCGACGTCGGGTTGCGCAACCTCGACATCGTGCTGGGACTGGAGGCGCGCGTGCGCCATCACGTCCTCGACGTGTTGGAGGGTAAGGTCACGCTCGACGACGCGCTGGTCACCGACAAGCGCGTGCCGACGTTGCGCCTGCTGGCCGCCGCGCAGACGCGCGAGAAAGACGACGTCGACACGATCGCGTTCCGCGATCTCATCTCGTCGCTGCGCGATCGCTTCGACTACGTGCTGATCGACTGCCCGGCCGGGATCGAGAAGGGATTCGTCAACGCGATCGTCGGCGCGGACGAGGCGATCGTCGTCTGCACGCCCGAGGTGTCCGCAGTGCGCGACGCCGACCGCGTCGTCGGGCTGCTCGGCGACAACCGCACGATCAAGCTGATCATCAACCGGCTGCGTCCGGCGCTCGTTCGCAAGGGCAAGATGCTCTCGGTCGACGACGTCAACGGGATCCTGCGGCTGCCGTTGCTCGGCGTGATCGCCGAAGCGCCCGACGTCATCGTCTCGACCAACCGCGGCGAGCCGGTCGCGCTCGACGCCGCGTCGCCGGTCGGCGAAGCGTACCGGCAGATCGCGCAGCGGATCAGCGGCACGCTCACCGGGCCACCCGAGATCCCGCGCGAGCGAACGTTCTTCGAGAAGCTCTTTGGGAGCGCCAAGTAGTGTTGCAGTTCATCCAGCGTTTCTTCGGTAAGCCACCGTCCAGCGCAACTGCGAAGGAACGCTTGCGCCTGGTGCTGCTGTCGGATCATCTCTCGCTTGCACCCGACGTCGTCGAAGCGCTCAAGCACGACTTGATCGAGGTGATCTCGCGCTACGTCGACGTCGACGTTCCGAACTGCGACGTCACCTTCGAGCAACGCGAGAAAGAGGTCGCGATGCTGGCCAACATCCCGATCCTCGGGATGCACCCGCGCCCCATACCGCCGCCGCCGCCCGCGCCCCCGCCGCCACCGTCGCGCGGGCCCGATCTGCCGGCGCTCGACCCGACCAAAACCGGCGCATCGGTCGCGGTCGCCGAACGTCCGCCCGCGGTCGAGCCGCCGCCTGCGCCCAAGCCTGCGAAGCCCAAGGCGAGCGGCCCGGCGAACGGCCATCGGCCGACCAGGCGCAAGCGCCGCAAAGGCATGTCCGCCACGGCGGCGCCCGCGACGTCGTAGGCGGGGCGGTTCCGTGCGCGCCGAAGAGGCGGGCAGTGGAACGCCCTTGGTACACCCGGTTCAACTGGCCGCTGGCGATCGCGCCGGTGCTGGTGACGATGCTCGGGATCGTGTTCATCCGCTCTGCGACGTTGCACGCTCCCTACGCCGCCGACGAGTGGCGCAAGCAACTCGTGTACGGCGGCGTCGGGATCGCGATGATGATCGGCACGGCCTTCCTCGACTACCGCGTGTGGCGCCGCTGGGCGTTGCCGCTGTACCTCGTCACGCTCGCGCTGTTGGTGTACATCACGTTCAAGGGACATTCGGTGCTCGGAGCGGCGCGCTGGATTCAGATCGGGCCGTTTCAGTTCCAACCGTCGGAGCCGGCGAAGGTCGTGCTGGCGATCGCCATCGCCGCGCTGCTCTCGCGCGGGACATTCCGCCGGATACAGGAGCTATGGCTCCCGTTGCTCGCGGTCGCGGTCCCCGCGGTGCTCATCCTCAAGCAGCCCGACCTCGGGACGACGATGGTTATCGGTGCGATCCTCACCGCGCAGCTGTACTTCGGCTTGCCGAACCTGATCGACTTCGGCCTGTACATCGCGGCGATCGCGACGGCGGCGGCGTACGTGCTCACCAGCGAGCACCTGCTCAAGCCGTTTCAGCGCGCGCGGCTGCTGGTGTTCCTCGATCCCAAGCTCGATCCGCAGGGCGTCGGCTACAACCTCAACCAGTCGAAGATCGCGGTCGGCAGCGGAGAGTGGTTCGGCAAGGGGCTGTTCCGCGGAACCCAGACCCAGCTCGCGTTCGTGCCGGAGAACTCGCGCGATTTCATCTTCACCGCCGTCGGTGAGGAGGCGGGCTTCATCGGCGCGATCGTGTTGCTCGCCCTCTACGCGATCACCATCGGCTTCGCCATGCGTGCCGTGCTGGCTGCCAAAGACCGCTTCGGCGTGCTGCTCGCCGTCGGGCTGGTCACGATGATCGCGTTCCACATCGTCGTCAACATCGGGATGACGATCGGGATCATGCCGATCACCGGGATCCCGCTCCCGTTCATGTCGTACGGCGGCAGCGCGCTGATGACCGACTACATCGCGGTCGGCATCCTGCTCAACATCGTGCTGCAGAAGGACAAGCTCGTCTTCGGCGACGCCGCTCGGCGCGCGTAGCCGGCGATCAGCGGAGCGAGCTCACCGGCGAATCGTCGTCCGCCCGCAGCGCGCGCACCGGCGCGCTCAACAGCCACGGGATCGCCGTACACGCAACGGCGGCCGCGACGATCAGTGTCGGCACGATGCCGATCGTACTGCCGAGCGCGCCGCCGGCGATCAGACCCAACGGCATCGTTCCCCAGACGACGGTTCGAATGGTCGCGTTCGCACGGCCCATCAGCTCGGCGGGGATCAGCCGCTGGCGCAGGCTGACCTGCGTGATGTTGTAGATGGGCACGCAGGCCGTCATTGCGACCTGCGCGGCGAACAGCAGCGGCAGCGGCGGGGCCAGTACCGCGAGCGGAACCAAGAACTGCGAGACGACCGCGAGCGTGAGCGACCACAACATCGCGCGGCCTGCGCCGAACCGGCGCGCGATACGCGGCGCGAAGAGGGCGCCGGCGACGCCGGCGTTCGATACCGCGAACAGCGCTCCGGTAATTGCCGGCGACAGATGCAGCACGCGATACAGGAAGATCAGGTAGACCGCCGTTCCCATCGCGATGCCGAAGTTCGACATCGCCGTCGCGCCGGCGATGCGCAGGATAACCGGCGCGCGCATCACGGCCGCGATCCCTTGACGCAGCGACGTCGCGAACGAGGCGTGCGGCGAACCCGCCTCGAGGTGCGTCTCGCGCACGCGAACGACGGCGAGGGTCAGCGCCGAGATGCCGAACGAGGCGGCGTCGAGGACGACGGTGAGCGGCGCGCCGATCGCCGCGATCAGTGCACCGGCCAGCGCGCTGCCGGTGACCTGCGCGCCACTGCTGGTGAGCTCGAGCCGAGCGTTCGCGCGCTCGAGCTCCGCCTCGTCGACCAGGGCCGGGACCAGCGACTGGTAGGCGACCTGGAAGAACACCGAAGCGATGCCGACGCATGCCGCGACCGCGACGAGCTGCGGGAAGCCCAGCGCGTGCACCAGCGCAGCCAGCGGGATCGACGCGAGCGCTACCCCGCGCACGAGATCGGCGACGCGCATCGTGGTGCGGCGCGGCCAGCGATCGATCCAGACGCCGGCGACCAGACCGAGCAGCGGAAAGGCCGCGAACTCGACGGCCTCCAGCGTTCCGACCGCGATGGGCGAAGCGTGCAGCGCGACGATCGCGATGGTCGGGATCGCCAGGACGCTGATCGCGCTGCCGACCGCGCTCGTCGTCTGCCCTGCCCAGAGCCACCGAAAGGCCGCTTGCCTATCAGTCACGACCGGGCCGCGCAAAGGACCATCCTAGGGACTCCCTGAACTGCAGCGGGGACAGCATTCGAAGGGTGATTGCGCCGCGCCGAAGGGACTGGCGTTGGATCGTCCGGTATGCGTTGAACGGTTTTTCACGATTTACAAGAGGGACGAGAGCGTCCACCTGCGGCGCCCGCTCGATGACGCATCCGCGTCGTCGCGATGTGCGCGCGGACGACGGCCGCCTCGGCCCGTAGAGAGGCCAGTTACCACCTTGTCGACCGACATCCTCATCTCGAGCGATCCGTGGGAGAACCGCGTCGCGATCCTCGAGGAAGGCCGTCTCGCAGAGATCTACGTCGAGCGCGAAGAGCGCGTCATCGGGTCCATCTACAAGGGCAAGGTCGTCAACGTCCTGCCCGGGATGGGCGCGAGCTTCGTCGACATCGGACTCGGGCGAAACGCCTTTCTCTACGTGGACGACATCAACAAGACGCCGCTCAACATCGGCGACGTCGAAGTCACGCAAGGCCGCAGCGGCTACACGATCACCGAGAAGGTCAGCCGCGGCGACGACGTGCTGGTGCAGATCGTCAAGGAGCCGCGCGGGCTCAAAGGCGCGCGCGTCTCGACCAACATCTCGCTGCCCGGGCGCTACCTGATCCTCATGCCGACGGGCAAGTTCAGCGGCGTCTCGCGCAAGATCGAATCGGCTGACGAGCGCAACCGGCTCAAAGCCGTGATGAAGGCGATCCGTCCGGACGGGATGGCGACCGTCGTGCGGACTGCCGCGGCGAACGTCTCGAACGCCGAGCTGATCGCCGACCTGGGCGTGCTGATCCGCATGTGGCACGGGATCCTGGAGCAGTACAAACGCATCGACGCCCCGGCGCTGCTGCACAAGGACATGAACCTGGTCTACAAGACCGCGCGCGACTTCATCACCCCTGAGGTCGACAACGTCTGGCTCGACGACGAGACCGAAACCGAGAACGTCAAAGACTTCATGCGCCTGCTCGGGCCGCAATACGTCGAGCGCATCAAGTACTACGAGAGCGGGAAGCGCCTGTTCGGCGACTTCAAGATCGACGACGAGATCGCGCGCCTGATGAAGCCGACGGTCAAGCTGCCGTCCGGCGGTTCGATCGTGATCGAGTCGACCGAAGCGCTCACCGTCGTCGACGTGAACTCGGGCAAGTTCACCGGCGGGAAGAACCTCGACGACACGATCGTGCGCACCAACGTCGAAGCCGCGACGGAGATCGCGCGCCAGGTGCGCCTGCGCGACATCGGCGGGATCATCGTGTGCGACTTCATCGACATGTCGTCCGAAGGCGATCGCAACCGCGTGATCTCGGCACTGCAGGAGGGTCTGCGCAAGGACCGCACGCGCTCGACGATCCAGTCGTTCTCGCCGCTGGGTCTGCTCGAGTTCACCCGCAAGCGCGTCGGCAAGGATCTAGGTCAGCAGCTGCGCGGCAAGTGTCCGACCTGCGAAGGTCTGGGCAGCGTGATGTCGGCGGAGTCGGTGACGATCGGAGCCTTCCGCGAGATCCTCGACCACCGAAATGGTGCCGTCAAGCACGTGCACATCGCCGCGGCGCCGAGCGTCGCGGCGCAGGCCGAGTACTGGTACGAGGACGAGCGCGTGAAGCTCGCCGAGCGCGTCGGCGCGCAGATCGACGTGTTCGTCGATCCGGCGGTTCACCCCGAGCGGCCGCGCATCGTGTGGGGCGACGAGAACCTTCCGCCCTTCGCCCCGATCCGGGTCGGCGACGAGTTCGAGGTCGAGCTGCTCCACACGCGGTTGCCGAATGCGACCGCCGCCGCCGCGATCGTCGCGGGCCGGCTGATCGAGGTCGAGAACGCGGCGAACGCGGCCGGCAAGACGATCAAGATCCGCATCATCGACGTCGACGGCAGCGACATCTTGGCCGAGCCGCGGACGCGGATCGAAGCCGCGACGGCGATCGGCGAAGGCCGCGGTGCCAAGAAGCGCCGCCGCGGCGGCCGCGGGCGCAAGCGCGAGCTGACCCCCGCCGAGCAGGCCGCCGAGTTGCGCGAGCTGGCCGAGGAGGCCGAGAAGGGCCTGGGCGGCCGCACTTCGATCGGCATCTCGACCGTCGAAGAGGTCGACGCAAAGGCCGCCAAGCCGAAGACGACCGCGCAAAAAGCGGCCGACGGCCGCGTGACCACGCTGTTGCCCGGCGAGTCGCTCTCAGGCGCGCGTCCGGTGGTGTCGGGCCCTTCCCTTCGAGAAGCTCAGGACGGGCTTGGCTCGGGACAGGCCGAGACGTTTTCGGGGGCGCGTACGGTGCTGCCCGGCGAGAAGCTGTCCGGCGATCGTGTCGGCGGCGTGGCGTCGCCTCGGCCGGCCTCCGTGCCGATCCCGTCGCGTCCGACCGCTTCGACCGCCCCAGCGGCGGCCGAGCCCGAGGGCGAGGAAGCCGGACACCGCAAGCGCCGCCGTCGCCGTCGTGGCGGGCGCGGCAGCAGCGAAGTCGCCGCGAACGCCGCGGCCCCGGCCGTCGCCGCACCGTTCGTCGTCGACGCGGAGCTCGAAGACGATGAGGAAGAAGCAACGGCCGTCGGACAGAGCGGCGCCGTTCTCGGC
>Ga0208220_1001296_pt1 | contig 10496 bp, 7 predicted proteins | sample NGESurdeep092012_9_FD_184484 | JGI IMG/M metagenome (GOLD analysis project Ga0208220, IMG submission 184484) | Arctic peat soil microbial communities from Barrow, Alaska - NGEE Surface sample F53-1 deep-092012 (SPAdes) | ecosystem: Environmental > Terrestrial > Soil > Wetlands > Peat ... | reverse complement strand
AGCTGGGACGACTGGGGGGGTTTCTACGACAACGTGATGCCCCCGGCGGTCGACCAGAATGGCTACGGCCTGCGCGTCCCCGGAATTGTTATCTCGCCGTACGCCCGGAAGGGCTTCGTCGACCATCAGACGCTCAGCAGCGACGCTTACCTGAAATTCATCGAGGATGACTTTCTCGGTGGGGCCCGCCTCAATCCGCGGACCGACGGCCGCCCCGACCCCCGGACCGACGTACGCGAGGCGGAGCCGCTGCTGGGCAACCTGACCGAGGATTTCGACTTCACCCAGCCGCCGCGCGCGCCGCTGCTGCTGCCCACCAACCCGCCGACCGACTCACCGTCGATTCCGGCCTACTTCACCGGCCAGCCGGCCTGCTGGGGGTGCACCAGTGCGCCCCCCGCGGGCATGGCGGGCCCGCGCCCCCGCCGCCGGCCGACCCGACCGCGCGGATAGCTCCTGATCACCTCGGCGTCATCGCGCCGTCACGCGGTCCCGGCCCGCCGTTCATGACCGTTCCGCATGCTGTACTTCATGCTGACACGTCGAACCCTGCTCCAGCTCATGGGCGCCTCCGCCGGACTGGCGATCACCGGCTCCGAGCTCCTGCCCCAGACCGCGGCCAGTGCCGCCGCGGCGCGCTTCCCGCACGGCTCGAACGGCGTCGAGCACGTGGTGGTGCTCATGATGGAGAACCGGTCGTTCGACCACTTCCTCGGCTGGCTGCCGGGCGCCGACGGCCGCCACGATATGACCTACCCGTCGGCGGATGGCAATAGTTATCCCAATTATCGGCTCGCACCCGACTTCCAGGGCTGCGGTTATAGCGACCCCGACCACAGCTGGGAGGGCTTCCTGGTCCAGCACAACTTCGGCAAGATGGACGGGTTCCTCCAGCGGCCCACCGTCCCCGCGGCCAACGCCGGGGTGACGCTGGCCGCCGCCAACACCTTCCCGGTCGGCTACTACACCAACCTCGACCGCGATCTGCGGCCCAAGGCCGTCCCCGACCTCCCGGTCATCGGGGCCCTGGCGCAGCACTACACGGTCATGGACCGCTACTTCTGCTCATTCGCCGGCGAGACCTTCCCGAACCGTTTTTACCAGCACGCGGCCCGGACCGACCGGGACCACAACTCGACCACGCTCTCGACGCTGCCGACCATCTGGGATCAGCTGTCGCCCGTCCCCAACAGCCGCGGCATCCCCACCGGCGGCTACTTTTTCCGGGACGCCCCGTTCCTGGGCCTGTGGGGCACGAAGTACTTCCCGTTCTGGCATCCCTTCGCCGACGGCGACACCGACGCTCTCGGGATCCCGGTCCCGACCCTGTCGTTTGTCGACACTGTCGCCCAGGGACTGCTGCCCAACGTCAGCTTCATCGACCCGGCCTTCGACAGCGAGGGCAACGGAACCTCGGCCGACGACCATCCGCTGGCGGACATCCGGCTCGGCGAACGGTTCATCGCCGACGCCTACCATGCCCTGGCCAGCGCGGGTTACCTGGACAACACGGTGCTCGTGGTCACCTTCGACGAGTGGGGCGGCTTCTACGACCACGTGCCGCCGCCGCGGGTCATCGACGACACCAACCCGGCGGACGTCGACCATGCCGGGGACGGCGCGACGCCCACCGACGGTCAGCTGGTGCCCGACTACCGGCAGCTCGGGTTCCGGGTACCGGCCATCGTGGTGTCTAACCTGGCTCCCGCGCGGGTCGCTCACCAGGGCCCGTTCGAGCATGCCTCGACGCTGAAGCTGATCGAGTCCACCTTCGGGCTGGCCCCGCTCACCGCCCGGGACGCCCATGCCGAGAACCTGGGCGATGTCCTCGAGCGCGCACCGCGGCGGCGCGCCCCCGCTGGCGCGATCCCGACCAGCAGCCAGGTGCTCGGGCCGGTCAGCGACGCCGCCGCGGTCTGCAGCGCCGACAGCGTCCAGTCGGTCTCTCCGGCCCCCCGGCACGTGGGCAGCCGTCCGGACGGCCCGCCCGTCCTGCACCAGTCCGGGTCACCAACGGGCTCCGGAATGGTGGGCTTCGGCCGCCAGTACCGGAAGGGCCAGGCCGGGTAGGGGCGGCGCCAGGAGCCATTCCTGAGGATTGCCTGCAAATCTGATGTGTTTTCTGCGCCTAGCCGGGCACCTGTGAGGTCCATCGCGGACGCCCTGACGGAGGTCCGCGTTTCGAGGAGGCGCGTCGAATGGGCAGAAACGCAATCGTCCGCGGCATGCTCGCCGCCACCGCCGTCCTGGCCCTCAGCCTGACCTTAGCGGCTCCAGCCGGAGCCAGCGGCAGCGGCAGGACCAGCGCCGGCGCCGGCGCCGGCGGCAGTCACGGTGACGCGGCCGGCCTCACCGCCCAGCAGCGCTCCGTGCTTTCCGGCATCGCCCGCTCCACCTGGAAGTTCTACGGCGCCGACATCGCTCCTGCGACCCATCTGCCGATGGACAACCTGGGCCCGGGCCCCACCCGCGGCACCTACACCTCCGCCGCCAACATCGGCGTGTACCTGTGGGCGGTCGTCGCCGCCGACGACCTGCATCTCATCACCCGGCAGCGGGCCCGCTCGCTGATCACCGCCACCCTGACCACGGTGCAGGGGCTGAAGCGCTACGACGGATTCCTTTACCAGTGGTACGGCACCACGACCGGCGACACCATCCGCAACCCCGGCGACATCGACTGCAGTGCCGATCCCACCCCCGCCCAGGACAACTGCTACTTCCTGTCCGCCGTCGACAACGGGTGGTACGCCTCCGGCCTGGTGGTCGTGCGCCAGGCGCTGCCGGAACTCGCGCCCCTGGTGAACAGCCTGATCACGCCGATGAACTTCGGCATCTTCTACGACGGCCGTCCGCAGACGGCCTGCAACACCAACCCGGCCATCGCCGGCAACCAGCCCACCGGGCAGATGTACGGCGGCTACTACGTCGGGCAGGGGCCCGCCGGCTATCACAACGGCGCCCTGTACAGCGACCCCCGGATCGCGATGTACCTGGGCATGGGCCTGCACCAGATGCCCGGCGACGTCTGGTGGCGCACGTGGCGCACCCTGCCGCCGCAGCAATGCGCCACCGACCCCGATTTCTCCTGGCAGGGGCAGTGGCCCGTGGCCGGCTACTGGCAGACCTACACCGACCCGCAGTCAGGTAAGAAGTTCCGCGTCTGGGAGGGCCACTACACCTATCCCGGCACGTCCCTGACCTACGTGCCGACCTGGGCCGGCGGCATGTTCGAGGCCCTCATGGCCAACGAGGTCGTGCCCGAGACCACCTGGGGCCCCCGCAGCTTCGGCCTGAACGACCTGCGCAACGCCCAGGTCCAGATCAAGTACGACACCGAGGTCCTGCACGACCCCGTCTGGGGCATGTCACCGTCGAGCACCGCCGACGACACCGGGGACTATGCCGCCTACGGTGTCGAGGGCCTGCGCTTCCCGGCCGGGCAGCAACTCTCGCAGTCGGTCACCGCCGGCACGACCGAGGACGTGGTGACCCCGCACGCTTCCTTCCTCGCCCTCGGCGTGCTGCCCCAGCAGGCCTACGCCAACATCGAGGCGCTGCGGCGGCTGTACCCCGGCATCTACACCACCGATGGTGGCTTCTACGACGCCGTCAACCCGACCACGGGCGCCATCGGGCACCGCCGGCTCGTCCTGGACCAGTCCATGATCATGGCCGCGATCGACAACGCCCTGAATGACCACGCCATCCAGCGTTACTTCGCTCAGGACCCGGCGTCCTGGGCCGCGAAGACCTACCTGTCCATGGAGACCTTGTCGATCCACTAGCGACCTCAACCACCGGCGACCTCAACCACCGGCGACCTCAACCACCGGCGACCTCAACCACCGGCGACCTCAACGAAGAGGACGGGCACCATGACAAAGGCACGACAACGATCCGCTGGCGGCCGGAAGGCCCTGGCAGTCGCCACTCCGCTCGCGGTGGCCGCGGTCCTGGTCTGCGTGTCAGCGGCCGGTGCCAGCCCTGCTGCGCCCGCCCGCGCGGGGCAGAATCCGGCGCAGCTGAGGCTCGCCTCGATCTCGGGCAAGGTCGACGCCCTGATCCGCCGGATGACCCTGGCGGAGAAGTTCGGGCAGCTGGAGATGTCGGGGCCCACCGGCACGAACGGGGCGCCCGGCCAGACGCTGCTCGATGAGGTGCGCCAGGGCCAGGTCGGCTCCGTGCTCGACCTCGTGGGCGTGGCCAACATCAACCAGGTGCAGCGGGCGGCCCTGCAGTCGCGCCTGCATATCCCCGTCATCTTCGCCCTGGACGTCATCCACGGGTACAAGACCATCTTCCCGGTGCCGATCGCCGAGGCGAGCAGCTGGGACCCGGCGGCGGTCGCCAGCGACGAGGCGATCTCGGCGGACGAGGCCACGGCCGACGGGATCAAGTGGACCTTCAATCCGATGGTCGACATCAGCCGTGACCCGCGCTGGGGACGCGTGGTCGAAGGCGCCGGGGAGGATCCCTTCCTCGGATCGGCGATGGCGGCCGCGAAGGTGCGCGGTTACCAGGGCAGCGACTTCAGCGCGCCGGACAAGATGGCCGCGACCGTGAAGCACTTCGCCGCGTACGGTGCGCCGGTGGCCGGCCGGGAGTACAACACCGTCGACATGTCCACCCAGCAGCTCTTCAACGACTACCTGCCGCCTTACCACGCGGCCATCCGGGCGGGCGCGGCGTCGGTGATGAGCGCGTTCGACTCCCTGAACGGCGTGCCGTCCAGCGCCAACCCGTACCTCCTGAAGACCATCCTGCGCCAGGAGTGGGGATTCGGCGGCACCGTGGTGAGCGATTACCAGGCCATCCAGGAACTCATCGACTTCGGCTTCGCGGCGAACGGCGCGGCCGCCGCGCGGCTCGCGCTGACCGCCGGGGTGGACATCGAGATGGGGGTGCAGATCCCGAGCCAGTTCGCCACCTACCCGGCCTTCGGGCCAGGCCTCGTGCGCAGCGGCCAGGTCAGCCTGGCCACGATCAACAACGACGTCCGCCACGTCCTGACGCTGAAGTTCCTGGCGGGCATGTTCGCCCATCCGCTCACCGACCCCGCCCGCGTGCAGCACGACGAGCTCACGCCGGCGCACCTGGCCGCCGAGCGAACCATGGCGGCCCGCTCGATGGTGCTGCTCAACGATCAGGGCGGCGCCCTGCCGCTGAAGACGAACGTGTCGTCGGTGGCGGTCGTCGGGCCGCTGGCGAACGACCCGGCCGACCAGCTCGGGCCGGACGTGCCGATCGGGTACTCCATCACCAGCGGCAAGGTCGTCCCGGTGCTCGCCGGCATCAAGGCCGCGGTGCCGCAGGCGACCGTGACCTACGCGCCGGGCTGCGACACCTCCTGCACCTCCACCGCCGGCTTCGGCGCGGCGGTCAGCGCCGCCCGGGCGTCGGACGTGACCGTGGTGGTGGTCGGCGAGCCGGCGGCCGACTCCGGTGAGGCGTCCTCGCGCAGCAACATTGACCTGCCCGGTCAGCAGCTCGCGCTCGTCCAGGCGATCGCGGCGACCGGCAAGCCGTACGTCGTGGTCCTGATGAACGGGCGTCCCCTGACCATCAGCTGGCTCGCCAGCCACGCGCCGGCCCTGCTCGAATCGTGGTTCCCCGGCACCGAGGGCGGCAACGCGGTCGCGGACGTCCTGTTCGGCAAGGTGGACCCCGGCGGGAAGCTGCCGATGAGCTTCCCCCGCGACGTCGGCCAGATCCCCATCTCCTACAACGAGCTGCCGACCGGCAGGCCCTACGATCCCAGCAACAAGTACACCTCCAGGTACCTGGACGTGGCGAACACCCCGCAATACCCGTTCGGGTTCGGCCTGTCCTACACGACGTTCGCGCTCTCGGACCTGCACCTGTCGGCCGGCAGCATCGGCCGGGCCGGCACGGTGACCGCCACCGCGAACATCACCAACACCGGGACCAGGCAGGGTGACGACGTCGTCCAGCTCTACATCCACGACCGGGTCGCCAGCATCCTGCAACCGGTCCGCCGGCTCGACGGGTTCCGGCGCGTCACCCTCGCGCCCGGCCAGACGCAGACGGTGACCTTCAACCTAGGGCCGGCCGGCCTCGGCTTCTACAACAACCAGGGCCAGTTCCGGGTCGAGCCGGGCGGCTTCGACGTGTACGTCGGCGACAGCTCGGTCGGCGGCCTGCACGCCAGCCTCACGGTGCGCTAACGGCCCGCGACGCGCCGCAGGTATTCCTTGCGGTCGAGCGGGTTGCGGTCTGAGCGCGGCCGGCTCACGGTGGCGCCCTGGACCGGCTGATAACGGTCGAAGGCGCACTCCAGCACGCCCTCACCACGCGTGAGCCCGGCCAGCCGCTGCTCGAGGCCGTGCACCGAAGCGGCCGGGATCCCGCCCTCCAGGACGCACGACGAACCCTGGAGGGCGGGAATGCGCGCCGTGGCCCGCAGCCGGCTCAGCGCGGGCAGGACCGCGGCCAGGGTGTCGGAGGGTATCTCGAGGCGGAACCGGTGCATCGGCTCGCACACCCGCGTGCCCGCCCGGCGCAGCGCGCTCATCAGGACCAGCGGCGTCAGGTCGCGAAAGTCCGCTCCGGTGCTGGACATGCTCTTGTCGAACACCCCGTGGGAGTGGCTCTGCCGCGGCGCGTAGCCGGAATGCGTGAGGGTGACCACGGCGTCGGCGACCTGCCATCCGTGCAGGCCCTGACGCAGGGTTTCGCGCACGGTCTCCTCGACCGCCTTGATGAACGCGAGCGGCATGGACCCCAGCTCGACTCCCAGCCGGAATTCCACCCCGGTGTCGACGAGGGCCGGCTCGACCCGCAGCCCGACGGTGGCGAGAAACGGATTGGGCTCCTGGTGCATGACCTCGACGGCGGCACCGGCACCGGACAGTCGTTCTCGGTAGATCGTAGTCGTCTCGCGGAAGGTGACGTGGAGGCCGAAGTCGCTGGCCAGCGTCGCCTGGATGACCTCCTTCTGTACCTCGCCGTACAGCGAGACGAACAATTCCTGCCGGATGTCGTCCTGCCGCACGTTGATCAAAGGGTCCTGCTCGGCGAGCAGCGTGAGCGCGACATGCAGCGCGCCCTTGTCGGCGGGACGGCCCGGCACGACGATCGTCTCCAGTGTCGGGGGCGCGAAGTAGTGCTCATCCGCCGCGGTGGCCCGCGGCAGGCCGATCGGGTCGCCGATCTGGATGTCAGTCAGGCCCCAGAGCTTGCCGATCTGCCCGGCCGCGACCGACGCGCGCGGGACGGCCGAGCCGCGGTCGAAGACGCTGATACCGGTGACCTTCCCGGCGCCAGCCCGGTGCAGCCGCAGCCGGTCGCGGACGTGCAGCGTGCCCGAGAACATCCGCACGTACGCGATCTTCTCCCGGGCCGGGCCGCGTTCGACCTTGAAGACGGTGCCGAAGACGGGGCCGTCGGCCGCGCCGGACGCCGCGGGCAGCAGGTCCCTGATTCCGGCGATCAGCGCGGCCACGCCTGCGCCCGTGATCGCCGAGCCGAAGAACACCGGGTGCACCAGCGCCCGGCGGGTCTGCGCGGCCAGCTGGGCCCGCAGCTGGGCGGCGGTGAGCGCCTTCTCGTCGTCGACGTACGCGGCCATCAGCGCATCGTCGTGGTCGGCGAGCAGGTCGACCAGCCGGGGAACGAAAGTGGCGTCGGCCTCGGCGTGCGGCGCATAGGACGCGGCGCGGGTGCCCAGGTCGCCAACGGAGCCCATGGGCACGATCGCGGGGGTCAGCTTCGCGGACATGCTATCCAGCACGCGCTGGTACTGCGCGCCGCCGCGGTCGATCTTGTTGACGAAGATGAGGGCGGGAATGCGCAGCCGCCGCAGCGTCCGCATCAGCACGCGGGTCTGCGCCTGCACGCCCTCGACGGCGGAGACGACCAGTACGGCGCCGTCGAGCACGCTCAGCACCCGTTCCACCTCGGCGATGAAGTCCGGGTGGCCGGGGGTGTCGATGAGGTTGACCGTAACGTCATCGATGGCGAAGGACACGACCGCGGACTTGATCGTGATTCCGCGCTGTCGTTCGAGCGCCAGGGAATCGGTCTGGGTACTACCGTCATCGACGCTGCCGATCTCGTCGATGACGCCGGCGGCGTGCAGCAGCCGCTCCGTCAGGCTGGTCTTACCGGCGTCTACATGCGCCAGAATCCCCAAGTTCAACGTACGCACCGAGCGTCATGTCCTCCGAATAGCCGGAAATTCCCTTCTGGGTGGACATGAACGCTCGGCACATACTGATCTCCCCGGTCGGTCGGCTGCTGTCAGGATTCCAGCAGACGGGCGGGACGGGGGCAACGGGTTTATCGACGGCCTGGGGTTGGCCGGCCGGGGACGGGGGCGGGGGCCCGGGTCAGCAGGCCGACGTCAGCAGGCCGGCGTTAAAAGTAATGCCGTCGCCCGCCGACCGCGTGGCCCAGGGACCCCAGCAGGAACAGGATCGCGCCGACGACGACGACGATGATGCCGATGGTCCAGATGATGGCGACCTTCGCGACGAATCCGATGATCAAGAGAATGACACCGAGAATAATCACTGCCTGCTCCTAGCAAAAGACGATTGCCTGACGGTGGTGCACCGTCAGGCGAGGCTGGGCTCGCGCCTCGACAAGTTCCCCCGTGTCCGTCTTGAAACATCCGCGACCGCCGGGGCGGGGCGGGCTGACCGCCGGGGCCGTCCTCGGCTGGGCGGTGGCCTTCTATCTCAGCTATTACGGGCTGCCTGCGCTGGTCGGGTTCCCGGCGATCGTCGGCGAGGCTCTGGTCGCGGCAGCGGCCGTGACCTGTCTCCGCTCTGCGCCGGGGCGGCCGGGCTGGTCAGCCGCGCACTGGGTGGCCCTATTGGCCGGGGCGCTCACGCCGGCCCTGGTCTTCGACGCGTTCCAGGTCACGACGCTCGAGACCGTCGCCGTCCTCGCGGCGGCCGTGGCCCTCCTGCGGCTGTTCCGCCGTGTCGCGTCCGCGCCGGCGCCGGTGTTACTTGTGGAATCGGCTATTTCCAGATGGCGGTGATTGGGGGGGCGGTGGTGGCGTGGGCTAGGTAGGGGAGGTGGTAGAGGTTCTCAAGGGTGGCGAGCACGTTGTAGTGGGTGATGGGCTGGCTGAACCGGCCGTGCCGGACCAGCTGGCCCGCGAAGATCGTGGGGATCTGGTTGCCGGGGCTGTCGTCGTTCTCGTCGCAGGTCACGATCAGCAGGCTGTGGTGCGTCATGGCCCACACGGCGTAGGCGCCCAGGTGAGCCCGCAGCCAGGCGTCTCCGGTGGCGACCGAGCAGTCGTGCATGTCGTGGCACAGATTCGGGATGACGAAGGACACCGTGGGCAGCCGTGCGAATTCGGCGGCGGGAATCGCGGCGGACGGGCCGCCGGCCGGGAAGCGCGCGAACTGGCGGCTGTCGGCGGCCGGGACGTTACTGAAGTTGGCCCACGGCACGTGCTTGCGCGCGTATCCGCCGCTGGTGCACGCGCCCGAGCCGGTGGCCGGCAGGTCCTCGGAGTACCCGGCGAAGGTCTGGCCCGCGCTGATCAACTCCGCGGCGACGTTGCCTGCGGTGAAGCGGTGCGGGCAGCTGTCGTCGGTGATCCCCTGCGTGCTGCCGGAGAACAGGGCCAGGTAGTTGGGCTGGCTCGGATGGGTGACCGCGCGGGAGTCGGTGAACAGCGCACCGACGCTGGCCAGCTGGTTGATATAGGGCGCTTGCGCACTGCCGATCACCTGGCTGTAGGAGTGGTTCTCCATCACGACGACCACCGTGTGCGCGGGCGCGGCGGCTACCGGCGCCGGGCTCGCCGCACTGCCGGACGGCGCGGCACTGCCGGACGGCGCGGAAGACACCGACGGCGGCGCGGCGGGGAGTCCCGAACTGCACGCGGCGCAGCCGAGCGCCAGTGCCACGAGGCTGATCAGGGCCCGGACGGCGGCCGGCGGCCGGGACCCGAGGTGGGTGTGCACAGCAGCGAACCTACCCGAGCCGGCGTGGTCGGCCTCCGGCGCGGCGAGCCCTCCGGCGCATGATGATGACGTGCGATTCTACGAAGAGCGGATCCTGCCGCGGATCATCAACGTCGCCTGCGGCCGGCATTTCGACCCGCTGCGCCGCCGGGTCTGCGCGGGGCTGGCCGGGGAGGTCGTGGAGATCGGCTTCGGCTCGGGCCGCAACGTTCCCTTCTACCCGCCGGCCGTGACCGGGGTCGCCGCCGTGGAGCCGGCCGACCTCGGCTGGAAGCTGGCCGCCGGGCGCGTCACCGCGGCCAGCTTCCCGGTGCGGCGATCCGGCCTGGACGGGCAGTCGCTGCCGTTCGCGGACGACAGCTACGACGCCGCGCTGTCCACCTGGACGCTGTGCACCATCCCCGACCCCGCGGCCGCCCTGCGCGAGGTCCGCCGCGTCCTGCGGCCCGGCGCGACCCTGCACTTCCTGGAGCACGGGCTGGCCCCCGACGAGGCGGTGCGCCGCTGGCAGCGCCGCCTCGACCCGGTGGAGCAGCGACTGGCGGG
>Ga0208220_1001295_pt1 | contig 10498 bp, 9 predicted proteins | sample NGESurdeep092012_9_FD_184484 | JGI IMG/M metagenome (GOLD analysis project Ga0208220, IMG submission 184484) | Arctic peat soil microbial communities from Barrow, Alaska - NGEE Surface sample F53-1 deep-092012 (SPAdes) | ecosystem: Environmental > Terrestrial > Soil > Wetlands > Peat ... | reverse complement strand
CGGACCCGATGACCAGGATCGACTCGAGGTCGTGGCGGCGCGGCATCAGGCGCCCTCGCCCGTCGGGCCGCCGTGGGCGTCCATCAACATGCGGAACTCCTCGAACAGGTAGCGGGCGTCGTGCGGGCCGGGACCGGCCTCGGGGTGGTACTGCACGCTGAACGCGGGGGCATCGGTGCTGCGCAGTCCCTCGATGACCCCGTCGTTGAGGTTGACGTGGGTCACCTCGGTGGACCCGAGCGAGTCGGGGGCCACCGCGTAATTGTGGTTCTGCGAGGTGATCTCCACCCGACCGGTCGCCGTGCGCCGGACGGGGTGGTTCCCGCCGTGATGGCCGAACGGGAGCTTGTAGGTGGTGGCGCCGAGGGCGGTGGCCAGCAGCTGGTGGCCGAGACAGATCCCGAAGACCGGCACCGAACCATGTCCGACCAGACGACGGATCTCCCCGATGATCGTCGCCAACGCCGCCGGGTCCCCCGGACCGTTGGAGAGGAAGACGCCGTCGGGGGCGAGGTCGACGACGGCGTCGGCCGGGGTCGAGGCGGGCACCACCGTGACCGTGGCCATGTCGCCGAGCTGGCGCAGCATGGCCTCTTTGATCCCGAAGTCGTAGGCCACCACCCGGTAGGGGCCTATCCCCCGTTCGAGCCGGGTCGGCGTGGTGACCGTCGAGACCAGGTCCCGCCCGTCCGTCGGCGGCGTGGCGCGGGCGGCGGATAGCAGGTCGGACTCGGCGGCGGTGCCGAAGGCGCACGGGACCGAGCCGTGGTCGCGCAGGTGGCGGGTCAGTCGGCGGGTGTCGACCCCCGTGATGCCCGACACGCCGTGGCGCTCGAGGAAGGCCTCGAGGGTGCCGGTCGAGCGCCAGCTGGACGGGGCGTCGGCCAGGTCGCGCACGATGACCCCGCGGCAGTGCGGCCGCGATGCCTCGTCGTCGGTCGGGTTGACCCCGTAGTTGCCGATGTGGGGGTAGGTGAAGGCGATGACCTGCCCGGCGTAGGACGGGTCGGTGATCACCTCCTGGTAGCCCGACAGCACGGTGTTGAACACGGCCTCGCCCGTGGACACCCCGTCGTGGCGATCTGCGCCGAACGCCTCACCCTCGAAGACCGCCCCGTCGGCCAGGACCAGGAGGGCCGGGTCCCGGTGCACGCCCCGGGTATGCGGGCTCACCGCTGCGCCTCGGTGTCGATGACGACCGGCTCGCCGGCCAGCACGGTGTGGCGGACCCGACCGGTCAGGGTGCGGCCGGCATAGGGCGTGTTGCGGCTGCGCGAGGCCAGGGCGGTGGGGTCGACCGTCCAGGTGGCGCGGGGATCGATCACGCACAGGTTGGCCACCCCACCCGGCTCGATCGGGCCGCCCTGGGCGCCGCCATGGGCCGGGTCGAGGCCGGCGATGGAGGCCGGCTGCCAACTGAGCAAGGCCAGGATGTGTGCCATCGGGAGGTCGAGCTCGGTGACGGCGAGGGCCAGGGCCGTCTGCAGCCCGAGCATCCCCGGGGGCGCCTGGTCGAACGGGAGGTCCTTCAGTTCGGGGGCGTGGGGGGCGTGGTCGGTGGCGATGGCGTCGGCCGTCCCGTCGGCCAACGCCGCCTTCACCGCGTCCACGTCCTCCTGGGGGCGCAGGGGCGGGTTGACCTTGAACACGGGGTCGTAGCCGGCGGTGCAGCCGTCGGTGAGGGTGAAGTGGTGGGGGGCGACCTCGGCCGTCACCGGCACCCCTTCGGCCCGGGCCCGCCGCACCAGGTCGATGGAGCCCGCCGTCGACAGATGGAGGAAGTGGACCCGTCCCCCCGTCGCACGGGACAGGGCGATGTCGCGGGCCACCATCACCTCCTCGGCCTCGGACGGCATACCCGGGAGCCCGAGGCGGCTCGACCAGGCCCCTTCGTGCATGGCGCCGCCGGCGGCCAGGCTGCGGTCCTCGCAGTGCTGGCCGAGCGTCACCCCGAGCCCGGTGGCGTACTGCAACGCCCGCCGCATCAGTCCTGCCGACTGCACACCATCGCCGTCGTCGGTGAACAGGCGCACCCCGAGGGCGGCCAGTTCGGCCATGGGGGCCAGGCGCTCTCCGGCCCGGCCCACGGTGATGGCGCCGGCCACGGCCACCTCGGCCAGGGCCCCCTCGGCCAGGGCGAAGACGTTGCGGACCGACTCGGCGGAGTCGAGCGGCGGCTCCGTGTTGGGCATGGCCACCACCGCGGTGAACCCGCCGAGGGCGGCGGCCCGGGTGCCGGACTCGATGGTCTCGGCCTCCTCGCGTCCCGGCTCCCGCAGGTGGGTGTGGAGGTCGACCAGGCCGGGGGCGACGACGCAGTCACCGGCGTCGAGCACGGTGGCGCCCCGACCCGCGTCCAGGCCCTCCCCCACCTCGGCCACGCGTCTGTCGACGACCCGGACGTCGGCCCGGCGCCCGCCGGTGGCGTCGACCACGGTGCCACCGCGCACCACCACCTCGCGGCTCTTGAGACCGGATCGCTCAGCCATGCAGCTCGGCCTCCCGGGTGCCCTGGCCGAGGAGCAGGAAGAGGACGGCCATGCGGACGGCCACCCCGTTGCCCACCTGGTCGGTGATGCGGGCGGAGGGGAGCTCGGCCACCTCGGAGGCGATCTCCACCCCGCGGACCATGGGGCCGGGGTGGAGGATGATGGCGTCGGGCGGCAGTTGGAGGGCTCGCCGGGCGGTCAGCGAGTACCCGGCCGAGTACTCGCGCATGGTGGGCACGTAGGCCCCACTCCCCCGCTCGGCCTGCAGCCGCAGCAGCGAGATCACGTCGGTGTCGGCCAGCACGCTGTCGAGGTCGTGGCTGACGCCGGCGATCGGCCACCCCTCGAGGGATGGGGGTAGCAGCGTGGCCGGCGCCACCAGGGTCACCTCGGCACCGAGAGCCGCGTAGGCGGTGATCTGGGACCGGGCCACCCGACTGTGGCGGATGTCGCCCACGATGGTCACCCGCAGCCCGTCGAACGCGTCGGTGCCCGCGTCGCCCCCGCCGAGGGACTGACGCACGGTGTAGAGATCGAGCAGCGCCTGGGTGGGGTGCTGGTGCCAGCCGTCGCCGGCGTTGACGACTGCGCAGTGGTCGACCCACTCGGCCACCCGGGCGGGCACACCCGACGAACTGTGGCGGATGATCACGGCGTCCATGCCGATGGCCTGGATGGTCTCGATGGTGTCGCGCAGCGACTCTCCCTTCTTGACCGAGGACGACCCGGCACTGAACGAGAGGACGTCGGCCGACATCCGCTTGGCCGCCGTCTCGAAGGACATCCTCGTCCGGGTCGAGTCCTCGAAGAACAGGGTCGCCACCGTGCGGCCCCGGAGGGCGGGGACCTTGGGGTTGGCCCGGCGGCCCACTTCGGCGAAGGAGTCGGTGACCGACAGCACGTCGGCGACGGCCTCGGCGTCGAGGTCGTCCATGCTGAGCAGGTGGGTCGGAAACGGGCTCAACGGATGACCAGCTCGCCCAGCGAGACACCCTCGTCGGAGACGTCGACCATCTCGTCCCGGTTGGTCGGCAGGTTCTTGCCGACGTAGTCCGGCCGGATGGGGAGCTCGCGGTGGCCGCGGTCGACCATGACGGCCAACTCGACCACCTGGGCCCGGCCGTACTCGCCGAGGGCGTTCAGGGCGGCCCGGATGGTGCGCCCGGTGAAGAGCACGTCGTCGACCAGCACCACGGTCGACCCGGTGAGGTCGGTGGTGATATCGGTGGCCGCTTCGGGCAGGACGGGGCGCAGCCCGATGTCGTCCCGGTAGAAGGCCACGTCCAGGGTGCCCACGGGTACCTCGGCCCCCTCGACTTCGCCCAGGGTCTCGGCCAGGCGATGGGCGATGCGGACGCCGCCGGTCTGCAGGCCGACCAGCACCACGTCGTGGAGCCCCCGGTTGCGCTCGGCGATCTCGTGGGCCATCCGGGTGACGGCGCGTCGGACGTCGTCGGCGGACATGACCTGGACCCGGGGAACGAATACAGCACCCCGCGGGCGGGTATGGCTGCGTTCGCGTTCGGCCACCTGATCCTCCTGTCCGTACGGGCCTCACGGGACCCGCTTCACGGTCAGGACCCGACTATACCGCGTCAGGTCGCCCGCCGTCCGGGCCGATCGACCCGTCGACGGACTCGTCGCCACCCGCCGGGAAGGGGCGGGATCAGTCGATCAGGACGGCGGCACCGTCGGCCCGGACCGGGCCGCGGACGAGGAGGAGGGCGGGGATGAGGGCCACCGTCGTCATGCCGACCACCCACCAGAAGGTGTGGCCGAAGGCGCTGGCGAAAGGTTGGGCCACCTTGGCCACTACCGATGGCGGGGCCGTGGCGGCCCCGGTCAGGCCACCCGACAAGCCGTGGACCTGGACCGAGATCTGGTGCTCGAGCACCACCGCCACCAGGGCAGTGCCGATGGAGCCCCCCACCCGTTGCACGATGTTGATGGCCGTCGAGGCCCGTGGCACTTGGGGAGCGGCCAGGGTCTGGTAGGCCGCCGAGATGGCCGGCATCATCACGAACCCGAACCCGACACCGCGCAGGAACAGCGAACCAGCGAGGAGCGCGAAGCTGGTGTGGGCCCCGAGCTGGGTGTACGCCAGGGTGGCGAGGGTCACCACCACCAGTCCCCCGGGCACGATCCGACCCGCCCCATACCGGTCGGTGAGTTTGCCGGCCAGCGGCATGACCATGGCGGCACCGATGCCCTGGGGGGCCATGAGCAGCCCAGCGGTGAGCGGCGTCTGGCCCCGGACCACCTGGTAGTAGAGCGGCAGGAGGAACATGCCGCCGAACAGGGCGGCGCCGAAGAAGAACGTGGTTGCCGAGGCGGCCGCGAACTGCCGGTCGCGGAACAACAGCACCTCGATCAGCGGGGTGACTTTGGTGTGCAGGGCGTGCCACACGAAGGCGGCGATCAGCAGGGCGCCGATGGCGGCCGGGACGAACACGCTGGAGGCCGCGCCCTGGCCGGCCTGCGAGAGGCCGTAGACGAACAGGCCGAGGCCCGGCGACAGTAGGCCCAGACCGAGCAGGTCGAGCTTGTAGGCCCGGTCGGTCTTCTGGTGGCCGGGGAGGTACTTGACGGCCAGGGCGATGGCGACGATGCCGATGGGGATGTTCACGTAGAAGATCCACCGCCACGAGACGCTGTCCACGATCAGCCCGCCGAGCACGGGGCCGAGCACCGGGCCGAGCAGCATGGGCACGCCCAGCAGGCTCATGACCCGGCCCATCCGCTGGGGTCCGGCTGCCGTGGCCAGGATGGTCTGGCCGATCGGCATGATCATGCCGCCGCCGACGCCCTGCAGGATCCGGAAGACGATGAGGCTCTCGATCGACCACGACGCCCCGGACAGCGCCGAACCCAGCAGGAACAGGGCCAGCGAGGCGATCCACATCCGCTTGGCACCGAACCGCTCGACGGCCCAGCCGGTCAACGGGATGGTCATGGCCAGGGCCAGCAGGTAGCCGGTCGACACCCACTGAACCTGGGACAGCGGCGCCCGGAAGTCCTTGGCCAGGGTGGGAATGGCCACGTTGACGATGGTGGTGTCGAGGATCGACATGATGCTGCCGAGTACGACGACGACGGCCAAGCGCTTGAGTTGGGGATCGAAGCCGGCCAGGAGGCCCTTGGTGGAGGTGTCCGGGGCCTCCGCCGAGGTGCCCCCCGGGCCGGCCTCCGGCCCGGAGATGTCCGGGGTGGTATCGGAGGTCGTCATGGGTGGATTCCTGGACGGGAGGGGCGGACCGGTGGCGGCATGGGAATCGGGACTACGGGCACGGCGGACGCGAATCTCCCACGCCCACCCATCCCAAGCGTTCAACGCGTCGGCGACGGTGGCTATTCCGAATCTACCGGTCAGTCCGATCTGCCGTCCGATGCCCGGTCGGACAGGTTCCGGTCGTCCGACCGGGCGACAGGGGTTCCCTCGGCCTCCCCTTCCCGAACCGTGGCGTCACTGCCGAGCTCCTCCTGGGCCCCCCGACGCAGGCCCACCACCGCCACCACCGCGGCTGCGGCCATGACGATGGCCATGCCGTAGAGGACGCTCCGGGTGGCGTAGGCGAAGTCGAGCCGGACGAAGTGCGGGATGGCACCCGCTGACGAGCCCGACCGACCCTGGGCCAACCGGGCCGCCTCGGACGCCGCCGCCGACGGGGCCAAGCCCTGGGCCTCGAACGACGTCGTCAGGTGGGACCGCATCTCGGTCACCAGCAGGGTGCCGAGGATGGCGAGGCCCAGGCTGGCGGCGTAGTTCCGGACCGTCTGGGTGATCCCCGTGGCCTCCCCGTAGGACAGGCGCGACGCCCGGTTCACGGCGTCGGTACTGGCCGGTCCGAGGAGGAATCCCATGCCGGCCCCGGCCATGATCACGTACCACTGCTGGTGGCTGAAGCTCAGCGTGGTGACCTTGCCGGCCCACAGATCGAAGCCGACGGCGGCCAGGACGCACCCGAGGACGACGGGGGCCTTGGCACCGGCGCGGTCCAGCATGCGCCCGCCGATCTGGGCGGCGACCACGAAGCCGAGGAAGAAGTAGAGGAGGAAGAGCCCGGACTCCGACGCCGTCTTGGCCAGAGCGATCTGGGCGTACTCGGAGGCGAAGAAGAAGACGGGCACGAAGGCGAGCATGGCGATCCCGAGCACCATGTTCTCCACCAGGAACGGCCGGACCTGGAAGATCCGGACCTGCATCAACGGCGACTCGGTGCGCAGCTCGACGAAGGCGAACGCCACCAACAGGAGGACGCCGGCGGCGATGCACAGCCCGATGGCCGGATTGGACCACCCCCACTGGGCCGCCTGTTGGAACCCGAAGACGCTGAGGCCGACTCCCGCCACGATGAGCGCCAGTCCCCGGTAGTCCATGCGGGCCGGTTGGTGGGTGGTGGTCGGCTTGGAGATGGCGATGAGCACGAGGGCGACGACGGCCACCGGGATGTTGACCCAGAAGATGGCCCGCCACGTCCACTGGGTGAGGTAGCCGCCGAGGAGCGGGCCGATGGCGGTGAGGCCGCCGGCGATCCCGAAGAACATGGCCAGCGCCTTGCCCCGTTCCCGCAGCGGGAAGGTCTGCACCACCACGGCCAGCGCCGCCGGGAACAGCAGTGCGCCGCCGAAGCCCTGGACCGCCCGGAAGGTGATGATCCAGGCCTCCGCCAGGCTCCCCTTCGGCGTGAGCCCGCACATCGTCGATGCGGCGGCGAAGATGACCACCCCGGTCACGGCGATCCTCCGGTGGCCGACCGTGTCCGCCAGGCGACCGCCGTAGGCGAAGAACGCCGCCAACGAGAGAAGGTAGGCGTTGACCGCCCACTGGACCCCGGTGGCACTCAGGCCGAGCTCCCGCTGGATCTCGGGCACGGCGATGGACACGATCGTCTGGTCGATGAAGGTCATCGAGACGGCGAAGATCATCGCCGTCAGGATCAGGCTCTTCGACTTCCCCCCGTTGCCGGCCATCGCTTCCCTTCCGCGTCGTAGCACTCATTCTGACGGGCTTCCGGCCCTCGGTACACACCCTGGCAGGCCGCCGGCGCTACCGTCGGACCATGCCGACCGCCGCAGCCAACGGGATCACCCTCGAGTACGAGACCTTCGGGGACCACGGCGACCCAGCGGTCCTCCTCATCATGGGCTTCACCGGACAGCTCACGCTGTGGGACGCCGATTTCTGCGCGGCCCTGGCCGACGCCGGCCACTACGTCATCCGCTACGACAACCGCGACGTCGGACTGTCGACCTGGTTGGACGACGCCGGCGCGCCGACACTGGCGGAGTTGGGCTCCGGCGCGGCCGAGGCGCCCTACTCGATCGCCGACATGGCCGACGACGCCGCCGGGCTGCTCGACGCCCTCGGTATCGCCCGCGCCCACATCGTCGGGGCGTCGATGGGCGGGATGATCGCCCAGGCCTTCGCCATCGACCACCCGGAGCGGACCCTCACCCTCACGTCGATCATGTCGACGACCGGCGACCCCTCCGTCGGCCAGCCGCGTCCCGAGGCACTCGGTGCGCTGCTGCTGGCACCGCCGACCAGCCGTGACGAGGCGATGGACCAGGGGGTGGTGACCTGGAAGGCGATCGGCTCCCCGGGCTACCCGTTCGACGAGGCCCAGGTGCGGCAGCGGTCGGCCGAGGCATTCGAGCGCGCCTTCCACCCGGCCGGCCATGTGCGCCAGATGGCCGCCATCGTGACCCAACCCGACCGCACACCGGCACTGGCGTCGGTGTCTGCCCCGACACTGGTCATCCATGGCGAGGACGACCCCCTGGTGGACCCGTCGGGCGGACGGGCGGCGGCGGACGCCATACCGGGTGCAACCCTCCTGCTGGTGCCGGGGATGGGCCATGACATGCCCCCTGCGCTCGCCGATCGGTTCGTGGCCGAGCTGACCGCCCACTTCGCCACGGCCGAGCCGTAGCGGCGAGGGCCGGGCCGCCGGCGGCGGCAGAACCCGGTCCGCTGGTGCGTGATCAGCCGCGTACCGTCACGGCCACGGTGGCCAGCACCCCGTTCACGAACCGGCCCGAGTCGTCGGTCGAGAAGGCCGAGGCCAGGTCGACGGCCTCGTTCAGGATCACCGCGGTGGGCACGTCGTCACAGGCCAGCAGCTCGGCCGCAGCCAGGCGCAGGACGTTCCGGTCGACGACAGCCATCCGGTCGACGTCCCAGCCGATGGCGGCCTCACCGAGCATGGCGTCGATCTCGCCCATGCGCTCCCCCACCGCCGTCACCAGCGTGGTGACGTACGGGTCCGGGGCCATGGGCAGGGCGGCCAGCACGGACTCGGGACGCTCGCCCTTGAGCTCCGCCTCGTACAGCAGTGTCAGGGCCCGCTCGCGGGACTGGTGGCGAGGCGCGGGGTCGGTGCTCATGGTGTCGAGGGAGGGGGCCCGGACGCGGTGTGCATCTCGGCCCGGCGGCTCAGGCCCTGGTGAGGTACTCGCCCGTGCGGGTGTCGACCTTTACCAGCTCGCCGGGATTGACGAAGAGGGGCACCTGGATGACCAGGCCGGTCTCCAGGGTGGCCGGCTTGCGGGCGCCCGACACCCGGTCGCCCTGGAGTCCGGGCTCCGTCTCGGCGATGGTCAGCTCCACGGCGGCGGGCAGTTCGACTCCCACGATCTCGTCGCCGAAGAACTCGAGGACGGCGTCGTCGCCCTCCTTCAGGTAGTTGTTCGCATCGCCCAGCAGTCCGGTCTCCACTTGGAGCTGGTCGTAGGAGCGGGTGTCCATGAACACGTACTCCCCACCGTCCCGGTAGAGGAACTGCATCTCCCGCTTGTCGATGATGGCCTGGTCGAGCTTCTCGTCGGCCCGGTAGGTCCGCTCGATGACGGCGCCGGTGCGCTGGTTCTTGAGCTTGGTGCGGACGAAGGCACCGCCCTTGCCCGGCTTGACGTGCTGGAACTCGACGACGTTGAACAGGCCTTCGGGCAGATTCAGGGTCATGCCGTTGCGGAGATCGTTGGTCGAGACGGACATCAGACGGCGACTTCCTTCGGGAAACGGGTCAGTGGTCGGCTGCCGGATTCGGTCACGACCAGGGTGTCCTCGATGCGGACCCCACCGACAGCGGGAAGGTACACGCCGGGTTCGACGGTGACCACGGTGCCAGGCAGCAGGATAGCAGTCGATCCCGCGCCCACCGCCGGCCCCTCGTGGATGTCCAGTCCCACCCCGTGGCCGGTGCCGTGTTCGAATCGGTCGGCCCAACCGGCCTCGGCGATGCGGTCCCGGCACACCTTGTCGACGTCGCCGGCGGCCACGCCGGGAGCCACGGCGGCCACGCCGGCCGACTGGGCGGACGCCACCACCGCGAAGACGGTCGCCAGCTGACCCGTGGGCTCCCCGCCCACGCAGAAGGTGCGGGTCATGTCCGAGCGGTAGCCGTCGAACGTGGCCCCGAAGTCGACCACCACCGGATCTCCGGTGCCGATCGGGCGTCGACCCGGCCGGGCGTGGGGCTTGGCGGAGTTCTCGCCCGAGGCCACGATGGTCTCGAAGGCGCGGTCCTCGGCACCGTGGAGCCGCATGGCGTGGTCGAGGGCGGCGGCGAACTCCGACTCGGTCACGGTGGTGCCGCCTCCGATGCCGGCGAGCAGGTGCAGCACCGAACCGAGCGCGGCGTCAGCAATGGCCGCGGCGCGCTCCATGCGGGCCACCTCGGCCGGGTCCTTCACCACCCGCAGTCCCTCGACGAGGCCCAAGGTGGCCACCACCGGAGTCGGCCCGAGCACGGCCTCCCAGGTGCGGGCGGACGCCCAGGTGACGTCGCCCGCTTCGAGGCCGACGGCCGAGGCTCCCGAGGTGGCGGCGGCCAGGGCCTCGCGCTGGGCCACCACCCCGCCGATGCACAGCTCCACCGCGTCGGCCACGCCCGAGGCGGCCAACTGCTCGGCGGCCTGGGTCCGGTAGCGCCCGTCGGTGGCCAGCAGCACCCGGCCTGGTCCCACCGCCAGCGTGCCGGCCGACCCGGTGAACCCGGTCAGCCAAC
>Ga0208220_1001294_pt1 | contig 10501 bp, 10 predicted proteins | sample NGESurdeep092012_9_FD_184484 | JGI IMG/M metagenome (GOLD analysis project Ga0208220, IMG submission 184484) | Arctic peat soil microbial communities from Barrow, Alaska - NGEE Surface sample F53-1 deep-092012 (SPAdes) | ecosystem: Environmental > Terrestrial > Soil > Wetlands > Peat ... | reverse complement strand
TCCAACGACGCGGCCAAGGAGATCTTCGGCAGCTGGACCGAGCCCAAGCCCTACATCAGGATCGTCCCGCAGCCGTCGTCCTGACCCGGCCGCGGTATTTATCTGCAGAGCGGGTGATCCTGGCGGTCCGGCCTGAGGCCGAGGCCGCCGGGATCATTGGGAATTTCTAACTCTATTAAATCGGCCGGAAAGATATATAATCGCGTTCATGCGATTGTCCGCCCGGGCCGACTACGCGCTGCGGGCCGCCATCGAGTTGGCGGCGGCGCCGGGTGTCCGGGTCACGGCCGAGGTGCAGGTGGTGCTCATCGGGTACCTGGGACCGAGCCTATTCGGCCTCGGGGCGGGACCGAGGTCGTGGCCGGCTACGTCGCGGCCTGGCTGGCGGTGACGGCGGGCGCGCTGATCGTGGGCGGGAAGCTGCTCGTGCTCGGCTAGCGCGGCCGCTGCCTGAGCCTGCGGTTCTTGATCCGGTTGCCGCAGGTGGCCATATCGCACCAGGCCCCGACCTGGCTGTGGGAGCGGTCGTAGAAGGCCCATCGGCAGTCGGGGTTGCCGCACGCCTTAAGCCGCTGCCAGGTGCCATCGCGCTGCGCGTCGCGGATCAGCAACAGCAGCGCGAGCAGGCCGGCCTCGGGCCGGTCGGCCGGGTCGGCGTCGAGGCTGACGTGTCCGTCCGGGTCAACCTGGAGCGCCGGGCGATCGGCGCGGGCGACGGCTTGCAGGGGCTCAAGATCGCCGGGCGCGGCGGCGGGCCCGCCGCCGTTGGCAACCAGCATCGCCCGGATGCCCTCGCGGACGCTGCGGGCCAGATGCAACTCGGCCGGATCGGGCGCGCGCTCCGCGCGCCACAGCCTCGCCTCGGTCAGCCAGTCGCGCGCGGTCGCGGGATCCAGCAGCAGGTCGGAGTTGTGGTCGCCGTCCCAGGTGTTGACGAACGACTGCACCAGCAGCAGCGGCATCGGGGCCGGCTTGCTCTCCTCGCCGGACACCCACGACGGCATGGTCATGACTCCAGCGTAGCAGGCATGACCACTTAAGTCGTTTGACCGGTCTCTGCGTGACCTGTAAACTGACTTTAATAGTCACAAGCGGAGGTGCCGGTCATGGTGATCCTGCTCGGACTGACCGCTGCGGTGCTCTACGGCAGCGGCGATTTCCTCGGCGGCATGGCGACCCGCAGACTGCGGGTGCTGCCGGTGCTCCTGCTGGCCGACACGGCCAGCCTGCTCGTCGCGCTTGTCGTCGCGGCGGTGTCCCCCGGCACCGTCGGGCTGGCCGGCCTGGCCTGGGGGATCAGCGCCGGCCTGATCGGCGGGTTCGGCCTGATCATCTTCTACATCGGGCTGGCGACCGGGCCGATGAGCGTGGTCGCGCCAGTGTCAGGGCTGGTCTCCACCGTGCTGCCGGTCGGGGTGGCGCTGGCCGAGGGCGAACGGCCTGGAGTCGGCGTCTACGCGGGCGCGGTACTCTGCCTGGTCGCGATCGTGATGACGAGCTCGGCCGGCCACAGCGACGGCGGCGGGACGGGCGGGACGGTTCGCCCGGGGCGGCCGGGGCGGGGCCGGGCGATCGCCTACGGGGTGGTGTCGGGCGCCGCGTTCGGGCTGTTCTTCCTGCTCATCAGAAACGCCGGCGAGTCCGGGAGTTCTGGCCGGTGGCGGCCGGGCGGATCGGCGAGCTCGCGGTGGTGCTGATCGCGGCGGCGGTGCTGCGGCGGAGCGTGTCGCCGCGCGGAGCGGACGGCGGGCTGCTGGTCGCGGCGGCCGGGGCGGGCGTCATCGACGTCGTCGCCAACATCTGCTACGTGGCCGCGACCAGGACCGGCGCGTTCGGCCTGGCGGTGGTGCTGGCCTCGCTTTATCCCGGGTTCACGGTGCTGCTGGCCCGGGTGGTGCTGGGCGAGCGGCTGCGCTGGGTGCAGCGGGCCGGCCTCGCGCTCGCCGTGATCGGCATCCTGCTGGTCACCATGTGACCAGCAGTCGGTCAGTAGCGGGCACCGACGGGGCGGGCATGTCGGCCAGGTCGGCCGGTGACAGCTGGAGATCGGAGGCGCCCGCGTTGTCGGTCAGGTACTTCGGGGTCTTGGTGCCGGGGATGGGGACGACGTGCGGGCCCGGGCGATGATCCAGGCCAGCGCGACCTGGGCCGGGCTGGCGCCGATGCGGTCGGCGACGTCGTGGACCTTGCCCGCGATGGCGAGGTTGGCGCGCAGGCTCGGCCTGGACATCGCGGGTCCAGAGCGAGAACTCGGCCTGGATGGTGGTGACCGGGTGCACCACCTGGGCCCGCTGGATCTGGTCGACGCTGACCACGACCTCCGACAGGCCCAGGGAGCGGACCTTGCCCGCTGGAACGTCGACCGCCCCGACGTCACGGTCGCCCTCCGCGAGAGCACGGACCCGGAGGCGGCCTACGCGATGCCGGAGTCCGGCGAGGCCGACCTCCTGCTGTTCCCCGACCTACTCTTCGACGACGCCGGGTTCGAGACCACCACCGTGGCCGAGGAGGAGGAGGTCGTCGTCGCCCTCCCGCCCCGGCACCCGCTCGCCGCCCGGGATGCCATCCGGCCACGCGATCTCCAAGGCCAGCCGTTCGCGCACTTCACACCGGAAAACCGCCTCGGCACTTGGATCGAGAGCCACCTGAAAGACCTCGACCTACGGGGCTCTGTCGTGGTCCGCACCGCCGTGACCAGCCACGCTCCCCAGCTGGCGGCGGCAGGACTGGGAGTGACCGTGGTGCCGGTCAGCGCCATCGCGGCCGGCTTCTCCGGGGCGGTCCGGCCGCTCGAGCCGCAGCTAGCCGGTGCCAAGGGCGAGCAACCTTGAGACCCCGGACCGGTCGGACAACTGCCGCAGCGGCCCGGGCGCCCGCTCACAGCAGGTCGTCGGCGGTCAGTGAACGGAGTGCTGTGAGCTGGGCCAGGTGCGCTTGGAGGGCATCGAGTTCCCCCGCCCCTATCTGCGCTGCCCAGCGGTCGCGGATCTCGTCAAAGAGCCCCGCGCCGAGTGTCATCATTTCGTGGCCTCGCGGCGTCACCTGCAGACGCTTGACGCGCGCGTCGCCCGGGTCCGCCTCCCGCCCCACGTATCCGAGCTGCTCGAGGACGGCGATCGCCTGGGCGGCTGCCTGCTTGGTGATCGACAGCCGGCGGCCGAGTTCCGAGGCGGTGTCCGCTCCCGCATCGATGGCGCGCAGGGTGAACTCATGACCCGCGCGGACACCCGGGTGCCCGCGGTCCGCCAGCTCAGCTCTCACGTCGTCGGTCATCGAGTGGAAGCCGTCGAGCAGCAGCAGCGCGAGTTCAACCCCTGGAGATCGCGGCATGGAGGAATCATACGGGATCTCCCAGACGTAGACAAGCTGCTTGTCCATCGCATAAAGTTAGACAGGTAGCTTGTCTATCCGACGACGAGGGAGAAGAAAATGAATCTCATCCAAGGCAACGCCACCATCCCGGGCGTCAGCCACCATCGCACCAGCGTGAACGGCACCGAGCTGCACTACGTCCGCGCGGGAACCGCCGGCTCCCCCGTACTGCTGGTCCACGGCTTCCCCGAGACCTGGCGGGTCTTCCGCAAGCTGATCCCGCTGCTGAGCCAGCGGCACCGCGTGTTCGCCGTCGACTTGCGCGGCTTCGGAGACTCCGCCACGGCGGCGGGCGAGCCGGGCAGCGCGACCTCGGCGGCAGACCTGAGCGAGCTCATCACCCAGCTGAACCTCGGCCCCGTCCACCTGACGGGCCAGGACATCAGCGGCCCGGCGACGTTCCGCGTCGCCGCCACACGCCCGGAACTCGTCCGGAGCTACGCGGCGATCGAGACCGGCCTCCCCGGATTCGGCCTCGAGATGCTGGCCGACGTCACCCACGGCGGCGGCTGGCACATCGGCGTACTCGCCGCCCCCGGCATACCGCAGATGCTGCTGGCCGGGCGCGAGCGCGCGTTCATCGCCGACTACGCGATCCCTTCCCTGTGCGCGACCCCCGGTGCGTTCACCGACGAGGACATCGACGAACTCACCCGCTGCTACTCACGCCCAGGCGGATTCAGCGGCGCGGCCGGGCTCTACCGGTCAATGCTCCGCGAAGGAGACGAAATCCGCGAGCTAGCCGCCCGCAAGCTGCGCATGCCCGTGCTCGCCGTCGGGGGCGGGTCGGGAGAGTTCACGCCCGCGACGCTACGGCAGGTCGCCGCCGATGTCAGCGCGGTCTCGCTCGAACGCACCGGGCACTACGCGGCGATGGAAGCGCCCCAGCGACTCGCGGACGCCCTCCTTCCCTTCTACGAGAAGGTGGACAGCCCGCACTAGCGCCCGCCAGCGCCCGGGCGACTCGGCGGCGGCCGGGCAGCGCCTAGGCTGGTCCCAACGACGGACCAGTTCGGAGCGGAGTTTCATGTTCCACGTGGATTCTGAGGTCGGCCGCCTGCGTCAGGTGATCCTGCACCGCCCGGATCTGGAGCTCAAGCGGCTGACCCCGGACAACATCTCGGACCTGCTGTTCGACGACATGCTCTGGGTGAGCCGGGCGCAGGCCGAGCACGACGCGTTCGCCGAGGTCCTGCGCTCGCGCGGGGTGGTGGTGCACTACTACGGCGAGCTGCTGGCGCAGACACTGGACATTCCGGAGGCCCGCGGCTACGTCCTGGACCGGCTGTTCGACTCGCGCCGGCACGGGCCGCTGGCGGCCGCGACCCTGCGGGCGGCGATGGACGGGCTCGGCTCGGCCGAGCTGGCCCGGTACCTGGCCGGCGGCATCACCAAGCGCGAGATCTCCGACATCGGGCCGACGCCGAAGAGCATCGCCTTCCACTCGCTGGACCCGGACGGGTTCGTGCTCGCGCCGCTGCCGAACCTGCTCTACCAGCGCGACACCTCCTGCTGGATCTACGGCGGGGTGTCGGTCAACGCGATGAACCGCCCGGCCCGGATGCCGGAGACGATCAGCGACGAGGCCATCTACCGCTGGCACCCGATGTTCGCGGCGGCCGATTTCGACGTCTGGTACCACGGGGCGGAGGCGGCCCCGGCCACCATCGAGGGCGGCGACGTGCTCGTCATCGGCAACGGCGCGGTGCTGGTGGGGATGAGCGAGCGGACCACCCCGCAGGCGGTCGAGATGCTGGCCAGCCGGCTGTTCGCGGCCGGGGCGGCCCGCTGCCTGGTCGCGGTCGACATGCCTAAGGCGCGGGCCTTCATGCACCTGGACACCATGCTGACCATGGCCGACTACGGCGTCTTCTGCAAGTACGCCGGGATGGGGATGCTGCCGTCGTACACGGTCGAGCCCGGCGCGACCTCCAGCGAGCTGAAGGTCACCGACCACCCGCCGCAGGACATGCACCGGGCGATCGCCGCCGTGCTCGACCTGCCCTCGATCACCGTGCTGACCGCAGTCCAGGACGTGCACTCGGCGTCGCGCGAGCAGTGGGACGACGGCTGCAACGTGCTCGCGGTGTCGCCGGGGGTCGTGGTGGCGTACGAGCGGAACGTCACCAGCAACGCGTACCTGACGGATCACGGGGTCGAGGTGATCACGGTGCCGGGGAGCGAGCTCGGCCGGGGACGGGGCGGGCCGCGGTGCATGAGCTGCCCGATCGAACGCGACGCCTGACCGCGGCCTCAGTGCCTCAACTCTGAGCGTCGCGGGCGGTCAGTGGCTCACCATCGCACGCAGGCTCTCCTTCAGCGAGTCCATCGTAGCGAGCACCGCGGTCGGCTCGTAACCGCAGTGGGCCATGCAGTTGTCGCAGCGCGGGTCCTTGCCCCGGCCGAAGCTGTCCCAGTCCGTTGTCTCGAGCAGTTCCTGCCACGTCTCGGCGTAGCCGTCGTCGAGCAGGTAGCAGGGCCGCTGCCAGCCCTTCAGGCAGTACAGCGGGACGCCCCACGGCGTGCACTGAAAGTCCTGCTTGCCTTCGAGGAAGTCCAGGTAGAGCGGCGAGTGGTTAAAGCGCCACTTCTTGCGGCGGCCCTCGTCGAACGCCTTGCTGAACAGCTCGCGGGTCTGCGTCACGCCCAGGAACTTGTCCTGGTCCGGCGCCTTCCCGTACGCATAGCCAGGCGCGATCTCCAGCCGGTCGACCTTGAGCTCGTCGTTGATGAAGTTCAGGGTGTCGATGACGTCCTGCGGCGAGTCATTGTTGAACACCGTGGTGTTCGTGTAGACCTGGAAACCCTTCGCCTTGGCGAGTTTGATCGCCTCGACCGCCTGGTCGAACACGCCTTCCTTGGCGACGGCCTGGTCGTGCCGCTCGCCGATGCCGTCGAGGTGCACCATCCAGGCAAAGTTCTTGTTCGGCTTGAACTTGTCAATGTGCTTGGGCAGCAGCACGGCGTTGGTGCAGAGCACGACGAACTTCTTGCGCTTGAGCAGCTCTTCCGTGATCACGTGGATCTGCGGGTGCATCAACGGCTCCCCGCCGGCAATCGAGACCATCGGCGCGCCGCACTCTTCCACCGCAGCGACGGCCTGCTCAACGGGCATGCGCTGCTTGAGCAGGGTGTGCGGCTGCTGGATCTTCCCGCAGCCCCCGCACTTGAGGTTGCACGCGAACAGCGGCTCAAGCTCCATGATCAGCGGGTACTTCTTGACGCCGCGGAGCTTTTGCTTCATCAGATATGTTCCGAGCTTCACCGTGAGGTGCAGCGGCATAGCCATTGTCAGTGCCTCCGTCTGGCGAGACCCCCCGGTGCCCGCGTCGCTGTTGTCATGCCCCCTGGGTGGAACATACACGCTGTATGTCTCATGATGGCTGTATGCCTGCGAATTCGCAACCCCGGCGAGCCGAGCACGCCTCCGACACCCGCACCGCCTTGATCACGGCCGCGCGACAACTGTTCGCCGCACATGGCTACGACGACACTGGAACCGAGCAGATCGTCGCCGCCGCGCGCGTCACCCGGGGCGCGCTGTATCACCACTTCCGGGACAAGGCGGACCTGTTTCGCACCGTCATGGCGGAGGCGGCCGCGGATGTGGCGCTGCGACTGACCGACGAGCAGCTGGCCTCGGAAGCGACGTCGCCGCTGCAGGACATCCGCGAGGGCGTCAGCGCCTTCCTCGACGTGTGCGTGGGCGGCGACTTCCAGCAGATCGTGCTCGTCGACGGCCCGCGCGTGCTCGGGGCGGGGCCATGGGAAGACCTCGTTGAACGCTACGGACGCAGCCTGCTTGAGGAGTGGCTGCAGCGGGCGGTCGAGGCCGGGGACCTGGCCGACGTGCCGGTTGGGGCGCTGGCCAGGCTGCTGATCGCGATGCTGACCGAGGCGGGGCTGGCGATCGCACGCTCCGACTCGCCGGAGCAGACCCGCGAGTCGATGGGCATCGCGCTTGACCGGCTGCTGACCGGCCTGCGCCCGCGCCCGTAAGGTCACGAAGCCCCCACACTGCCAATAGATCCGACGATTTCCGACGATCTCCCCATTGACCGAGGTTGCGGGATGCGTCAGTATCAACGACAGACATCGGATCATTTCTGGATGAGCTGAGTAACACACAGAGATTTGACGTCTAGGACCAAGCAAGTCGCGGCAGATTCATCGGATGAATATCGCAAGTTCTCTGCGGCGGTCCGTGATCCCGGAAGGGCAGCCCCCTTGAGAAAGCCCCAACGTCTCGCTGCCTCGGCGGCGCTCACCCTCGCCGCGGCGAGCCTGGCGGTAGGCGGCCTGGCGGCGACGGCACAGGCAGCGACAACCAGTCGCCCGGTCACCCTCTACGCGTCGCCCGACGGCAGCGGCACGGCCTGCACGTTGGCCGCGCCGTGCGGCGTTTCCGGGGCCAAGGCGGCCGTCGAACGCAGCGACGGGCATATGACGTCCGACATCGACGTCGACCTGGCTGGCGGCACGTACCACGTCCCCGGCGGCCTCCAGCTCAGCCCACAGGACTCGGGAAGCAACGGGTACCACGTCGTCTGGCAGGCCGCCCCCGGTCAGCACCCGGTCATCAGCGGCGCCGACAAGATCACCGGCTTCACCGAGTACGACAAGAGCCTGAACGTCTGGCGCGCACCGCTCTCCCAGGCCGAAGCGCAGTCCGGCGGCCAGCAGCTGTTCGTCGACGGGCAGCGCGCGGAACTCGCGCAGAGCGCCGGCTCTCCCGCTGGCGTCCAGGTCACGTCCACGGGCTTCAGCACCACAGACCCGCAGTATGCGTCGTTCACCAACCAGAGCCAGATCGAGGTGGTGGACAACAGCGACTGGAAGCACGAGAGCTGCCCGGTGCAGAGCATCACCCCGGCCGCTGGCGGCGGCTCGGACATCAACGTCCTGCCGAGTTGCTGGGACGCCAACAACGTCAACGTGCCTAACCTCGGTTTCCCGTTCAACGGCAGCGGGCTGCCCGCGATGTCGAGCATCTCCTACGTCGAGAACGCCTACCAGCTGCTCACCCAGCCCGGCCAGTTCTACGTTGACCAGGACGGCCACTACCTGTACTACATTCCCAAGCCGGGCCAGGACATCGAGACCGCGGACGTCGAACTGCCCGTCGACCTGAACCTGCTAACCCTCCAAGGCACGCCCGGTCACCTCGCGCCCGTCAACCAGAACGTTCCCAACGCGACCTACGCCGGCGCCGACTGGCAGACCTACACCGACCGCAACATCGGTGACCTGGGCAACGACATCGCGGCGACCACCGACAACGGCGACTCGGTGAGCTACACGTTCACTGGCACCGGCCTGGAAGTCCTCGGCGAGACCTACAGCGACGAGGGCACCTTCGACGTCTACGTCGACGGCAAGCAGGACACTAGCCAGACCTTCACCGAGAACACGAGCGGTGACACCCGGCTCGCCCAGCAGGTCATCTACGAAGTGAACGGCCTGTCCGAAGGCACGCACACGGTCAAGATCACCAAGACCGGCGGCACGTACCTTACGATCGACGGCTTCGAGGTCATCCCGCACGCGCTCGACCCGGTCAAGGATGTGGCCTTCAACGGCATCGCCTTCGAGTACTCGACGTGGAACCTCCCCGAGACCGCCGGCTACATCGACAACCAGGCCGGCGTCCTGTGGAACGTATCGGGCGGCACCACGACGCCCACGATCGTCCCCGCCGCGGTCACCGTCTCGCGCGGCGCTGACATCACGTTCTCCGGCGACGCGTTCGAGCACCTGGGCGCCACTGCGGTCGACCTGGCCGACGGCACGCAGGACTCAGGGGTCTACGACAGCGTCATCACCGACACAGCGGGCGGCGGCGTCTACGTCGGCGAGGTCGACGACTACTTCCAGAACAACCCCGCCCTGATGACCACGGGCGACAGGATCGCCGATAACAGGATCTCCTACGTCGGCCAGGACTACTCCGACACGGTCGGCGTCTGGGCTGGGTACACCCGCGACCAGACCGTCACACACAACGACATCGGGCACACCCCGTACTCCGGCATGTCGCTGGGCTGGGGCTGGGGATACGCCTCGGGGTGCAGCCTGCAGGCCGCCGAGGGCCTGTCCACGTGCGAGCACGGCACCAACTACGCAGGCGGTAACTACATCACGGACAACTACATCCACGATGTGATGAACACGCTCTACGACGGCGGCCCGATCTACACCAACGGCGGCCAGCCCGGGGACATCGCGAACGGCGCGATCGTGGATTCCGTCCTCGCCGGGAATTACGTCTCGGTCGGCAACCACGACGACAACATGCTGTACCAGGACGAGGGCAGCTCCTACTGGCACACCTACGACAACGTCGTGAACTTCGCCGCGGGCGGCAACTGGATCGGCATGTGGACGCCGACCATCAACAACATCACGATCGGCCCGGTCAACTACTCGTCGACGACGAGCGTCAACAACAACGGCACCGACATCTCCTACACCGCGCCGACGATCGTCACGAACGGCGCCTGGCCGGCCGGCGCCCGGGCGATCATGAACGCGGCCGGGCCACGCGTCAGCGCGGACCGGCAAACCTACGGCGACGACAGCCAGGCGCTCAGCTACACAGGCGACTGGTCCGCGCAGGGTACGACGGCCAACCAGGGCGACGCGCACACCACCACCCAGCAGGGTGCCGCCGTGTCGCTGAAGTTCACCGGCCGCAGCGTCGCCTTCGTCACTGACGAGGGCCCGGGCGGCGGCACGGCGTCGGTCTCCATCGACGGCAAGCAAGCCAGCACGATCGACACCTACGCGGCGTTCAACGACCCGGACCAGACCGTGTTCACCGACACGTCGCTGGCACAAGGAATGCACACGATCACGATCACCGACACCGACGCGAACGGCGGCGGGCTCACGGTCGGCGACTTCCAGACCCCGGCCCGCCCGTACCTGGACGTCGCCACATCCAACCCGTATCCGGCGGCGGGTGCGAGTGTCACCGTCACGGCGACGGTCGGCAATCCGGGCCAGGCGCCGCTGCGGGACGCCGAAGTCACGCTGCTCACGCCGTCGGGCTGGAGCACCGGGAGGCCGTTCGGCCTCGGCACCGTGCCCCCGGACCGCACGGCGAAGGCGACGTTCACCGTGATGCCGC
>Ga0208220_1001292_pt1 | contig 10510 bp, 5 predicted proteins | sample NGESurdeep092012_9_FD_184484 | JGI IMG/M metagenome (GOLD analysis project Ga0208220, IMG submission 184484) | Arctic peat soil microbial communities from Barrow, Alaska - NGEE Surface sample F53-1 deep-092012 (SPAdes) | ecosystem: Environmental > Terrestrial > Soil > Wetlands > Peat ... | reverse complement strand
GCCACGCGTTCCGGCAGCAAGAGCGACGCAAGGCATGGCGTGACCGTGAAAGTCGCGATCAGCGCCCCGATCAACGCATAGGCGTAAGTACGTGCCATCGGGCCAAAAATCTGGCCTTCGACCCCACTCATGGTGAACAATGGAATAAAGGCCGCGACGATGATGGCGGTGGAGAAAAAGACGGCCCGGTCGACTTGCAACGCGCTCGCCAGAATGATCCGGAGCCGGTCGTTCCACCATTCAAGGCCCGAAAAATCGCTGCCGCGCGTCGGGTCGGCGCCCCATTTTCCCTCGGCGAGTTGCATCAACAGCGCATCGCTTGCTTGCGGCGCGGCCTGGAAATTCCGATAGATGTTTTCGACCAGAATAACCGCGGCATCGACGATGATGCCGAAATCGATGGCGCCGACCGACAGCAGATTGGCGTCCTCGCCGCGCAACACCATGATGATGATGCTAAAGAACAGCGCGAACGGAATATTCGCGCCGACGATGATCGCGCTGCGCAGGTCGCCGAGGAACAGCCACTGGATGAAAAAGATCAGCAGGCAGCCGCTGACGAGATTATGCAACACCGTCGAGGTGGTGACGTCGACCAGCGTGGTGCGGTCGTAAAACGGGACAAGCTTCACGCCGGGCGGCAGGCTGCCGTCGCCGTTGATCTTTTGAATTTCCGCGCGCACCCGCGCCACCACGTCGTTGGTGTGCAAGGTGCGGTTCATGATGACAATGGCGTCGACGACGTCGTCCTCATGGTCGCGGCCGGCCTTGCCGAGCCGCGGCACGGTGCCGACCGAAACCTTGGCGACATCTTTGACGAGGACCGGAACGCCGTTCGATTGCGTTAAAAGGACATTCTCGATGTCCCGCACCTGATAGCCTTGAGTGAGATCGGTGGCGCCGCCGGAATCCATCAGCCCGACGCCGCGGATATTCACGGACTGCTGGCCGAAATTGATGGTGCGGCCGCCGACATTGACGTTGGCGTTGCCGAGCGCGGTGATCACTTGCGGCAGCGTGACGCCGTAGGCGTCCAGTTTATTCAGGTCGACTTCGACGTCGTATTCCTTGGTGGTGCCGCCCCAGGTATTCACCTGCACGACACCGGGCACGGTGAGAAGCCGCCGCTGCAAAATCCAATCCTGCACGGTGCGCAGATTGGTCAGACCGAAATGCGGCGGACCGACCACCTGATAACGATAGATTTCGCCGACCAGGCTGGTGCCCTGGATCTGGGGCGTGACGTTATTGGGTAGCGTGACATTCTGCTGCAGATTGATCGCGGTCTGCGTCAGCGCGAAGTAATAATCGACGTTGTACTGGAAGACGACGCGAACGAACGACAATCCGTAGAACGACGTCGAGCGGATGACGTCGACGCCGGGCGTGGCGGCAAGGCCGACTTCGATCGGGATGGTGAAATAACGCTCCATCTCCTCGGCCGACTGGCCGGGAGATTGGGCGGTGATCTCAAGGATCACCGGTGCCGGATTCGGATAGGCCTCGATGTTGAGCCGCGAAAAGGCGAACAGGCCGGCAACGACAAAGAGAAACAGGCCGAGCAGCACCAGCGGCCGCCGGGTCAATCCGAACGTCAGCAGCCTTTTCAGCACAGACCGCCTCCGAATCAGGGCCGTGCGCGACCCGGCGCAGGCAGTTAGACGAATCTATAGCGAATTCTCAAGAACCGGCGGTACTGTGATTAATCGCAGCCGCGTTGGCGATAATCGCCTGGAGTGCGGCGAAGCCATCGGTCAGCGCCGCCGGACCCGGCTGCAAGATCAGCGGCGATTTGATCTCGTGAACGGCGCCGCGCCGGACCGCGGGGATGCGGTCGAAGCCGGGCCGCTTCGCCACCTTGTCGGGACGAAACTTCTTGCCGCACCATGACCCGACAATGACATCCGGTGCGGCCCGGATGATTTCATCCGCCGTCACGATGCGATCCTTCGCGGACTTGCATGCCGCACGGTCGGCAAAAACATCGAGGCCGCCGGCGGCTTCGATGAGCTCCGAGACCCAGGCAATGCCGGAGATCATCGGATCGTCCCATTCCTCGAAATAGACTTTTGGCCGCCATGACAATTGCGACGCGCGCTGGCGTGCCGACACGAGGGCGGCAGCCAGATCGTTCGCCAGCCGATCGGCCCGATCGGGTGCGCCGACCAACGCTCCGAGCGTGCGAATCATATCGAGGATTTCGGCAACGGTGCGCTGGTTGAAGGCGTGCACGTGAACGCCGTGCTTGATGAGTGTCGCGGCGATGTCAGCCTGCAAATCGGAGAACGTCAGAACGAGATCCGGCTTGAGATCGAGAATCTTCGGAATATCGGCGGAAATGAAAGCGGAAACCCGCGGCTTCTCGCGCCGGGCCCGCGGCGGGCGCACGACATAACCCGAAATGCCGACGATGCGGCGATCCTCGCCGATGAGGTAGAGTGTCTCGACGGTTTCCTCGGTCAGGCAAACGATCCGCTCCGGCGGAAACATCAGCGATCGTCTCCGGCTTCGACACTTGGCTCTGGCGGCCGAAAATAAACCAAGAGCCTGCGCCAGGCGATGACCACTCCGGTCAGGCTGAATGCAAGGCCGCATCCGCACAGGATGACAATCACGCAGGTGCGCAGTGTCTGACGCGCCGTAAAAACCGGAAAGTCCAAGGTGTGCAGGCCGCTGAACAGCCAGCGGTAGACGCGTCGCGACGAATCCAGTTTGTCCAGCAGTACACCGCTTGCGCCGTCGATGTCGAACCAGAGGTCGCCACACACCACCCGGAAGATCGGTGCATTGGGCGTGACCGACGCGACCGCATAATTGTCGCTCGAACCAACCGTCACCGCCCGATTACAGGCGTGCGCGAGATGGCTTGCAGCGGCATCGATGTCGTCAGCCGAAAGGTATGCCCGATCAGGCGCCGGCGGGGTGTTCTGGACGGCGGCGGCAAAGACCCGCTGCTGATCGGCGCCAAAGCGTTCGCGGCGGTAGATTTTTCCGCCAAATGCGAACCATTCCACTGCCTTCGCCTGCACCGACAGGTGCTGTATTTCGTCAGGCGGCAACGCATCACGCATTGGCATGCCGGCGATCGACGCTGCTTCCGCAGCGGTCGGCTTGCCGGTTGAGAACAAAAGGCCGTCATCCATCGACAGCCAGCCGCTGAACATCCAGCTCAAAACGAAAAGCATGCAGGCAAGTCCAAGCCAGTGATGCCATGCTTGCAAGCCGCGATAGGGCGACACCAAGCGCGATCTCTCGCCGCCGATGCGGAGCGTGCCGACAACGGCGCCTGCGGTCGCGCCGATCAAGGCCAAGAGCGATAGCCCCCAGACCAAGACGCTCCATGCTGCCGGATGGCTGCGCAGCGCCGTCGGATAAATCCAGTGTGCGACGCTGCCGACGTAATTCCAGCCGCGCTCGCGACGCGTCGTGTCGAGCACGATCTCGCCTGTCGTTGACGACACATAAAGCTCAGTGCCGAGGTTGTCGTTGAGAGCGATCCGGTACAAAGGCCGGTGCAGGTCGAAGCCGTTCGGCACCGTCCACTGATCGTAAGCCGCAAGCGCGGCGACATCGGCACGCGAAGCGTCCAAATGACGCCGGCGCCCATAATCCGTGGCAATCTCAAGAGCCAATTGACCAGTTGGCACCGCGCCATCCGTAAGATTGGTGGCGCGAAGCGCCTTCACGGCCGATGAACCCGACACCAGATAGAGCGGTCCGTCACTGCGCTGGACGAGGCGCACGCGTACGGTGCCGCCGATGGCGCTGGCGCCGATGGCTTCCGCCGGACCGTGCTTGATGCTGGCGAGGTCGATCGGCGCCAATCCCGCAAAGCGATCCGCCTCCGTCAGCGCGGGAAACGGCACGAAGTGCATCACGATGCCGGTCGCAAACCACATCGCGAACAGCAGGCAGAACGCGACGCCGAGCCAACGATGAAGCAGAATGAGCGCGCGCATTATTCCCTTGGCTTCACCACTTGGCCGACGCGCCAACCTCATAGGTCCGCGGCGCGCCGAGCAGCACCTGATCCGCCAATCCCGGATCGGCCCATTGGGCGTAGACGGCATTGGTCAGATTGCGCACGCGGAAGGTCAGACGCAGATTTTTGAATTGCGGCATCCAGACATCTTTGCCGGGGATATCAACGAAAGCATAAACGTCCGCCGTCGTATAGGCATCCAGCGTCGTGAGGTTGTCCTGAAAAAGATAGCGGTCTCCGACATGCCGAACCGAGCCGCCGAATTCGACCGGCCAGCGCCAATGGTTGAAACGATAGGATGCCCCCGCATTGACGATTAGGGGGGCCACGTTCGGCGGTGTGTTGCCGGTCCACACGTCGAAATTGGTGAAACGCGCGTGCGTCCAGGCACTATTGCCCCAGAGTTTAAGGCCTTCGATCGGACTGACCGCAGCGGCCACTTCGATGCCTTTGGTGGCGACTTCACCGGCAAGGTCGTCGACCGTCGTACTGACCGGCACGAACACATTACGCTGGACGATATCGTAGGCGGCAAACGTCCACTCCGCCCTGTCGTCCCAGAATTTTTGTTTGGCGCCGGTCTCATAGATGCGCGAGCCGGTCAATTGCAAAGAGTTCGCCGGCGAAATGGAGAACACGCCCGCGGCCGCGGCATCGTAAGCCGTCGCGAACATGCTGTAGAACATCAAGTCGTGGATCGGCTCATAGGTGTAGGCGGCGCGATAGGAGACCGGAGACCAGGTCTTGCTGAAAGGCTGCCCGGCGACCGGCGTGCCATCGAAGTTGGAGCCGTTGCGGTCCAGCGTCAAATCTTCCACACGAATGCCGCCGATCAGCGCGAACGCGGACGTGATTTTGAGACGGTCTTCGAACGATTGGGCGACGTCGGTGAGCCGGCTGAATCGAGTATCGAAATCGATGGGACCGTAAGCTTGTTGCACGGGATCGACGACGGAGACCTCAATAGGGGACGGATAGTCGCCGTCATCGTGTTGCGTGAACGTGATCCAGTTTCTGCTCACTTGCAACTGGGCAGCCAGGCGGTTGTCCATCCCGAAAAATCGCGAGTCCCAGGTGAGATCGGTGTTGTCGCCGATCAGCTTCTGGTCGTGCGACACCGCGAAACGGTCCTGAGCGATCATCGAGGTCCCGTTGTCGAAGGCATAGGTCTCGCTATCGATCCAGTTTGCCTTGGCCTGCCAGGAATAAACTTGATTTTTCACCGTGACGTTATTAAGCGGCGTCCATTCAAACCCCGTGCGCAACCATAGTTCCTGAGCGCCGGTAGCGTTGTCAGTTACGTTGTAATTGGTCGAGAGCGTGCGTGAGTCTATTGTTACCGGCCCGATGATCGAACCGTCGAACTCGCTGACCGCCGTACCAGAAACCACGCCGTTTATCGCGTGAGACCCTGCAAATGACGTCGGAACCAGCGGCGTGCCCCAATAGGCGTGGCCGGAATCTTTCTTGTATTCGATGGCGCCGAACACCATGAAGTTGTTCGTCACGTGATAGTTCAGTTGCCCGGAGAGATCGGTCAAATCGCGGAAATCGCCGCCGATGAAACTGTTCAACTGGGATCCGGATATATCGAAACGATAATCGAGGCCTTTTACCGGCGCACTGCCGCCGGAGCCGTAATGCGAGAGAACCGAACCTAACGAATCAAACGAAACATCCGCTTCGTTCTGAACCGGACCCGTTGTCGGTTGCCTGTTCACGTAGTTGACCGATCCCCCGATCGCATTCAGCCCGGACATCAGAGCGGATGGACCCTTCAGAAACTCGACTTGCTCGAGATTGGCCGTCCCCATCCACCTTGCCGTGATATCCGAGGGACCGGTCGAAATTCCATTGTAAAGGGTATTCACTTCGCTGCCGGTAAAGCCCCGCATCGAAAAGTTGGCCGGCGCGCCACCGGCGTCGCCCGCCAAAACGCCGACTGCACCTTGGGCGGTATCGGTGGTGGTGCGGTAGCCTTGGTCCTGGATCGTCTGGTGACCGACGATATCGACCGAGGCCGGTGTTTCGATCACCGGAAGACCCAGCCGGCTCGCACTTGCGGCGATACCATTGAGCGGCGTCATCGGAACGCCGGCGAACCATTGCGGCAGCGGGGGCGACGGCGGTGACGGCGCGCCGCTCGACGGCGAAGGTCCGGTTGACGGGGTTGCGCGCCGCCGCGGCCCTGAACGCGGCTTCGGATGCGGCGCGTTGACTTGGATTTGCGGAAGCTTGCCCTTTTCCTTTGCGTCCGTCGCGGGCTGATCCCGTGGCGTTGCGGTTTGCGCAGCGCCCGGTTCAGTCGCAAACATCACGACTGCCGCAAGCGCCGATGTTGAAACCAGGAGAGAACGGAATACAGAAATACGGCCACGATCGCGGCCGCTATTGTTGACGGGCAACACGCCACGCTCCAACGGCGAACTTCGTACCCGTCACCGCGATTTTGGCTGTTTCGCGCCCGCCCCTCGCCCTCGGCAGAGATCGCTAACGGCCTTACTTGAAGTTACGTCAGGACACCCCGCCCAACGCGCTCACGCGTGACCCGTTGCTGGTGGCAGATCTACTGGCTCGCGGGTCAGTGCTTTCGGCCGCCTTCCCAGGAACAAGAATTCCCAGTGGCAATATTGGCCGAAAACTCTCCGCTTACAGTTGCGGGGGCAGCCGCGGCGTTGTGTGCGCGAACATTTGCATACGCACCGCGTTCCCTTTTGATCCCTTGCGGGAACCACCGCCGACAATCTTGGAGAAGCGTCCGTGAACCGTCAAGCGAATTGCGCGGCTTCAAATCTAGAACGCTTACAAGGCGGCAAAGTCGATCGGCTTGTGACGATCAAGCGCGCGGCGGATCGGCGGCAGCGGATATTTGAGTCCGGTCGCGCAATTAAACAGTACCGCCTGTTCGCTCGCCTTGACACGGCCGTCGGCAAGACTCGCTTTGTAAGCGGCATAAGTTGCCGCGCCTTCGGGGCACATCAGAAAACCTTCCTCGCGCGCGACTTCTTCGAGTCCCGCGGTAATCGCTTCGTCGGAAACCGCAATGGCAAAGCCGCCGCTCTCGCGCACTGCGCGCAAGATCAAAAAATCGCCGACGGCTTGCGGCACGCGGATGCCGGAGGCGATGGTCTGCGCGTTGTCCCAGCGCGGCGCGTGCTCGACGCCGGCCTCGTAGGCGCGCACCATTGGCGCGCAGCCGGACGCCTGCACCGCGACCATGCGCGGGCGTTTGCTGCCAATGAATCCGATCGCCTCCAATTCGGCGAACGCTTTCCACATTCCGATCAGGCCGGTGCCGCCGCCGGTCGGATAGAAGATGACATCCGGTACGGTCCAGCCGAGTTGCTCGGCGAGTTCCAAGCCCATCGTCTTCTTGCCTTCGATCCGGTACGGCTCCTTGAGCGTAGAGACATCGAACCACCCGACCTTGGCTTTGCCCTCGCCGACGATCTTGCCGCAATCGTCGATCAGACCGTTGACGCGATACACCGCCGCGCCTTGCAGCCCGATCTCGCTGACATTCACCTCCGGCGTGTCCTCGGGACAGAAGATCGTGGTCTTGATGCCGCAATGGCTGGCGTAAGCCGCCAGTGCCGCGCCAGCATTGCCGTTGGTCGGCATCGCCATGTGCTTGATGCCGAGCGCTTTCGCCATCGACACCGCCATGACCAGGCCGCGCGCCTTGAACGAGCCAGTCGGCAGCCGGCCTTCGTCCTTCACTAGCAATTCGCCGCCGCGCATTTTTGCCGCCAGTTTCGGCAGCGACAAGAGCGGCGTCATGGCCTCGCCCAGGCTCACAATGTCCTCGACGCGCCGCACCGGCAGCAATTCACGATAGCGCCAGAGATCAGGCGGGCGGTTTGCCAGCGCATCCTTGCTCAGCGCCTTTTTCACGCCGTCGAGATCGTAACGCACCAAGAGCGGTTTGCCGGCGCGCGAGAGATTGTGAATCTCGTCGGCGGCGTACCGTTCGCCGGTCGTTGAGCATTCGAGGTGAGTGACGAAGGTTTTTCGTTCGGTGGTGAGGTTTTCGTCGTAACGCAAGTGCAATCTCCGGCATTGGTGGCGATGACAACGTAGACGGCGCGTTGCAGGCGGTCCAGCACCGGCCGGCTTTTCGTCATGGACAGATCATCGCCACCCTGGCTAAGCTTTGAGCCGCGGGGTTGCGCCATGCCGAACGACAAAAGCTACGACATCATCATTATCGGCGCCGGTTCGGCCGGCTGCACGCTGGCGAACCGGCTGACCGAGGACAAGAGCACGCGGGTGCTGCTGCTGGAAGCCGGCGGCTGGGACCGCGATCCGTGGATCAAGATCCCGCTCGGCTGGCCGCGTCTGCTGCTCAAGCGCAAGCACGACTGGATGTATTTCGCCGAACCCGAGGCGACGACCGGCGGGCGCGGGCTCGAATGCGCGCGCGGCCGCATCATCGGCGGTTCGTCCTCGATCAACGCCATGGCCTATGTGCGCGGCAACCAAGGCGATTACGAGCGCTGGGCGTCATATGGACTTCCCGGCTGGTCTTACGCCCATGTGCTGCCGTACTTCCGCCGCCAGGAATCCTGGAAAGGCGGCGCGAGCTTTTATCGCGGCGGCGACGGACCGCTTGCGACCCGCATGTCGGCCTTTTCCGATCCGCTGGCTGATGCCTATGCCGCCTCAGGCCGCGCCGCCGGTTATAAAGCGACGCCCGATTACAACGGGGCGCAGCAGGAAGGTTTCGGCGTCTGGCAGATGACGGCGAAGGACGGCCGCCGCTGCAGCGCGGCCGACGCTTATCTGCGGCCGGCGCTGCCACGCGACAATCTCACGGTCGAGATCGATGCCCAGGCGACGAGACTTATTTTCAACGGTAACCGTGCCGCCGGCGTCGCCTATATCAAGCATGGCAAGACGATCACCACTTATGCCGGCCGCGAAGTGATCCTGTGCGGCGGCGTCATCAACTCGCCGCAGCTCTTGATGCTGTCGGGTATCGGCGATCCGCAAGAACTTGCCGCCCATGACATCCCGCTCAGAGTGGCATTGCCGGGCGTCGGCAAGAATTTGCAGGACCATATTTCGGCAAGCATCCATTACGCCCGGAAAGAACCGGGGCCGCTGCATCGCACGATGCGGCTCGACCGAATCCTGCCGGCCTTGGCGAACGCCTATCTGCGCGGCGAAGGCCCGGCGACCGAACTGCCGGGCGGCATCATGGCATTCCTCAAGAGCCGTCCGGATGCCCTGCTGCCCGACGTGCAGCTCATCTTCAATGCCGCGCCGATGACAGCGTCACCCTATCTTTGGCCGTTCCGCCGCGCCTACGCGGACGCTTATTCCTGCCGCGCGGTGGTGCTGCGACCGGAAAGCCGAGGCCGGGTTGAACTGGTCTCGAGCGATCCGCTCAACGCGGTGCGCATCCGCCAGAACTTTCTCGCCACCGACAATGACTGGAAGACGTTGCGCGCCGGACTTCGCATTGTCCGCGACGTTTGCCGCCAGGCGCCGATGGCGCCGTTCGCAGAGCGCGAGATTACGCCGGGCGACGGCGCCATCGATGACGATGCTCTCGACGCTCATATCCGCGTCAATTCGATCACCGTCCACCATCCGCTCGGCACGTGCAAAATGGGCGTGCCTTCCGATCCGATGGCAGTCGTCGACAGCGAGCTTCGCGTGCTCGGCACGGAGGGGCTTCGCGTCGTCGACGGCTCGGTGATGCCGGACCTGGTCGGCGCCAATATCAACGCGCCGATCATCATGATCGCGGAAAAGGCCGCCGACCTGATCCGCGGCCGGCAGCCGCTCGAAGCGGCGCGAATCGCCGGTGCGGCCGAATTCTCCCGTCAGTAAGCGTCGCTTTTGCCGCCCCGCAAAGCCGGGGCGAATGAAAAATGCCCACCAACCGCATAGTGAGTAAGCCCCGGTACGGGCTTCACAATCCTGTCACGCCTGCCTATAAACTACGACCCATCGCCGCACTGCGGCATCGAGTAGAGGTGGGAGCGTCGTCTTGAACGCTCATGTATCGCAATCGGGCTTTCCGGCCCTGGTCCTGAACGCGGACTTCCGGCCGCTGAGCTATTACCCGCTGTCGCTTTGGTCGTGGCAGGATGCCATCAAGGCGGTCTTTCTCGAGCGGGTGAACATCGTCGCCAATTACGATCGCGCCGTGCATAGCCCGAGCTTCGAAATGAAGCTGCCGAGCGTCGTCTCGCTCAAAACCTACGTCAAGCCGACGACGCATCCCGCCTTCACACGGTTCAACGTCTTCCTGCGCGATCGCTTCGCCTGCCAATATTGCGGCGCGCGCGACGACCTGACCTTCGATCATCTGCTGCCGCGTTCACGCGGCGGTCACACCACCTGGGGCAATGTTGTCGCCGCCTGCTCGCCCTGCAATCTGCGCAAAGGCAATCTGACGCCGGACGAGTCCAAGATGTGGCCGTCGCAGCGCCCGTTCCAGCCGACGGTGCAACATCTGCATCGCAACGGCCGGCTGTTCCCGCCCAATTATCTGCACGACAGCTGGCTCGATTATTT
>Ga0208220_1001291_pt1 | contig 10511 bp, 7 predicted proteins | sample NGESurdeep092012_9_FD_184484 | JGI IMG/M metagenome (GOLD analysis project Ga0208220, IMG submission 184484) | Arctic peat soil microbial communities from Barrow, Alaska - NGEE Surface sample F53-1 deep-092012 (SPAdes) | ecosystem: Environmental > Terrestrial > Soil > Wetlands > Peat ... | reverse complement strand
TGACGATCTTGGCGCTGTTGGCTGTTATGAACTAACAGACCGTCAGGCGCATCAGATCGCCACCATGGTTCACCGAAGAAACTTGCCTGCTGGGCTTGATTTCTTTCTGGAGGCCTACGCGCCCTAGCGTTTGCCCCCTCAATTACATGGAAAGCCTTCCGCCGCTCCGGCGCAGTAGGCCCGGGCGTAATTGGCTGCGTAGCGAACGCAGCGTTGATAAGCTCCCCGATTCTACAACGCCCAGCGCCTTCGCTGGCGTCGCCTTGAGGGCTTCATGGACGCGGCAGAGATTGTATTGGGCAACATACAGCGCGACCGCCGCAACATGATTATCAAGCTTCTTAGAGAAACCATTGGTGAGCCGAGTGAACCGGCGCTGGCCCATGCGAAGCGATAGGTTCTGCCGCTCAACATAGCTGGTCGAAACGTATTGCTCGGGATCGCCTGATACTACCTCACGGCTTACAGCTACTACGGCGGCTGGCGAGTACCGGCCCTGCGCTTCCTTTACCAGATGAGTTATCGAATAGGCCCAAAAGAACATATTGCGAACAGAGAACAAACATGGTACAAGGTTCCAGCGATCCTCACCGATCCGTTATTGCCTTTGTCCCGCTCGCGAATCCCCGCCATAAGGAGCACCGCTATGTCCGCCGCCACTGCCCTGCGTATCGTTGAAGGATCCTCCATGGACAAGACCAAGGCCCTGTCCGCCGCGCTGTCCCAGATCGAACGCCAGTTCGGCAAGGGCTCGGTGATGCGGCTCGGCAAGAACGACCGTTCGATGGATATCGAGACCATCTCCTCGGGTTCGCTCGGGCTCGATATCGCGCTCGGCGTCGGCGGTCTGCCGAGGGGCCGGGTGGTTGAGATCTACGGGCCGGAATCCTCCGGCAAGACCACGCTGGCGCTGCACACCGTCGCCGAGGGCCAGAAGAAGGGCGGCATCTGCGCCTTCATCGATGCCGAACATGCGCTCGACCCGGTCTATGCCCGAAAGCTCGGCGTCAACATCGACGAACTCCTGATCTCGCAGCCCGACACCGGCGAGCAGGCGCTGGAAATCTGCGACACGCTGGTGCGCTCCGGCGCGGTCGACGTGCTGGTGATCGATTCGGTCGCGGCACTGGTGCCGCGCGCCGAGCTCGAAGGCGAGATGGGCGATGCGCTGCCCGGCCTGCAGGCGCGGCTGATGAGCCAGGCGCTGCGCAAGCTCACCGCCTCGATCAACAAATCCCACACCATGGTGATCTTCATCAACCAGATCCGCATGAAGATCGGGGTGATGTACGGCTCGCCGGAAACCACCACCGGCGGCAACGCGCTGAAATTCTATGCCTCGGTTCGCCTCGACATCCGCCGCATCGGCGCCATCAAGGAACGCGACGAGGTGGTCGGCAACACCACCCGGGTCAAGGTGGTGAAGAACAAGCTGGCGCCGCCGTTCAAGCAGGTCGAATTCGACATCATGTATGGCGAGGGCGTCTCCAAGATGGGCGAAATCCTCGACCTCGGCGTCAAGGCCGGCATTGTCGAGAAGTCCGGCGCCTGGTTCTCCTATGACAGCCAGCGGCTCGGGCAGGGCCGCGAGAACGCCAAGGCCTTCCTCAAGGCCAATCCCGACATGACCGCCAAGATCGAAACCGCGATCCGCCAGAACTCCGGCCTGATCGCCGAGCAGATCCTGGCAGGCAGCCCGGAGCGCGACGCCGACGGCGAGGAGCCGGCCGAGGAGTGATGGTTATCGCATTCCTCCATTTGTCGTTCCGGGGCGACGCGAAGCGGCGAGCCCGGAATCCATAACCACCATCGTGAGTATGGATTCCGGGTTCGCGCTGACGCGCGCGCCGGAATGACAGCCCGTAGCCCGGATGAAGCCCTCGGGTCACGCCTTCGGCGTGCCCAAGGATAAACTCCGCGCAATCCGGGAATCGTGATGCGGCCCCGAAGGACCCGGATTTCGCTGCGCTTCATCCGGGCTACAATTCTCGCCGTCATTGCGAGCCAACGGGTCGCGCGAATGCGCGCCCGATGACAGGCTCCGCGAAGCAATCCATGGTGAGGCAGGCGGAGGCATGGATTGCTTCGTCGCTTATGCTCCTCGCAATGACGGCTGAAAACATCCGGACGGCGTGGGTCGGCGTTTCCGGCCGACGGGTTCACGCCCGAACGCCAGTACTACTACTCCGCCGCCTGCGCGTAATCCTGAAGCGGCGGGCATGAGCAGATCAGATGGCGGTCGCCATAGACATTGTCGACGCGCCCGACCGGGGACCAGTATTTGTCGGTTCGCGAGCTTCCCGCCGGAAAACAGCCGTCGCTGCGGGAATAGGCGCGTGCCCAGTTGTCGTCGGCGATATCGTGCACGGTGTGCGGCGCGTGGCGCAGCGGCGAGGCGTCGACCGTCCAGCGCCCGGATTCGATCTCGGCGATCTCCCGCCTGATCGCGATCATGGCTTCGCAAAAGCGGTCGAGCTCCGCCTTCGATTCGGATTCGGTCGGCTCGATCATCAGCGTGCCCGGCACCGGAAAGCTCATGGTCGGGGCGTGAAAGCCGTAATCGATCAGCCGCTTGGCGATATCATCGACGGTGACGCCACAGCTCTGTTTCAGCGGCCGCGGATCGACGATGCATTCATGCGCGACCCGGCCCTTGGCGTTGCGGTACAGCACCGGAAAATGCGCATGGAGCCGGCTTGCGATGTAGTTGGCATTGAGGATCGCGATCTCGGTGGCGCGGGCCAGGCCTTCGCCGCCCATCATCAGGATGTAGATATAGGAGATCGTCAGGATCGACGCCGAACCGAACGGCGCGGCCGAGACCGGCCCGGCCGTGCCCGGGGCGCTGCCGTCGGCCGCAGGATGCCCGGGCAGGAATGGCGCCAGATGCGCCTTGACGCCGATCGGTCCCATGCCCGGGCCGCCGCCGCCATGCGGAATGCAGAAGGTCTTGTGCAGATTGAGATGGCTGACATCGGCGCCATAGTCGCCGGGCCGCGACAGCCCGACCTGCGCGTTCAAATTGGCGCCGTCGAGATAGACCTGGCCGCCATGGCCATGCACGATGTCGCAGATCTCGCGGATATGCTCCTCGAACACGCCATGGGTCGAGGGGTAGGTGATCATCATTGCGGCGAGACGCTGCGAATGCCGCTCCGCCTTGGCGCTGAGATCCTCGACGTCGACATCGCCGCGCTGGTCGCAGGCGACCACCACCACCTCCATGCCGGCCATGCTGGCGGAGGCCGGATTGGTGCCGTGCGCCGAGGACGGGATCAGGCACACCTTGCGTTGCGGCTCGCCGCGCGCGGCATGATAGAAGCGGATCGCGAGCAGCCCGGCAAATTCGCCCTGCGCGCCGGAATTCGGCTGCAGCGAGATCGCGTCATAGCCGGTGATGTCGCACAGCCATCGTTGCAGCCGCGCGAACAGCGCGTGATAACCCTTGGCCTGCGCGCGCGGCGCAAACGGATGCAGATCGCCAAATTCCGGCCAGCTCAGCGGAATCATCTCGGTCGTCGCGTTGAGCTTCATGGTGCAGGAGCCGAGCGGAATCATCGCGCGGTCGAGCGCCAGGTCGCGATCGCCGAGCTTGCGCATGTAGCGCAACAACTCGGTCTCGGAGCGATGGGCATGAAACACGGGATGGGCCAGGAACGCGCTGCTGCGTTTCAGCTCCGGCGGCAGCGCCTCGCGCGCGTCCGCCTCGATTTCGGCATAGTCCAGCCGACCGCCGAACGCGCGCCACACCGCCTCGACGATGTCAGGCGTCGTGGTCTCGTCCAGCGCGATGCCGAGGGTGCGCTCGCCAATGCGCAAATTGATGTTCTCGGCCTGCGCGCGGGCAACGATCTCGTCCCGCTTCGCGCCGGCCTGCACGGTCAGCGTGTCGAAGAACGCCTCTGACCTCGGCGCAAAGCCGAGCCGGCGCAATCCCGCCGCCAGCACCCCGGTCCGGCGATGCAGCTGGCGCGCGATCTCGGTCAGCCCCTCCGGACCGTGATAGACCGCGTACATCGAGGCGATCACCGCCAGCAGCACCTGCGCGGTGCAGATGTTGGAGGTGGCCCTCTCGCGGCGGATGTGCTGCTCGCGGGTCTGCAACGCCAGCCGATAGGCGGGCTGGCCGCGCGAATCCACCGACAGCCCGACGATGCGGCCGGGCAGTGCGCGTTTCAACGCATCGCGCACCGCCATAAAGGCCGCATGCGGTCCGCCATAGCCCATCGGCACCCCAAAGCGCTGTGCCGAGCCGATCGCAATGTCGGCGCCGAGTTCGCCGGGCGAGGCGAGCAGCGTCAGCGCCAGCAGGTCGGCGGCGACGATCGCCAGCGCGCCCTTGGCATGCAGCGCAGCGATCGCCGGCCGCAGATCGCGTACCGCGCCTGAACTGCCGGGATATTGCAGCAGGCCGCCGAACCATTCGGCCTGCGCCAGGTCGGTTGCGGGATCGCCGACAATCAGCTTCCAGCCCAGCGGCTCGGCGCGGGTGCGCAACACCGCCAGCGTCTGCGGATGCACATCGCGGTCGACAAAGAACGACCTTGCTTTTGCCCCCGTGGCGCGCTCGGCCAGCGCCATGGCTTCTGCCGCCGCGGTGGCCTCGTCGAGCAGCGAGGCGTTGGCGATATCGAGCCCGCTGAGATCGCAGATCATGGTCTGGAAATTGAACAAGGCTTCCAGCCGGCCCTGGCTGATCTCCGGCTGGTACGGCGTATAGGCGGTGTACCAGGCCGGGTTCTCCAGGATGTTGCGCTGGATCACCGCCGGCAGGATGGTGCCGGAATAGCCCTGGCCGATCAGCGAGGTGAACACCTCGTTCTGCGCGGCGAGCGCGCGCATATGCGACAGCGCCTCGGTCTCGCTCAAGGCGGTGCCGAGATCGAGCGGCGCCTTCTGCCGGATCGACGACGGCAAGGTCTCGGCCATCAGCGCCCGCAGGCTTTTGGCGCCCACGGTCTCCAGCATCGCCGTGACGTCGCGCGGCGAGGGGCCGATGTGGCGGCGCGCGAAACGGGTGGCGGCTTCTTGCTGTTCGCGGTGTGCGGTCATGGGCCGTTCCTTGCTGGAATGTCGTCGTGCCCCGCGAAAGCGGGGCATCCAGTAATCGTTGAAATCGGTCGTTGAAGCGAAACGTCGCGGCGTACTGGATCGTCCGCTTTCGCGGACGATGACAGCCCGTGCCGGGTTGAGGCTCCCACGCCCGTACTCATGCCGTATGTGCCTTGTACGCGGCCTCATCCATCAGGCCGCCAAGCTCGCTCCGGTCGGCGATCTTCAGCTTGAAGAACCACGCTTTGCCGCCGGCATCCGAATTGACCAGTGCGGGTTCGGCCACGACCGCATCGTTGACCTCAAGCACTTCGCCCGAGATCGGCGCGTAGACGTCGGAGGCGGCTTTGACCGATTCGACTACGGCTACGGCTTCCGCCTTCTTCAGGCTGCGGCCGACCTTCGGCAGTTCGACGAACACGACATCGCCGAGCTGCGATTGCGCGTAGTCGGTGACGCCGATGGTGGCGACATCGCCCTCGATCCGGAGCCATTCGTGGTCTGAGGTGAACAGCGTGGTCATGACAATCCTTCAGCGTTGGTAGGTATTCGGAACGAACGGCAGCGGCGCGACCCGCAGCGGCAACCGCTGGCCGCGGACCTCGGCGAACACAAGCTCGCCAGCGGCGCAGCGCGCGGACGGCAGATAGCCCATCGCGACCGGCGCATTGACGCTCGGCCCGAATCCGCCCGACGTGACCGCACCGATCGGCTCGGCCGCGGCGCCGTCGGCGAACAGGGGGGCGGCCTCGCGCACCGGCGCGCGGCCTTCCGCCTTCAATCCGACGCGACGCCGCGAGGTGCCTTGCTCCAACTCGGCGAGAATTCGGTCGGCGCCGGGGAAACCGCCAGCGCGCGCGCCGCCCTGGCGGCGGCTTTTCTGGATCGACCATTGCAGTGCGGCCTCGACCGGTGTCGTGGTGGTGTCGATGTCGTGTCCGTAAAGGCAGAGCCCGGCTTCCAGCCGCAGGCTGTCGCGGGCGCCGAGCCCGATCGGCCAGACCCCGTCGTGGCCGAGCAGCGTTGCGGCGAGGGCTTCGGCATGTTCGGCCGGAACCGAAATCTCAAAGCCGTCCTCGCCGGTGTAGCCGGAGCGCGAGACGAAACAATCGATGCCGCCGACGCGGCGCCGACCCGCATCCATGAACCGCATCGCGGGCGCCTCTGCACAAAATTTCGCCAGCACCGATTCGGCCCTGGGTCCCTGCAGCGCGATCAGCGCGCGGTCGGCGAGCGATTCGATCTCGCAGGCATCGGACAGGCTGGCGCGCAGATGCGCCTCATCCGCAGCCTTGCAGGCGGCGTTGACCACCAGGAACAGATGGCTGCCGAAATTCGCCACCATCAGGTCGTCGAGAATGCCGCCGCTGCCGGTGGTGAACTGGGCGTAGCGCTGTCGGCCCGGGGCGACCGCCACGATATCCTGCGGCACCAGCCGTTCCAGCGCCAACGCGGCGTGCTCGATCCGGCCGGATTTCGGGCGCAGCGCGATCTGGCCCATATGCGAGACGTCGAACAGGCCTGCGGCCTTCCGGGTGTGCAGGTGTTCCCGGAGCACGCCGGTGGCATATTGCACCGGCATGGCATAGCCCGCGAACGGCACCATCCTGCCGCCACGGCCGGCATGGAGCCCGTGCAAGGGGGTGTGTTTCAATGGCGTTTCGGCGTCGCGCGCAAGCATCAGGGGCCCTCGCGGTCAATCGGGAACCAGTTTCCCGAAAGACCCGTCGAAGCCCCATCTGTCGCTGTGCCTGAGAGTATTATCCCGTCGGCGGACGCGTTGGGGACCAAACCCCTCGGCGTCTCTTTCCAGATGTCGTCAAGTCACGCGGTCCGTTTGCCTGAGAGTTTCCGGGGCGGTTGCTCCTTCGGCGCCGGCGCTGAAGCCGGTCTCTCCCGACGCGACAGTCTAAAACAGATAGGAACAGAACACGGCGGCGCCAAGCCTGTCAACGCAGCTGCAGCATCCATCCACGGTCCTGTGCTGATGCGGCAAGTACCTGATTCGCTGCACACTTTCTGGACACCGCCGCCACCCTTGTCTAAAAGCGTTTGCGGCGAAACCCGGACCGCTTTGCGATTGGATGGACATGAGCGGCGTTAACGAAATCAGGTCGACTTTTCTGAATTATTTTGCGCGCAACGGCCACGAGATCGTGCCGTCGTCGCCGCTTGTGCCGCGCAACGACCCGACGCTGATGTTCACCAACGCCGGCATGGTGCAGTTCAAGAACGTCTTTACCGGCGTCGAGAAGCGCGCCTATCAGCGCGCCACCACCTCGCAGAAATGCGTGCGCGCGGGAGGCAAGCACAATGATCTCGACAATGTCGGCTACACCACGCGCCATAACACCTTCTTCGAGATGCTCGGCAACTTCTCGTTCGGCGACTACTTCAAGGACCGCGCCATAGAACTGGCGTGGAATTTGGTGACGAAAGAGTTCGGCCTGCCGAAGGACAGACTGACGGCGACCGTCTATATCGACGACGACGAGGCGTTCGAGCTCTGGAAGAAGATCGCGGGGCTTCCCGACTCCCGCATCATCCGGATCGCGGGCGCCGACAATTTCTGGCAGATGGGCGACACCGGCCCGTGCGGTCCCTGTTCGGAAATCTTCTACGATCACGGCGACAAGATTTGGGGCGGGCCTCCGGGGTCGCCCGAGCAGGAGGGTGATCGCTATGTCGAGATCTGGAATCTGGTGTTCATGCAGTTCGAGCAGCTCGAGGGCGGCGTACGTCATCCGCTGCCGAAGCCCTCGATCGATACCGGCATGGGGCTGGAGCGTGTCGCGGCCGTGCTGCAAGGCAAGCACGACAGCTACGAGATCGATCTTTTCGCAGCCCTGATCCGCGCCATCGCCGAGTTGACCGGCGCCGATCCGATGGGACCGCAGAAAGCCTCGCTGCGCGTCATCGCCGATCATCTGCGGGCCTCGTCGTTCCTGATTTCCGACGGCGTGCTGCCTTCGAACGAGGGCCGCGGCTATGTGTTGCGCCGGATCATGCGCCGCGCGATGCGCCATGCGCAGCTGCTCGGTGCCAGCGAGCCGCTGATGTACCGGCTGGTCTGGGCGCTGGTGCGCGAGATGGGCCAGGCCTATCCGGAGCTGGTGCGCGCCGAAAACCTGATCGAGGAAACGCTGCGGCTCGAGGAAACCCGGTTCCGCAAGACGCTGGAGCGGGGCCTGTCGATCCTCGACGAGAAGAGCAGCGCACTGAAAAAAGGCGACATGTTCGACGGCGACACCGCGTTCACGCTGTACGACACCTACGGCTTTCCGCTCGACCTGACCCAGGACGCGCTGAAGTCGCGCGGCATCGGTGTCGACATCGCGGCCTTTACCGATGCGATGGACCGGCAGCGCGAAAAGGCCCGCGCGGCCTGGGCGGGTTCCGGCGATACCGCGACCGAGAATGTCTGGTTTCCGCTGCGCGAGAAACTCGGCAGCACCGAGTTTCTCGGCTACGAGACCGAGACTGCCGAGGGCGTGGTGGCGGCCCTGGTGCAGGACGGCAAGGAAGTCGGCAGCCTCAAGGCCGGCGAGGCCGGCGCGGTGGTCATGAACCAGACCCCGTTTTATGCCGAGTCCGGCGGCCAGGTCGGCGACACCGGCATGATGACCGGCGAGGGCGTGCGGTTTCGCGTCACCGACACCCAGAAGAAGGCCGGGGATCTGTTCGTCCATCTCGGTACCGTCGAGCAGGGCACGCTGAAGCCGGCAACCGCGCTGCAGCTCGACGTCGATTACGCCCGGCGCAGCTCGATCCGTGCCAACCATTCCGCGACGCATCTGCTGCACGAAGCGTTGCGCCAGGTGCTCGGCGACCACATCGCGCAGCGCGGCTCGCTGGTGGCGCCGGACCGGCTGCGCTTCGACTTCGTGCATCCGAAGCCGATCACGCCGGAAGAACTCGCCCGGGTCGAGGATATCGCCAACGATGTGGTGCTGGAGAATGACGAGGTTACCACGCGGCTGATGGCGGTCGACGATGCGCGCGATGCCGGCGCCCGGGCGCTGTTCGGCGAGAAATATGGCGACGAGGTGCGCGTGGTATCGATGGGCAGGACCGCTCGCGCGCATGGCGAGAACGCGCTCGGCTGGTCGGTCGAGCTGTGCGGCGGCACCCATGTCCGCCGCACCGGCGATATCGGCCTGATCTCGGTGACCGGGGAGAGCGCGGTGGCGTCCGGCGTTCGCCGCATCGAGGCGCTGACCGGACGGCATGCCCGCCAACATGCCAACGACACCATCGCGCTGGCGAAGGTGGCGGCAACCGAGCTTCGCACCACGCTGGACGACATGCCGGCGCGGGTCGCCGCGCTGATGGAAGAGCGCAGGAAGCTCGAGCGCGACCTGTCGGATGCGCGCAAGAAGCTGGCGATGGGCGGCGGCGCCGCCGGCTCGGCGCCGGCCGGCAGCATGCGCGAAGTCGGCAATGTCAAGCTGATGGCGCGGGCGATCCAGGGGGTCGAGGCCAAGGACCTCAAGAGCCTGGTCGACGACGGCAAGAAGCAACTCGGCTCCGGCGTGGTCGCCATCGTCGGCGTCACCGAGGACGGCAAGGCGGGCGTCGTGGTCGGCGTCACCGCCGATCTCACCTCGCGCTACAGCGCGGTGGACCTGGTGCGTGCCGCCTCGCAGGCGCTGGGCGGCAAGGGCGGCGGCGGACGACCCGACATGGCGCAGGCCGGCGGCCCCGATGGCGCCAACGCCAATGCGGCACTCGCCGCGATCGAAAAGGCGATGGGCGGCGCCTGAGCCGGCCGATCAAGATCGGCTTCGCTCAGCCCTTGCGCAGGAAAACATACTCCGCGGCATAGGGCATGCTGCGGGAGTCGCCGGCCTTGTCGCAGGCGCCCTCGAGCTTGCCGCCCAACGTGTTGATCCGCTGCACGGTGGTGACGTCGGCCAGCATGCCGCTGCCGCGGTGGGAAATCACGTCGAGCTTCAGCCATGCAATGTCGTTGGCCGTCGCACCCGGCGCGCTGCCGGCGACTTTGCCGACCACCCTGCTGCCGTCGATGTGCTCCCAGGTCGGCCCGGCATAGTGGCGTCCGATGACCTTGCCGCCGGCGGTCAACGCCGCGACCGGCTCGCTGAACGTCCAGGCCAGTTTGCCGTCGGCACCGGCCTTGCACGCGTAGACCTGCGAGCCCTGGGCATGGGTTGAGAGCACGATGGTTTCCCCGGGCGCCGCGATGGCGCCGGGAAGCGGAGTTTCGGCGAACGCACCCGTCAGCGAACCCGACAGCAGCAGCGCGAGAGCGGCGGTCCTGGGGAATTCCATGGTGCTCTCTCAATTGTCATTGCGAGGAGCGACAGCGACGAAGCAATCCATAGTTCGTCGATTGCTGTGACGTGGATTGCTTCGCTTCGCTCGCAATGACGGAATACGTCATTGCGAGGAGCGACAGCGACGAAGATTCCATGGGGAGTGGATAGCGACCAAGTCTG